>Ga0209640_10005569_pt1 | contig 10989 bp, 10 predicted proteins | sample RifCSP10_1_FD_184018 | JGI IMG/M metagenome (GOLD analysis project Ga0209640, IMG submission 184018) | Soil microbial communities from Rifle, Colorado - Rifle CSP2_sed 10_1 (SPAdes) (version 2) | ecosystem: Environmental > Terrestrial > Deep subsurface > Rock core/Sediment | place: Rifle...
CTCTCAGACGCGCCCGATCCACTTCCTGACCGCGCAGGTACACCTTATTGATCCGCCGCGTGTTGGCGATGCGGTCGAGCGGGTTTGCGTCGAGCACGACGAAATCGGCGTTTCTGCCGGCGGCCACCAGCCCCGTGTTGATCTTGGCCACCTCCGCCGAATCGCGCGTGGCCGCGGTAATCACCTCGGCCGGTGTCATGCCGATGGCCACGAGCGTTTCCAGCTCCAGGTGCGCGAAGTAGGCGATGCGATGCCGGATCTGTCCGGTGTCGGTCCCGAGGACGACGCGCACGCCCGCCGCCCGTAGCCGCATCGTATTGCGGCCGTCCCGCTCGAGACTCCGCCGGGCGTCGTCAACCTGCGCCGGCGTGAGGCGCGCCAGATCGTCGGCCAGGTGCTGCTGGTTGTGCGCGGGCGCATAGGTGTCCTGCAGCAGCGGGTCGTCGAGCCATGCCGGTCTCGTGCCCCCCTGCGTGTTCATCCACGTCGGCCGAAGGCCCGGCGTCATCCACAGGTTCGGCCGATCGCCTTTGGCAATCCGCTCCTTGACGATGGCGAGGATCTCCTCGTCAACCTCGTCGCCGCCGCGCACGGGCACGTGGACCCACCCTTCGACGCCCGCGCGCATCAGCTCCTTGGCGTCGGCGAGCGTCACGTTGTGCGCGACGACCGGGATGTTGCGGGCGTGCGCCTCCTCGGCAATGGCGCGATAGATGGGCGGCGTCAGCTTCTTCGCGCGGCCGCCGCGGTCGTCCACCCAGATCTTGATGAATTCGGGCTTGATGCTCGCGTAGTCCGCCACCGCCTCGCGCGCCTCGTCGACGGTCGTCACCGGGTACGGGACGTCGGCTCGCGACGGGTGGCCCTGCGCGCCCGATCCCGGCCAGGCGATGCCCGGACCCGCCGTGCGAAACAGCGCCGCGCCGGGGACGATCTCGTTCCGCACGCGCAGCGGGACGTCGCCCCAGTTGGTCCGGCCGCCGTGCAGGTCCGACCGATCGACGAGATCGGCAATGCCGATGACGGCGCTGACGCCGTGGTAGGCGAGGCGCTCGAGATGGTCGATGAGGTTCTCCCGCGTGTACGTCTCCTTCGACATCGTCGCCGCGGGCACGTTCTGGAAGCCGAGATGGCCGTGGAGATCGACCAGCGCCGGCATCACCGTCTTGCCGGTGAGGTCGACGCGCGCGGCTCCGGCCGGGACCTGCAGATCGCCGCGCCGGCCCACCCAGGTAAAGGTGCTGTCGGTGACGATGAACGCCGAGTCCTCGAGGGGTGGGCTGCCGTCGCCGGTGATGAGCCGCGCGCCTTCGAAGACGGTCGCGCGTGCGGCTCCGGTCTGGCTCTCCTCGCGCGGGGAACAGGCGGCCCCGGCAAGCGAGGCCGCGGCGAGGAGGCCGGCAACGTATCTGCTGCGTGTCATGGCGGCCACCGATCTGCTGGCGTTATCGCGGTTCCGCGGTGCGTCCGGTGTCGGTGCTCGATCCGCCGCTCGAAAATCCCTGCGACGACACCCCGGCCGATGAACCGCCCCCTGCCGGCGAGTCGCCCGCGCGCGTGCCGCCCGCTCCCGCTCCGCTCTCGATGGGCTCGGGGTCGCGCGGGCGAATCTGCGTATACCCGGCGCCGTTGACCAGGCGCGCCCGGCCGGCGGCGTCAGGTCCGGACCCTGCGGGATCGATCGTCACAAAACCGCCGTAGGGGTAATACGGCACGCCATAGCCGGCCCAGTAGGCGTACCCGAATGGGGCGTAATAGTACGGTGCGTACGGGCCGTTCCAGAACCCGTCGTACAGCGCGGCGTCGTACGGCCACGTCGAATACGGGCCAGCCGCTCCGTAATCGGCGAACCCGGACGTCGCCTGCGTTGGCGGGCGATCGACGACGAAGCGGCCCGGAAACGAGAGCGCCACCATCAGATCGATGACGCTGTCAGGCACGCCCGCCTCGTCCAGGTCGATGAGCGCCTTGCTGTTCAGATCGAAGCTGGCCTTGGTCTCGACCAGCGCCGCTTCGACGGCGCGCGGCGAGAGGCTGGCTGCCGCTTCCTTGACGCCCTCGAGCGTGAAGGCCGTAGCGTTCAGGCGCGGCGCGATCGCCGCGGCCGGCGAGGCCGGAGCCGCACCGGCGCCCGTCCGATCGGGCGCCCGGCGGTAGCGGCGGACGCGAATGTGCTCGCGACCGGCGATGTCGATCGCCTGCACGTCGATCCACGTGCCGCCGGCGATCATGGCCAGGCCCGACACATTTCGCGCCGCCTCGCCCATGCAGCTGAGCTCGGCGCGGGCAAACAACTGATCCCCGCTGCGAGACCACTGGGCACGCTGCCACCCGCGGCAGCCGGCCTCGTCAATGGGATGCTGCGCGCCGTCGGCCACAATCGTCTGCTCGAGCACCGATTGACCGTCGATGCGCGTGCTCAACGTCACGCCGGCCGCGCGATCGACCGGGACGACACAGACGCGGGTCTCCTCCGGCCGGGCCCGGTCCGCCGGCGCGGGACCGGCCTGCCGGATGCTCTCGTCGATGAGCTGCCAGCAGCCAAGCCACGGCGCCCAGCGCGAGTCGACCTGCTGCGCCTGCGCCGGGATCATCGCCAGGACGAACAACACGCCGACCAGCCATCCGGTTTTCATGGTTGCCTCCGTTGCCCAGCCGTCAAAACAACACGTTGATGCCGCCGGTCAGCCGAAAACCCGCAAGGTCGATGGGATCGAATCCTTCGAAACTCCGCCCGAGGGGAGCCGACGCCCAGAGATAACGCCCTTCGACCGCCGCAAACAGCCGCCTGAAGACTCTGACGTCGACGCCGCCAAAGGCGTGGGCGCTTGGAGTCCACCCCTGCGACGTCAGCGTGTCTGTGAACACGGCCAGCCGCGGGCCGAAGACGTCGATGAAATCGCCCCGCTGCTCGAAACGGTACCACAAGACGCCTCCGCCGGCGCCGGCGTACGGGGTGGCCCGCCGGGGGATCCAGGCCAGCCGGCTGACGCGGCGGCCCCGCGGCGCCAGCGCAAGTCTCAGGCTGCCGCTCACGTTGGCCTCGCGCAGCTCGGTCTCCTGCGTGATCGGCTGGCGATTGTTGTCCACGAAGTCGCGATACTCGGACGTCGTCCGCGCATCGCTGAACTCGAAACCGAACACCACGTCCAGACGCGGCGAGGCGGCAAACCCCAGGTCGACCGCAACCGCGGGGGCATCGAAATCTCCCTCGTCGATCGTGAGCTGCTTCTGAATGAAGTCGAACAGGTCGCTGCCGGCCCGCGCGAACACCCGGCTCGCACGAATGCCGATCGAGCCCCGCGGCTCCCCGAACAGGAAGTCGGGAGCCGGACGGTCCTGCGCGGCGGCGACGCTGCTCCAGGCCAGGACGACACAGAGTGCAACACGCGCGGTCGTCATGGGACGAAACTGATATTACCTCTGTGGACCACGCGCGGGAGCCATATAATCCCGTTCCGCCAGACGACTTCCCAAGGAGCGCCCGCATGCTGCCGAGTGAACGGATTCCGTATACCGCCATCAACCATCGTCCCGCGCTGAGGCTGCCCGATGGGGCACGCCTTGTCGTCTGGGTCATCGTCAACGTGGAGGAATGGAACCCCCACGAGCCGCTGCCGCGCACCGTGCTCTCGCCTCCGGCGGGCGGCTCGCCCATGCCGGACATTCCGAACTGGGCGTGGCACGAGTACGGCAATCGCGTGGGGTTCTGGCGGATGCTCGAGGTGTTCGACCGATTGAAGCTGCCGGCCGTGCTGGCCATCAACGGATCGGCGATCCAGGCGTACACACCGATTGCCCGCGCCGCGCTCGACCGCGGGTGGGAGTTCATCGGGCACGGGTTCACGCAGAAGAACATGCAGAAAGTGCCCGACGAGCGCGCCGACATCCGGAAGACGACCGACAGCATCCGCGCGTTCGTCGGCCGCGCGCCGCGAGGCTGGCTGGGCCCCGGGCTCACCGAAACGTGGGAGACGCCCGACATTCTGGCGGAGGAGGGCTACCAGTACGTGTGCGACTGGGTGCTGGACGACCAGCCGGTCGTGGTGAAGACCGCCCGCGGATCGCTGGTCTCGGTTCCGTACACGCAGGAGTGCAACGACGTCGCGATGATGCTGATTCAGCATCACGCGGCCGGCGAATACCGGAGCCGCGCCGTCGATCAGTTCGAGCAGTTGTACGCCGATGCGGAGCGGTCGGCGCGCGTCATGGCGGTGGTGGCGCACCCTTACATCATGGGCGCCCCGCACCGGCTGCGCTACTTCCGCGAGGCGCTCGAGCACATGCGGGCGCGGCCCGGCGTGCTCTTCTGGACGGGCGAGCAGATTCTCGACTGGTACCTCGCCGCGCAGCGTCCCGCCGGCGCATGAAGCCGCTCCTGGTCTTTGGCGTGCTGCTCGCCTCCTACGCGATCAACGCCATGGACCGGCAGATCTTTCCGCTGATCGCGCCGGACGTGCGGCGCGAGTACGGATTCTCGCTCGAGGCGGTCGGATTCCTGACCACCGTCTTCACGCTCGGCATGGCGCTGGCCGGCGTCGCCACCAGCTATCTGCTGGCGAGAGTCTCGCGCAAGACGGTGCTGCAGATCGGCATCGCGGTGTTTTCCGCCGGCACGGCGCTCACGGTGCTCTCGTCGGGATTTGCCGACATGCTCGTCTACCGCCAGCCGGCGGACTGCTCGTCGGCGCGTACCAGAGCTGGCGGGTGCCGATGGTCGTCTACGGCCTCGCCGGCTTTGGCGCGATGGCGGTCGTCGCCGTCACCGTGAAGCCGTGGTTCAGCGAGATGCAGGGCGCACCCGGCGACATCGCCGGGCACGGCGGTGCGACGACACTGCTGAACAGGAACACGGTGCTGCTGACGGCGATGAGCGTCATCGCCGGTCTGGTGATCTACGGGTACCTGGGCATGTATCCCACGTTCCTGCGGGAAGGCCTGAGCTTCACGCCCGCGACGGCGGGCAGCGTGATGAGCATTTACGGCCTTTGTGACAAGCCTGTACGCGTCGGCCGCCACGGCGGGCTACGTCATGGGGTGGCTGGCCGGTCGCAGTGGATGGGTCGCCGCGGGAGAGATGCAGATTTCACTGCTGTCGCTGAGCGGCGCGGTCCTCGCGCTGGCGCTGCGACCCGATCGGATGTCGCGATAAGAGGAAACTATTTCTGCTGGTCTCTTTCGCGCGCACGCCGCCGCCGTTGCTCGTCAATCGCGTCCAGACGCTGAGCGTTCCCGGGCAGCAGCTCCGTGCCGTCGGCCCGGACGAGTTTGCGAAAGAACATTCTCTGGGAACCCGTGTGGGTCGGGTTGCCGGTGACCGTGACCCGTTCGCCAGGCGTGATGGAGCCGGCCGTCCAGCCGAATTCGGAGAGATTCAGCCTGCCGGCGAACTCGACGACCCAGGGCGCCGCCTTCCCGGTCTCGTCCGTGACGTCCATCAACAGCATCGCGTGCGGGTTCACGAATCGGAATTCGGTGACGACGCCAGCGACCGTGATCAGTTGCTTCTCGTCGTAGACGGGCGAGAACGCATGGTGCGGGCGGGCGTCCGCCGCGGTCAGCGCCAGCACCGGCAGCACGTACAACGACACGCGCCACGCGCTCATGGCCTCGCCCCTTTCTTGAACTCCGCCGGGCGCTCGCAGTCTTCATACGGGGTGATCTGCTGTTCCGGCGCCCAGCGCCAGATCTTTTTCAGCACCAGCGGCTCCCGCAGGGTCCGAGGATCCTCCAGGGTCGCGGTGAGGAGCAGCGTGTCCGCGTCCTTCGAGCGCATGTACCGCTCCACGATACGCATCTGGTCGCTGTGTTCGCCCATCGCCTGCAGGTCGGGCAGCATGATGATGTTCGCCGCGACAGCCGAGGTGTCGACCACCAGTGTCTCGCCGTCCCAGCGGCCTACTGAATGTCCCATGGCGGTCGGCCCCTGATTGGCCGGGCGCGGGCGGCCGTCCATGTCAATCGTCCGCCGGCCGTCCCATTCGCCGTACCGGAGCTCGATGCGATCCGCGCCGCGCTGCCGTATCTCGATCTGATGGGGCGCAAAGATCTGCCGGGCGACGCCCCACGGCTCGCACCGGAGAAACCCGGGATCGTCCGCAGGATCGAAGGGATATCTCTTCAGTGCCGCGGGCGTGAGCAGGGAACGAATGTATTCCCGCTCGTACCCTTTGGCCTCGGCCTGGAGCTCCTGGAATGGACGCGCGTCGTTGGCCGGATCGTCCAGCAGCCCGTTCAGGCGCGCCAGGCCCGCGTCGGTGCACGCAAAGAAGCAGAAGAGGCCCTCCGGAGTGGTCGGCGGGTCGCTCCACATGCCTTCCAGGCGTGACGAGGGTGCCTGGGCATCAGCCGCTGCTGGAGTACATGTCAGCAGCATGAGGACCAGCAGGCCTGGCCTCGATCTCCTGACTGATACCAGCGTCATGGCAGACATCCTCGGCTCCGTACGCTCAATTCACCGCAGCTCGGACCGAATTCGCCGACACGCGCGAACGGCGGCAGCACGCGACGGGGGATCCACCCCGGCGGATCATCAACGGCGCGCGGCAATGGCCGAAATCGGGAGCGCCAGCGCGTCGCCAAGCGCGCGGTCGACCTCGCGCTTGGTCTCCGGGGGAAACGCGCCCAGGCGTGCCACGATTTCCCCCGGGTGGAATCCTGACTTGTCCTTCGGGTCCGACCTCGGTGATGCGCTCGCCGGCAAAGCGCCACGGCGCGGGCGCCGGCTGCGGCGCCGGCGTCGCGGGCGCCTGCGCGGCAAGCTGCGCCGAGCCGGGCACAACGCCAATCAACGCCGCCGCGAAGACTGCCGCACGTACGGCCCTCTGACCAGTCATTGTCCGTCCTCCGGTATGGCGTGGCCGGTGCAGGTGGGCACGCGGCCCGTATCATAGCGCGTGGCGCTATACTTTCGGTCGGTCTGACCCTCTCACGTTCCGTACACCCGCGTCGATTCGATGGAGGAGGTCATGGAACGGGTTCGCTGGTCTCGGCTCCTCACGGCCCTCGTCTCTGTCGTCATCACCTGCGCCCCGGTCGCGGTGCTGTCTCAGGCCGGGGCGAGCTGGTCCCCGCACGGCTCGATGCCCTACGAGCGGGGGGAGATCACGATCGCGGCCGCCAACGGCAAGATCTACGTCATCTCGGGCAGCTCGCGCGGCGTCGAGGCCAACGCCTTCAACCAGGAATACGACCCGGCGACGGGGACATGGCGCGAGCGGGCGCTGATGCCCTCGGTGGCGTCACACGCCGGGGCGGCGGCGCTCGACGGGAAGATCTATGTGGTGGGCGGCTTCGTCGCCAACGTCCATGTGGGCGCCGTGGCCCGCGTCTTCGAATACGACCCGGCGGCCGATCGCTGGCGCGCCCTCGCGCCGCTGGCGGCGCCCCGCGGGTCGCCCGGCGTGGTGGCGGTGAACGGGAAGATCCACGCCATCGGTGGGCGCGACCCGGAGCGCAGGACCGTCGCCACGCACGAAATCTACGACCCTGCAACCAACACCTGGAGCATGGCTGCGCCGCTCCCGCTGGCCCGCGATCATCTCGGCATCGCCGTCGCGAACGGTCGTATCCATGTCTTTGGCGGACGAACAGAGGCCACCGTGAACAACACGACCCGCCACGACGTGTACGATCCGGCGACCAGCGCGTGGAGCACGGCGGCGCCCCTCATCACGGCGCGCAGCGCCGGGGTTGTCTTCTCTCTCGCCGGTCGCATCGTCTATGCCGGCGGCGAGTGCAAGGACGCCCAGGCGAGCGTCACGTTTTCAGAGGTGGAGGCGTACGATCCGCGGACGGACCAGTGGACCGTACTGCCGGCGCTGGAGCCGGGGCGGCACGCGGCGGCGGCCGTGGCCGTGGGAGAGCAGGCCTATCTGTTCGGCGGCAATCTCGGGTGCGGCGGCAACAGACCGTCGAAGGAAATACTGACCTTCCGCATGCGAAACTGACGCAGGGTTCACCTCCACGGGCCAGGAGACACGGAGACACAGAGAATCCTTTGGGGATGACATGAAGACACCACGGCTGTTGTCGGTGGGCGTGGTCGCGGTCGCCGGCGGAGCGCTGCTGGTGGCGTCAACGGTCCGGGTGAGTGGACATCCGGGTGGACAACAGGACGCCGGTGCAGCGGTTCGCATCGACAGCGACGACATCGGCGGCGTGGTCGCGAGCGCGAGCGGGCCGGAAGCCGGCGTCTGGGTGATCGCGGAGACGACGGAGCTCTCCACGAAGTTCGCCAGGATCGTGGTGACCGACGATCGAGGGCGCTACGTGCTGCCGGATCTTCCGAGCGCCGGTTACAGCGTCTGGGTGCGCGGCTATGGGCTTGTCGACTCGCCCAAGGTTCAAGCCGCTCCCGGCAAGGTCCTCAATCTCAAGGCCCTCGTCGCCCCAAGTGCGGCGGCCGCGGCCGACTACTATCCGGCCATCTACTGGTACGCCATGCTCAAGGTTCCGGGGAAGAGCGAGTTCCCCATCGGCAAGGCGACCAGCCAGGGCGAGTGGCTGGCCGGCATCAAGACGCTCGGCTGCCTGTCATGCCACCAGATGGGCAACAGGCCGACGCGCACGATTCCAAAGGAGCTGGGGCCGTTCAAGACCTCGCTGGAGGCGTGGCAGCGGCGCGTGCTGTCGGGACAAGCCAGTGAAATCATGGTGCGCAACCTCGAGGACTTGGAGCCGCGGCGGGCGCTGGCCCTGTTCGCCGATTGGACCGATCGGATTGCTGCTGGCGAGCTCCCCGCGTCCAGACCGTCGCGCCCCCAGGGTGTTGCGCGCAACGTCGTCATCTCGCTGTGGGACTGGGCCACGCCCACGGCCTACCTGCACGACGAGATCGCCACCGACAAGCGCAATCCGACGGTCAACGCCAATGGCGTGATCTACGGCTCTCCCGAGGACAGCACGGACTTCGTACCGATCCTCGACCCGGTGCGTCACACCGCTACGGAAGTGAAGGTGCCGGTGCGCGACCCGAAAACGCCCGACACGATGGCGATCTCCACGCGGGACACGCTGATGCTGGCACCCTCGCCGTTCTGGGGCACGGAACGGATCTGGCAGAGCCAGGCCACCGTCCACAACCCGATGTTCGACCAGGCGGGCCGGGTGTGGCTCACGGCGCGTATCCGTCCGCCGGCCAATCCGGACTTCTGCAGGAACGGATCGGACCATCCATCGGCCAGGCTGTTCCCGCTCGAGAGGGCGGGTCGCCATGCCGCCGTGTACGATCCCGCGACGAAGAACTTCACGCTCGTCGACACCTGCTTCAGCACGCATCACCTGGTCTTTGCCGAGGATGCCGCCAACACGCTGTGGTTCAGCGGCGGCGGCGCGACGAGCGGTGTCGTTGGGTGGCTCAACACGATGATGTTTCTGGAGACCGGTGACGCCGCGAAATCGCAGGGGTGGACGGCCTTTATCCTCGACACCAACGGGAACGGCAGGCGCGACCAGCACGTGGAGCCCGGCCAGCCGATCGATCCGACAAAAGACACGCGGATCACGGCAGGCTATTACGGCATTGGCGTGAGCCCGGTGGACGGCTCCATCTGGGGGTCGGTGATGGGCTTTCCCGGGGCGGTCATCCGGCTCAGTCCGGGCGCGAACCCGCCGGCCACCGCGTTGACGGAAATCTTCGAAGTGCCGTGGAACGACGCCGCGGCGGCCGTCAACGGGTACGGACCGCGCGGCATGGACATCGATCGCAGCGGCGTGGTGTGGGTGCCGCTGGCGAGCGGCCACCTTGCGAGCTTCGACCGGCGCAGGTGCACCGTGCTCAACGGGCCGGCCGCCACGGGAAAGCACTGTCCTCAAGGCTGGAGGCTCCACTCACTCCCGGGCCCGCAGTTCCAGGGCGTGACGGATCCGGGATCGGCTCAGGCCAGCTACTACACGTGGGTGGATCAGCACGACACGTTCGGGTTGGGCCGCAATGTGCCGTTTGCGACGGGCAATCTCACCGACTCGCTCGAGGCCTTCGTGGACGGGACGTTTGTCACGCTGCGCATCCCCTATCCGATGGGGTTCCACGCCAAGGGCATGGATGGGCGCATCGACAATCCGAACGCGGGCTGGAAGGGCAAAGGGCTCTGGTCGGCCTATGCCGGCAGAGCGACCCATCACATCGAGGGCGGCAAGGGGACCAGGCCGAAGGTCGTAAAGTTCCAGCTTCGCCCCGATCCGCTGGCGAAGTGACCATCGAGCGCCCCGGCTCAGCCGGACGCAGTGTCGTAGTGTCGGGCATGAGCCGGACCCGGTGTCGACACCCGTGAGTACGGCGTCTAGAATGGGGAGCGTTCATGCCGGTCCAACTCACGAAGAGGCGGTTCACCGCAGACGACTATCAGCGCATGGGACAGGCCGGGATTCTGTCCGAAGGCGATCGCGTGGAGCTCATCGCCGGAGAGGTGGTTGCGATGACACCGATCGGCCCCCGGCATAATGCTGCGGTAAATCGCGCCAACCGTGCGATGGTGATCGCGGCCGGCGACAAGGCGATCGTTCAGGTGCAGGGTTCGGTTCGGTTGGGCCTCTATCATGAGCCCCAGCCCGACCTGGTGCTCCTCCGCCCCCAGGCGGACTACTACGCCTCCCGGCTTCCCGGACCCGCAGACATCTTGCTGCTTGTCGAAATCGCCGAGTCCTCGATCGACTACGACCGGGAAGTCAAAGCGCGTCTCTATGCCGAATCGGGCGTCCGTGAGTACTGGCTGGTCGACCTCAACGAGAATCTGGTGTTCTCTCACTCGACACCCGAAGGCGGCACCTATCGGAGCCTGCAGCGATATCACCGCGGCCATTCTCTGGCGCCACATGCGCTCCCCGACTGCGTCATGGCGGTTGACGTGCTGCTGGCCGAGTGACGTTACAAGGACACCAGAGCGCTGGTTACCTCGTTGACAGCATCTGCGCCCAGTTCGCGACCACGGTGATAGGTCGCTACGGCAGCGCGAACACGTAGATCGCGTTGTGTCCGGTCACGGCGGG
>Ga0209640_10005572_pt1 | contig 10985 bp, 10 predicted proteins | sample RifCSP10_1_FD_184018 | JGI IMG/M metagenome (GOLD analysis project Ga0209640, IMG submission 184018) | Soil microbial communities from Rifle, Colorado - Rifle CSP2_sed 10_1 (SPAdes) (version 2) | ecosystem: Environmental > Terrestrial > Deep subsurface > Rock core/Sediment | place: Rifle...
CACGGACGTCGGCAGGATGCCCGGTCACCTCCAACTACTTCGCCGGGCGACTTCCCTCCTCCGGCTGCCTTCTGTTCAGCTCGTATCCACGCGCCCGCATGCAGTCGCGGAAGAGATTCTCGGCTTGAAACTCCGCGCGATCTAGCAGGAGCGGCGTCGGTCCGGGTTGCCCGAACACGACCTGGGGCGCATACGGTTTGGATGCCTGCCGGCACTCGTAGCTGTCCCGCTGGAAGTCCTCTTTGGTCGAACCAGTCTTGACCCAGTAGATCCCCGCAGGCCCGACGAATTCCACTCGGTCCCGCTCGTCGTACGTCACGTCGATCACCGTCTCGGGCTGGATGCTCATGATTTCGACCGGCGTGCCGACGACCTCCCAGATCCCGAGCGTGATCAGGTCCATGCCGGCATGCAGGGCCGCGCGTCCGTATTTCTTGTTGTCTGGCTCCCCCTGTTTGAACCTGAAGGTATCCACCCGCTTCCCATCGCGTACGCCCGTCTGCTCTGGATCTCCGAACTCCTTCAGGATATCGGGCCGGGGCGTCCCGACCAGAAGGACGTTCATGTCCTTCGGACCGGGTGTGGATGCCGCCATGATGACCGAGCAGCCCGAGAGAGCCAGCGACGCCATCGCCAGGACCAGCCTGAGCCCCTTGAGTCTCGACATGATATGCCCCTTTCGTGTGTACAGCCGCTGCAAGCAAAAGCCGCGGCCGTTCACCGAGGGCAGGGGGCAACCTGCATGCCACAGGGGAGGGGGGCAGCATGGCCCGCGATTTTGCTGCACGGCCAGGTCGGAGAGGCAGATCAGCAAGGGGACCGGGTGTCCAGCCGGATTGGCAGGAGGTGAAGCCAGGTAGCTACCAGACTGGCCACTCGGCCGGAGCCCTCGGGGAGAGTTTCACTGACGTCTTCGGCTCTCGCCCGGTCGAGGCTGGCTCTACTCCGCCCCCCCGCCTCTCGGCTCACCTGAGCGCCTCAGGAGACGAACAGAGAGAGACGCCGAACATCGCTACGGAGGCGCAACGCTCGCTTCAGTGCAGGAGAGTGGAGTGGAGGATGCCGGTCGAGGAGCGGAAGGGCATGCGGGCAGGGACCGCGTGGATCTTGCTTGACGCTCAATGTGGCGGCGCCGGCTGGGGCGCCGCAACGCCGGGCGATGGAGGTGAGACGGGGGACCTGGGAGCGGCACCCGAGGGCGGAGGCGGCGGCATCGGGACCAGGGAGCCTGGTTGCGGCGCGCGGACCACACCCGGGATCTGGTTCCCTTTGGCGTACATGCACTGCTGGTATGCGAAATCGTACCGTCGCTGAACCTCTCTGCCGGACGCCTGGCCGGTGTCCGCCCCCAGCATAGTTCCGCCGAGGGCACCGCTCCCGGCTCCAATCGCCGCGCCGGTGCCAGGGTGGCCGGAGGCTGCGCCGATCGCCGCGCCCAGCCCTGCCCCGAGGACCGTCCCGATAGCGGCTGTGCCGGCGGTGCTCTGCGCGGCGGCGGTCGTGGACGTGGTTCCGATCTGCTGACTCGCCCATTCCCTGCAGACGGCGTTATCGGCCTGGAATTGCTCGAAGGACTTGCCCGTGCCCGGTAGGACCATCACGCTTGGACCCGTGGGTATGGTCGCACAGCCGCCCAGTCCCACCACGAGAGCGACCGCTAGTATCTCCCATCTCCCGGACATTCCGCCCCTCCTCTTACCGCCCCGGTGGGGGCGACTGGGGAACGACTGTCATCCAGCCCGGTGGACACTCTTGGACATATGGGTAGTAGCCCTGAGGATTTGGGCAGTAGTACCAGTAGGCCTGCTGTGGTGGCTGCGGTTCCTGCTGGATATACACGGGGGGCGCCTGCTGGACGATTACGGGTGGGGAGGCGTAGTAGGGATATGGGGGTCCCCACCAGAGCCGCGGACCCCACCAGATGGGGCCGATGAAGACGCGCGCCCCGACGAAGGGTCGATGCCCGCGGAAGCCGTGATGGGATCGGGCGCCGTCCCAGGCGTAGCCCGGGAGGGCAGCGCCGAGAAGCAGGATCATCGCCACGAGAACCACGCAGGCGAGGTTTTTCTTGTTCATGTCACTTTCCCTCCCGCCAGACCGGGCCGGAAGCGGTCGCTCGCGATCTGCCAATCACAGCCTTTCGACGAGCCTGGCGCCTGGCATATTCACCCCCACAGAATCCGGGAAACCTCAGCCTCCCGCTACCTATATATAACCGCCCGAGAGGCAGAATTGTTTCAGGGGAAGAGGGGTACCGGACTCCTTTCAGCCTCCAACTACTTGAATTCATGGAGGTACAGCGACATTTCCTTGTCGCCCACGTGGAGGAGGTACCCGCCCGTGGCAGGCCGCGCGGTCCATCCCATCCCAGAATATGGCCCGGCGCCCGACCCCACGGGCCAGGACGTGGTAGAAGATGCCGGGCGAGGCTTCCTTCCGGCAAAGAGCCGATGGGCATCCAGGCGGGGACCGAAGGGCACGGCGAGGTGATGCGCGGCAAAAGGTGAAAAAGGTTGCAAGATCCGCATTACGGGGGCCACCCGAATCCGAATGGCTGGGGCAAGCATCTCAACACACAGAACGGTGATCGCCGCCGTGCTCGGCCGGAAGCGCAGGGAGTCAATCCCAGGAGAAGGAAACGAGAATGACCATGAATCACGCAGTTGTCATTGGCCTGCTGCTTCTCATCCCCTGGTCCTTGGTCGGTGTGAACCTTGTGGGCGCCGCCGTGGCCACCGTGGGACGCAAGCTGGTCGACCGCCACCGACCCTAATCCCAAACGGAACCCGCCGAATACGCCGCCGGCCCGCTCCCGACCCACCTTCACTCCTTCGAGATAGCCCATCCCCCTGGTCCGGTTACCCTTTCTTAGCCGATCTAGTCCCCGGCACCCTCCCTCACTCGGCGGCGTGGATGGCCTTGGGGCGGGAGTCCCGACTTGGCGAAGAGGAGACGACCCTCGATTTCGCGCAGCATGACGTGGTGGAGGACGCCGGTAGTAGATCCCGGACAAAGTGCGGGAGCGAAGATCCCGGGCGAAGAGCGGGACCGAAGATTCCGGACGAGGCGCGGGAGGGGATCCGGGCGGGGACCGCGGGGAATGCGATGGGCTTTCAGCCAAACTGCCTCGGGATCAATCAAGGACCGTCATAACCGTGCTCCGTCCCCATCAGTCCCCTTCAGGACAGATCAGTCGCGGTCCTGAGAATCTCCAAGGCAGCCGACAGCGCAGTCTGCTGTTCGGGCGTAACTCCGGTCCAGGCGAGGCCGCTCAGGTAGTAAACATGCCGGTCGCCCTCCACGGTCTGCTCGCCCTTGTAGAGCCGGGTCCACACCACCCGGCCGGTGAGGCGGAGGCGGCCGAGGGCGGGCGGGAGGTCCACGAAGCACACGAGCCCCTCGTGGAGGTGCCCTGGGTGCTCAATGCGGCACCCCTCTGAAGTGAGATCGAGAAGGCGCACCAGCCGGAGTTCCAGCTCGAAGTCGCTGAGGTGCGATGGGATGGTGATCCGCCCGACGCGCCGGCGGTCTTGCGGCTCACTCATGGCCCGCTCCCTTCCCTCAGTCCACTGGGCACCGGTCCATCACCCGCCCGGCGGACGCATGCCGCTGATATCGCACCCCCCTTGGTCCACATGGGGACGTAGCGCATTTATTTCAGGTTGCGCCTGCCGCGTATCCGCTCCAGAACGAAAACGGCCCTCGGGGAGATAGTGTGCCCAAAGGGCCGCGATTTCGTACGTCAGTGAGTCCTGGCATCCCTGCCTCCCGGTGCTCCCGTAGGGAACCCCCGAGCAGCTGGGCTACACGCTATCGTGGAGCTACGAGGTGTGTCAAGGCGATTCTCCGCTCTTAGCGGCGGGGGCCAGGTGTCGGGAGTCAGGGATACAGGGACGGGTAACGATCGCAGGACGCTTACGCATCGCTCACAGGGAGGATTATACTTTGACATCGACATCGATACAGGCCTGTTCCCGGATTCACACGGGTGCCGCGACCGGCGCCGTCCGCAGGGGATGCCCCTGAGGGGAGGAATCAGGTTTTCTCGGGCCGTCGGTGGCCCCCAACCTCCGCCAGCAGGACCAGGACCCCGGCGTAGGCTTCGTTGTCCCAAAGGGGCGCGAGGCTCGCCTTGAGCCGCCGCCCGTTCAGGTCAACGGCCAGCTCCTGCCGCTGGGCCTTGGGGTCGGCGCGGAGCGTCGCGGCCGTCTTCTCCACCTCCCCGCAATTGGTCGCTCCGAAGATTTCCCAGAGTCTCGCCCCGATCAGGTCCGGCTCGCCGATGCCCAGCATCGCCAAGGCCGGCGGGTTGGCGTAGAAGATCCTGTCCTCTTCGTCCGCCCTGAGGACGCCCTCGCTCATCTGCTGCAGCAGATGGTCCGCGTGCCGCTTCGCGATCAGCAGCTCAGTGACCACGCGCCTGGGGCGGAACCCTTCGTAGCCGAAGACCGCCTCGTCCAGGTGGCTGGAACGCCCGTACGTCTCCAGGTGTTGGATGGCGGCCAGGATGTTCTTGGCCACGAGTTGCAGCGGGCCCTTGGCCACGTAGGCGTCGGCCGACACCTCCGGCATTCCCGCGATATCTCTGGCCGCCAGGGCCGAGAAGACGACGATGGGCGTGTGCCGAAGCTGGGGATCCTCCCGGACATAGCGGCAGACCCGCCCTCCGTCCACCTTGGGCATGATGAGGTCGAGGATGATGAAATCCGGCGGCTCTTCCCGGACCGCCTTCAAGGCTTCCAGGCCGTCCCTGGCCCGGCGCACCTTGTAGCCCTGCTCCTGCAGGTACCCTCCCACGGCCTCCAGGAAGAATCGGTCGTCGTCGGCCAGGAGGATGGACTTCGGCATCATGCGATCACCTCCTCCCCTGGGTCAGCAGGTAGCCGATCACCTTCTCCAACCTGGGCCCGAGCTTGTCGGGGGTCGAGTCCATTCCCTTGTTGAGGTACATGGCCGGCTGGCAGCGGCTGATCTGCCGGCTGAGGGTCTCGTAGCGCGCCGCCGAGAGGAACAGGATGGGCGTCGGCTGCGCCAGATTCAGCGCCTGCTCCACGGCCCGGAGGGCCAGAGCCGTGACGATCCCGTCCATCGGCTCCATCATGATGTCGAGGATGACCAGCACGCCGCGGGGTTCCTGACGCAATCGCTCGGTGGCCGCAGTCAAGAACCTGGTGCCGCTTTCACACGGGATGACATGATCCGTGAGGCCCCGTTGGATCAAGAGATCCGTTAAGAACGACAGGAAGAACTGGTCGTCGTCAGCGATCACAATGGAGTCCAGGCGCGGGATGGAGGGGGCCTGGGTGGGACTGACGGGGAAACCGCAGGGGCTACAGCGAATCTCGATCACCCCCTCCTTCAAGACGGAGTAGGTGTAGACTCGCTCCCCGCAGCTCGGGCAGTACCGGAAGGGCGCCGCCGTATCAGGCAATCGAGACCTCCTGCGGGAAGCGACAGGCGGGGTCGCCGCGGCAACCTGCCCCGGGCGGCGTCTTGGCCGCTCCCGGCGTTCCCCCGGCCAACGGCAAGGCGCCGGTTGCCCCCCAACCGACTTGACCCAGGGCCTCGCACATCGGCAGGCCGGAGGATCTCCGGCCTCCTGATTCGCATTTGTACCCGCCGCAGGTGGAGCCACCGTAGCAGACGCGAGGCGGTTTGCAAGCCTCTTTCAGGGGAAGCGGTAGACCCCTCCTCGCCTCGACTGGGGATGCTTGAAGCTGGCAGCCAAAGCCAGAAGGGGAGGGACGTCAAATGTCGGGGCGAGGGCGCGGCGATCGATTCCGCGCACCATCACGTGGTGCAGGACGCCGGTCGAAGATCCCGGGCGAAGAGCGGGACCGAAGGGTCCGGACGAAGGGCGGAGGGGCACGTACGCGGGGGACTCGGGGCACAACGAGTTGGAGTGTCCCATAAGACGAATAAGGTTCTGTCGTCCCGCATTACGTGGCCCCCTATCAGTCTCCCACTACGGACTATCTTGAGGCGTTACCCCGCGACAGTTCAGATGTGGACTCACACTGTGCGTGTCGCTGCCGCTTGACACAGCTCGTTGCTCCTGCTACCGTTTTTTTGTGCTTGCGCTCCCGCCCTGGGGAAGCCTGCTATCCTCGTTCGAAGCCCTTTCCCCCGAGCCACTGGCCCATGCGTAGTAGGTTCGCCCGCTCGGCTTCGTCCCTGGAGTTTTCCGAGTCCCTATTGCATCCAAGGTCGCAATGTCGAGTGAATACCGCGGCACCGGGGCCCGTCTCAAGAAACGGAGGCAACCCTGCCATGCTCACACGAACGACGCCGATGATTGCCGTGCTGATGGTCCTCGCGCTGGTGCTGGCCTTCGCGCCCGGCGCAAGCGCCGCCCCGTCCCCGACGCAGAGCCGGGCTGGGGCGATCGGACGCACACCGCCGCGCCTGAGCTACCTCGACGGGGACGTGTCGTTCTGGCGGCCGGGCGCCGACTCGTGGGCGCCCGCCCAGCTCAACACACCCCTGGCGCCCGGCGACGAGCTCTACACGGGCAACCGCGGCAATCTCGAGCTGCAGGTCGGGACGCGTGCGTTCGTGCGGGCCTGGGGCGACACGCAGCTCGGCCTCGTGAACCAGGAGCCGGACTTCCTGCAGGTCAAAGTCACCAGCGGTCACCTCTCCCTCGATCTGCGTGCCGTGGATCCGGCCCGCACGGTGGAGCTGGACACCCCCCATGCGGCGTTCACGATCGAGCGCCCCGGGTATTACCGGGTTGACGTGACGCAGGAGCGAACCTCTTTCATCACCCGGCGCGGCGGCCAAGCGACGATGATGCCGGCCGGGGGGCAGGCAACGGCCGTCACGCCCAGCGAGGAGGTCGTCCTCGAAGGGACGGCGACTGCGACGGTCCAAAGCTTCGTCGTCCCCGAACTCGACGTGTGGGACCGCTGGAACTACGCGCGGACCGACGAGCTTCTCGATGCCGTGAGCGCTCGCTACGTGCCGTCCGGGGTCTATGGCGTGGACGACCTGGATCACCACGGCAGCTGGCGCCTCGTAGAGACCTACGGCCCCGTGTGGGTCCCCGAGGCGCTGCCAGCCGGTTGGGCGCCTTACAGCACCGGCCGGTGGATCTGGGATCCGCACTACGGCTGGACGTGGGTCGACACCGCGCCCTGGGGGTGGGCCCCCTATCATTACGGCCGCTGGGTCTTCGTCGGCGGCTTTTGGGCATGGGCGCCCGGACCCCTGGTCGTCAGACCCGTCTATGCTCCCGCCCTCGTGGCGTTCTTCGCCGCGCCCGGCGTCCGAGTAACGGTCGGCACTCCGTTCGTCAGCTGGGTCGCCCTCGGCTGGGGCGAGCCGCTCGTGCCGTGGTGGGGAGCCGTGAGTTTCGTGGGCCGGCCGTGGTGGGGGGGCTGGGGGGGGCCCCGCATCGTCAATAAAGTCGTCATCAGCCGGACGACCGTCGTCAACGTCAACAACATCACAGTCTACAGGAACGTCAGCGTCCGGGACGCCGTGGTGGCGGTCCGCGAGGACCACTTCGGCCGACGCTCCGGCGACGAGGTCCGGATCGCGCAGGCGGAGGTGCGCCACCTGGAGCCGCTGCGCGGCGCGTTACACGTGAAGCCCGAGCCGTCGAGCTTCGTCGCCGCGGGCGGCCGCGGGATCCACCCGCCCAACGCCACGCTCGCGCGCCCCGTCGTCGCGACGCGGCCGCCCGCTGGCCGCCCGCTCGCGTCGCGTGGGGAAGCTCGGGAGGGCGCTGCCACCGTGAGTCTCCCGGCGCCGCGGATCGTTCCGGCGCCCAAGAAGACTCCGGCGCCGCCCGTTCAGTCTCGGCCGCCGTTCGGTGCGAGCCAGGTGCTGCGTCAGGAGCGTCCCCGCCCACCGCTCCCGCCGCAGTTCGAAGGGCCGCAGCGTCCCGAGGCCGTGCCGGCCACCCCGCGTGAGAGCGCGCGGCGTCCTGAAGTCACGGCACCGGCGCCTCGCGACCTAGCGCGTCCGACGCCGACACCGCGCAAGGAGGATCGCCGAACCACGGAGCCGCAGCTGCGGAGCCCGGGCCAGCCGGCGGGTCCCACATCTCCGCCCCAGCGCTTCGAGGCCTCGCGTCCCCAGGCGCCTCAACTCCCGGGCGAGCCTGCGAACCGGCTCTTCCCGGGTCGAGCTGAAGGCCGACGCGGGGAGTCGGGGACCGCGCCTGGCCGTGGGCACGAGGCGCCTAGCGGGGTCAAGCCTCAGGAGCGCGGGCCGCAAGAGCGCGGCCAGCGCTAGCGACCTGCCCCTTTTGATCGCGCCACCTCGAATGTTAGCCGCACGCCTGCGTCCCTGGCCGGCCCGGTAGAAGGCATGGGGGAAGACGCTGGACACGAAGGAGAGAGGTGGGCTCACTTCCACGAGCCATCACGTGGTCGAGGACTCCCGTCGAAGGTTCCGGACGAAGAGCGGAAGGGCATCCAGGCGGGGACCGCGGGGCGTGCTGGGGACAACCTGGGATAAAGTGAATAAGGTGGGAACGCCCCCCCTGGATATAGGGGAGCATTGCTTGCGTCTCCTCTCAAGTGGGAGAGCAAGGCGGGCGGGTCACCTTTGCCCCTTCCCCTTCCCTTTACCCTTCCCTTTGCCGGGGGCGTCGCCCGGTGCCGCGCCATACACGAGGTCCCCGTTCTTGAGGGCATGGAACTCCCTGGACCCCGGCTTGATGCCGAGTTCCTTGGCGATGACCCCCCACCCTTTGCCCCTGTGGGTCCTGTAGGTCTGCAGGACAGCTTCGGGGGGTTGGTGCGCCATCTGGCCCAGTTGGAAGACCATGAAGGCGTCGGCGGGCGTGTCCACCCTGGTGAGGATGGCCTGCACCTGCGGGACGGGCACGCCGAACTGGGCGCTCACCGTGGTAGAAAAGCCGGGCAGGTCGACCCGCGCCTGGACGTTGAGGCTGCTGAGGAAGCCGTCGAGACCGCCCCCGGCGATCGCCTGACCGCAGAAGAGGCCGAGCATCAGCGCTACGAAGGTGATCCTTTTCACGGGACTTCTCCTTTTTTGGGGAGAGGAGGTGAGAGGGCGCAGCGGTTGCGCGGCCGGCCCGCCCCTGCGCCCCTGCTGCTAACGCCTGCAGCCTGGCATTCCCATCCCCGCTGTCAAGGGGAAAGTGGGGGGCGGGGCGAGCCTACACGGGCATGAGGAATGCGGGACATTGGCAATTATATCAACCTCCTGCACACTGCCTGCCACCTGGCGGCGGCCGCGTGTCCACGGCGCGCGGCGGCGCAGATGGCCTGGGCCGAGACCGCCAGCACGGGTGCGGTGGGACGATCTTCACTTGCGCGAAGCAGGACCTGGCGGAGGACGCCGGGCGAAGGTTGAGGACGAAGAGGGGAGAGCATCGCGGCGGGGACCGCGGGGCATGGCGAGCGGCAGCGCTTCACAAGGGTGATAAGGTTCCAATGTCCCAGAAGACGTCCCCCAAGACGAGTCCGATCGGGAAGATCGTATGAGAAATACGTGAAGAAAGTGAACTACGTCCCGCTTTCGTCCCGCTTTACTGGCTTTCACGATTTGAATCGAAGCCGATCAGCGAGTTCTACCAGATGGTCCTGGGCCTTCATAGATGAATCTCGCCTCGGCAGTCACCTCAGCGGCACGCGCATGACACTCCTGACATCGGCGGTCCGACTTCTCGACCATCGTGCGTGTACACGGACCCCGCACTGGCTCGCACTGTTCGCACCCAGTGCACTCACATCGCTCCTGTTCCGGGACCTGAGATTTCATCATCCTCTCTTGCCACACCTGTGCTCAGACTTCCAGCGCAAACATGGTGTGACTGTTTTTCACCCCAGAAATCGGCCGAATCTTGTCATAGACAAGGGCAAGGATGTCCTCTGCGCTCTTCCCCTGGATCCTCACCACCACATCGTAGAGACCGCTGACCAGAAAGGCCTTGTCTGCGCCCTCAAGTTTCTTGACCTGACTCGCTACTTTTCGATCCTTTCCTGGTTCGGCTGCAATCAACACAATTGCCAGCGCCATGACCGCCCCTCCCCTGAAACTCCGACAACAACTCGCCTTGAACTAGCTCCCGAGTTTCTCCTTACTCTTTGCTGTTTCCGCCCTCCGCTTGGCCCAGTACGCTTTCATCCGGCGGCCCACCGCCTTACGAGCTGCAGCGCCCATGGGTCTTCGACCACGCTTGCGGGCTATAGAAGGGGACGGAGTTCATTTACTTCACTTCCCTTCTCCCATGTATTCGGTCCAGAACGAAAACGGCCCTCGGGGCGGTGCTGTCCCCAAAGGGCCGCAATTTCGTGGGCGAGTTCGAACTGGCATCCCTGCCCCCCAGTCATCCCGCAGGGAAACCCCGATCAACCGAGCTACACGCTATCTCGGAGGTACGAGCTGTGTCAAGGCGATTCCCCCTCTCTCAACGGCGGGGGCCAGGTGTCGGGGGTCGGGGGGCATCCAGTCGGGGACGGCCTAGCCCAATGCGATGAAAGCGGCTATGTCCCCGATTGCTATTTGGCAAATGCATTCCTCGATCTATTTGGCAGCTGTCCCGCCTTACGGAGGCCCAACTCCCCCGCCCGGCCCGTGGGAGCCCTTTGCCGTCCCCCCCGGGGGCCGGGGAGGGGCGAAGCCTACGTTATGTTGTTGCCGCCGCCGTTGCCAACTTCCGTACCCGATGCACTGGAATGCGGAGGGGTGCCGCCGCCTTGCGGGGTTTGGCGGCTGCGAGCTGCAGGGACGCGAACGCCTCTGGGTCCCTGAATAAGAGGTGCAACCGCTGCTGATTCGCGGGGCCGGTCGGAGCCGCCTCCGTCTCCCACCGGGAGACGGTGACCTCGGTGACCTCCAGTCGCCGGGCCAGTTCGGCTTGACTCCAGCCGCGTTGCTTACGCAGGAACCGGATCTCTTCCCCGCGGAGCGGCCGCCGCTGGTCGAGGAGGGCCGTTGCGATGTCCGCATGCAGCAGCGCAACCTCTCTCAGCGCCACTGCCTGGATCCCGTGGCGGGGGCAGGTG
>Ga0209640_10005573_pt1 | contig 10985 bp, 12 predicted proteins | sample RifCSP10_1_FD_184018 | JGI IMG/M metagenome (GOLD analysis project Ga0209640, IMG submission 184018) | Soil microbial communities from Rifle, Colorado - Rifle CSP2_sed 10_1 (SPAdes) (version 2) | ecosystem: Environmental > Terrestrial > Deep subsurface > Rock core/Sediment | place: Rifle...
CAAATCGGGCGAGATCCGCCTGAAGGTCGCGGCCGCCGGCATCTGCGGCACCGACATGCAGATCTACAAGTGGGCGCCGCGCATGCAGCGCCGCATGACGCTGCCGCGCGTGCTGGGCCACGAGATGAGCGGCGTGGTCGAGAGCATCGGCCCGGGCGTCGCCAACGTGCAGCCGGGCGATCACGTCAGCCTGGAAAGCCACATCTTCTGCGGCGCGTGCCGGCAGTGCCTCAGTGGCAAGGCGCATCTGTGCGCCAACCTGAAATATCCCGGCATCGACATCGACGGCGCGTTCGCCGACTACATCACGGTCCCGGCGCAGATCGCCTGGCGCAACCCGAAGGGGCTGAAGCACGAGATCGCCGCCATGATGGAGCCGTACGGCATCGGCGTGCATGCGAGCCTCGAGGGCTCCGGCGTCGCCGGCCAGTCGGTGCTGGTCAACGGCTGCGGGCCGATCGGGCTGATGAACATCGCCGCTGCGCGCGCGCTCGGCGCCACCAAGATCGTCGCCTGCGACATGAACCCGATCCGGCTCGCCACCGCGCTCAAGATGGGCGCCGACCGCGCCGTGAAGCCGGACGAGCTGATCGCCGCCGTGAAGGACATGACCACCGGCGGCGTCGATGTCGGCATCGAGTATTCCGGCAGCGAGGCCGGTTTCCGCGCGGTGTACGAATGCATCGCCAAGGGCGGCGACTTCCGGCTGGTCGGCGCGCCGCCGACTCCGATCGCGGTGGATTTCACGTTCTGGCTGCAGAAGTGCCCGCGCATGATCAACATCCACGGCCGGCGCATCTGGGACACCTGGCAGATCGCCGCCGAGCTGATCGCGGCCGGGCGCATCGATCTGTCGCCGATCGCGAGCCACGTTTTGCCGTTGAAGGACGGGCTGCGCGGGTTCGATCTGATCCTGAGCGGCCAGGCCGTGAAACCGATCCTGGTTCCCGGCGCCTGAGTTTAGTCACAGTGGCTACGCCGCACGATCTCACGCTGGTTTTCGAGGATGGCCGGTCGCTCCGCATCAAGGGGAGCGACGCCGAGACCGTCTACATGACCGCGCTCAAGAACAAGATACGCATCCTCACCGATTGCCTGGAGGGCGCGTGCGCGACCTGCAAGGCGCACTGTACGCATGGCGAATACACGCTGCGCGAATACTCCGAGGAGGCGCTGTCGGACGAGGAGCGCGCCGCGCGCCGCGTGCTGACCTGCCAGATGGTGCCGAAATCCGACTGCGTGATCGAGTTCGGCTACGAGTCGAAAGTGATCCTCAAGACCGCGCCGGAAACCCGGCCCGGCACGGTGGTCGCGGTCGAGACCGTGGCGGAGAACGTGGCGAAGCTGGTGGTCGCGCCGGCCGATCCGACGAAGCCGATCTCGTTCCTGCCCGGCCAGTACGTGCACCTGTCGGTGCCGGGCACCGACGCCAGGCGCTCATACTCGTTCGCCAACGCGCCGGGCGCGCCGGAGCTGGTCTTCTATATAAAGGTGCTGCCGCAGGGCGCGATGAGCGCGTATGTCGGCGGCCGCGCCAAGCCGGGCGACGAGATTTCCATCGTCGGCCCGTTCGGCAAGTTCTATCTGCGCCCGCCTACGCGCCCGATCGTGATGGTCGCCGGCGGCACCGGCCTCGCGCCGATGCTGAGCATGTTCGACCACATGGTCGCGGGCGGCGGCGCCGGCCAGCCGATCACGCTGCTATACGGCGCCAACACGGCGTCGGAGTTGTTCGCGCGCACGCAACTGGAAAACTACGCCGCGCAGGGCCTGAACATCACCACCGAGCGCGTGGTGGTGAGCGGCGCCGGCGACTGGCAAGGGCCGACCGGCCATGTCACCGGGCGGCTGCGCGACGAGATCATCAATGGCGGCAACGTCGACGTCTATCTATGCGGCCCGCCGCCGATGATCGAGGCCGGCCAGGCGTGGCTCAAATTCCACGGGGTGCCGGACGAGCGCGTCCATACCGAGAGGTTCCTGCCAAGCTGACCCGCGATCTTTCGCGGGTCAGCTTGACGGGCATCACACTGTTGCCGGTTGGCAACTTGTTAGAAAGTATCGACCCGATAATAATTGACAGCGCCTTGAATTTGCATATGTTCCTAATCAGCACCTAAACAGTCTTGTATTGGCTCTGGCGCGTGCTTATCTCACCGTCAGGCGGACAACGGACATGATCAGGTTGAGTCGATTGGCGGATTACGGCGTGGTTCTCACCACCCAGCTGGCGCGCACGCGCGGTGTGCGCACCGCGCCGGAGTTGGCGCACGCGACCGGGCTGCCACAGCCGACGGTGGCGAAAATCCTCAAGCAGCTGGCGCATGAAGGCGTGCTGATGTCGCATCGCGGCGCGACCGGCGGCTATTCGCTGGCGCGGCCGGCCTCGGCGCTCACGGTCGCCGATATCATCGCCGCGCTCGACGGGCCGATCGCACTCACCCAGTGCATGGGGACCAACGAGGAGCATTGCGGCATCCAATCGTTGTGCCCGACGCATCCCAATTGGCGCCGTATCAACGATGCGGTCACGCGCGCGCTTTCGGAAGTGACGTTGGCGGAGATGGCGACACCGGCTGCGCCGCTCGCAGCGGCAGCGCCGGCGGTTCCGGCATCGGCCATCGCGGCGGAGTAGCATCATGGCAACGCGCATCGACGATGCCATCGAGAAGGTCGTTCCCGGCGAATACAAGTACGGGTTCCACACCGACATCGAATCCGATTTCGCGCCGAAGGGGCTGAACGAGGACATCGTCCGCTTCATCTCGGCGAAGAAGAACGAGCCGGCCTGGATGCTGGAGCGCAGGCTGCAGGCGTATCGCTACTGGCTCACCATGAAGGAGCCGACCTGGGCGTTCGTGAACTACCCGAAGATCGATTACCAGGACGCGTATTACTACGCCGCGCCGAAGCAGACCGACGGGCCCAAGAGCCTGGACGAGGTCGATCCGAAGCTGCTGGAAACCTACGAGAAGCTGGGCATCCCGCTCGCCGAGCGGCAGATCCTGGCCGGCGTCGCGGTGGATGCGGTGTTCGACTCCGTCTCGGTCGCCACCACGTTCCGCGAGAAGCTGGCCGAGGCCGGCGTGATCTTCTGCTCGATCTCGGAGGCGGTGAAGAACCACCCCGAGCTGGTGAAGCAGTACATGGGGAGCGTGGTCCCCTACACCGACAATTTCTTCGCCACCCTCAACGCCGCCGTGTTCTCCGACGGCACGTTCGTCTATGTGCCGAAGGGCGTGCGCTGCCCGATGGAGCTGTCAACCTATTTCCGCATCAACGCCGCCAAGACCGGCCAGTTCGAGCGCACGCTGATCATCGCCGACGAGGGCAGCTACGTGAGCTACCTCGAAGGCTGCACCGCGCCGATGCGCGATGAGAACCAGCTGCACGCCGCCGTGGTCGAGCTGATCGCGCTGGACAACGCCGGGATCAAATACTCGACGGTGCAGAACTGGTATCCCGGCGACAAGGAAGGCAAAGGCGGCATCTACAATTTCGTCACCAAGCGCGGCGCCGCGCGCGGCAAGAACTCCAAGATCTCCTGGACCCAGGTGGAGACCGGATCGGCCATCACCTGGAAGTACCCGAGCTGCATCCTGCAGGGCGACAATTCGGTGGGCGAGTTCTACTCGGTCGCCGTGACCAACAACCTGCAGCAGGCGGACACCGGCACCAAGATGATCCACATGGGGCGCAACACGCGCTCCACCATCGTGTCCAAGGGCATCTCCGCCGGCCGCGGCCAGAACACCTATCGCGGCCAGGTGAAGGTCACCGCGTCGGCCGAGGGCGCGCGCAACCACACGCAGTGCGACTCGCTGTTGATCGGCGACAAGTGCGGCGCGCACACGGTGCCCTACATCGAGGTCGGCACGCCGACCGCGCAGGTCGAGCACGAGGCGACCACGTCCAAGATCGACGAGGAGCAGCTGTTCTATTGCGTGCAGCGCGGCCTGTCCGAGGAGGACGCGGTTTCGCTGATCGTCAACGGGTTCTGCAAGGAAGTGCTGAAAGAGCTGCCGATGGAGTTCGCCGTCGAGGCGCAGAAGCTCCTCGGCGTGTCGCTCGAAGGCAGCGTCGGTTAGTCGAGGTTCATCGTGCTCTCGGTTCGCGATCTTCACGTCACCGTCGGCGGCAAGGAAATTCTCCGCGGGCTTTCGCTCGAGGTCGCGGTCGGCGAGGTGCACGCCATCATGGGGCCGAACGGATCGGGCAAGTCGACGCTGTCCTACGTGATTGCCGGCCGCGAAGGCTATGAGGTCACGTCCGGCCAGATCCTCTACAAGGGCCAGGACATCCTCGCCATGGCGCCGGAGGAACGCGCCGCTGCCGGCGTGTTCCTCGCGTTCCAGTACCCGGTCGAGATCCCCGGCGTCGCCAACACCATGTTCCTGAAGGCCGCGCTGAATGCGCAGCGCCGCCGGCGCGGCGAGAAGCAGCTCGATGCGATCGAGTTCCTGAAGCTCGCCAAGGAGCGCGCCCGGCAGCTGCACATGGACGAGAAGCTGTTGCAGCGCGCGGTCAATGTCGGGTTCTCCGGCGGCGAGAAGAAGCGCAACGAAATCCTCCAGATGGCGATCCTCAACCCGGCGCTGGCGATCCTGGATGAAACGGACTCCGGGCTCGACATCGACGCGCTCAAGATCGTCGCCGAAGGCGTCAACAAGCTGCGCGCGCCGGAGCGCGCGATGGTGCTGATCACGCATTATCAGCGCCTGTTGAACTACGTGGTGCCGGACAAGGTGCACGTGCTGGCGCAGGGCCGCATGGTCGCGTCCGGCGGCAAGGAGCTGGCGCAGGAGCTCGAGCAGAAGGGCTATGCGATGTTCGGGCTGAAGGAGCGCGCGGCATGAACCGCCTTCGCACATATGTGCTTCGGCGGTTGCCGATACCCCGCCGTAGCCTTGGCGGAGGCGGGGCATGAGCACGGCGGCCGATCGCTACGTGGATGCTTATCGGGCGGAGAAGCCCGCGGGCGATCCCTGGCTAACGGAACGCCGCGAGGCCGCGATCGCGCGGTTTGCCGAGCTGGGCTTCCCGACGCTGCGGACCGAGGCCTGGAAATACACCAACGTCGCGCCGCTCACGCGCACGGCATTCACGCCGGCGCGGCCGGCGCAGGTTACCCGCGAGGCGGTCGCACCGTTTCTCATCGACGGCTGCCGGCACGTGGTGCTGACAAACGGCCGCCTGGCGCCGGAGCTGTCCAATTTTGCCGTCGCGCCGCTGTCGTGGGCCGAGCGCGATCTGATCGGCGACAACATTGGATCTTTTGCCGCGCTCAACACCGCGCTGATGCCGGATGCGGCCGTGTTGCGGCTGGCCGACGGCGCGATGGTTCAGGTGCTGCACGTCGCCGCGCCGGGCGGCACGGAACTCTTCAATCCGCGCGTCATCGTCATCGCCGACGTCAACGCATCGGCAACCCTGGTCGAGAGCTATGTCGGTTCCGGCGTGTACTGGACCAACGCAGTGACCACGATCCTGGCGGGGCAGGGCGCGCAGCTCACCCATGTGAAGCTGCAGGACGAAGCGCTGCAGGGCTTCCACACCGGCGCCTGCCGGGTGGAGATCGCGCGCGATGCGCATTACCGCAGCCTGGTGCTGTCGTCGGGCGCACGGCTCGCGCGCAACGAGATTTCCGCCGCCCTGATCGGCGAGGGCGCGCAGTGCAACCTGGACGGGATCGCGCTGGTCGCGGCCGGCCAGCATGCCGACGCCACCACGCTGCTCGACCACCGCGTGCCGCACGGCACCAGCCGCGAATGCTACAAGAGCGTGGTCGATGACGACGGCCGCTCGGTATTCCAGGGCTCGATCCTGGTCGGGCACGACGCGCAGAAGACCGATGCGCGCCAGATGCACCGGGCGCTGCTGTTGTCGCCGCAGGCGCATGCCGACGCGAAGCCGGAGCTCAGGATATTCGCCGACGACGTGAAGTGCGCCCACGGCGCCACGGTGGGCGATCTGGACGCGGAGTCGCTGTTCTATCTGCGCAGCCGCGGCGTCGATCTGGAAACCGCGCGCGGGCTGCTGATCGAGGCGTTCGTCACCGAACTGTTCGAGCCGATCGCGGCGCCCGCGATCCGCGCGGCGCTCGATGCGCGCCTGCACCGGTGGCTGGCATGAACCGCCTTCGCACATATGTGCTTCGGCGGTTGCCGATACCCCACCGTAGCCTTGGCGGAGGCGGGGCATGACCGCGGCGGCACAGAAGCGTGGGGCGGCCGCGCCGTACGACGTCGAGCGCATCCGCGCCGACTTCCCGATCCTGCACCGTCCGGTGCACGGCAAGCGGCTGGCCTATCTCGACAGCGGCGCCAGCGCGCAGAAGCCGCGCGCGGTGATCGACACCATCAGCCGGGTGTACGAGACGGAATACGCCAACGTCCATCGCGGCGTGCATTACCTGAGCCAGAAGGCGACCGACGCGATGGAGGGAGCGCGCGAGAAGCTGCGCGCGTTCCTGAACGCGGCGGAAACCCGCGAGATCATCTTCGCGCGCGGCGCGACCGAAGGCATCAACCTGGTCGCGCACTCGTTCGTACGCCGCTTCATGAAGCCGGGCGACGAGGTCCTCATCGCGACCTACGAGCACCATTCCAACATCGTGCCGTGGCAGATGGCGCGCGATGACCGCGGCATCGTGCTGAAGGTCGCCCCCATTGACGACAACGGCGAGCTCATCCTCGAGGAATTCGCAAAGCTGGTCACCGAGCGCACCAAGCTGGTGGCGATCGCGCATGTCTCCAACGCGCTCGGCACCGTCACGCCGGTCGATGAGGTGATCCGCATCGCGCACGCCAAGGGCGCCAAGGTGCTGCTCGACGGCTGCCAGGCCGTGCCGCACATCCCGGTCGACGTGCGGGCGCTGGATTGCGACTTCTACGTGTTCTCCGGCCACAAGCTGTACGGCCCCTCGGGCATCGGCGTGCTGTACGGCAAGGCCGGGCTCTTGGAAGCCATGCCGCCGTACCAGGGCGGCGGCGAGATGATCGAGGTGGTGACGTTCGAGAAAACCACATATGCGCAGCTGCCGTTCAAGTTCGAGGCCGGCACGCCGCACATCGACGGCACCATCGGGCTGGGCGCGGCGATCGATTACGTCACCGGGCTCGGGCTCGACCGCATCGGCGCGCACGAGCACGACCTGCTGGATCACGCGACCCGCGCGCTGACCGCGATGAACAATGTCCGCATCATCGGCACCGCGAAGAACAAGGCCGCCATCGTGTCGTTCGTGGTCGACGGCGTGCACCCGCACGACGTGGGCACGATCCTGGACCAGGAAGGCGTCGCGGTGCGCACCGGCCACCATTGCGCGCAGCCGGTGATGGAGCGGTACGACCTGCCGGCGACCGTGCGCGCCTCGTTCGGGCTCTACAACACGCACGAGGACATCGACCAGATGATCGCGGGGCTGCGCACCGTGCAGAGGATCTTCGGATGAACCAGGACCTGCGCGAGCTGTACCAGGACATCATCCTGGAGCATTCGAAGCATCCGCGGAACTTCGGCAAGCTCGCCGAGGCGAACCGTCAGGCGCGCGGCAACAACCCGCTGTGCGGCGATCGCATCACGCTCGCGCTGAAGCTGGACGGCGATCGCATCGCGGATGCGAAGTTCGAGGCCAAGGGCTGCGCGATCTCGGTCGCGTCCGCCTCGATGATGACCGAGATGGTCAAGGGCAAGACCGCGGACGAGGCGCGCGCGCTGTTCGAGCAGTTCCACGGGCTGGTCACCGGCAAGCCGATGAACGACGAGAGCGACGATCTGGACCGGCTGGCGGCGCTGTCCGGCGTGCGCGATTTCCCCTCGCGCATCAAATGCGCGACGCTACCGTGGCATGCGCTGACCGCGGCGCTCGAAGGGACGCAGGACGAGGTGAGGACGGAATGAGCGAGCAGATGGAAATGCCGACGATTGAACCGGAGGCGCCCGCGCGCGAGCCCTCGGCCATGGAGGCCGAGGTGATCGAGGCGCTGCAGACCATCTACGACCCCGAGATTCCGGTGAACATCTACGAGCTCGGGCTGATCTACGGCATCGACGTCACGCCGGAAGGCAACGTCGCGATCCAGATGACGCTGACCGCGCCGGCCTGCCCGGTGGCCGGCACCCTGCCCGGCGAGGTCGAGGCCCGGGTGCGCGACGTGGAAGGCGTGCGGGACGCGAAGGTCGAGCTGGTATGGGAGCCGCCCTGGAGCCAGGACCGGATGAGCGAAGCGGCGAAACTTCAGTTGGGATTGGTTTAACCAGTTCCCACGTAAGGTAGCGAAGGCAAACCATGGCGAAGCAACTTCTGACCCTGACCGACGCGGCGGCCGAGCGCGTGCGCCACCTGCTGGCGCAGCGCCCGGACCCGAGCGCGGCTTTGCGCATCGGCGTGAAGACCGGCGGCTGCTCGGGCCTCGAGTACACGATGGAATTCGCCGCCCAGAAGCAGAAGTTCGACGAGGTGGTCGATGACAAGGGCGTCACCGTCCTGATCGACTCCAACGCCGTGATGTTCCTGATCGGCACCCAGATGGACTACAAGAGCGACGTGCTGAAGTCCGGCTTCGTGTTCTCCAACCCCAACGAGACCGCGCGCTGCGGCTGCGGCGAGTCGGTTCAGATCCAGCCCGCCGCGGCGAACGCGCCGGCCGAGGCGTCGGCGAAGGCGTAGCTCTCACAACCAACCGTCATCGCCGGACTCGATCCGGCGATCCAGCAGATGCCCGGGTCAAAGCCCGGGCATGACTTTTTTGGAATGTGAGCGGGTCTCATATCCCGTTCGTCCTGAGTAGCGGCCGTAGGCCGCGTATCGAAGGACGCGGACGCGGGCATGCCCTTCGATATGTTGGATCGCAACGCGATCCAACCGCTTGCGCGCCGGGCCTACTCAGGGCGAACGGAAATTAGGAGGTGGGGTAATCCGCGAAACTCGACCTTGTTTACCGCTTGCGGGATTTGCCCCGGCCGGCGCGCGCGGGCTTCGGCGAGGCGGACGAGAACGCCTTGAACGTGATCAGCGTGAAGGTGTCCTTCACGCCGGGGATCAGCTGCAGGTTCTCGGTCACGAAATGCCCGATGTCCTGGCCGTCGGGCAGGTAGCATTTCATCAGCAGGTCGTATTGGCCGGAGATCGAGTGCACCTCGGAGATCTCGGGGATCTCCTGCACCGCCTGGTCGGCGACCGCATAGGCCTTGCCCAGGTCGCACTTCACCATGATGAAGATCGTCTGCATCGTTCGCCCCCCAAAGCCGTTCTCGCGCGGCCTGGTCGAAGCCGCCGTTAGCGGGCGCGGCGGCCTGCAAACATGAAGGCAGGCACGTTCGCGCCCACGCCGAACCCGACGACCGGCTCCTCGCCACGCTCTGGCTTGCGCTCCGGACGGCGGCGTTCCATCGGGATCAAATTATCATGTTCCTGGGCGCGCGGCGCGCTCGGCTGGTTGGCTTGCACGGGCGCATGCACCACGGGCGCGGGCGGAGGAGCAACCGTCACCTCGGGCGCCGGATGCTTCTCGCGGCGGGGCTCGCGCCGCGGCTGCTCGGCACGCGGCTTGCTCGCGCGGTGCTCGCTGGCTGCCTGACCGGCCGGGCGGCGCGATCTGCCGCCGCGACCGCGGCCGCGGCGGCCGCCTTCGACGGCTTCCAGCGCCGGCGCTTCCATGCCGGGCACCGTCATGCGCGGGATGTCCTTGCCGATCAGCTTCACGATTGCGTCGATGTAGGGCGCCTCTTCCGGCGCCGCCAGGGTGATCGCGCGACCGGCGCGGCCGGCGCGACCAGTGCGGCCGATGCGGTGGACATAGTCCTCGGCGTGCGTCGGCACGTCGAAATTGAACACGTGCGAGAGATCGAAGATGTCGAGACCGCGCGCGGCCACGTCGCTCGCCACCAGCAGCGTCTTCTCGCCGCGCTTGAAGGCTTCCAGCGTGTCGAAGCGGCTGGACTGGGTCATGTCGCCGTGCAGCGCGCACGCGCTCATGCCGTGCTTCTTCAGCGACTTGTAGAGGATGTCGACGTCCTTCTTGCGATTGCAGAAGATGATCGCGTTGCGCACGTTCTCGGCGCTGATCAGCCGGCGCAGCGCCTCGCGCTTGTCGTCGGGCGCCACCACGGCCAGCCCCTGGTCGACCGTGTCGGCGGTGGTGGCCGACGGCGCGACATAGATTTCCTTCGGGTTGATCAGGAACGCATCCCCGATGCGGCGCACTTCGCCCGTGATGGTGGCGGAGAACATCAGCGTCTGGCGCATGCGCGGCAGGAGCCCGACGATCTTCTCGACGTCCGGGATGAAGCCCATGTCGAGCATGCGGTCGGATTCGTCGATGACCAGGATCTTGACGTCGTGCATCAACAAGTGCCCGCGCCCGAACAGGTCCAGCAGCCGCCCCGGCGTCGCGATCAGCACGTCAACGCCGCGCTCGATCACCTTGACCTGCTCGCCCATGGTATGGCCGCCGATCAGCAGCGCCTTGGTCAGCTTGTGGTACTTGCCGTAGGTCTCGAAGCTCTGCGCCACCTGGGCGGCGAGCTCGCGGGTCGGCTCCAGGATCAGCGACCGCGGCATCCGCGCCTTGGCTTGGCCGGAGGCCAGGATATCGATCATCGGCAGCGTGAACCCAGCGGTCTTGCCGGTGCCGGTCTGGGCGCAGCCGAGGATGTCGCGGCCCATCAGCACCAGCGGGATGGCCTGTTTCTGGATCGGCGTCGGTTCGGTGTAGCCGGCGTCGGCGACGGCATGCAGGACTTCGTCGCTCAAGCCGAGGTCAGCGAAGCTCATTCTTGATGCATCTTCGGGGCGGGGGCAGGTGCGGCCGCCCGGTTTTTGTCGAGGTGTGTCAATTCGGCGGGAGTTTAGGCGATGGCCGGGCCAAGTCAATGGCCGAGGCCGGGACGCTGGCGGGCGCGCTGCCAAGGATTCCGGCGATCTTGGCCCTTGCTTGGCCGCCCCGCGGCGATCGGCTACGGTGGCGCGACCGCCCGTCGCG
>Ga0209640_10005576_pt1 | contig 10981 bp, 9 predicted proteins | sample RifCSP10_1_FD_184018 | JGI IMG/M metagenome (GOLD analysis project Ga0209640, IMG submission 184018) | Soil microbial communities from Rifle, Colorado - Rifle CSP2_sed 10_1 (SPAdes) (version 2) | ecosystem: Environmental > Terrestrial > Deep subsurface > Rock core/Sediment | place: Rifle...
GCGTGGGCGCCATCATCGGCGCGGGGATCTTCGTCCTGACAGGCCTGGCCGCCGCCCAGTACGCGGGCCCGGCGATCGTCCTGTCGTTCGTGCTGGCTGGTGTGGCGTGCGCGTTTGCCGGGCTGTGCTATTCGGAGTTCGCCTCGATGATTCCAGTAGCTGGCAGCGCCTATACCTATGGCTACGCGACCCTTGGCGAGGTGTTTGCCTGGATCATCGGGTGGGACCTCATTCTCGAGTATTCGGTTGGAGCGGCCACGGTCGCAGTCGGATGGTCCGGCTACGTCGTCAGCTTCCTGCGCGACCTTGGCATCGTGGTGCCCCCCGCCTTCACTGCATCGCCGGGCACCACGCTGGTTGAAACCACGCCGGGTTACTGGGAGACGCTGGCCAACGTGTCGGCGCGGCTGACCGGGCAGGGCCTCGATCCCTCGTCGCTGGCACAAGTGACGACGCTCTTCAATCTCCCGGCTGTAATCATCGTGTTGCTGGTCACGATACTGCTGGTCGTCGGCATCAAGGAGTCGGCCAACGCCAACAACGTCGTCGTCGTGGTGAAGCTCGTCGTTGTCCTGGCGTTCATCGCGGCTGGTGCCAGTTACGTCCGTGCGGAGAATTGGCAGCCGTTCGTGCCGGCGAATACCGGCGAATTCGGCGTCTTCGGATGGAGTGGCGTCGTGCGCGGGGCCGGGGTGGTGTTTTTCGCCTACATCGGGTTCGACGCCGTCTCCACCGCCGCGCAGGAAGCCCACAACCCGCAACGGGACATGCCAATCGGGATCCTCGGCTCATTGGCCGTTTGCACCCTGCTCTACATCCTTGTGGCTGGCGTGCTGACGGGAATCGTCCCGTACCCGCAACTCAATGTGCCTGATCCGATCGCCGTGGGCGTTGATGCGATTGGCATGAGGTGGCTCTCGCCGATCGTCAAGATTGGGGCGATTGCAGGACTGAGTTCGGTGATTCTCGTGATGCTGTTGGCTCAACCGCGCATCTTCTACTCGATGGCGCGCGATGGCCTCCTCCCTCGGTTTGCCGCGGCGATTCATCCGCGCTTTCGGACTCCTTACATCACCACCGTCATCACCGGCGTCGTCGTTGCCGTGGTGGCCGGGATCGTGCCGATGGCACTGCTCGGTGAACTGGTGAGCATCGGAACGCTCTTTGCCTTCGTGATTGTCTGCGCCGGGATTATCGTGTTGCGGCGGACGCGGCCCGACATTCCGAGGTCGTTCCGTGTGCCATTCTCGCCGGCTGTGCCGATTCTCGGAATCCTCAGCTGCTTCTACTTGATGCTGAGCCTGCCACGCGACACGTGGCTCCGTCTCGTCATCTGGATGGCCATCGGCGTTGTCATCTATTTCGGCTACAGTCGGCACCATAGTGTGGCGCAGCGCCAGGCGACGGTCGGCCGGAAGTAACACGCGGCGCCAGCCAGGCACGTTCGCGCCCGACATCGATGCTCGGATTCCCACCAGCGGCCGGTAACGCGCGTGCCGTCGCGATGCGGCGACTGTGGACGCGAGGTCCACGCGTCGCCGTGCTCTTTATTGCGACCGTTTTGGCCGGCGGGACGGCAGGATTCGTCGTCATCGAGGGGTGGGGCGCGTGGGACGCGTTCTACATGACCGTGATCACCGTGACGACGGTGGGCTTTCGGGAGGTGCACCCGCTGAGCCGGTCCGGCGAGGTGTTGACGGTTGTGCTGATCATCAGTGGTGTTGGATCGGTGTTCTACACCGCGACGCTGATGGCGACTCTGGTCGTGGAGGGCGGGCTGCAGCGACGGTTCGAGCGGCGCCGTATCGGTCGAATGCTTGAAGACATCAGCGGTCATTTCATTCTGTGCGGGCACGGGCGCATCGGCAGCATCATCGCCGAGGAGCTCGAGGCCCAGGGCGTGCCGTTTGTCGTCATCGAACGCGACCCGCAGCGCGCGCAGCAGTTCAGGGCGCGGGGCTGGATCGGCCTGGAGGACGACGCCAGTCGCGAGGACGTGTTGATGAGGGCCGGCATCCACCGCGCGCGCTGTCTCATCGCGGCCGTCGGCACCGACGCCGAGAACGTCTACACCGTTTTGACGGCCCGCGTGATGCGTCCAGACCTGTACATCATCGCCAGGGTTGAGTCCGACGATGCCGAGCACAAGCTCAAGCGGGCGGGCGCCGATCGGGTGATCTCGCCCTATCAGATTGGCGCCACGCACATGGTGCAAACGGCGCTGCGGCCGGCCGTTGTCGACTTCGTGCAGTTGGCCACGCGGTCAGGGCACCTGGACCTGTCGATGGAACAGGTCCACGTCAGCGAGAGGTCATCGCTTGTCGGGCAGAGTATCGTTGATGCGGGCATCCGCCAGAAGTTCGGCGTCATCATCGTCGCAATCAAGCGCGCGGATGGGGCAATGGAATTCAACCCGCCGCCTGAGGCGGTGATCCGATCGGGGGACGAGCTAGTGGTACTCGGAGGTCCGCAGAGCGTGAAGTCGTTAGAGGAAGCGGTTGCCATATGACGGCGCGTGTGCTCGATGGCCAGGCACTCGCGGTGAGGATGCAGGCCGAGATCAAGCCGCAGGTGGCCGATTTTACGAAACGGTACGGTCGCCCGCCAGGACTGGGGATCGTGCTGGTCGGCGACGACCCGGCCTCGCAGCTCTATGTCAGGAACAAGGTAAGAGCAGGCAGGGAGGCAGGGTTTCGAGTCGATCTGGAGCGGATGCCGGAATCCTCGTCGCTCGCGGACGTGCTCGAGCTGGTGGAGAGGCTCAATGAGAGCCCGGTGCACGACGGCATCCTGGTGCAGTCACCGTTGCCGAAGGCGATGGGCCCCGGCGCGCAGCAGCGAGTCTTTGACGCGATTGCTGCTACCAAGGACGTTGACGGGTTCGGGGCGGAGAGCATCGGACTGCTATCGCAGAATCGGCCGAAGCTCGTCGCCTGCACGCCTGCCGGCGTGATGGAATTACTCGAACGCGAAGGGATCCAGATCGCCGGCCGGCACGCCGTGGTGATTGGCCGAAGCGACATCGTTGGTAAACCCCTGGCGCTGCTGCTGTTGCATCGCGACGCGACGGTCACGATTTGCCATTCACGCACGCCCGACCTGGCCTCGATGTGCCGACAGGGCGATATCCTGTTCGCCGCCGTGGGAAGAGCCGGCCTCGTGACTCGCGAGTTCGTCAAGCCCGGGGCGACCGTCGTCGACGTCGGGATCAACCGCGTGACCGATCCGGAGGTGGCCGCACGACTCTTCCCCACCGGGCACCCAAAACTCGCGGTGTTTCAGGCGAAGGGGTCGGTCCTTGTCGGTGACGTCCATCCCGAGGTTGCCGAGGTCGCCGGCGCATTGACGCCTGTGCCCGGGGGAGTTGGGCCGCTCACCATCACGATGTTGATGAAGAACACGTTGAAAGCAGCGCTCGCGCGGGTCCTCTAGGTGGCTGGGTAGCTGGGGCGCTGGGTGGGTGGGTCGCTGGGTTGGGTGGTGGGTTGGCTCACTCGGCGGGCCAGGTCGTCCAGTATTCCTCAACAACCCGCCACCCAGCTACCGAGCCACCCAGTGACCCACCCACCCAGCCACCCAACTACCCAGCCGCCACCAACGCGTCCAGCACCGCGCGTACCTGCCGGTTCGTGTCCTCGTACGTGCCGTCGGTCGTGATGACGTAGTCGGCGCGGCGGACTTTTTCCGCGCTCGACAGCTGCGCCCCGAGGCGCTGACGCGCCTGGGGCTCGCTGAGCGAGTCGCGCTCCATCAATCGCCTGAGCTGCGTGTCGGGGTGGCAGGCCGTCGTGATGACCACATCGAAGTCGCGGTCACGTCCGGTCTCGTACAGAAGCGGAATGTCGGCCATGGCCACCGAATGCGTGGCGGGATCGAGGGAGCGAAACCAGGCGTCGGTTGCCGCCCTGACGGCGGGATGGATGATCCGCTCCAGATCGAGCCGCGCCGTGGGATCGGCGAACACGATCGCCGCGAGTCTGCGCCGGTCGAGCGCCTGCGAGCCGTCGAGTACGTCCGGCCCAAATCGCGAGACGACGGCGGCAAGTGTCGGGGTGCCTGGGGCCACCGCATCTCTGGCGAGCACGTCCGCGTCCACGGTCGGAACGCCCAATAGCTCAAACTGGGCTCGTACGTGGCTCTTGCCGGTGGCGATACCCCCTGTTAGCGCAACGCGTCGCATTGCAATTCTGAATTCTGCATTCTGAATTCTGCATCCCCTTAAGGTTCCGCCAGTTCCACCGTTGCCGCGTCCTTGGCGGGGGCAATGCGCTCCTCGACGAAAGGATTCCACTCGTGGCACTGCGGGCACTGCCAGAGAAGTTCCGTGCTGCGGTAGCGACAATGCACGCACACGTGCGGGTCCAGATAGAACACTGCGCTGCGCGTCAGGTCCACGTACTGCTGGACGAGGGAAGGCTCGAACCTGAGCGCCGACAGCATGCGCCAGGCCTCCTGGTGGATCGTGAGGCCATGGGGATTGCGGGGCAGTGCGGCAAGGAGCAAATCAAACGCCTGGCGATGCTGGCCGGCCCCGGCGAGGTGTCTGGACAGGGCCAGGTGGGTACGCCAGTCCTGCGGATTGGCGGCAATGAGCCGTTCGCACAGCTCAACGAAGCGTCGCGGCGTGCCCTGCGTTCGATAGGCTTGCTCGAGGCGGTCGAACGCGAGATGCGCGCGGTCCGGGAGCGCTTTGACCAGCATTTCCCAGGCGTCGACCGCGGCAGCGAGTTGGCCCTGGCGTTCCCGTGCATCGCCAAGGTTCAAGTACGCCGGGGCCGTGCGCGGATCGATATCGATCGCATCCTGGAAGGTCTTGGCGGCCGCCCGGTGGTCGCCGCCACGTGCGAGCCCCCTGCCGACTTCGTTGCGGAGAAATCCGAGGATTTGCCGGTTCTCGTCGGCGCGGTCGGTGTCGATCTTGGCGATCTGCTCCCGCACCGCGGACGCCTCGGTCCACTGCTGTTGCTCCTCGTACAGCTTCTGGAGGTTGACGAAGGCGTAGCGATTGAGCGGGTCCAGCCGCACCACTTCCTGAAAGGTCTCTATCGCGCGGTCGATGAATCCGCCGTTCCTGAAGTCGAGACCCAGGCACAGCAGCACGTACGCGTGCTCGATCGGCCGAAGGTCGTGGCGTTGGAGCAGCCCCTGATGGACGGAAATGGCCCGTCCGACCTGTCCCTTCTGCCGGTAGAGGTTGCCAAGAATCATCTGGATTTCGAGCGCATCGGTTTCGTTGCTGGCGGCGCGGGTCAGCTCATCGACGGCCTGATCGATCTGGTTGTCGACCAGGTAGCTGAGCCCCAGCATGTAGTGCGGCGTTTCTCGAAGCCGCCGCCGGTCGATCCAGCGGCCGTCCCGCAGCTTGTAACGCTCCCAAGCCTTGCCGGCGACAAGACCCAGCAGCAACGCCATCAGGACGGCGAGTATGGCGTAGTCACCCATGCACGTCGCGCGTCAGAACATTTCGGTTTGCCACAGGTCGTGCAGGTGCACCACGCCCTGCACTCGGCGCGCCTCGTCGACGACCACAATCGATGTGATCTTGCGACGCTCGAGCACCAGGAGCGCCTCGGCGGCCAGCGTGTCGCGGTGGATCGTCACCGGATTGTGGGTCATCACGTCGCCTGCCTTCCGGTTCAAGAGGTTGGCGCTGGCTGTCATGTGCCGGCGAAGGTCGCCGTCGGTGATGATGCCGACGAGCGTCGCGTGCTCGTCGACCACGCAGGTCATGCCCAGGCCCTTGCTGGACATCTCGTAGATGACCGTCGAGATGGGCGTGTCGGAGCCGACGATGGGCGCCAGGTCACCGCTGTGCATCAGTTGCTCGGCGCGCATGAGCCGCTTGCCGATCTTGCCGCCCGGGTGCAGGTTGGCAAAGTGTTCCTGGCTGAAGCCCTTGGCGACCGACAGTGTCATGGCCAGCGCGTCGCCGAGCGCCAGCGCCGCGGTCGTGCTGGCGGTGGGCACCAGGTTCATCGGGCACGCTTCTTCCGACACTCGGCAGTCCAGTGTCACGTCGGCCGCTTGGCCGAGGGTGGATCCGACCTCGCCCGTAATGGCGACCAGTGTGGCCCCAAGGCGCTTGATCGTCTCGAGTAGCCGCAGCAGTTCGTCCGTTTCACCGCTATAAGACAGCGCGAGGATGACATCCTCGGCCTGCACCACACCCAGATCGCCATGGATTGCTTCAGCCGGATGCAGGAAGAAGGCGGGGGTTCCCGTGCTCGCGAGCGTTGCGGCAATCTTGCGACAGATGATGCCCGACTTGCCCATGCCGGTCACGATCACGCGGCCGCGGCAGTTGAGCAGGAGGCGGACGGCGTGCTCGAACGACTCACCCACACGGTCGACAAGCGCCATGATGGCCGTGGCTTCGGTCTGCAGCACCCTACGGGCGAGCGTGAGATCGACGGGCGGCACCGCGCTCACGGCTGGCCCTCGTCACGGGCTCCCGAACGTCGGGGCGGCGCCGGTCGGCCCCGGGCGCTCTCGTCAATTCGAGTGAGCCTGCCGATCAGGGCTTCGAGGCGGTCGAGTCGCAGGGCGCTAGCGGCATCGCTCCGGGCCCGCGCAGGATCTTCGTGCACTTCGAGAAACACGGCGTCGACGCCCGCCGCCACGCCCGCCGCCGCCAGCGGCTCGATGTACTCGGCGAGCCCTGCCGAGACACCGTCTCCGGCGCCTGGCAGTTGAAGGCTGTGGGTGACGTCGAAGACGACGGGGTAGCCGAACTCGCGAAGGATGGGGAACGCCCGCATGTCCACGACGAGATCGTTGTAGCCGAAGCTGACGCCGCGCTCGGTGACGAGCACCGACTCGTTCCCTTCGGCGGTGATCTTGTCGACCACGTGCTTGATGTCACGTGGCGCGAGGAACTGGCCCTTCTTGACGTTGACGGCTTTGCCCGTGCGCGCCGCGGCGACGAGCAGATCCGTCTGGCGCGAGAGGAAAGCCGGAATCTGCACGACGTCCGCGACCGCGGCGGCCGCGGCTGCCTGGGACGGTTCGTGAATGTCGGTGAGGATGGGAAGACCCGTCTTGGACTTGATGTCAGCGAGGATCTGCAGACCCTCATTGAGGCCTGGGCCTCGAAACGAATGGCGCGAGGTCCGGTTCGCCTTGTCGTAGGACGCCTTGAAGATCACCGGTACGCCGCAGCGGCGGGCGATGGCGCGGATTTCCAGGGCGAGATCGAGCGCGTGCGCGGCGCTCTCAATCACGCACGGACCGGCGATAAAGGCCAGCGGATTGCCGCCCCCGACCGTGAGCGCGCCGATTGGGACCGGCTTCACGCCCACCATTCTACTAGACGGGTTCTCAGGTGCTCGGGTGCCTAGGTGCTGGGACTCCAGCGCGCGCACCCGTGAACCGGAACCCAGGCACCTGAGCACCAGAGAACCCGAGAACCCTGTCTACCTGGGCACCTGAGCACCAGAGAACCCGTGAACCTGGTTCAGCGTGCCGCACTTCCGCCGATAGGTTGCCTCCACGAAGCTCGCGAACAGCGGATGTGGCCGGAGCGGCTTGGACTGGAACTCGGGGTGGAACTGCACTGACAGGAACCAGGGATGCGACGGCAGCTCGGCGATCTCGGCAAACTTGCCGTCGGGCGAGCGGCCGGAGATGAGCAGCCCCTTCTCGCGCAGGACCGGCTCGTACAGGCAATTGAATTCGAAGCGGTGCCGGTGCCGCTCGGAGATGAGCGAGGTCCCGTAGATGCGCTCGGCCAGCGATCCGGGCGCCAGCTCGCACTCGTAGCGTCCGAGCCGCATGGTGCCGCCAAGGTCGTCCACGCCCAGGAGATCGCGTAGCTTGTAGATCACTTTGTGCGGCGGGTTCTCCTCGACCTCGGTCGAATCGGCGCCCTCGAGGCCGCAGACGTGCCGCGCATACTCAACCGTCGCCCACTGGAAGCCGTAGCAAATGCCGAAGAACGGGATCGCCTGTTGGCGCGCGTGCTCGGCAGCCTTCATCATGCCGCGGGTTCCCCGCGAGCCGAACCCACCCGGCACGAGAATGCCGTGGGCGCCATCGAGCAGCGCCGCGCCGCCTTCGCGTTCAAGCGCCTCTGCTTCGACCCAGTTCAGGTGGACCTTCAGGCGATGCGCGAACCCGCCGTGGTAGACAGCTTCGTTGAGGCTCTTGTACGAGTCCTCGTAGCCGGTGTATTTCCCAACGACATGGATCGTAATCTCGTCGGTGGGGTGCTTGATCCGATCGACCAGCTCCTCCCAGGCCTCTGTGTGTGCCTGCGACCTCGGGAACCCGAGCTGCTTGAGCACGATCTGGTCCAGCCCCTCGGCCTTGAGCACGAGCGGCACTTCGTAGATGGTGTCGACATCCTTGGCCGTGATGACGGCCTCTTCCGGCACGTCACAGAACAACGCGATCTTCCGCTTGATGTCGGCGTCGAGAAAGCGGTCCGTGCGGCACAGGAGGACGTCCGGCTGAATACCGATCGACCGGAGGTCACGGACGCTGTGCTGGGTTGGCTTCGTCTTCAGTTCGCCCGCCGTGCCAATGTAGGGCACGAGCGTGAGGTGGATATAGAGGGTGTTGTCTCGGCCGACATCGAGGCGAAACTGGCGAATGGCTTCGAGAAACGGCATGCTCTCGATGTCGCCCACCGTGCCGCCGATCTCCACGAGCACGACGTCCACGTCCCGTGCCACCAGTCGGATGGCGTCCTTGATCTCGTTGGTGATGTGTGGAATCACCTGCACCGTTCGTCCAAGGTAGTCGCCGCGGCGCTCTTTCTGGATGACCGACAGGTAGATCTTCCCCGTTGTCCAGTTGCTATTGCGCGTGGCCACCATACTGGTGAACCGCTCGTAGTGGCCCAGATCCAGGTCGGTCTCCGCGCCATCGTCGGTGACGTAGACCTCGCCGTGTTGGTACGGGCTCATCGTGCCTGGATCGACGTTGATGTACGGGTCGAACTTCTGGAGGGCCACTTTGTAGCCGTGGTCCTCCAGGAGGCGGCCGATCGAGGCGGCCGCCAAGCCCTTGCCCAGGGAGGACACCACACCACCAGTGACGAACACATATTTGACAGGTCGGCCATCAGGTCGTTGGGTCATGCCACCTCACACACGCGTTGTCAGTCGGAGACGGACGCGCTCCAGGTCCTCTGGAGTATCCACTTCCACGGATTCGCACCGGGTTGCCACCGTACGAATCCGAAACCCATGCTCAAGAGCACGTAACTGTTCGAGCGACTCGGCTTGCTCGAGGGGCGAGGGTGGAAGCGCTGCGAAGGTCAGCAGAAAATCCCGCCGAAAGCCGTACAGGCCGATGTGCTTGTACACGCGAGTCCGGCTGAAGCCGGACACTGCGCCCGCTTGCACGTAGTGTCCGGCTTCAGCCGGACCGTCTTGGCGCAGGAACGGGATCGGCGAGCGGGAAAAGTACAGCGCGTCGCCCCGCTCGTCTACCACGACTTTGACGATGTGCGGGCTCGCATACTCAGCCGGGTCGCTTGTGCTCTGGCGGAGCGTGGACATGCGAACTGAGGGATCGGTTCTCAGCGGCTCGAGCAGCTCGGCAATCATGGCCGGTTCGATGAGGGGTAAGTCGCCTTGCAGGTTGATCACGATCTCGCACGGGAGCTCGGCGGCAACCTCGGCGACTCGGTCGGTGCCAGTGCGATGGCTGGGCCGTGTCAATCGGGCGATGCCCCCAAAGCCTTCGACCGCCGATACAATTCTCGGGTCGTCGGTGGCGACCACGACAGCGTCGACGCCACGTGTCTCGGCCGCACGACGATAGACGTGCTCGATCATCGGGCGACCGGCGATCTCGGCGAGCGGCTTACCAGGGAGTCGAGTGGAGGCGTACCTGGCGGGAATAACAGCGACCGTTTGAGGCGATGACGTTCTCAGGAAGGGATTGAGAAACGCAACCCGGTGCACAACGAATCATAGCACATCGGTTTGGGCTGTTCGGGTCGTTCTGTCAGGCCGAAATGATAAAATGTAGCGGCATTGATGGCTTGGAAACTCTACGCACTTGGCTCGGGCGGGGTCTTCTTGGCAACCTACCTCGTCTCGTCGACTCCCCCGCGTGTTGAGCCTCGACTCGAGACGTCATTCCCGCTCCCGCAGGCTGTGGGACGGACGGGTGGAACGGTTGATCTTGGCGAACAAGCCGATCGACTGCGCGCACGCCTGGCTGACCGAGCCCCGTATCGCCAACCAGGGCGCGATGCATTCCGCTTCGGCGCGACGCGGCGACCGGCTCTCGATGAACCAACCAGTCACTCGATCGAGGCTCCCGCGCCAGCCGTGACGTCGCCTTCGAGGCTCCCCTTTTCACTTGCCGGAGTGGCCAGCACAATCGAGGGCGGAATCACGAGCCAGACCGCGATTCTCAGTTCCCTGCAGGGCGTGCTGATGGTGAAAGAGGGTGATGTCGTAGACGGCGGATACCGGGTGCTTGCTGTTGAGGAGGAGTCGGTGACGGTCGAAGCGACCAGCGACGGCGCGCGCACGACGCTTCGGTTGCCCAGGTAGCTGGGTGGCTGGGTAGCTGGGTAGTTGGGTGGCTGGGCGGGTCTTCAGACTCTCACCATCCGTGCTTCGTTGACCGACTTAATCTGGCGAAGCTCCCACAACACCACGTCAGGTATCGGTGTGACTTCGTCGATGATGACCACGCCGAGGGCCTGGTTGCCATTGCGCCCCAGCGCGAAGTTGGCGATGTTTACTCCGTATCTTCCCAGGATCGTGCCGACCGATCCGATCACCCCAGGCTTGTCGGCGTTGCGCATCACGATCATGGTGCCTTCAAGCGGGGCCTCGACCCCGATGCCGTCAAGCATCACGAGTCGCGGCGAAGAATTCTCGAAGACGGCCCCTTCGGCCCAGCGCTCGCCCTGCGCCGTGCGAATCTTGAGTGAGATCAGGCTCGTGTAGTTCCGCGGCCGGGTGCTGCGCGACTCGACGATCTCGATGCCGTGCTCCGCGGCTACGGCTCGCGCATT
>Ga0209640_10005577_pt1 | contig 10981 bp, 9 predicted proteins | sample RifCSP10_1_FD_184018 | JGI IMG/M metagenome (GOLD analysis project Ga0209640, IMG submission 184018) | Soil microbial communities from Rifle, Colorado - Rifle CSP2_sed 10_1 (SPAdes) (version 2) | ecosystem: Environmental > Terrestrial > Deep subsurface > Rock core/Sediment | place: Rifle...
GGAAAAGGGAGCGCGCCGGGATAGAAAGCCGCCAAACAGTATTGCAAACGCAAATCCCGCAAGCGCATGGCCGCCAAGGAAATGCACCCCGTAAATCGTCGAGTACCAGTGCGCTTCGAGCGACATGATCCAGTCCATCGAAGCAAAAGTTATGGTGAGAACATAGATGACCAGCCCCGGACCGCTCAGCGCGCGCAGGCGCGCAATGATTCGCGGGTCGGCGTTCGCATCGTGCTGTTCGGACCATCGGCTCATCACCCATGCCGCCCCGACCCAGAGAGCGAAGTAGAGCGCGGCGCGGATCAAAAAGAAGGGAAGATTCAGGTAAGCCGATTTGTGCTGTAAGACCGCGTCATGCGCCACCGCGTCCGGCCGCGCCCATTCGTACAGATGTGGCAGCCCGAAGAGCAGCGGCACAAACAGCAGCGCCATGAGCGGCAGCGTGTTCATGCCGGATTCGAGCAGGCGTCGGATCACCACCCCCCAGCCGCCGCCGGAAAGGTTGTGCAACATGACGATGCCGAGACATCCGAGCGCAATCCCAAGCCAGAAAATATAGGCAAGAAGATAGGCTTGAAAAAACTGCGGGCGGCTGAAAAATGCGCCGAGCAAACAGAGCGCGAGAGCGGCGACACCGACAATCAAGCTGCCGTGTTGGAAGCGCTCCCATCCCTCAAGCCTGCGCTGCTCCAGTTGCATCAGCGTGACTCCCCGCCCAATTTCCCGCGTGCCTCCGGGGGCACGTCGCCTAGCGTCGCGTTCTGGCTCAGCTGCAGGGCGCGGATGTAGGCGGTGATCGCCCAACGATCGCGCGGCGGAATTTGGTTTCGATAATTCGGCATCGCGCCCATGCCTTGCGTAATGACGAAGAAAAAGTACCCCGGAGGGGCCTCGCGCAGGCGCGGGATATGAAAGGTGGCAGCGCGGGTAAACCCCCGGCGCGGGATCATGCCGTCGCCGTCACCCGTCAGGCTGTGGCACGGCGAACAGTAGATACCGTAGCGCTCCTGCCCGCGTTGCAGGATCTCGAGCGTAATCGGAAACGGAAAAGTTTTCGCCAGCGCGCCTCCTGATCCACCGGTGTAGAAGTGCTCGTCGTCTCTGAGCTGGCCGCGCGCAACCGTGTTCTCGACGAGCGGGCGCGCGGATTGACCGTCGGCGAAGAAATCGCTCGCTTCGAGCGGATCATAGCGCGGCTGCTCCGCCATTTGTTGGCGGCAACCCGCGGCAACGCCGAACAGTAGAAATGAAGCAAGCAGCATTGTAATTGCGTCCTGTCGCATATTTCGAAAATGGTTCAAAGGTTCAAAAGTTCAACGGTGATCCGGATCAGAGGTCCAAACATTGAACTGTTGAACCATTGAACTGTTGAACGGACTCTCGCTTTTAGAATTCAACTTCGCTCACCCTGCGCGGCGTCAAGCCGTCCAAAAAACGCCGTGTTTCGTCGCGATGAAATTTAGGGTCAGTCGCTTCGATGCACAGGAAAAAACGATCGTGGCTCGCCAAAGTGAAGCCGGGCACGTTGAAAACCGGATGATAGGGCATGGGCAAACCATTGAGCGCCAGCATGCCGAGCACGGCGAAAAGCCCCGCCAGCAGCACGGTCATTTCGAAGGTGACCGGGATGAAAGCCGGCCAGCTGTGCAACGGCCGGCCGCCGATATTTATCGGATAATCGATGGCCGCGACGTAGTACTGCATGAAATAGCCAAGCGCCGCGCCGAGAATACCGCCGATCAACACGATCGGCGCCATCCAACTTTGGCCAAGTGCCAGCGCGTCGTTCAATTCCTCCACGGGAAACGGCGTGTAAGCATCCATCTTGCGATAGCCCGCTTCGCGCGCCTGGCGTGCCGCCGCCACCAGATCGCCGGGATTGTCGAATTCCGCCATCAAGCCGTAGATGGCTTCGGGTTTCGAGTTTCCGGTTTCGGGTTCCATAAACAACAACTTCAATTGGAGTACTGGAGTGACGGAGTAATGGAGTAATGGGCTCGGAACAATTTTTTTGCGACTAGCGCCCTCAGAATTGTTTTAGCCTTCACTCCAACACTCCAGTACTCCATCACTCCACCTGTTCTTTTTTCACCTCCGTCTCCGCCAGCATGCCGCTCATTTCGGAGATCGAAATCATCGGCAGAAAGCGGATGAACAGGAACAGCAGCGCCAGGAACAGGCCTATCGTTCCGATAAATGTGGCCCAATCCCAGAATGTCGGTAAATACATCCCCCACGACGACGGCAGGAAGTCGCGATGCAGGCTGGTAACGACGATAATGAACCGTTCCAGCCACATGCCGATGTTGACGATTATGGCAATGATGAAAAGGGCGACGACGTTCGAGCGCACCCGGGCCGACCACAACGCCTGCGGCACAACGATGTTGCACAGGAGCAAAGCCCAATAGAGCAGGGCGTAAGGGCCGGTCACGCGATTGATCATCATATATTGTTCGAATTCATTGCCGCTGTACCAGGCGATAAAGGTCTCCATCAGGTATCCGTAGGCCACGATCAGACCGGTGGCGAGCATCACTTTCGCCATATTCTCCAGGTGGCGCAGGGTGATGAAATCTTGGAGCCCGTATGCAGCGCGCAATGGAATAGCCAGGGTGAGGACCATCGCAAAGCCGGAATAGATCGCCCCGGCGACGAAGTAGGGAGGGAAAATAGTCGTGTGCCAGCCCGGCAGGATCGAGATGGCAAAATCGAAACTGACGATCGTGTGCACCGACACCACGAGAGGGGTGGCCAAGCCGGCCAGCAGGAGATAAGCGATCTCGTAGCGGTGCCAATGCGCTGCGGAACCGCGCCAGCCCATGGCGAGCATGCCATAGACAATCCGGCCCGCGCGGGTTTGCGAGCGGTCGCGCAACGTCGCCAGATCCGGAATCAAGCCGACAAACCAAAAGAGCAGCGAAATCGTAAAATAGGTCAAGACGGCAAAAACATCCCAAACCAGCGGGCTGCGAAACTGCGGCTGCACTCCCAAGGTATTCGGATACGGAAACAGCCAGTAAAAAAGCCAGGGCCGGCCGAGATGGAGCAGCGGGTAGACACCGGCGCAGGCCACGGCAAACAGCGTCATCGCCTCAGCGAAACGATTGATCGACGTGCGCCATTTCTGGTGCAACAGTAGCAGGATCGCCGAGATCAAAGTTCCGGCGTGCCCGATACCGATCCACCAGACGAAGTTGACGATGGCAAATCCCCAGGCGACCGGGACGTTGACCCCCCAGACGCCGATGCCTTTGACGAGCAGATAGGTGACGGCGACGAGCAAAAGCATGACGAGAAGAAAAGCTATGCCGAAACCGATCACCCAGCCCATACCGGTGCGGCGCGTCAGCACGATGGAGCTGATCTTCTCGGTAATGCTCGAAAAGGTGTGCCCGGGCGCGACCAGAGGGGTGGTTATTTCGGAATGATTTTCTGTTTCGTGCTGCATGTCGAAAGCGACTAAGTATTTATGAGCTGCAAAATCCGAAACGGTTCAACTCCGACTGAATAGACGCGACGGCCCAACAAGCACTGGCAGTCCAACGAAATCTGATCCCGCTTTCGCGCGGGAATGACCCTGGGCAGCGTACTCCCTGTAGCTCATTTCTCCGTCTTTGTGTTTATTTTCTCTGTCGCTCGATCATTGCCTGAGCGGGCCAAGTCCGGATTGGGATTGCGCAACGCCGCCAGATAAGTGGTGCGCGGCTGCGTGTTGAGCTCGTCCAGCAAGCTAAAGTTACGCGGCGAAGCTTTCATTTGCGCCACCCGGCTGTTGGACTCGTTGATATCGCCGAAAACGATAGCCTGCGCCGGGCAGGCCTGCTGGCACGCCGTCGTGATCTCGCCATCGCGCACGCGACGGCCTTCCATATCGGCTTCGATTTTCGCGTGGTTGATGCGCTGCACACAGTAGGTGCATTTCTCCATGACCCCACGGCTCCGCACCGTCACGTCCGGATTTCTCATCGGCTTCAGGCTTTCGGTTTGCCAATCGGAGTATTGCAAAAAATTAAAGCGCCTGACCTTGTAGGGGCAGTTGTTGGAACAGTAGCGCGTGCCGACGCAACGGTTGTAAACCATGTCGTTGAGTCCCTCGGCGCTGTGCGCCGTCGCGGTCACCGGACAGACCACCTCGCAAGGCGCTTTCTCGCAGTGCATGCACGGGACGGGCTCGTAGTAAGTCTCGGGATTTTCCGGCGCTCCCTTGAAGTAGCTGTCGACGCGCAGCCAGTGCATCTCGCGGCCACGCAGCACCTCGTTCTTACCCACCACCGGAATATTGTTTTCGGCCTGGCAAGCAACGACGCACGCATTACAGCCGATGCACAAGCTCAGATCGATGGCCATGCCCCATGCGTAGCCGGGATATTTGTATTCGGGATAGAGAGACACGCCGGTATCCGTGCCGTGCTTTTCCGCGTGCGCGAATTTTGGGTTTTTTTGATACTGTTGCAAAGTTCCGGCCCGCACCAACTCGCGGCCATGCATATTATGGTGAAGCTGGGTGGCGGCAAGTGGATAGCGCTCGCCCAGCCGGCGAACTTCAACCCCCGTTCCCGACCACAGGGAATCGGAGCTACGCAGGACATACGCGTTGGTTCCGACATTGGATCCCACGCGCCCGGCGCGCGAGCGACCATACCCGAGATGCAGAGTAATCGTATTTTCCGCCTGGCCCGGTAGCACCCAGACTGGCGCGCGCACCGTCCTTCCCTGAAACCGCAGCTCGATCATTTCGGCGTGCACATCCCCACCTCTCCAGCCGGTGTCGTACCCAACGCCCAGGCGGTTCGCGGTTGCCGGGCTCAGTAAAGCGGCGTTGTCCCAGGTGAGTTTAGTCAGCGGCTTGGGCAGCTCCTGCAGCCAGGCATTATTGGCAAACCGGCCGTCGAAAATATTCGGATCAGGCCGAAAAACAATCTCTAGCCCGCGTTCCGCCCCCGCCGCAAATTTTGGATTTTGGATTTCGGATTTTAGCTTATCGGATTCGGAAGCGTCCGGTTCTTTACCCCCTCTCCCGCTCGCGGGAGAAGGCGGGCGTGAGGGCCGTTCAGTGATGCGCGCTAAATTCACCGAGAACGACTTTGCTGGAAAGGCGCTTCCTTCGATGATCCCGTCGTGCAGCGATTTGCGCCACCAGCCGGTAAAATCTTGTTCCTGTTTGCCGCTGCGGCTGCGCCAGTATTGACTGACGATATCGTAAGCGGAGCGCTGCGGCTGCGCGCTTAATGCAGCGAGCATCTCGTGAGCAGTTTTACCGCCGTAGAGCGGCGCGATTAACGGTTGCAGAATGGTGACGGTGCCATCATAAGCGCGAGTGTCGCTCCATGATTCGAGGTAGTGTGCCGCCGGGATGTGCCAGTGGCACAGCGCCGCGGTCTCGTTCTCATAAAGACCGAGGTGAATGCGCAAACCGACTTTTTCCAGCTTCCGGGCGAACTCGAAGTCCGCCGGCGCGGTATAGACCGGATTGCCTTCGAGAATGACCAGTGTCGTGACCTGGCCGCTCTCCATGTCTTCCACCAGCTCGCGCAGTGAGGCGATTTCATCCACGGGTTCGGCCTCCACCGGTTGAGTGTAGAAAACCGTCTGGCCGACGTTGCCGAGCGCGGCGTTCATCGCATGAGCGAGCGCATGCAGGGCGGGCGGCTGCGGCTCGCCAACGACGATGAGACTGCGCCCGCGGTGTTGCTGCAGGTCGCGCGCGGCGCTGTCCAACCAGTTTTGCCGGGATTCAGCAACGGACGCGGCGCCACCGATGCCGAGCTTCGCCGCCAGAGCGCGCGCGAAAGGCTCCAGTTCGCCAGGCGCCAAAGCCAGGCGATGGTCCGCCATTGCACCTGTGGACGAGGGCGTGCTTTCAACGGCGTACAGCCGGTTCATCTCCGGCCGCTCTGTAATCTTTCGCCTCTGGGCGAAATCATGGGCGTAGCGCAGGGCGCCCGGACTGCAGGCGAGGAGCTCCGCGTCCAACGCAAAAACGACTTCCGCTTTTTCCAACCGATACTGGGTTTGAGCATAAGCGCCGAACGCCAGACGGGCTCCCGCCCGAGTATGGTGTAACCCTGCGGGCTCAAATTGATGCCACTTCGCCTTCGGATATTCCTTCAACAAGGCGCGCAGTTGATCTGCCAGTGTCGGCGAGGTCACGGTACCCGTGAGAATTCGCAACCCGGCTCCGCCGGTTTGACGTTCACGTTCGAGCGCCCCGCGCAGCTCGCCGAAAAACGCACTCCACGGCCTGATTCTACCCAGGTACGTTGACGTCCTCGAACGATCGGGATCGTAGAGGGTCAGAACTGACGCCTGCGCGAAGGCATCGCTTGCGCCCAAGCTCGCCGGATGAAGCGGGTTGCCCTCGACTTTTGTCGGGCGACCCATATGGCTCTCGACCAGCAGCCCGGTCGCGAGCCCTCGTATCGACATAGCAGTAGCGAAATAGAGCGGCTTGCCCGGCACAATCTCTTCCGGCTGTCGCACATAGGGCACAATAGTTTCCGTTGGAGCGCGCGAGCAGGCACCCAGCCCCGCCAGCGCGAGCGATGCAGCCATTAATTGCAGGAATCGCCGCCTGCTTAGCGGATCAATAATCGCCTCGAGTTGGCTTGGATACTCGCGCTCTATGAACTCGCGAAACTCATCAGTTTCGGCGTACTCCTCAAGGCTGCGCCAGAACTTCGTTTCGGGTCTCGAGTTTCGAGTTTCAGGTTTCATAAAAAATCTAACTTGGAGTACTGGGTTGGTGGAGTAATGGAGTGATGGGTCTCGAAATACGACAGGCCAGTACGCCAATATTCCAACACTCCATCACTCCGCTCCCCGTTATCGGTGGCACGTCGAGCAGCTCGTCAACACGGCCGCGCTCTTGATGTTGTACTCCTTCATCAGCTTTCGCCCCAACGTGATCTGCTCGCCGGCGGGCTGCCAGCTCATGTTGAAAACCTCTTCTCTCGGTCGCAAGAACTGCTCTGGTTGGCGATGGCAACCCAGGCACCATTCCATCTGCAGCGAGTGTTCCTGGCGCATCAGCGGCATACGATCCACGGGCCCATGGCAAGTGTAACAACCCACGCCTTTCTGAACATGAATCGCATGGTTGAAGTATGTGAAATCGGGAAGGTTGTGGATGCGGGTCCAGCGAATCGGCGTGCCGTTTTGAAAACTATCTCGCACCGGCCTGAGGACGTCGCTTGCGGACCAAATCTGGGAGTGACAGTTCATGCAAATCGACGTCGAGGGGATACCGGCAAACGCGGACGTCTCAACCGACGTATGACAGTAGCGGCAATCGATGCCGAGCCCGGCCACATGGTGTTCGTGGCTGAACGGCACGGGCTGCTCTCGCGCCACATCCTGATCGGTGACGTACGAAGAGCGATTGATCGCGGCGATTAGCCAGAGAAGACCGAGCAGCAAAAACACGGCGCCAAAGATGCTGAGTCGAGAAATGGTGTTCGTGCTGCGGTGGAAAATCTGCGGCATGAGGCTGCTGGGTCTCCCTCGTGCACTGCTAATTTCCTGAGATCAAACGGGGCTGTTCGCCTGTCGTCGGTCGAGGTAATGCATTGCTTCACGCAACCGATGTGCCATTGATCTAGTCGTGTTCGTGCTGCGCTGGAAATTTGCGCCATCAGCGGATCGTACGAACCCGAAAATCGATAATGGCGCCGACGTTATTTTCTGAACCAACTAATGGCGCCGCCCCACACCACCAGGACTGCGCCGATGAACGCCACCGTCATTCCAACCAGCGGAAACAACAGAAGAAAACCTAACCCGAGAAGCACTAACAGGAGACCGGCTGCGAGTGGATTTAGACGCGATTGGGACGCTTGCCCTGGAGCGGATGGCGACTCTTCGACAATCGTCGAAATCTCTTCATGGAGCAGAGTCTCTGCCAAATCTTTAAGTCCGGCACGTTTTTCCGGCTCCGCCGCGCGGATCACGCCGCTAATTTCACTAACCAGCGTTTCAACGCGCTGCTCCGCTCGGATATCGAAACCGGTTGATGGAGTTGGGTCGTTTGAGTTTGCCAATGCCATGGCGCGTTCCCGCCGTTTTCAACCCGCAAAAGGTGGCCAGATTGGCACTTCAGACATTTTAGAAATTTGGCAAACTGATCGTGTCATCGACTATATCAACTCCGCGCGATAATCAAACCGCCTCGACTTCAGAAATCCGCGAGGATAAACTTAGCGATCTCGCCTACGCACTCGCCAAATCAAAGCGGTCGGCCCCCGGCTAGCGATCGCGAGAATCGATGATCGGGTTTGCAACCGAATTTGCGCTCCGCAACTCGAAAGGCAAAAGCATGCGCGGATCTCGGTGGCCTCATAGATAATTTTCAGCGGCAACGCCCGGGGGAGCCTCGGCGTCACAACTGCAAACGATTGCGCCAAAAGCCCGCGGAAATCTGGCTTTCGGCGCCTCAGAAACTTAACGGTAAGAGATGCGCCGATTGGAACCAATCGACGCTCTAGGAAGCTAAGCGCAATTCCGGAACCGCTCGCGCGTCGCTTGCATTCCGTTGTTGGTATTGGATTAGACTGCGCCGGATATAACCGGGGTCGATGTTAAGAATTCCGCATACATTTTCAAGACTAAAAACACCGTAGCTATCGCTCTTAAAAAACCACTCCTCGGCTTCGCGGAAGCTGCGCTTTTTGTGCCGGTTTTTCGTGAAACAATCACGCAGATAACAATCGATCGCGTCGCGCAGGACGGCTGCCACCAATCTACGCTCCGGAGTTTCCGCGGGCCGGCCTTGATAGACGTGCAGATACTCGTCGAGGCATAAGACATCGTGCTGGCCAAACAGCTTCGCCTCTTCGCGAGAGAAACGGTCGTCGCCGTCTTCACGATTTGCAAAATAATTTTTCTCCGCCATGAGTCACCTCGCCCGCCGCCGCTATATCCCTTGCCTCGGTGGAAGCGTTTTAACGGCGCATTCAATCAAGCCATTGTTTCAGTACGATGCCACTGCGCGATTCGTTGCAACTCCTGTACCGAAATATGCACTGCGGCCAGCTTGCGGAAAGCTCATGGAAAGCAGGACGGAGACGCTGCAGAGCGGTTAGGAAAGGAGGAAAAATACGGAAAATTTGTCAGAAAAACTCTGACTGTGATGGCCTAAGGCTTCACTAATTCACCAAGCCATGTCCTATTTTTGAGACATGAGCTAATTAGAAATGATCTTTTCTCAGGAATGCGGCATCTTTCAAACTAGCAAAAAAAAATTGTTGATTAAAACGAGTTTTACCGTGTTCAACGAGATTTTACACTGTAGATCAGAGCGGGATTCCGTACGGGCAAGTCACGCCTTGCCCGTACATTGGTTATTAAATGCGGATTGCCTAGCGTGAATACACTCGATCGATAAATCCTTCCTTTTCGAGTTCGCGCACGATGCTGTCGTCGATCAGACTATCCACCGTCACCTTGCTTCCCGGGGACTGCTTGAGGGCCTCGTCGAGTTGAATTTTCATGCCCTCGCGGGTGGTATAGGGAACCCGCTCAATGATCTTGACCGTCGAATTATAGGAAGCATCCAGATATGGCTTGTTCGCCGCGCGCAAGTACTTGGCGACAATTTTCTGCGTTCCCTCTTTGTTGGTTTTAAAATAATGCGAGCCCTCGATCAGCGACATCATGACTCGCTTCACGATTGAGCGGTTCTTCGCGAGATAGCTCTTGGTCGTGACGGCGCAAATGAACGGCAACGGATACGGCTTCTTAAGATCAGCCATATCCGCAAGCACGCGGTGCGGCAATCCGCCCGGAATCAGATTCACGTTTCCCGGCGGTGAAGGGAATCCGGCGATCACGCCGCGGCTGAATCCGGCGGCGCGCTCGGACGCTCCGCCGACCTGGAGAATTTTTACATCTTCCATCGGACGCAAGCCCAAACCCCTTAGTAATTCGCGCGCCGCCACGTCAGAGACGCTGCCGAAACGGCTGATGCCGATCGACTTTCCTTTCAAATCTTCGGCCGTTTTGATGCTGTCCAGTACGACCAGCTCATAAGCCAAAACATTGATCGGGCAGCCCGCGCTTACGGTCTCGGCGCCGCGGACATTGGCATTGGCAACGCCGCTGCCGGCTGCGTTGCCGATTTGAATATCTTGGGCCACAATGGCGGCAATGCCGACCGTCGTGCTGCCGATATAAACCAGCTCCACATCAAGGCCGTTTTTCTTGTAGAAGCCGACCTCCTGCGGAATGGTCCACAATTGATTAAGCGTGTCGGTCGAACTGTAAGCGATTTTAATCTTGTCCTGGGACTGCGCGCTGCCCGCCGATCCGATGATCAGCAAAACCGCAATGAGACCCAGAAGCTTTCCCCAACTACGAAAACGATTGTCGTTCATAATCCCTCCTGTTATTTCGCTATTCGAAGACGGCGCAGCCTGCTCCGCCCCTACAACCCTATCGCCTTGCCTTGTTGCGTCTTTTGTTCACGTCTCTCGCTTTCCGCTGTCGCCTGTCCGCCCTCTTAATGCCTGATACACCCTTTCCGCCGTCGCTGGAATGTTGAACAAGCGTACGCCGCAGGCGTCTTGGATCGCGTTGGCAATCGCGGCCGGCGGGCTCACGTTGGCGTGCTCGCCGATGCCCTTCGCCTCGTAAGGGCCCGGACCGTTCTGGCCTTTGACCAGGACGGTTCTGAAGCGCGGGATGTCGAGGATATTGGGAATTTTGTACTCGCCCAAATGGGTCGTGATGATTTTCCCCTGGTCGTCGATCAACTCTTCCATCAAGCCCGAGCCGATCGCCATGATCGCCTCGCCGTCGATCTGGCCTTGATGGCCGAGCGGATTGATGATCGTGCCGACGTCATGGGCGGAAACAAAATTACGCAGCTTGACGCGACCGGTTTCCCGATCCACTTCGACCTCCGCTACCTGCGCGACAAACGAAGTGGACGAGCCTTTGCGCGGCACTTCGGTATCCACGCTGACGGTGAGCGGCCCGCAGTTCG
>Ga0209640_10005578_pt1 | contig 10978 bp, 12 predicted proteins | sample RifCSP10_1_FD_184018 | JGI IMG/M metagenome (GOLD analysis project Ga0209640, IMG submission 184018) | Soil microbial communities from Rifle, Colorado - Rifle CSP2_sed 10_1 (SPAdes) (version 2) | ecosystem: Environmental > Terrestrial > Deep subsurface > Rock core/Sediment | place: Rifle...
CGCACACTCTGCACGTTGTCCGTAGAGAAGGCCTCCACTGGATTCTCGTCTCGAGGAGTTCTGATTCCTCCCGGGTGATTAAAGCCGCAGAGAAGCTGTTCATGGCGGCCCAGATGGACTTGGAGGCGATTGGTGCGCAGATTCCTGCGCCTGAGGTGAACACCGGAGAAACGTAGGTTCGCCCAGGGCCCCGCGGCTCCAAATTCTGAAGGTTCGAGCTTCTTCGAGTCGCGGTCTTATGATTTGCCATCGGTCGCCTGACGAAGTTCCTCCGCACGTCGTCGGAGCTTTTCCTCTCGGTCAAGGAGGTCGAGGGCCTTTTGCTGTAGAATCTTCACCCGCATGTCGATCTCGCGCCGTGCGGCCTCGACGTCGAACTCCTTCGGGGGGGATTTCTTCAATTCCTCGATCTTCGCCCGGAGCGTCTCGTTCTCCTTTCCGATGGCCTGGACGTCCTCTGACTTCTGGGCGAGTTCGGCCTCCCGCGTTCGCAGTTCTTTCTCTCGCTCCTGGAGGTTCGAGGTCTGGTCCTGCAGCGCTTTCCGCTCGCGCTCTAGCTGTTCGCGCTCCACCGGCAAGGTTGAGGCCTCCTTGGCCTTTGGCGCGGCGCTGTCCGCCTCCTTTCGGAGGCGGTTTCGCTCATCGTCAAACTGCCTTCGTTCCTGTTCGCGCTTCGTTTCCGTGTCCTTGATCCGTCCCTGCAGGGCGAGCACCTCTGCCTCGAGATTGCTTCGCGCCTTCTGCGCTTCCTCTCGAACTTGGTTCGAGGACTCCGTGAGGGCTTTCTCGCGGGCTACAAGGTCCGCCTCGCGCTTCTCCAACGCTGACACGAGGGATTCCATCACGCCCCGATCGGGCTCTGTGGTCGGTGTGCGCGCCGAGTCGGCGTTCGTGAAGTGCGCTTCCGTCGCGACCAGAGCGGCCTTCGTCCATGCAAGGTCCTCCGGGGCGAGGGGCCCTCTTGAGATCGCAATCAAGCTGAGCCGGTTCCCGTGGAATGCAGTGGCTTGGTACTCTGCCAGGTACACGCTATCCTCATCGGCAAGTCCCGATTCCGGGACGACGCGGAGGAAGTCGCCGTATTCGATGAGGCAGTCATCGTCGAGGACGTACTCTCCCCCGTAGCCTCCCTGCTCGTCGAGGATAAACATCTTCAGCAGGGTCGCCCGCGTTGTCTTGCGAACGGGCTGCAGCAATAGGCGTCCTCCTACGGACGGCCCTTCCTTTGGCCGTAGCGACTGGTTTCGCGGTTCTGGCTTCGGCCGTATTTAACCCTGGCCTCCCTAGTCTCCCCTCTGATAAAACCCACGTATCACTCTCCCGCCAAGCGGCGGGAAAAGGTTCATCGTACGTCCATCGGCTCTGCCGTTTGAGGGACACGATGGGCTTTCGTTACACCGGGATTCGGGTCCGGGACATGGATCGATCGCTCGATTTCTACACCCGCGTAATGGGAATGGAACTCACCTTCCGAATGTCGATTCGTGAGACAGGGGGAAAGATTGCGTTGTTGAAGAGCCCCCGGGGGCGTCAGCGGCTGGAGTTAAATTGGTACCTGCCGGAAGGGATCCACGCGCGGTATCGTGATGGGGATCAACTGGACCACCTCGCGTTCTCGGTTCACGATGTCCACACATTCCTTCGGGAACATCGGGAGGGCATCAAGATCCGAATCAAGCCGTTCCGGGAGGGACGAGACTGGCTCGCATTCATCGAGGGCCCCGACGGCGAGTGGATTGAACTTATATCGCCCGGCAGACCGCGGAAACGTCCGCATCCTAGAGAACGATCCGCGCGTCAATGACTTTGTAGCCCTTCCCGTTCTCCAGAGCCGCGACGGGATTCAGGTCGACCTCGTTGATCTCGTCCGCATCCGTCACGAGCGCCGATAGCCGAAGCAATGCCTCCTGCAGTGCATCCACATCGCTCGGCTTCTCGCCGCGAACACCCTCGAGGAGTGGGTACGTCCGGATCGAACGGATCATCCGACGGGCGTCCATGTCCGTCATCGGCGCGAGACCGAACGCGACATCCTTCAACCATTCGACGTAGATCCCGCCCAGGCCGAACGCGATGAGCGGGCCAAACACCTTGTCGCGGTTCATCCCAAGGATTGTTTCCTTCCCGCCCCGCACGAACTCTTGCACGAGGAACCCGTCGAAGGGAATCTGGGCCTTGTGGAGACGCTTCTCCATTGTCCCGCACGCATCCCGCAGTTCCTCGGAGCCCCGAATGTCGAGGGCGACGGCGCCATACTCCGTCTTGTGGACGAGCTTGGCGCCAATTGCCTTCAGGGCCACGGGATACCCGATTTCAACCGCCGCGGCCTCGGCCTCCCGTGCGTCGCGGCAGAACTTCGTTCTCGCGATCTGCAGCCCATACGCGCGGAGCAGGTCCATCGCCTCGAGTTCGGGAAGCCGGGACCAGCCCTTGGCCTTGGCCCGCGCAAGAATTCGCTTTGCGGCTTCTCGGTCGACGTCGAACTTCGGGAACTCGCCCTCGTCTCGCTCAAGGTATTCCCTGTAGCGATACATCATCGCAACCGTTAGAGCGGCACTCTCCGGGAAGAGGTACGAGGGAATCGCGTGTTGAACGAGCTCTACAAAACCCGGCGAGTCCTCGCTCCGTCCGAGGAAATTACACAGCACGGGCTTGTCGGAGCCCCTCGCACCCTCGATGATTGCCCGAGCAATCGCCACTTCCTCTGTGACGATTGGTGGGACGTAGATCACAATGAGGGCGTCGACAGACGGGTCCTTGAGGACCGCCTCGACGGCCTGACGGTATTCCTCTGGGCCCGCGGACGCGATGAGGTCGACTGGGTTCCTCAGCGATGCCTCCGGGGGTGCCCACTCCCGCATTGAGGCGACCGTCGATTCCGAGAGCGTCGCCATCTCCATCCCTTGTTGGATGAGGAAATCCGTGCACATGATCCCCGGGCCGCCGGCGTCCGTGATAATCGCGACACGTTTCCCCCGGGGGAGCGGTTGGCGGGCGAACGCCATCGCGTAGTCGAAAAGCTCCTCAATGGAATTCGCCCGCATCACTCCGGTCTGGGCAAAGATCGCATCCGCCGCGATGTCGCTGCCCCCGAGGGCGCCCGTATGGCTCACGGTGGCCCGACCACCCGCTTCCGTGCGCCCTGCCTTCACCGCAATCACAGGTTTCTTCTTCGTGAGCCTCCGCGCGATTCGCGCGAAGTTCTTTGGGTTTCCGAAGTTTTCGAGATACATCAGGATCACGCGAGTCTCGGGGTCGTGTTCCCAGCTCAAGAGGCAGTCATTGCCGCTCACGTCCGCCTTGTTGCCCAAGGAAACGAATTTCGCGAATCCGAGCTGGAGGCCCTTCGCGTGATCGAGGATCGCGACGCCGAGCGCGCCGCTCTGCGAGAGGAACGAGAGGTGACCACGGAGCGGGGGCGTCGGCGCGAACGTGGCGTCCATCTGCACCTCCGGATGCGTGTTGATCACTCCCATACAGTTCGGCCCGACGAGGGCGATTCCACGCTTCCTTGCGACCTCCTTGAGCCGTCGCTCTCGGTCCTCGCCGACCGGTCCAATCTCGCGGAAGCCGGCGGTGATTACGACGAGCCCCTTCACGCCTTTTTTTGCGCACTGCTCGACCACGGGGAGGACGAGGTCCGCAGGGATTGTGATGATCGCAAGGTCGACCGTGTCCGGCACGTCGAGGACGCTCGGATAGGCCTTGATTCCCCACACAGAGTCCGCATTCGGATTCACCGGGAACAGTTTCCCCTGGTACTCGTTCGTGATCAGGTTTCGCATGATCATGTACCCGACCTTCCCCCGATGACGGGAGGCCCCAATGATTGCGATGGAACGGGGATTGAAAATTGGGTCGAGACGGTCAGCCATGCGGGCGGGCCCAACATCGCGCGACTGTATAAAGTGTAAGTCCGCATTCTCCGGAGAAACGGCCGCTGGCCCAACTCGTTGCAAGAGCCCGCTCACGGCAATGTCGTGATCACGACCGTGAGCCGCTCCTCGTCTCCCGCCGGTCCGAACTTCGCCTCGAGGTGGGAGAGCTTCTCGCGCACCTCCTCCTGAATCTCCTCGACCTGCTGAATCGTGTCCTTCCGATATGGGATGCGGTAGAAATGGAGCCGCCCCACCTCCCATTCGACCGTCCCGTGTTTCTGAATTGCCCCCATCGCTTCATTGATCATCCCCTTCAGCAGCCCGAGAATCGCGAGGCGATACGCGACTTTGTCAGAGTCCTTGAGTCGGTCCCAAACCTGTGAGGAGTCGATCCCCTTCGCGGGCATCGCGTAGTACTTCTCGACGACATTCCCCCTCACCTCCGATCGAGTTTGTCGGATCAGCTTCGCCATGCGAAGAACGTTCACGTGGTGATGGACGGTCGCGGGTGTGAGCCCAAGCGCCTTCGCGAGGCCCGAGATACTGTTCTCCCGCTCAAAAAGGAGAGAAAGGATTCGAAGGCGTGAGGGTTCACTCAAGATCTGGACTTGCCGTGCCGTGACCTCTAGTTGCTTCCGTCGCACGGGACTATCTCCCTTTACTTAGATGTTGTCAAAACGGCGTAGCGGAGTCGAAACCTATAAGTATTGCGGCTTTGTCGGTTACGCTTAGATAACATCAAAACGGTAAGAGGAAGTGAACTCATGTGGAAGATGAAGCCCTCCAAGTCGGTATCGATCCCTCCGGTCGATGTCGAGATGGCCCACGCGACCCCGCTGGTCTATGTTGTTCGGATTCGCCCGCCTTTCCAAGTCTAGGTGGTCCAGAGCTGGGGCGAGCGCGTTTCTTGTGCCACCGATTGTTCGGGTAGCCGTAGGCTCGGCGTCTACGGACGCGGGGGCTCCCATGGTGGACCATTCTCTGGGCCGAAGGAAGGGGTCTCGGGCACTTGCAGCGCCTCGGACGGGCTGCCTGGCCAGAATGGCGGCTGCGCGATTCTTGCCTTCCTTCGCCGCACTACGAGGATAATCGCCACGCTTCCAAGGCTTCCCGCACCGCACAGCATGAAGAGGATTCCACCGAGGACGATGTTCGAGGATTTGGAGAGGGCGACCGATACGGACACGATCCCAGTCGGCTGCGCGGCAGAAACGTTCGCGTTGTCCACAATAACGGCGACCTGCCCCGTTACGTCCTGAAGCGATCCGCCAACCGCCCGCTGGTCCGGGAATTCCTGATATCGGTCAAAGGTACTCGAGGATCCAGCGGTGTACTTCGCGAGGCCGACCGGCGGGACGAGGTACACGTCGATTGCGCCGCCGTCCGTGACCTCGACGCTGTAAAGGAGCGCCTCTCCCGTCGCCAACGTGAAAATGTACGCGGCATATGCATTCATCGCGAGGACGATCGCTTCCGTGATTGCGGGATCAACGATCGTCACCGTCCCAGTCAATTCGGCGCGAGTGGTGCCCCCCGCGTACCCGAGCAAGAGGAGCAAGCCCGTGAAGAGAACCAGGCCCCGCCGAACCCCAGTCGAGTTGTTCATCGGTCATGCGGCGGGAGGAGCGGTATCCTATTAAGGATTCCAGGCAGGCCAAGCCCATCCGCGCGGATGTGCGGTTGGGAATCCCGGATGATCCGTAGAGGCCTCCGATGGCCACGGGGAACGCCTTTAGCCCCACGCGGGATTCTCCCGCCGTGCTGCCTCTCGCGGTCCTCTACAGTGACGGGTACCTCGCCTACGATTTCGGTCACGCGCATGCATTGCGGGAGGTTCGGGTAAGGCTTGCATGTGAACTCATTCGTTCCTCTGGCCTCTTCGACGGCCGCGCGACTCTCCTCAACCCGACGCCCGCGCTGGAGGAGAGTATTCTCCGTGTCCACGAGCGTCGCTACGTGGACGCCGTGAAGCAGCTCGGCATGTCGCCAAAGGAGGAGGCGTACGAGTTCGGTCTCGGTCCCGGAGACAACCCGATTTTTCCTGGGATGTACGAGAGCTCCGCGCTCCAGGCGGGCGGGACGGTTCAGGCGTGCGAACTCGTCGCGACCGGGCAGCGCGCGCGTGCATACAACCTTGGCGGAGGCTTTCACCATGCGATGCCAAGCAAGGCATCTGGTTTCTGCATCTTCAACGACGTCGCAATTGGCCTGAAGCACATTCTCGACAGAGGCCTCGTGCACCGGGTCCTCTACGTCGACATTGATGCACACCACGGCGATGGCGTCCAGCACATCTTCTACGACGACCCGCGGGTCCTCACGATTTCCTTGCATGAGGACGGACGCTTCCTATTCCCGGGCACGGGCTTCACGGACGAGATCGGACGAGGAAAAGGACGGGGCTACGCAGTGAACGTCCCATTGCCTCCATACACGCGGGACGCGAGCTATCTCTATGCGGTGACGGAGATTGTCCCGCCGCTCGCACGGGCGTACCGCCCAGATCTTGTGTTCACGCAGACAGGCGCGGACGCCACGTATCTCGATCCTCTTGCGCACTTGAAGCTCACAAGCCGGACGTACGAGGCGTTCGGCAAGTTGATTGATGGGTTGACCCAAGAACTGTGCGCTTCACGGTGGGTCGCTGCGACGGGCGGTGGGTACGATGTCGCCGCTTGCGCACGCATGTGGACTCTCATCGCGTCCACGATGGCGGGCGTCGACCTGTCGAATCCAATCGATGCACAATGGCGGGAGCTGTGCCGCAGCAAGACCGGGTCGGCGCCTGCGACCCTTCGCGACGTGGATGTTGCGTCAGGAGGGGAGCGCGTCACGGAGGCGGTGCGCGAAGTGGTCGCCGACGTGAAGACGAAGGTGTTTCCCCTCCACGGCCTCTAACCGCGAAGGAGCGCGTCGACGATGATGAGCGCGCCCGCAAGGAGGAAGAGTCCCGCGCCCACGTATCGGAGCCATCGCGTCGAGAGGTAGCGTCTCAAGACCTTGCCCACGACGACCGCGAAGACGACCATCGCAAGGAGGGCGGCCGAGGCGCCGAGATACACGGAGATGGGCGCCTGTAACGTAGCGACGAGCGCGATGACCGCGAACATCGACTTGTCGCCGAGTTCAGCAAGGAAGGAGAGTCCCATCGCGCTCGTGAAGGGCTTCCCCACGTTCGGCTCGGACGCTCCTGTCTCCTTCTCCCATAAGCGCCACACTCCGATCGCAACGAAGATCGCCCCGGACGCGACCTGGACGTACCGCACGTCGACGAACGACGCAATCACAACTCCAGCAGAGACCGCAATCGCGGTGACGGCCGTCTCGCCGAGAAACGCTCCCGCCGCGATCGGCAACGCAGCGTGCCTTGTTGCGAGGGAGATCACGAGGAGCTGGGTCTTATCTCCGAGTTCCAACAGAGCAACGACTGCGAATGCGGCCCCGAACGCCGTTACTCCTTCCATCTCGCGACTGGGAGTCCCCGGGAACGGTTAACGATTGCGAACCGCTGAAGTTTCGATGTCCGAGTCCCTTAATCTTGGATGGAGTGCCAACTCCTCGCCCGTCGCGCCTTCCGCGACAAGAAAAGTGCGAATTCACTTTCACTTTTCGAAGGGACGATAACCGTTCCAATAATCTTTATACGCGAGGCGAATTTAGACTAAGGGATGGGCGCACTCGCAGGCTCATCGCGGATGCTCGTCGCGGCCTTGCACGGGAGTTGTCGGCCAGACCCTGTGGACTCCTACGGTGAACGTTAGATGCTCGATAGCGAACACGATGACGACGAGAAGAGCGCGGAGGATGTGCGGGACGCGTATGAGGAGAAAATCGATCGACTGCGAAGGCAGTATGAGCGTGACGTTCACTCGTTCCGATACGAGATTGAGGAGCGGGATTACCGCCTCAAGGCGTACGAGGACAAGTTCAACAAGATCAAGCAGCCGCCGCTCCTATACGCGTACATCGTTCGAAAGGAGGGCACCGATCTTGATGCGAATCAAATCGTCGTTGCCCGCGCGGCAGAGCTCCTGAAAGTCTCCACGGGTCTCGTGGACAAGAGCGCGCTAGTCATCGGCCAGTACGTGTGGGTCCACCCACAGACGTACGCGATTGTCGAGGGCAGTGCGTCTCGGAACTCCGGAGTGATCGCGAAGGTCGCGGACCTCCTCGACGGCAAGCTCGTGATCACGATCGAAGGAGACATGGAGAAGCGCCTGATTGAGGCCGATAAGTCCACCCTCAAGAAGCTGAAGCCGGGCTTCCAGATCAGCGTCCTCCCGCCGACGATGGAAATCCTCGACATCTTGCCGAACCTCGAGGTGAAGTCCCTTCTCCTCGGCGAGAAGCCGAACGTCACATACAAAATGATCGGCGGCCTCTCGGAGGCGATCGAGCGAATCCGCGATGTCATCGTCCTGCCCTTCCAAGAGGCGAAGCTGTTTGCGGAGATCGATCTGGAGGCTCCACGCGGCGTCTTGCTCTATGGCCCGCCCGGCTGCGGGAAAACGCTCCTCGTGAAGGCGATTGCGACAGAGAACGATATGACGTTCTTCAATGTCAGCATCGCAGACGTCCTCTCGAAGTGGGTCGGCGAGTCGGAGCGAATCATCAAGGAGATCTTCCGCCAGGCGAACGAGAGGCGCCCCAGCATCGTTTTCTTTGACGAGATCGAGGCGCTCTTCACCGTCCGCGGGATGATGGACACCTCCGGCGTCCACAAGAACATCATCGCGCAGATCCTGAGCGAGATGGACGGCCTCCTCTCCCTAAAGGATGTCTTCGTGCTCGGTGCAACGAACCGTGCGGACCTCGTCGACCCCGCGCTGCTCCGGCCCGGCCGCTTCGACGAGATCATCGAAATCCCACGGCCGCCCCGCGAGGCCTCGGAGGAAATTGCCCGGATCTATCTCAGGGACGACCTTCCCGTCCAGGAGGATCTTGAGAAACAGTGCGGCGGACACGAGGCCGCGATTCAGGCGCTCCGGAAATACGTGATCGACGAGCTGTACGGCGAGAACAAGTGGGTGAAGGTGAAGCTTGACGCGGAGGCGAAGGAAGCGATCAAGACCGTCAAGCGGAAGGACATCGCGAGTGGAGCGATCATCGAAGCGATTGTGAAGACCGCGAAGAAGAACTACGTGAAGCGCGTGATCGCGATGAAGAAGTCGGACCGAAAGAAACAGGGCCTCGCGTTCCGGGACCTCGAGATGGCCGCCGAAGAGGAGTGTAAGGAGCACGCGATCACGGAGATGTACGTGTACGAAAAGCGGCAGCGGGAGGTTTTCCGGACAGGCGCTGACCCCATGGTCGGGTGACCATGCAGAAGCGAATTCAGGGAACCGAACACGAGTACACGTTGTACTGTCGCAAGATGGGCTCCCTCGGCTTCGATCCACACACGCTCGCCCTCGACCTTCTCCGGGAGAGCGACCTTCATCTCGCGGGCGAGTACATCAAGAACGGATCTCGGGCGTATTACGACGTCGGCCATTTCGAACTCAGCACATGCGAGGTCTCGAACCCATGGGACCTTGTTACATGGGAGAAGGCGGGGGAGAAGGTCCTCGACTGGCTCCGTAAGGTCATGGAGGAGAAGTACACAACGGGCGACGTGAAAATCCACGCCTTCAAGAACAACACGTCCCCCGACGGTACGTCGTACGGATCTCATGAGAATTATTGTGTAAGCCGGGACATCGCTTTCCCCGACCGGTTCGTCCGAGAGCTCGTGCCGCATCTCTCGACACGGATTATCTATACGGGCGCGGGGGACATCATCGATGGGAAATATGTGCTCTCTCCGATGGCGTACCTTACTTCGGCCGTCGTGAGCGGGGAAACGATGCACGACACGGGAATCGTGAACACCCGCGACGAGCCGCACGCAGATGCGCGTCGGTGGCGGCGCCTCCACGTAATTGTGGGCGACGCGCTGATGAACGAGGCCGCGATCCTGTTGCGACACTTCACGACGTCCGCGATCCTCGAACTCATGGAGCGCGATGCTCTGGGTGACGCCCCGAAGCTGAAGGCGCCCGTTGAAGACATGTGGCACAACGTCGAGACGCGGAACCCGGAGAAGTGGGAGGTCCATCTCGAGGACGGAACCGTTGTCTCGCCGATCGATATCCAGCGTTACTACCTTGAAAAGATCGAAACGATCGTGGAAACGGACACCGAGCGTCGCACGCTTCGAACATTGGAGAACACGCTCGACAGCCTTGAGAACCGCAAGTCGAAGGAATTGGCGCGGCGCATCGAGTGGCTCGACCGGTATTACGCGATTCAGGAGCACACGTCATCCCGCCCCGGTCCCGATGTGGAGATGATGGCGTGCAAGCAGTACTCGGAGATCGGCACGGAGCGCTCCCTCTTCTATCGTCGCCAGCGCGAGGGCCTGATCGATCGCGTCACGACAGACGACGCGATCCTCCGAGCGATCCAGGAGCCGCCGCAAGACACGCGTGCTGCACTTCGACGCACGTTGTGCGATAGGTTCAATATCGAAATGATTGATTGGAGCCTGTTGGTCGTCAACGACGGCGGGAGACGACGGATCGATCTCTCCGATCCATACGCTACGAAACCAGAGGAAAAGTATGTCTCAGCAGCTTGAACCGCGTCCGCAGAAGCGCAAGAAGAAGGCAGAGAAGAAGCTCGAGTTCGAGGCCGGCAAGGTCTTCAACCCGGGCGAGGTCAAAGAAGAGGACTTCGAGCTCGACCTCGAAAGTGCAAGATTTAGAGCTCAGAAGGGAGAAGGCGGCGATCGCAGGACGTAGTTTCGCCTACCTCCTGTGCGAAGTCCTATGCCTCTCCATGGGTTTCTCACTCGGTGGGTCAGCTTTGTTTCGATGAGAAACCGACCATTTCTCCAGAATATCTCGCGGGGTTCATCGATGGGGAGGGTTACTTGGGTATCCTTCGTATCGCGAACGGGAAGCCGAAAGCTTATCAGCGCTCTCCCGCACATCCGGTGAAGATTTACAACCGTTCCCCTGAACACATCATCCGCATTCAAGTGGCCAATACAAACCTCGACGGATTGAAGGCGATTCATGAGAGCTACGGGGGTTCACTAAAGGCGATGACGGCCCCCA
>Ga0209640_10005581_pt1 | contig 10977 bp, 8 predicted proteins | sample RifCSP10_1_FD_184018 | JGI IMG/M metagenome (GOLD analysis project Ga0209640, IMG submission 184018) | Soil microbial communities from Rifle, Colorado - Rifle CSP2_sed 10_1 (SPAdes) (version 2) | ecosystem: Environmental > Terrestrial > Deep subsurface > Rock core/Sediment | place: Rifle...
GGCGATCGCGCCATTGACGACGACGGGCCGCTCGACGGCCTTGTTGACGCCGATGATCGCGACTTCGGGCGCATTGATGACCGGCGTCGAGGCGATGCCGCCGAGCCTGCCGAGGCTCGTGACGGTGATCGTCGAGCCGACCAGCTCGTCGCGCGAGGCCTTGTTGCTGCGCGCCGCTTCGCTGACGCGACGGATCTCGGACGCAAGTTCCGCGAGCGAACGGGCCTCGGCATGGCGCACGACCGGCACCTTGAGACCGTCCGGGGTCTGGGTCGCGACGCCGACATGGACGGCCGCATGCCGCACGATCAGGTTGCGCTCGGCGTCGTATACGGCGTTGCACTGCGGAAAGCTTTCCAGCACGCGCGTCAGGGCGGCGACCAGGAATGGCAGATAGGTCAGTGACGGCGCGCCTTTCGGCTGGCGGCCGTTCAGGTACTGCCGCAAGGACTCGAGCTCCGTGACGTCCACCTCCTCGACATAGGCGAAGTGCGGAATGTTCCGCTTGGCGGCGCTCATGCGCTCTGCGATCACGCGGCGAACGCCGATGACCTTGATCTCCTCGGTGCCGCTGCGCGCGGCGCGCGGTGCCGGCCCGGCCGTGGCGCCCGCCTTGCCGGCGATGACCGACTCGAGATCCTGGGCGGAGATACGACCGCCGGGGCCGGTGCCGTTGACCGTCGAAAGGTCGACGCCAGCAACATGCGCCTTGCGCCGCGTCGCCGGCGACGCCATCACGCGTGCCGCGGTCACCGCAGGCGGGGCCGTCACTGCCGGCGCTGCCCTGGCCGGAACCGCAGACTGCGTGGCAGGCGCGGAGTTTTTCGCCGGCGCAGCCGGCGCATCGACAGGCAACGCTCCTGAAGTGTCGAATGCGATCAGCTCGGAGCCGACCGCGACCATGTCGCCGGGCTGCCCGGTGATCGACACGACGCGCCCGCTGACCGGCGCCGGAATCTCGACCGCCGCTTTGTCGGTCATCACCTCGGCGATGATCTGGTCCTCCTTGACCGCGTCGCCGACCTTGACCTTCCACTCGACCACCTCGGCCGAGACCGTCCCTTCGCCGAGGTCCGGCATCTTGAAGACGTATCGGCTCATGCAGCCTCCATCGCGGCCTTGAGCGCCTTGGCGACGCGCGCCTGCCCGGGAAAGTACTCCCACTCGAACGCGTGCGGATAGGGCGTGTCCCAGCCCGCCACGCGCAGGATCGGCGCCTGCAGATTCCAGAAGCACTGTTCCTGGATGGTCGCCGAGAGTTCGGCGCCGAAGCCCGCGAATCGAGTGGCTTCGTGCACGATGACACAATGGCCGGTCCGCGCGACCGAGCCGCAGATCGTGTCGGTATCCAGCGGCACCATCGTTCGCACGTCGATGATCTCCGCGTCGAGCCCGAGGCCGCGGGCCGCCGCCTCGCTCACATGCACCATGGTGCCATAGGTGACGATCGACAGGTCGCTGCCGGCACGGACGATTTCGGCCTTGCCGATCGGGACCGTGTAATGCCCTTCCGGCACCTCGCCCTTCGGGTGCGTGCTCCAGGGCACGGCCGGCTTGTGCGGGTCGCCGTCAAAAGGACCGTTGTAGATGCGCTTGGGCTCGAAGTAGATCACCGGATCGTCGTCCTCGATCGCGGCGATCAGCAGGCCCTTGGCGTCGTAGGGATTCGACGGCATCACGACCTTGAGGCCTGCGACGTGGGCAAACAGCGCTTCCGGGCTTTGCGAATGCGTCTGGCCGCCGCGGATGCCGCCGCCGCAGGGTGTGCGCACGGTCACCGGTGCGTAGAACTCGCCGGCGCTGCGATAACGCAGGCGCGCCAGTTCGCTGACGATCTGGTCGTAAGCCGGATAGATGTAATCGGCGAACTGGATCTCGGCGACCGGACGCAGCCCGTTGACGGCCATGCCGATCGCGGCGGCCAGGATGCCGCCTTCCGCGATGGGGGTGTCGAGCACCCGGCTCTCGCCGTACTTGCGTTGCAGGCCCTCGGTGCAGCGGAACACGCCGCCGAAATAGCCGACGTCCTCGCCGAGGACGACGACCGACGGGTCTTTCCCCAGCATGATGTCCATGGCCGAGTTCAGCGCGTGGATCATGTTCATCTGCGCCATGGCCTCATTCTCCCGCCAATTCGGCGCGCAATTCGGCTTCCTGCCGACGCAGATGCGGGGGCATCTCGCGGAAGACGTCTTCGAACATCAAATGTGGGTCGAGCCGCGGCGCATCGGTGAGCGTGCCGTAGCTGACAGCCTCCTTCCAGGACTTCGCGATGTGTTCCTCCAGCTCCGCGGTGAGCGCCGCGTGGCGCTCATCGGACCATTCGCCGAGCCCGTTCAGGTGACATTTCAGCCGCTCGATCGGATCGCCGAGCGGGAAACGTTCGTAATCGTCCTTCGGGCGGTAGCGCGCCGGATCGTCGCTCGTCGAGTGCGCGGCGGCGCGGTAGGTCACGTGTTCGATCAGCGTCGGCCCGGAGCCGGTGCGCGCACGCTCGGCCGCCCACTGGGTCACCGCGTGCACGGCCAGGAAATCGTTTCCGTCCACGCGCACGCCCGCGATGCCGAATCCCGGCCCGCGCGCGGCGAATGTCTGGCGCTCGCCACCGGCATGCCCCTGGAACGTCGAGATCGCCCACTGATTGTTGACGACATTCAGGATGACCGGCGCCTTGTACACGGACGCAAACAGCAGCGCATGGTGGAAATCAGCCTCCGCGCTCGAGCCTTCACCGAGCCAGCTGACCGCGATCGCATCCTGGCCCTTGATCGCCGCTGCCATCGCCCAGCCGACTGCCTGCGGGAACTGGGTTGCGAGATTTCCGGAGATCGAGAAAATGTTGCCGTCGCGCCAGTGGTACATCACCGGCAACTGTCGGCCCTTGCACATGTCGCGCGTGTTGGACAGGAGCTGGCACATCAGATCGAGGATCGGCCGGCCGCGCACGACGTAAAGGCCTTGATTGCGATACGACGGGAACAGCATGTCGGAAGGCCGAAGCGCCATGGCCATGGCCACCGATACCGCTTCCTCGCCGAGCGAGCGCATGTAGAAGGAGATTTTTCCCGAGCGCTGGATGCGCTGCATGCGGTCGTCGAATACGCGCGTCAGCAGCATGTGGCGCAGTCCGATCTGCAGTTCCTGCGGATCGAGGTGCGGTTGCCACGGACCGACGGCCCGGTGCCGGTCGTCCAGCACGCGCACCAGTTCTTCGGACAGGAATCGCACGGCGCTCGAAGGCGCGGAAATATCCGGGCGTGCCGTTTGGCCTGCGGGCGTAAGTTTCAGATAACGGAAATCGGGAGCTTCACCCGGGCGCGCCGGCGTCCTGGGTACATGCAGGCGGGACTGGCTGACCATGGGTTCCTCGCGGCGCGGGCGAGCCTCGGAATCAGGCGCGTATGCTACGCGCCCGGTTCATGAAAACAGGGTTTTCTTGTACTGTCCTGCAAAAAGATGAAATAATCATCCACTTCCCGGTGCAAATATGAAAAATACAGCACGCAACCCAATCGACACGATTGACCGCCGCATCCTGGATGAACTGCAGCGCGACGGCGCCTTGTCGGCCGCCGATGTGGCGTCGAAGGTCGGGCTCTCGACGACCACCTGCTGGCGGCGTATCCAGCAGCTCGAGCGCGACCGCGTGATCAGAAAGCGCGTCGCCCTGCTCGACCGCGAAGCGCTCGGCCTCGACGTGATGGTCTATGTCAACGTGCGCCTGTCCACGCAGGGACGCGATGCACTGGCGCAGTTCGAGAAAGCGGTCCGCGACCGTCCCGAAGTGCTCGACTGCTGCACGCTGACCGGCGAATGGGATTTCTGCCTGCGAATCGTCACGCACGACATGAAGGAATACGAGGCGTTTTTCCTGGACCACCTGTCGAAAATTCCGAACGTCCAATCGGTCAACTCGTCGATCGTCGTCACGGTGATCAAGGAATCGACGGTGCTTCCTCTGGCGCGGGAATGAGTTGGTCGGCCGCCCGGGCTGGCGCATAGTTCTCCGACATGCCGACAACCCAAAGGAGAAGCGCATGACTGCCCCTGGATCATTGTGCCGGGCGGCACGCATCGCCGCCGTCGCCGCCAGCCTGCTGCTGCCTTGCTCGCTCGTTCACGGCGCCGAAGACAAGCTGCCCGAGGTCAGCGATGATGGCCTGCAGCTGCAGAAGTCCAAGGACGCCCGCGTCGTGTGCGTGCGGCCGGGCGCGACGCTCGAGCCCTACAAGCGCATCGCCATCCTCGAATGCTATGTCGAATTCCAGAAGGACTGGCAGCGCCACTACAACCAGTCGGCTCCTCCTGGCGTTCGCGTGACCGATTCGGACGCCGACAAGATCTGGACGGCCCCTGCCGAAGAGTTCAAAAAGATTTTCACCGCCGAGCTGCGGAACAAAGGCGGCTACCAGGTCGTGGTTGTCGCGGCGCCCGACGTGGGCAATACCGGGATGACGCGTACGGTGGTCGCGTCGGCCGGGCAGATGACGCTCTTCGTCGAGCTGTACGACTCGACCAGCAGCCAGATCCTGGCCCGGATCATCGACCCCAAGGCGGATCCGTCCGGCTTCGCACAGCGGGCCAGCCGCGTGACGAACAAGGCGGCGGCGGACGCGATCCTGCGCGGCTGGGCGCGGAAGCTGCGCGAGCATCTGGACGCCGTGCACGGCCCGCAGGCGGCTGCTCCCGACACTGCCTGAGGCCGCGCGGCATTACTGGCAGCTTGCCGGCGTCAACGAGCCGATCCAGGCGCCGATCAACTGCACGCCGGCGGCATCGACGAGGTTGCTCGCGATGGGCGGCATCGCGTTCGCATCGCGGACCGCCATGCGTGCGAGCAATACCGAACGGGCATCGTCGCCGGGGGCGATGATGCGCGCATTCGCGATGCCGAGATCGCCACTGGACGGCGCGATGTCGCACGAGCCCGTCTGCGAGAGCGGCGTGTCGTGGCGCAGGTCGAGGTCGACGCCGGTCGGCCCGTTCGGCCGATGACAATTGGCGCAATTCGTATGCAGGTAGCTGCGCGCGCGCGCCGCCAGGTTTTGCCCGGCATCCGAGGGGTCCGCATAGGCCGGCGGGTTTGCGGCGACCGGCGGCGACAGCGCGTTGACCGCATTGAGCGTCGTAATCTGGTTCGCCGTCCGCCCGGTCTGCGGATAAGTGTGGTCGCCATTCTGCTGCGGCGTCTCGAGGCCGAGGCTGAAACCGGCTGCCTGCGTGTGGCACTGCATACACTGGGCTTCGCTCGGGAAGATCCAGGTCTGACCACCGACATCGGCGGTGCCGCCGCCGGTGACGCGCGTGGCCTCGGTCTGCGCCCCATTCCATTGGTAGGTGTAACCGGCCCAGACGCCGTCGGGATGACGCATGAAGAGCCGCGTTTCGACGAGCTGGTTGCCGATCCTGAAGTGCTTTACCAGCACGGTGCCGTTCGGCGGTTCCCAGTCGCCGTTGCCTTGCACGGCGATGTTTTCGCCATTCGGCAGGCCGATCCAGCGTTCTTTGGAGGCGCCGTCCGACCAGAACGCGGCATTCGGTGCATACGGAATCAGCGAGAGCAGCGGCGGTGCGCCGGCTGCCGTCGTGTTGATGCAGCCGGTCGCGGAAAGCTGCTGCGGAACGTTGTCGCCACCACCACCGCCGGTGAACACGACCTGGCGGATGTGGCCACGACTGTAGTCAAGCAGGAACAACTCGCCCTGCGCGGACTCGCTGAACGCGGACGGTGCCAGCTGTCCCGGCGCGCCCGGCGGGGTCGTGCCAGGCTGCACATGTATCGTGATGGCGTACGTGCCTCCGCCGCCTGGCGTCAATGAGGCGATCATTCCACTGCCAAAGTCCGCAAAAATGTACCGGCCGACGAGCTCCGTCGTCTGTGTGCCGCGATACACGTACCCCCCGGTGATCGAGAATCCGGTCGCGCGACCATAGGCCGCGACCGGATCGGTGAATCCGGCGGAATTGCAGTTCGTTCCACCGCCCGCGCACTCAAAGCCCTCGCGGATGTCCCAGCCATAGTTGGCGCCGCGCGCGATGACATCGACCTCTTCGAAATCAGCCTGGCCGACGTCGCCCACCCACAGATCGCCGGATTGCCGGTCGAAGCTCCAGCGCCAGGGGTTGCGCAGGCCGAGTGCGTAAATCTCCGGGCAACTCTGCGTACCGGTCCCATCCGCATTGCAGCGCGCATTGCCCTGGAACGGATTGCCGGTCGCACCCGTCGGAATGCCATAGGGCGCCCCGCCCGGCTGAGTATCGACGTCGATGCGCAGCATCTTGCCGAGCAGGCGTTGCGGATTCTGCGCGTTGTCCTGCGGGTCGTTGGCGCCACCGCCGTCGCCGAGCCCGATATAAAGGAATCCATCCGGGCCGAAGGCGATATTGCCGCCGTTGTGATTGGAAGCCGCCTTGTTGACCGTCAGCAGCACGCGCTCGGAGTTCGGGTTGAGCGTTTGCCCGTTGTCCGGGCTCGTGAATTCGGAGGTGATCGACCGCAGCGAGCCGCCGACCGATGCGACGTAATTGACGTACGCGCGGGGCTCGGCCGGGTAGCCCGGATGGAATGCCAGTCCCAGCAGGCCCGCTTCGCCCGAATTGAACACACGTCCGCGGATGTCCAGAAACGGCTCCCTGACGGAGACGCCGGGATCGTCGGCAAACGCGTGAATCAGGCCCGCCTTTTCCACCAGGTACCAGCGCGTCGAATCGCCCGGCGCCTGCTGCAGCGAAACCGGCTCGGAAAAGGCTCCCAGGCCCGGGAAGACGCGCGGTGTCGACACGGTCGAAATCTCCGTGGCCCGGGCAGGCGCAAGGCAGGCCGTATTGCTCGGACGCTGATCGAGACCGGAACCGGCAGGCGGTAGCGGTGGCGGCGGAGCCTGTCCACCGCCACTTCCGCCGCCACAGCCCGGCAGCGCAAGGACCAGGGCGGCAACCAGCCACGGGCGTGCGCTCATCACGACTCCATGCCGGCATCGGACCGGCTCAGGCCGAACGAAGTTTCCGGGCCGCCCGCTCGAGTGTCAGGTCGTCCTTAGCAAAACAGAAGCGCACCAGCCTGGCACGCAGCGGCTCGTCGCAGAACGGCGACAGCGGAATCGCTGCCACGCCGTGACGGCGCGCCAATAGCTCGCAGAATTCGACATCCGGCAGGTCGGAGACCGCCGAATAGTCCGCGAGCTGGAAATAGGTACCCGCGGCGCTCCTCAGCGCGAAGCGCGAGCCTTCGAGCAGCGAGATGAACCGGTCACGTCGTTCCTGATAAAACGGCGCAAGGCCGTCCGCGAAGTCGGGTGTTTCGCGAATGAATTCTGCGATGGCGTACTGCATTGGCGTTGATACTGAAAAAGTCAGGAACTGGTGGACCTTCCGGAATTCCGTGGCCAGTGACGGCGCCGCCAGGCAGTAGCCGACTTTCCATCCGGTGGCGTTATAGGTCTTCCCGAACGAAAACACGGCGAATGCGCGCGTGCGCAGCCGCGCGTTCGACAGCACGCCAGCATGCCGGCGGCCGTCGTAGACGAGCGGCTCATAGACTTCGTCGGAAAGCACGAACGCGCCATGCGGCTCCAGCAGTTCCGCGATGCGGTCCCAGTCATCGGCGTCGAGCACCGCACCGGCTGGATTGAGCGGAGTGTTGACGATCAGCAGACGCGTACGCGCATTGATCGCGGCGGCAAGCCGGTCGAAATCGATGCGGAAGTCCGGCAGCGCGAGCGGCACGCGAATGAGCTTTGCGCCCGCGAGCTGCGCGGCCGGGCCGTAGGAGTCGTAACTCGGGTCCAGCACGATGACCTCGTCGCCGGCGCGCACGATCGCGTGAATGGCGGCGAAAAGCGCCTCGGTGGCGCCGGCCGTGACCGTCACCTCCTGCGCCGCATCGATCGTCCAGCCGTGGCGGCGCGCCGCCTGGCCGGCGATCGCCTCGCAGAGCGCGGGCAGCCCCGCCATCGGTGCGTACTGGTTGTGGCCGGCGCCGAGGTGCAGCGCCACCAGCTCGCGCAGGCGCGCGGGCGGCTGGAAGTCCGGAAACCCCTGACCGAGGTTGATCGCGCCGGTCTCGGCCGCAAGCCGCGACATCACCGTGAAGATCGTCGTGCCGACACCCGGCAGCTTGCTCTCCTGCGGCGGCATCAGAGATTGGCGGCGAGCGCCTGCTGCACGTCGCGCTCGCGCCTCTTTTGCTGGCGTTGCATGTAGATACCGAAGACGGCGGTAAAGATCGCGACCATCAGCACCAGGATCGACGCCAGCGCATTGATGTCCGGACTGACGCCGAGACGCACTTTCGAGAATATCACGACCGGCAGCGTGCTGGAGCCCGGGCCCGTGACGAAACTCGTGATCACGAGGTCGTCCCAGGAAAGCGTGAAGGCGAGCAGCCAGCCCGCCAGGATGGCCGGCAGGATGATCGGCAGCGTGATCAGGAAGAACACCTTCACCGGCCGGGCGCCGAGATCCATCGCCGCCTCCTCGAGTGATTCGTCGTGCGTTGCCAGCCGCGACTGCACGACGACCGTGACATAGGCCATCGAAAACGTGACATGCGCGATCGTGATGGTCGTGATGCCGCGCCCCTCGGGCCAGCCGAGCGCCTGCTCCATCGCGACGAACAGCAGGAGCAGCGACAGCCCGGTGATCACTTCGGGCATCACGAGCGGCGCGGTTGCCATGCCGGTCAGCAATGGGCGGCCGCGGAACCTGCCGAAGCGCGCGAGTGCGAGCCCGGCGAGCGTGCCGAGGATGGTCGCGCCGGTCGCGTTCATCGCGGCGATCTTGAAGGACAGCCAGGCCGCGTTGAGCACCTGCTCGTTCCGGAACAGCGCCGCATACCACTTGGTGGAAAAGCCGCCCCACACGGTCACGAGGCGCGACTCGTTGAAGGAATAGATGATCAGCGAGAGGATCGGGATGTAGAGGAACAGGAAACCGGCGACCAGCATCGTTGGCACGAAAATCGGGCGGCGCCGGCTCACCGGTGCGCTCCCAGCTGCTGGCCCTGGAACCGCTGCAGCACCATGATCGGGATCACGAGCACCAGCAGCATCGCGATCGCGACCGCGCTCGCGATCGGCCAGTCGCGGTTGTTGAAGAACTCCTCCCACAGCACGCGGCCGATCATCAGCGTGTCCGGTCCGCCGAGCAGTGCCGGGATGACGAATTCACCGACGGCCGGGATGAAGACCAGCAGGCAGCCGGCGATGATGCCGCCCATGGTCAGCGGCACGGTGATCCGAAAGAAGGCCTTGACCGGGCGGCAGCCGAGGTCGGCAGCGGCCTCGAGCAGCGACAGGTCGAGTTTCTCGATCGCCGTGTAGAGCGGCAGGACCATGAAGGGCAGGTAGGAATAGACGATGCCGAGATAGACGGCGAAGTCCGTTTGCAGCATCACGATCGGCTCGTCGATGACGCCGAGCCACGTCAGGAAGTTGTTGATCACGCCGTTGTTCTTCAGGATGCCGATCCAGGCATAGACCCGCAGCAGGAACGACGTCCAGAACGGCAGCATCACGAGCAGCAGCAGCAGATTGCGCCATGCGGGCTTGCTCCTCGCAATGCCATAGGCCATCGGATAGCCGATCAGCAAGCAGATGATCGTGGACACGGCTGCCGTCAGGATCGAGTTCAGGTACGCGTTGCGGTAGAGCGCGTCTTCCCAGAGGAATGCGTAGTTCGCCAGGTTGACCTTGAGTTCCATCGCCTGCGCGGAAGTCCAGGTGACGAGCGGCTCGTAGGGCGGCATCGCCATCTGCATCTGCGACACCGAGATCTTGAGCACGATCAGGAACGGGACCAGGAAGAAGAGCAGCAGCCACAGGTACGGAACGCCCGTCACGAGCGTGCGGCCACTGTAACCGCGGCGGCGCCAGCCCCGGCTCGCCCAGCGCCAGGGTCCGTGCGGGCGGATCCGGCTGGATCGCGACGGCTTCACTGCGTGACCACCACCGGACTCGAGGAATCCCATGACAGCCACACGGTGTCGTCCCAGCGGATCCGGTCGCCGCTTCCCTGCCGCAGCGTGTTCGGCTGAGTGACCCGCACCTGGCGCCCGCCGGCGAGACGCACGAGATAAACGGACTGGTCGCCCCGATAGGCAACCTCCGACACCACGCCCCGGATCCGGTTGTCGTCGCCGCCCTCGGGACGTTCGCGGGACACCTGGATCTTTTCCGGGCGCAGCGCGACCCAGACGGTCGCATCGGGCGCCGCGCTGACGCCATGGCCGACGTGAAACGTACCGCCGAGTTCATCGGAGGCGACCCGAACGTAATCCGGTTCGTCCTCGATCAGGCGGCCCTCGAACATGTTGACCGACCCGATGAAATCGGCGACGAAACGCGACGTCGGATACTCGTAGATGTCGCTCGGCGTGCCGACCTGCACGATCGCGCCGTGGTTCATCACGCCGATGCGCGACGCGAGCGTCATCGCCTCCTCCTGGTCGTGAGTGACAACGACGAAAGTGACGCCGAGCGTCTCCTGGATGTTGATCAGCTCGAACTGCGTGTGTTCGCGCAGCTTCTTGTCGAGCGCCGCAAGCGGCTCGTCGAGCAGCAGCAGTTTCGGGCGCTTGACCAGCGAGCGCGCGAGCGCGACCCGCTGGCGTTGGCCGCCGGACAGCTGGTGCGGCGCGCGGTCCGCGTACGGCTCCATCCGCACGAGTTTCAGCATCTCGGCGACGCGCTCGTCGATCTCGCTTCGCGGCAGCTTGTCCTGGCGCAGCCCGAATGCGACGTTCTTGCGCACCGACATGTGCGGGAACAAAGCATAGGACTGGAACATCATGTTGACCGGCCGCTCGTAGGGCGGCATCGCGGTCACGTCCACGCTATCGATCCAGATCGAGCCGGCCGTCGGCGTCTCGAATCCCGCCATCATCCGGAGCAGCGTGGTCTTGCCGCAGCCCGAGCCGCCGAGCAAGCAGAAGATCTCGCCCCGGTAGATGTTGAGCGAGACGTAGTCGACCGCGACGAA
>Ga0209640_10005582_pt1 | contig 10976 bp, 13 predicted proteins | sample RifCSP10_1_FD_184018 | JGI IMG/M metagenome (GOLD analysis project Ga0209640, IMG submission 184018) | Soil microbial communities from Rifle, Colorado - Rifle CSP2_sed 10_1 (SPAdes) (version 2) | ecosystem: Environmental > Terrestrial > Deep subsurface > Rock core/Sediment | place: Rifle...
CCTTTCAGGCATCACAAAATCTATCTGAAGAGTTGATAACTGCCATTCTCGTCCAAGTGAATCCTTAGCTATCAAATCAAGTTTGGGGGCATAAAAAGCTGCTTCACCTGAACCTATAAAATAATCAATTTTTTTGTCTTTTAAAATTTTCTCTGCAAGTTTTTCTGCTTTTTCCCAATGTTTATTATCTCCCAGATATTTATCAAGATTGTTCGGGTCCCGGGTAGAGAGACGGTATTTATAAGAAAAACCGTAGCTTGCCATAATTTTTTGCGTCATATCCAAAGCTATGTTCATTTCGTCAATGATTTGATCTTCCCTGCAAAAAACGTGACAATCATCCTGCGAAAAAGAACGGGTTCGGGTTAAGCCTGAAAGCTCTCCGGGTTTTTCATCACGGTAAAGCATGGCAAAATCAGACATTCTGATCGGCAAATCTTTATAGCTTCGGGGTTGGGAAGCATAGATTTGGGTATGCTGGGGGCAATTCATAGGTTTGAGGAAAAATTCTTCCTTGGAATAATTTGAGCGCACATGAAACATATTCTCCCGGTATTTATCGTAATGGCCCGATATTTTAAATAATTGGGCTTTTGCAATTTGAGGAGTCCAGACCTGATATATCTCCTGTGCGGTTTGGAGCTCTTCCACAAATTCATTGATTAAACGCCTTATTAAGGCTCCTTTTTGGGTAAATAATGGAAGCCCTGAACCGACATAATCTGAAAATACCCATAAACCCAGCTGGGCTCCAAGTTTTCGATGGTCTCTTTTTTTGGCCTCTTCTAAATTATTCAAATACTCGTCAAGCTCTTTTTTGGATGGCCAGCACGTTCCGTAAATTCGGGTAAGCATCGGATTTTTTTCGCTGCCTCTCCAATAAGCACCGGCAATCGAAAGTAATTTGAATGCGCCAATTTCTTTGCTTGGATTTTTAACGTGACCACCGCGGCAAAGGTCCTCAAATTTACCGCTTTTGAAAATGGTTATTTTTTGACCGCTTGAGGCAATTTCATTGATTAACTCAATCTTGTATGGATTATCTTTAAAAATTTTCAAGGACTCATCAACACTTACTTCTCTTCCCTCAAAACCGTTCCACGTAGGAAGAAGTTCGGCCATTTTCTTTTCAATTTTAGTTAAATCTCCTTCTGAAATTGGATTTTCAAAATCAAAGTCGTAGTAAAAACCGTTTTCGATCGCCGGTCCTATTGTTCTTTTAGTATTGGGCCAAAGTTCCATAACCGCAGCCGCAAGCAGGTGCGCACAGGAATGTCTTAAAGCTTCCAAATTGTTTTTGTCATCCATAATTTTAATATACCAACTTTTACTATAAAAAACTCTTCACAAAAGAAGAGTTAATAAATTCACGTTAGTATTACACAGGCGTAACTTGAGAGTCAATCAAAATTGCCTGGATCGCCAATTCTGGAGCCGGCATCTTTTAAGATATCGGCCACCCATGATCCGATTATGGGGATTAAGTTAACTTGGGATAGAAAATATCCGATTACGACAGCTACTGCGCCGAAGCCGATAAAAGTTCCTAGAGACCAGGCGATACCACCAAGAAAATTATCCAAAATTAACCGGCTTCTTGATTTATAAACTCTTTCTGATTTGTCTCCAGGCATAGGTGCGGCCACACTTGAATGATCAACGTCCATAATTAGCCTCAATTTCAATCATATCACGAAAGGAAATAAAGAATGCAACCTTTAAAGGTCAATTCTTTGAATTATTCTGCAAAGAACGTTTTTTTGAAAACTTCAAAAATTGTTTCGTCTCCTACGACTTTTGCTAATTTTTCCATAAATCCTTCCGGTAAGTCATCAGGGTCCAGCATTCCAAATTCAAACGCCGCTAGTTTCTGTTCGTCAATTAAGCCTTCCAATTGATCTACAGTATTTTTTCTATTAAGTCCTTTTACTTCACGAATTTCGAGCCAAAAATTCCCAATTGCTTTTAACTTAAAATATTTATCTGGATTGTTAGTCAGGCGTCTCAAATGTTCAAGATAAACTGCCGTGTAATTTGCAACTTCTCTATCAGGGGGTTGATTTTGTTGATCTTCCACCATTGTTGTTAATTTAGATTTGATCTACATTCTTCGATTTGAGTTTACTCTGAGCGAGCTCGTGAGATTCCACTCAAAGCGAGTCGAAGAGTGGGCGGTAGAGGGCTCGAACCTCTGACCTCCTCGATGTCACCGAGACGCTCTACCAACTGAGCTAACCGCCCTGTAAACGTGAATGATTCTACAACAGAAGAAGGTTGGATGTAAAGGTCTTTTAGCCTCCGGCTGAACGCGCGGAGGACATTTCTTTACCTCCCCCGCTTGTGCCGGTTACTGCTAAAACGTCAGTACCGATTTGTGATTTCTTTTTAAAGAATCCAAAAAAAGAACCGCGAACTTTACCTTTGGGTGCGGCAACAGATACCATTGAATCCCTGGCAGCCTTTTTAGAATTGAGGGAATTTCTTTCTAAAAAGAATTGATAATATTTTCTGATAACTCCTTTTGCTTTATCGATTAGATTAGTTTTTGAGTAAGCCGTTGATAAATTCATCTCTTCAAGCTGTTTGTCGGAGACAGCCATTTCGGCCATAGAGATTGTTGAGATATTTCTCTTTTCCTGAGCCATAGATTCCAGTATCTTTCTTGTTTGTACCGATACCATCACCTGGTCTGCTTTTTTCTTTTCTTCCTGTTCCTTCTGTTTTCTTGCTTCTGCTAAATTAATTTCGCCGGAAAGCGGTTTGGGTTTGGTTCCCATTAAACCCAGGAATTGTTCGATCGCATCGGCTCCTATTTGAGTAGGTTCACGTAAAAATTCGCTTAAATCGGCGATTTGATTAACTGCGTGGATAGTTTTTTTGGCGCCTTTTACGGCCGCTTGAGGTTTCATAATATTAGCGTTATTCTAACATTTTTGAAGCTAGAAATCAAATATAAGTATCCTAGAGTAGTTGAAGTGTAGTGTTGTAACTGGAAAAATTATGTTTCCATAATCGCCGGCCTGGAAGCGACGTTACAACACACAATTCAAGCCCAATCCGCTATTTGTCAAAAGAAAGTTATTCCCGCCTGAAGAGCTTGCGTTTTGATCCTGGTCTGATCATCTTCGGTTGCCGTGTGGCAGTCGGTATTTCTTGGCTAAATAAGCCAAAAAGTGCCACTCTTGCAGGCTGACTTGGCTGCAAAGTTTCCCAACAAACTCAATCCGCAAGTTGCGGGGAGAGTTGAAATCGCTTAATGATTCAAGCGCTTCAACGATCTCGATTTCAAGATAGCTCGGAATGATTCCGGGTAATCCTTCCATCATTGAGTCTACGCTTAGTCTGGCGCATCTTATGGCATCCTGAGCCGTTTTAAATGCAACCAGAGCAAAAGCCGCAAGGCTTATCCCCAAGGCGACCAATGCTTCAACCGACGGGAGGGAAATAAAAACTACTGCTGCGGTTAAGGCAAGGATCATCAAAGTTAACGCAAGGTGGTCCGATTGGTGCCTGATCTCTGCAGTAATGGCTTTAGTCACCAACTGCTTGATTTCCACCCGGCGTATTTCGTGGCTCCCTAAAGTCTTTTGCGAAAGCATCTACGTTTCCTTTCTTGGTGCTTAGCGGACTGTTAATGTACGCCGTAATATCTAAAAGACCACGCTTTTGTGGTCTTGAAGTGTTTTACGGTTTAATTAAGAAGTAATATACTCTGCTTCAAGCTAATATGTCAAATATTATAGGATTACTTATTGTTTTATAAACTTCCGAGGACTGAAAGTCCTCGGAATTGTCTTTATAGTTTACATGAGCTAGCAAGAACATGCCTGTCCTCGAAAATATGTATTCTCTCGCATTCATCCTTGGACTGATAGTCCACGGTGTTCTGCGAGCGAATATAAAGCTCTTGAAAGTTTAAAATTCTACCTTTAAATCTACTAATGGAGGATTTAATTTGCTTTCATCCTGGTACGGATCCAGAAGATTTTTTTCTGCTTGCTCAATTTGAGTATTTAAATTTTGTAAATCGGCCGGTATCGGCTTTGGGCTTTGAGTAGAAGTTTGATTGTTTGGGGTAGTATTTGTGTCGGCGGGTTTATTTTTTGAACCGTTTTGGATGTTTGAAATTAATATGATAATTAAAATTACGCCGATTATCAAAGCGATAAGAATCAAAAAGATTCGTTTAGACCTCTTGCCTACCGAAGGCAAGCCTTTCTTTCCCTGATTCGCATTTAAAGAAGGGTTTTGTACAATTATTTGGCTTGGCTGTTCTAAATTCTGATTTTCCATTTTTTTTAAGTCTCTCTTAAAAATCCGCATACATATACTTTTTTAAATTAAATTTCTAATGATCTCTTTGAAAAATGACGTAGCCTCAAGCAGTTGTTTTTGAGCTTCGGATAAGTTTTGATCAGCAAGAGCTACCTTACCGCTTGCGGTCCTGTCGGTTGAGGCTATGATTTCCAGGGATTTTGCAACGAGTTCGTTTGAGCTTGTTAATCTTTTTCTAATTTCCTGCGGCCCGATTTCAAAATATGAAACGTTTTTACCGCTTCTTTTAGCAGCAGAAATTTTAACGTCAATAAGGCCTATATATTGATTTAAGGAAAGAATATTCGAGTTTATATATCCGATTTTGGAAAGTTCTACTGCAACTTTTCCATTTTCGTCGTGTATTTGTTTTTCGGTCTCTATATCACCGGCTATCTGATTAAAATCTTCGAGCCTTTTTATTTGGTTGATTCTTATTTGAATGTTACCAAAATTTGTTTTGTGATCTTTTACTTTTAGAACATAAGGATCTTTTTGTTCGTTTGTCAGCCCGTTGTTATTGGCAAGAATTGTAATAATTGCGTTATCATATGAGATCAAAAGAGTCGTGACTTGAGTAAGATATTCCTTTGTTTTATTGAAGGCTTCGGTTTTGGACGCCAGAGTTCCGAATTGTTTATACGAGTCTCTGGCTATTACAAAATCAGAGTGAGAGTCCTGGTAAATTTCTAGCTGAAAAAAATAATCGTCCAAAGCCTGTTTGTTTGTGGTTTGGGCAAAAACCGGGGCGACGGGAGGTGAATAGTTAGCGGTCAGCAAGGAAACGGTCAGGAACAAAATGACGGCTATCTTGAGCATTAAGACAATTGTAAAGTAAAAAAATCTAAAGCTCAATCTCTAATCCGTCGAAGGAGATGTGAAAGTTTCGTCCGCCAAATTCCAAAACAAAGTTTTCCAGATATTCGTGTATGCCGGTTTTGTGGCCGATATGGATAAAATATATTTGTTTTGCTTTCAGGTTTTTTGCAATTTCGATCCCGACCGTAATTGATATGTGGCCCCTGCTTTGTCCAATTTGACCCAGTGAAGAACCGTCAATCATTAACAAATCGCATCCCCGTATCACTTTTTGCTGGGAAGGTAAAATTCGGTTAAAGTCCGGAATATAAGCGAAAAACTTGCCGCTTTTATACTTAACTCCGAAGGCTTGCGTGTTACCGTGGACGACCGGAAAATATTCGAAAGTGGTATTACCGTTCAATCTGATCCTTTCATTTTCTGATACTACAATTGGCTTTATTGGAGACAGGGGAAACGGAAAAGTTCTTTTGATGCCGGCCAAAACGGGTTTTGTTGTATAAAAGTTAATTTCACGGCTGTTATAGATGTGCGGCAAATCCTGAAAACCTAAAATATGATCCGGATGTTCGTGGGTTACTAAAATTGTTTCCAGTTTTACTTTACCTTGTGAAATTAATGGTTGCAGGTGAGCATAGGTTTCCGGTCCTGCGTCAATTAAAACCCTATTATCGACCATAATTTGGGATCTTGTACGGATATCTTTTGGATCTTTTGAAGTACAAATTTCACACCTGCATCCAAGCCGCGGTAGCGGCCAACCCGCAGAAGAACCCAGGAATTTAATAATCACTTGTTAAAAACCGTTTCAATTTGGTTTGCAAAGTCTTCGATTTGTCCTTCTGTTGTTACGTATTTTTCTATTAAATTACAAATCGGCATAATTTCTCTTGCCCTTGCTCTCAAAAGGTTGATGTCTCTACCGTGAATAAGAATGTTTCTGTCAATTATGATTAAGTATTGACCGTTTAATCCGCTTTGAAGATCGCTTAATACTTCCTTTTCTTCTAAATGCTTTTGCAGGCTATGAATCGCTTCTTCCGAGTCAGGGTTTTGGGGAACGAACGCGTCGAAAAAATCTGATGGTTTAACCAAATAACTTGATTTATTTTCGCTACTCAACTTTTTTCACCGCCTTTTTGGCAGCAATTTGCTTCCAATATACCACTTCTGGTGCCCAGGGGGAGACTCGAACTCCCACACCTTTCGGCATACGCTCCTAGGGCGTACGTGTCTGCCAATTCCACCACCTGGGCATATTCGTCTGCCAGTGAAGTTTATCCCGATCCTGCGAAGCAGGAGAAGGACAACTCGCCCGTTTTAAAATTGTGAGGCTATTGTACTTTAAATTACTCTCATATTCAATTTACACATCGGATGTGTTTTATGTTTACACATCGGGAAATTGTTCTATAATTGAAGGTATGCCATTAAGAATTTTACCTCTTGTAAATAGTGAATATTATCATGTTTATAACCGTGGTGTGGCTCAAATGCCAGTCTTTGTTACTGAGTGGGATTATAAAAGATTTGTAAACACGATTTCTTATTACAGACTTGATAATATCAAGCAACGGTTCTAACTTTACAGCCCCGCTTTTACAACTTTAGATCAAACTAAAAAATTAGTTGAGATTATATGTTATTGCTTAATGCCAAACCATTTCCATCTTTTGTTGTTGCAAAGGAAAGATAACGGAATATCTAAATTCATGAAAAAAGTAAGCGATAGTTATACTAAATATTTTAATCTGAAATACAAAAGAAATGGTCCATTGTTTCAAGGACAATTTAAAGCTGTGCATGTTGAGTCTGACGAGCAATTAATTCATTTATCGCGGTACATTCATCTGAACCCTATTGCAGGTTATGTGACTAAAAATTTAGAAGAATATAAATGGTCCTCATATTCAGAATATGTTGGAAGTCTAAATGGCATTTGCTTTAAAAATCCAATTTTGGACCTTTTTACCATTAAAGAAAATAATTATGAGCAGTTTTTAATGGATCAAGTGGATTACGCTCGAAAATTAGAAACTCTAAAACATAAGCTTTTAGAATAAGCCAAAAATTACGTTTACACATCCGATGTGTAAGACAACTTACTTATTCTCTTTGGCTCTTTTGATTGCGGTGTGGTGGGCTTGCCACTCCAGAGTGTCATCGAGAGGTTCTAATTTTACGTCATTGTAATCCTTTTTCAGGCCAAGATAGATTAAATAATCCGCAAAATGGGGATTTTTGGGTAAAAGTGATCCGTGTAAATAACAGCCAAAAACTTTCTGTTCAAACGCTCCCTCTCCTTTATCGTCTCCGTTGTTTCCAAACCCGCTTATCACTTTTCCTAAAGGTTTAATACCGCTTAGAAAGGTTTGGCCCGAGTGATTTTCAAATCCGACCAAAGTTTGTTTAATCTCGTAACCATCCAAAGACGAATAAACATTTTTAATATTTTCAAAAAGCTGGTCGTTTAGGTTTACAACGATATTGCCGATCATCCTTTGTTTTGAGCCTACGGTTTGAACGTTTAAAAGTCCAACTCCGGGGAGTTTTTTACCGTCGATTGGTAAATAATAGTGACCCAAAAGCTGGTAGCCTCCGCAAATTGACAATACTGCCGATCCTTTTTTAACCGCTTCCTTGAGTTTTTCTCCGTTAACTTTTGCCAAATCTTTGGAAACGTTAATTTGCTGCTGGTCCTGACCGCCGCCGAAGAAAAAAAGATTATAAATTTTGGTGTCGATTTTGTTCCCGATTGAGACTTGATCGACTTCAACGTCTATCCCCCGCTGCTTTAAACGATTGACAAGTGTAATAACATTCCCGTCGTCTCCGTAAGTATTCATCAAATCGGCGTAAAGGTGGCAAATTTTAAATTTCATCTTTTAATCTTTTGAAAAATGTTGGACTATTCCCTTTTTTGTCAGATAATCCCTGATTTCCAGCATTGCTGTATAAGTCGGAAGAACAAATAAAATTTCACCTTCTTTGGTACTTTTTACTGCCTCTTCGAAGGTTTGAATAAAATTTTCGCTAACTAAGTTTGGATTTTTAACGTTGGCGTATTTTAACCTTAGAGCCATATCAAGTGCGCGGATACCTGAAACGAAAAGATTATTAAAACTTCCCTTGAGTTTTTCAAAATCTACGTCCCAAAGCCAGGAAACGTCTTTACCGTCAGCAATTTTGTCGTTTATGGCAATCAGTAGATTATTATTTTTTCCGCTTTCAAAAATGGTTCTAATTACTTCATTAAATCCGGTCGGATTTTTGATTAAGAACATCCAGATACTTTTGTTATTGACGAAGAGTTGTTCTACTCTGCCAAACACTGCTTTAAATTTTTCCAATCCGGCTTTTGTTGTATTTGTGTCAATATTTATCGAGTTTGCCAAAGCTGCGGCAGCCAGGCCGTTGTAGACGTTATATAGACCCGGAAGTTTTAGGTTAATTCTTTGTTTTTTGTCATAAATTGAGAGTTTGAAGTTGGAACCCCCTATTCCAAGAAGGTTGATTCCCGTTGCGGATATTTGGGGTTCGGGACGTTTATTTTTACAATTCGGACATTTAAATTTTCCAAGATGTGAAATATACACGATTTCCCAGTCCAGCGGGTTTGCACAAAATCCGCAATATTTGGTATCCGCAAATTTAAAAAGTTCCTTTTCCCCGACTTGGGGATCCTCCAGTCCAAAGTAAAAAACTTTGGAAATTAATCTGTGACCCAAATGGGCAATTGCCGGATCATCGGCGTTTAAAATAACAGTGCTTTCCCTGTCAAGTTCCAAAAGCGCATCCTGCCAGATTCTTTTAATTTTATCTACTTCTCCGAAGCGGTCCAGTTGGTCACGGAATAAATTGGTCAAAAGTACAAATTTAGGCCCCGTTTGTTTTATGGCGTTCGGTAAAACTGCTTCGTCTGTCTCAAAAATCGCAAAGTCTGCTTCAAATTTGCCGCTTAAACTTGCATTCTCAAGTAGAACCGAAGCTATTCCTCTTGTTAAATTAGAACCAGTACGGTTGTGAATTGTTTTAAAACCTGCAGTTTCCAAAATAGTTGAAACCATCCTTGACGTTGTCGTTTTGCCGTTGGTACCCGAAATTAAAATCACTCCTTTTTTAAAATTTCGGCAAAGTTTGGAGATTAAATTCGGATCAACTTTTAGAGCATACAAGCCGGGCGCAGCACTCCCTCCGCCGAGTTTGCGGAACAAAATATATTTTCTAATCAACCTGGAGATTAGGATTGCAAAAGACAATTGAAGTTGAGGCATGAGGTTATTTTAACAAAATGTGTAATGATATATTAGCAAAAAATAACCCACAAAAAATCCCGAAGTATGCTTAGGGTCATACTTCGGGATCTAGTTAGGCATTATACTTAACTTATAGTAAAAAGTCAAATGGTTAGACGAACTTTAGTTATAACCAAGCGCGACGTAATTATAGGGATATTATTCTAACACGTCCATAAAGTATTGAACACCTTTAGCCCAGGGTCCTCCCTTTTCAACCGAAGGAGGGGCGTATTTTGGCATGATTTGCTCGGGTGTAACTAACCCTTTGTCGTAATAACCTTCTTTGAGTGTTTTGGCGACTCTTTCGATGGCGTGCTCCCAGGAACTAAATTCGGTAGCTCCGTTTTCAAATCCCCAAGCGTTATATGAATCGCTGGGAATAACTTTGCCCCCTGATGATTCCTGCATCGAAATTGCCGTAATTAGCCGGAAATCGATTTGGTATTTATCGGACATCTCAACGATAAAATCAGAATAAAGTGCAAGAGGCGAATTAATATCCTCTAAAAATTGTTTCAGAATCTCGCCTCTGGCGTCAGCAGAATAGACTTGAGCCGACTGGGCTCCGACCTGTCCAGGGACTGCAGTATAGAGTTTATACGGTAAAACGGAATTTATCGATATTCCTTTTACTTTTGAAACATTTGGATTGGTATCGAATGTCTGATTTGATGCGAGCAGGGCTATAATTAAGGTCAACGGAGCGATAAAGAGCCAGGCAAAAATGAGCGAGGCTTTTTTCATAGTCAGCTATTAGTATAACGTAGGATTAAACCAAATTGTCAAATTAGAACGAGTTTTTCACCGAATCTACCCATTCGTTATTACCGTTTTGTTTGCTATAAAGCCAAAAACTTGATCCCCAAAGAGTTATTTGGTCAATTCCGGCATTTTTTGCAAGTTGAACATTTGTTTCAATATCGCGGGGATTAAAGTTGAATAAAGCTCTGCCTTGTAATTTTTTATTATCCGTAAAATACGGTTCCGATTGCAGTTCGGTTATTATTGTTTTCAATTCTCTTTTATCTGCTTGGGTTTTTAGTTTTTGTAAATTCGGAGAAAGCGGTCCTAAATTGTAAACCGGTATGTTGATAAAATCCGGCCAGGGAACGGAAATTAATTTGCCAAAAAGTTTGAAGTAAACTAAAACCGGCGGCCTAGTCTTTGTATGGACATTTATTCCAAGATAATCTCCTTTTTTAAGCAAACCCATCACTTTTTGAGAATCATTATTCCAGGGAGGAGTTGCGGGATGATTTAACAAAACCGGACGGTTTTTTTGATCTTCCCTTCTGACTATCTCTATTTCCTTTTGAATTAAATCCGTTGAGATTTTTAGTCCGTTTTGGCTGGTCCAGAGAGGTTCATTTTCAATTTGCCAGGCTTTAATGTTGTCATTTTTGGATAAGTCTTTAACTACTTTGGGTAGAATCTGTAAGAACTCCTCAGAAACAGGATCTCCGATGGTAATCGTACTTCCTTTTATAATTGAGTCGGCATATTTTTGCGGATAAAAGAATTCAGGATAACCCGGAGCCTTTAAAC
>Ga0209640_10005583_pt1 | contig 10976 bp, 8 predicted proteins | sample RifCSP10_1_FD_184018 | JGI IMG/M metagenome (GOLD analysis project Ga0209640, IMG submission 184018) | Soil microbial communities from Rifle, Colorado - Rifle CSP2_sed 10_1 (SPAdes) (version 2) | ecosystem: Environmental > Terrestrial > Deep subsurface > Rock core/Sediment | place: Rifle...
AGATAGTCCATATTTCAAATGACACAAAATTTAAATCCGAAGTCGGCGCTATCGCTGTCGTAACCGATTTGGTTGCCGGCGACACGGTGGTGCAAGTCAATGGTTATTCCGATGGTCAAGGCAATATCTATTCGACTTATCTGAAAGCGACCGGTTCGGGCAACGCCGCAGAAGTGAAGCTGCACGGTGTGATTAGTAACCTTGCCGGCGATGCTGAGAGCGGTTCTTTTAATATTGGCGATATTTCAATTGCCTACAACACTTCTACAGTGTTTGAGGATTTCGGCGGGATCACCAATGGTGGCGGTCTTGCCGATGGAATATACGTGGCGGTAAAAAGCCACAACTATGCTGTTGCCGGAGGACCGGTGCAGGCTGCCGAGATTGACCAGGAAGACTTAAGCGAAGCGGAAGGCACCGAACTCGAAATGGAAGGCATCGTCACCGATGCGTCGAATGTCGCCGCCGGCAGTGGACAGTTTGTCTTAAATGGCAAAGCCATTAACTATGACATGAATACTTCGTTTGAAGGCGGAATAGCAACGGATATATCCGCAGGCGTAAAACTTGAAGTGCACGGTGTTGCGCAGGCTGACGGTTCCATACTCGCTGGTGAAATAGATTTTCGCGAACAATCCGATAACGAAATTGAAGGTACTGTCGTCAGTGCCGGAGAAAATTCGCTGACTATTAATGATGGTGTGGGCGCGGTCACTGTTACCGTGAATCAACTGACGAGTTATGAAGACGAAACCGATCCGAATAACCGTACCTTTAATTTCAATAGCATCATGCCCGGCATGATGATCGAAGCCAAGTATTATACCGATACTGTCAGTGGAAATAACATTGCCACCAGCATTGAGAAAGTCAGTGCTGAACCAGCCATGTAAACACAGCCAGGTTCGGCGGAAATCCGGGAGAAAATGTAGTAGGTAAAAGAAACCGCACCGATTATATTTTAAGCGAAATTGCTTAGCGGGTTATCGGTGTTGCAATTGGAGTGATGGCGTTTCCCAGAGTGATATAAGAAACGCCGGCAGCGAGGCCGGACTAATGGTAACTATAATAAATTAACCTTAGTTTTGTCCGAGCTGGATTTTTTAACTTTAACTTAACGTTCCAGCAAGGGGATTTGTTATGAGAAAACATTACGGAAACTATTTACCACTGTTCGTAGTATTGCCAGTGATAGGGTTGGTGGGGTGTGGCGGCTCCAGTTCAGACGGCACCACCGCGGGCAGTCGTACGGTTGGTGTGGTAAAGGCTGTAACTCCTACGAGTGTTACCGTGGGTAGTGTGACTTTCGATACATCCAGTGCAAGCGTCTCCGGTGACGTATCCAGTGGCAGCATGAGCGAGATTGATCCGGGAATGGTAGTAGTTGTCGATGGCAGCGTGGATGACGCCACTAACCAGGGTGTTGCCAGTCATGTCGACTATGACTCGGAAGTTGAAGGTGAAGTAATATCCAATGACTGTGCCGGTACTTTGCCATGCAGTATGGATGTCATGGGACAAACGATTCAGGTGACTGATACGACCAGGTTCAAAAGCGAAATACCCGGTGTAGACAGTGTTGACCTGATCATGCCGGGCGCCTATGTCGAAGTCAGTGGATATTCGGATGACAATGGAGCTATTGTTGCCACCTATATCAAGCTTGAAGATGACCACATGGAAGCGCACTACGAAATGGAAGTTGAAGGCATGGTTACCAACCTGGACATTGCCGCCGGCACGTTTGAAATCGGTGGTCAATTAATCCACTTCGATGCCAATAGCATCAACCTGACACTAGAGGAAGGCATGAAGATCGAATGCCATCTGGTGGACGACGGAATGGGTAACATGGTAGCTGTCGAGATCGAACTGGAAGACGAGTATGGCGATGACAGCAGTGAAGGTGATGAGCTTGAAATCGAAGGCATGGTGACCAGTGAAGGTGTTGCCGCAGATGGAACATTCGCGATCAATGGTCAAACCGTCAAGCTCGCGGACAACGTCAAATACGAAGCTGGTATGACTCAGGACTCCATCGTTAATGGCGCCATCATTGAAATCGAAGGTTACCTCGATGAAAACGGCATGCTGATCGTGACCGAAGCCGGTACGGAAGATGATGGCGCTGATGACGGTAACGGCTCCGGGTCTTCAGATAATGTCGGCGAGACTATGCCGGCGCCGGTTGTGTAAGGAGGGATTTTCTCTCCTTCCGTCAGTAAACCTAAACAACAATAAAACCTGTACAGGCTTTTCTCCCTTTGGCGGCCGCCTTGGCCGCCTTTTTTTTTACCCTCAATTTAAGGTCCCGCGGTGTTTGTTTATTTTATCGAAAATCGCTCATCATCCATTGGTGAATCCGGCCGGTTTTCAGTATGATGCAGTTCTTTGCGAGTGCTGACCACGTAATGCCACGCCACTTTAAATATACCGAAGCCCCGAGCGTTCACCGCAGTGATTTCGACAATCTGCGCGCGTTGTTCCCCTATCTGTGGGAATTTCGCGGCCGGGTACTGCTGGCCATGGTGGCCCTGGTGTTGGCCAAAGTCGCCAATGTCGGCGTGCCGCTGGTATTGAAAGAAATTGTCGATAGCCTCGATGTCAGCGCCACTGATCTTGCGCTTATCTTGCCGGTGATGTTGTTGCTCGCCTACGGTGCACTGCGTATGGCCAGTTCTTTTTTCAACGAACTGAGGGATGTGTTATTTACCCGCGTGCGCTACCGCGCCATGCGCCGGTTAACGATACGAACCCTGCGTCACCTGCATGACTTGTCCCTGCGCTATCACCTGGAACGCAAAACCGGCGCCATCAGCGCCGACCTGCAGCGCGGCGCCGGCAGCCTCAGTTCATTGCTGAATTACTTTACTTTCAGTATTATTCCGGTGGCGGTGGAATTGGTATTGATCGCGGTGGTTTTAATCAGTCAATACGACTTGGTATTCACGGTTATTATTTTTTGCAGTGTCGCGGTTTATGTCCTGTTTACCTTAAAAGTGATGAACTGGCGCATGCAGTACCGCATCGAAATGAACCGGCTGGAATCGAAAGCCAATAACGAAGCGGTGGACAGCCTGATCAATTATGAAACCGTCAAGTACTTCAACAATGAAACCCTGGAGTCGGATCGCTGTAACCGGACCCTAGGGCAGTGGGAGAACAATGCGGTACTGAGTCAAACCTCCATGTCGGCGTTGAACTTCGGGCAAGGCGCCATTATTGCGCTGGGGGTCACGGTGATCATGCTGTTCGCGGCCAGTGAAGTCGTGAATGGCGAAATGTCGCTGGGCGACCTGGTGCTGGTCAATGCGTTGTTGCTGCAGTTGTTTATCCCGCTGGGTTTCCTCGGCGTGGTTTACCGGCAAATCCGCTATTCGCTGGCGGATATGCAGCAGCTGGTGACCTTGCTCAACGAGCATCCGGAAATCCAGGACAAACCGGATGCCGGGCAGCTGCGGGTAAATCAAGGCGAAATACGCTTTGAGCATGTGGACTTTGACTATCAGCACGACCGGCCGATTCTGCGCAACGTGAATTTTACGATTAAACCCGGCAAAAAACTCGCGGTCGTGGGAGCCAGCGGGGCTGGAAAATCCACGTTGGCGCGCTTGTTATTTCGTTTCTACGATGTTAAAAACGGCGCGATTACTATTGATGGCCTGGACATCCGCGATGTGACGCAACAAAGTTTGCGCGAAGCCATCGGCATCGTGCCGCAAGACACGGTGTTGTTTAATGAATCCATCTATCACAACCTGGCCTATGCCAAGGAAAACGCGACGCGCGAGGAAGTGATTCAAGCCGCCAGGCTGGCGCATATTCATGAGTTTATCGAATCCCTGCCGGACAAGTATGAAACCGTGGTGGGAGAGCGGGGATTGAAATTATCCGGGGGTGAAAAGCAGCGCGTTGCCATTGCCCGGACGATTCTGAAAAATCCGAAAATTCTTATTTTTGATGAAGCAACCTCCGCCCTGGATACCAAGAGCGAACGCGCCATTCTGCAGGATCTCAAAGCGACGGCAAAAAATCACACCACCCTGGTCATTGCGCACCGTTTATCGACCATTGTCGATGCGGACGAAATTATGGTGATGGACCACGGACGGATAGTCGAACAAGGAACGCATGAGTTATTGCTGGCACGCCAAGGTAACTACGCGCACATGTGGTTACTGCAACAAAAGGAGCAACAGAAGGAGCAACAGAAAGAGCAGCAACAGCGTTTGGAGAATTCAGGATAGGACTCGCGTTGCTAGTAACCCGCGCCACCTTTAAAGTTTCCCTTCTTGATACCTGTCCAACGCGAATTTCCGCTGTGTTCACGGGCGGCGTGTTTATCGGCATCCTGTTGGGCTTCTTCCTGCGTGGCATAGCATTGACCATACCAGCCTTCCAGGCTGTGCAGGCTGTGGGTGCAAATGGCCTGGTAAGGTTTTTCCGGCGAACACGCCGCTGCTTCAGGATGATTGCCTAAGGCAAATGCGAAAGACGAAATCATCCAAAAGAAAAATAACAACAAATACCGCATAGCAGATAAAAGTGTATTAAAAATCTTTAGAGATGCAGCCGGCGCAGCTCCGGATCGGGCGCGGCTTTTTCCCAGCTGTCCTTGAAATCCGCCAGCAATAACCGGCAGCGGCCGCGGTCATTGAAGTTGACAAATCCTTCGTAGCGCAGTGGCTGCCTGCGGTAAACCAGGGCTGATTCGTCGCCGATTAAAAACGCTTCCTGCACGGTTTTCAGGTCGGTATTGATTTTGCGGACTTGCATGAAGCTACTGAGCTGGCGCGAAAGCTCAATGAGGCGGTGTCCGTAGCTAACGGTCTTGCGGGAATCCTCGATGAGAATTTTTATATCGGCACGGGTGCTGTTAACCGCTATTTGCCGCACCGCTTCGATAAACTCCGCGTTATCGTAGATGATTGGATCGAGATCATAAGACTGGATTACCAGTGAGCGCCGGGTTTGTTGCGCAATGGCTAGGACAGCGTCGTGGTTGTCATCCATGGTGTCGAGGTGAATGATTTTGTCGTGTTCGCCCAGTTTATACTCGCTGAAATTCATCGTCCGCTTACCTGTCTTTATCTCTCAATCTTAATTAGAGTGTAACCTATCTATTACGTTAACCCCAGTTTTTTGCTTGATACTTGTGTTGGTTTAACCGGATTCAGTCAGTGCCCGATGCATGGTAACGTGGGGAATGCCGGCATCCATAAATTCATCGCTGGTGATAACAAATCCATGTTTTTGATAAAACGCCACGGCTTTGGTCTGCGCATGCAAAAACACCTCGCTGATTCCCTGGTGTTTGGCGATGCGGATTAATTCCCGGAGCAGGGCGCTGCCAACCCCTTGGTTGCGGTAGCCGGGTAATACCGCCATGCGCCCGATATGGCCGTCATAAAGCATGCGTCCTGTCCCAACAGATTCGCCTTCCCGGGTTTGCGCGATCACATGCCAGCAATCCGTGTCGTATCCGTCCCACTCGAGGTCCGGCGGCACCAACTGTTCGTTAATAAATACCTGGGTGCGAATCCCGATCAGATCTTTTTTATCGTGATCCCAGTTGGCTTGTTTAATATGAAACTGAAAAGTCATGCTTCCTCAAAATATAAATAGCCGTTATTAAAGAAATCGAGCACCCGTTGGCGCAAGGCGGCGTTGTCAAGGAATGCTAACATACGCGGTGCATCAAACCGCCGCTGGCTGCAAATAATCCTGGCAAAGGATTGTTCGTCATTGCGCAGCAGGTATTCATGGCCATTCACATACAGATAGACCGGCTGGCCGGTGTGCTGGATGTAGGAAAACCGGACGTATTCCGAACGGCACGTATATTCCTGACCGGCTATCATTGCGCGCAGTTGATCTGTGTTTTCGGCGATCCGCCGCGGTTCAACCGCACTATCGATTTTGGGCTCGGTAATATAGCGGCCAAACCAGCGTTTCACGTTTTCAACATTGCCCGTATAGGACTGTAGGATGTTGACGATGTTCCGCAGTTCGCTATCGGAAATCTCACCGCAGTTCTGCGCCAAACTCAGCCCGGGATCTTCATAACGGGGAACCAGAAACGGATCACTGATACCGGCGAACTGATCTTCAGCAAAATGGGTCAGCAGGTCGCAGTGACTGGGAGCGCGAAAGCCGATGGAGAGTGTCATGCAGTCGTCGAGCGCCACACCGTAGTGGGCAACACCGGGTGGCAAATACAGCATGTCACCCGGTTCCAGTATCCACTCTTGTTCGCTCTTGAACTGTTGCAGAATGCGCAAACTGGCGCCGGGCAGGAAATTGAAATGCGCATTCTTACTGGCATTGATTTGCCAGCGGCGTTGACCCAGGCCTTGCAGCAGGAACACGTCATATTGATCCACATGCGGTCCCACCGAACCGTGCGGCGCGGCGTAACTGACCATGACATCATCCACCCGCCAGTTGGGAATAAAGTTGAACTGATCCAGCAGCAGGGCGAGTTCCGGTACGTGTTTATTGCATTCCTGAACCAGCAGCGTCCAGTGGCTTGCCGGCAGTGCGCCGAAGGCAGCGTCGTCGAACGGGCCGTGCCGTAATTCCCAGGGCGCGGCGCCGTCTTTTTCCAGCACAATGCGGGATTCCACGTCGTCCAGGCAGGCCAGGCCGGCGAGTTCATCGGGATCGAGTGGTGCAGTATAACCGGGAATGGCCTGAGGGATCAGCAAAGGTCTTTTTTGCCAATAGTCAGCGAGGAATTCCGCCGCGCTGAGTTTACCCAATACCGTATAGTTATCGTTATCCGCCACGGATTTTACCTGGTAGTGTGCATGAGTCATGGTTGTGAACAGTTGTTACGTTACCTGAGTTTATGTAATAGGTCACGGTATGAGTGCACTAAAAGATTAAGCAAAAACAGGCGGGCAAAAAAAAGCCGCATCGTTGGGTAGGGGGATGATGCGGCTTCAACAGTCGATTCACGGCATTGGATAGTCTAGGGAGAGACAGTCAGAGATAACGCTGTGAATCCACACCAAGTATCAATGGGGTCCGGCAAATTAACTGTGAACGGATTCACGAATCGGGGAATCGTGGTAACGCTATCGAAGCAGGCGGCTTTACGGAAATAACGGTACTGGAGCAATAAAAAAAGGGGTGCTTACGCACCCCTTCGAAGGGGAGGTGTGACCAATATCGGGGGAGGTGATAGGTTGGTCACGTGATTTTTAATGCATCCTCCATGCCAGCACTAAACAAAGAATCACACGAAATTCAGTAACTAGCGAGCAGATTAATAAGCCCGGCATTAGAAGGTTTCTTCAACCTTTGAATTACTGGTATATCTCATTACCAGCAATGTTCTGTATCGGCGCGACGGGCAAGATGTGGCTGTCTGGCACCCCAAAGTCTCGATAACTTACTGAGTTGATACAAAAAAAACGGGACACAGCCTGTGTCCCGTTTACAAGGAGGGGAGGTGGTCAAAGCAAAGAAGCAGTTTGGCCACGCCCAGGTTCTGCATTTGATGTGCCACATAATGCAAACCCCGTTTTCATAGCCGCTTACACCATAGTTGTTGTGCGACACGCACAACGTCGCCGATTTTCAGTCACCAAATGTTAAATGCGTCCATTTGCTGACGATTTCCGTCTGTGAAGGGTGCGGCGATTGCTTGCGAGCTGGCTAAAGCCGTGGACCTTTGTGCAGGAAGACCGGCGGCGCCAAAGTGCGTGCGCGGTTATTCCGGCGTCAAAGTCAACACTTGCGCTGGACCGCAGTCGACGCGCAGCCTGACATTGCCAAAGTGAACGAGTTTGGAAGGTCCCCGGCCATTGATTTCTCCAGAGGCGATCACGAGGTCGTTCGTGGTAATGCGGTAACTGCCAGTACAGTTGTTGTTGCTGATATACAAGATCAATCCCTTGTCCGCGTTCATGGGGCTTTCATAAAAAACGCTAAAACTATTATCGTCGACCGTCATGGTTTGGCTCGCGTGCGCGCTGACGGCGAAAAAAATACCAATATAGAGTGCACTGAAAATTTTCATCAACATATCCGTTCCCTCTTGTTTGGATTTATCACCTACGCGCGCCCAGTTAGATTTTCCTTGCCTGTTCGTCAGCATTACCGGTGTAGGTCTGCGGCGTCAATTCCAATAAACCTTGCTTGGCGTCCCTGGGTATGGCGAGGCTTTTTATAAAGGCCTGCAGGGTTTCCCGGTTAATGGATTGACCGCGGGTCAGTTCCTTGAGTTTTTCATACGGCTTTTCGATGCCATAGCGGCGCATTACGGTCTGGATCGGTTCGGCCAGCACTTCCCAATTATGGTCGAGGTCTTCGTTGAGGCGCTGCGCATTCACTTCCAGTTTGCCGATGCCTTTTAACGCGGCTTTGTAAGCTATCAGCGAATGGGCGATGCCAACACCCAGATTGCGCAGCACGGTGGAATCCGTCAAATCCCGCTGCCAACGGGAGATGGGCAGTTTCTGGCTGAGATGGGTAAAGATCGCGTTGGCCAATCCCAGGTTGCCTTCGGAGTTTTCAAAGTCGATGGGATTGACTTTATGCGGCATGGTGGAAGAACCCACTTCACCGGCCACGGTTTTTTGTTTGAAGTACGCCAGCGATATGTAACTCCATACATCGCGGTTAAAGTCGATCAGGATGGTGTTAAAGCGCGCCAGCGCATCGAACAGTTCGGCGATATAGTCATGCGGTTCGATTTGCGTGGTGTAGGGATTCCATTGCAAGCCCAAGCCGGTGACAAACTTTTCCGCCAGCGCCGGCCAGTTAATCTTGGGGTACGCCGCCAGATGCGCATTGTAGTTGCCGACGGCGCCATTGATTTTTCCCAGGATGGCGTTGCCGGCGACGTGTTCCCGCTGGCGTTGCAAGCGCGCGACGACGTTGGCCATTTCCTTGCCCAGGGTCGACGGCGTCGCGGCCTGGCCATGGGTGCGTGATAACAGGGGCTGTGCGGCGTGTTGATGCGCGAGAGCCCTGATGGCATTGATGACCAGGTCCATTTGCGGCAGCAATACCTTGCTGCGCGCTTGCTGCAACATCAAGGCATAGGCCAAATTGTTAATGTCTTCGGACGTGCAGGCAAAATGAATGAATTCATTGATCGCATTCAGTTCTTTATTAGCGGCCACTTTTTCTTTCAGGAAATACTCCACGGCTTTCACATCATGATTAGTGGTGCGTTCAATCTCCTTGACGCGCGCCGCATCCTTAACGGTAAATTCAGCGATAATGCTGTCTAACGCTTTGCTCGCGTTGTTGCTTAACGCCGGGACTTCCGCAATGGCTTTTTCGCCGGCCAGTAGTTTCAACCAGGCAATTTCCACCTGGACGCGGTTTTTTATCAAGCCGTATTCGCTGAAGATGTCCCGCAGGTCGCTGCTTTGTTGGGCGTAACGCCCATCGATAGGGGAAATGGCTAACAGGCTGTCGAGTTCCATGGAGTCTCCGGATGTGGGTGCTGCGTCAATTTTTGATGATCGATGTTCAATGCCCGGTGTTCAATGCCCGGTGTCAATGCGCTTGTTGAGGATGCTTATGAGGACGCCGCATAGCATAATTGACCGGATTTCCTCAAAAAACAAGCTGGTATTGATTGTTTTTGTTATGTATTGCATCGCGAATGAGTATGCGCATCGGGTATAATGTGTGGCGCTCGGGCAAAGCGCGGCTATTATACCCGATTAATCGCAATATGCGCTTATTATGGAATTGCATATAAATAAAAACAATGAGTTGTAAGTAGCTCTTGTTGTCAAATAGACCTAAACAAGCAACCGTGGAAAGACTTTTTGGAAGCCATTAAATGATTGAAGCATACCGGAAACATGTGGCCGGGCGGGAAGCCGAGGGGCTGCCGCCGTTACCCTTAAACGAAAAACAAACCGCTGAGCTGGTGGCGTTATTGAAAAATCCGCCGGCCGGTGAAGAACAATTCCTATTGGGGTTGTTAACACACCGCGTGCCGCCGGGGGTGGACCAGGCCGCGTATGTGAAAGCCGGCTTCTTGGCGGATGTCGCCAAGGGTAAGGCCCGTTGTCCCTTGATCGATGCCCGCAAGGCCACCGAATTGTTAGGCACCATGCTGGGTGGTTACAACATCCAACCCTTAATTGATTTGTTGGCGAATGATCAGGTTGCAGCCGTTGCGGTGGAAGCCCTGGCAAAAACGCTGCTAATATTCGATGCCTATCACGACGTTATAGAAAAATCCAAAACCAATGCGTTTGCCAAGCAGGTCGTTGACGCCTGGGCGGAAGGCGCGTGGTTTACCCGCCGCCAGGCGTTGCCGGACGCCGTAACCGTGACGGTTTTGAAAGTCCCCGGCGAAACCAATACCGATGATCTGTCGCCGGCGTCCGAAGCCTGGAGCCGGCCGGATATTCCCTTGCATGCCAAGAGCATGTTGGTCAGCAAAATGCCCGAGGCGTTGCGATTGATCGTCGAGCTGCGCGGCAAAGGCCATCCCTTGGCGTATGTGGGCGATGTGGTGGGCACCGGTTCCTCCCGCAAGTCGGCGATCAACTCGGTGCTATGGCATATGGGCAGTGATATTCCGTTTGTGCCGAACAAGCGCCAGGGTGGCGTGGTCTTGGGTGGCAAGATCGCGCCGATTTTTTTCAACACCGCGGAAGATTCCGGCGCCTTGCCGATCGAATGTGATGTCACGAAAATGAATACCGGTGATGTGATCACGATCAAGCCTTTTGCGGGCGTAATCCTTAACGAGCGCGGTGAGACAATCAGTTCCTTTAAAATGACGCCATTCACCTTGGCGGATGAAGTGCGCGCCGGTGGCCGGATCCCGCTAATTATCGGCCGTTCGCTCACCGATAAAACCCGCGAAGCACTGGGCCTGAAAGCGTCGGCAATATTCCTGCGTCCCATTACGCCCAAAGACACCGGCAAAGGGTTTACCCTGGCGCAAAAAATGGTGGGCCGCGCGTGCGGGGTGAAAGGTATTCGCCCTGGCA
>Ga0209640_10005584_pt1 | contig 10976 bp, 6 predicted proteins | sample RifCSP10_1_FD_184018 | JGI IMG/M metagenome (GOLD analysis project Ga0209640, IMG submission 184018) | Soil microbial communities from Rifle, Colorado - Rifle CSP2_sed 10_1 (SPAdes) (version 2) | ecosystem: Environmental > Terrestrial > Deep subsurface > Rock core/Sediment | place: Rifle...
GCCGAGCTGCAGGAGGGGGTGGTTGAAGAAATGCGGTTTCTGAAGGAAGAGACGGTCAGTATCGCCGTGGGTCACGAGCAGCCCATTTCAGAGGCGCCCTCCAATGTCTACGTCATTACCGACGAGGACATCCGCCAGTCCGGCGCCACGGACATTCCGACCGTGCTCCGCCGCATTCCCGGCATCGAAGTGATGCAGATGACCGGGGCGGACTTCAACGTCAGCGCTAGAGGAGACAATCAACTGCAAGCTAATAAGCTATTAGCGATGGTAGATGGGCGCTCTATCTACAATGACGTTCAGGGCTTTGTTCTGTGGAAAGCGATTCCTGTGACGCTTGCAGAGATTAAACGGATTGAGGTCCTAAAGGGGCCGGCCTCAGCCTTGTATGGATTCAATGCCTTCGATGGTGTCGTCAATATCATCACAAAATCCCCGGAGGAGATGAAGGGAACCACGCTGCAGTTCGGCGGAGGTGAGTTCGGGACCATTACATCGTCGGCCGTCCAGGCCGGCACATATGAGAAGCTGGGCTACCGCTTATCTGTGGGCCGCGACCAGAACAATCAATGGCGCAATCGCGATGCATTGGCACTCCGCTCGCACAAGTTCAATGTTGAAACCCACTACGCGTTGACTGGCGAATCCAAATTAGTCGTTTCAGGCGGTCTTGTTGATCTTAATCGGTTCGATGGCGTCCTTTTCGAGTCCTCGCTTTCTCGGAGCAATGCATCACAAGCGTATGCCAACATCGGGTATGAAACGCCAAACACCTTTGTCCGTTCTTACTGGATGGAATCCACCTATAATCCAGACATTCTCCCGCATCCATTCTTAGACGGCCTCTTTCACGGGACCGATCGTGATGGCCATTCCCCTTTATCATTTACGACCAATACCTACAATCTTGACGGTCAACATGCGTTAAAATTTGGAACCTCCTTGCGGTTTACATACGGCGTCAATTATCGGCGGAACACTGTTTCAGGGAACGGAGTGGATACGTCTGCTATCGAAGACCGCCTAGGGCTGTATATTCAAAATGAATGGAAACCAGTACGTGAATGGACGGTGGTTGCCGGAGTGCGATATGACCTCGACACGTTCATTCATCCAACAGTCAGTCCACGCATAGCCATTCTTCTATCTCCTAAGCCCGAACAGGTATTCCGCGCAGCTTTCTCCGTTGGCTACCGTCCTCCGACCCTGTTTGAGACACATGCGGACCTCCGATTCCCAAGCCCTTTCAATCCGCCTGGAACGCCACCCTTAAAATTTCTTGGGACGACGAACCAGGTTCCAGAGCAGATTGTTTCTTATGAAATCGGCTACCAGGAATGGTTCTTTAAGCACCGTCTGCGAATACGTGCCGATCTCTTCGCCAACCTCCTTCGTGACCTCTTTGATCCCCGTTTTGACAACAGCTTGCGAACGGTTTTCTTAGAAAATAGGAAGGAGAGAGCGAATATTGTGGGAGGCGAAGCCGGTATCGAATTCCTGGCTACTTCCTGGTTAAGCGGCTTCGTGAATTATTCGTCCCGACACATCGGTACAAACTTCGGTGGAAATGTTACGCGAGCCGGCCCGGCATACAAGGTCAATGCAGGCCTTCGTGGCGAATGGGACAACGGCCTTAGCGGCGAGGTAACCGTGCATCACGTTGCTGCGGCCACCTATCCCATTGATCCAGATTTTGACAACACGCCACTGTTTGGTATTCCGGTACCTGATGCTCGCGTCGGCAGCTACAATCTCCTCAACCTCCGTGCCGGTTATCGTTTCTGGCATGAGAAAGCGGAGGTCGCGGTTTCCATTTTCAACGCGCTGAATGACCGGCACAAGGAACATCCGCTGGGCGACACCATCGGCAGTCGCGTCATGGGTTGGCTGACGATCAGGTGGTGATGAACCTGCGTCGCCCGACACCGGCATCCGCACTCGGATTGTCTCGCCGAGCCCTCATCATACCCCTGGCCCTGATTGTGTTCTGGTTGGTTCTTCCCGGGCCGGCCGATCCCGCCCACGCGCTTGAGATCGCGATCCTCAAATCGGCCGACATCGCCCCATACAATCAGGCCATCGCAAGCTTCAAAGCCTCGTCGCCTGGCCTGACCACCTTCGTGGAATACGATCTTCAAGGAGATGTCGCCCGGGGCCGGAAGATGGCCCAGAAGATTCGGGCCTCCGATGCCGCGCTGGTGCTCGCCGTCGGGTTGAAGGCCGCGCTGGTCGCCAAGCTCGAAATCCTCGATGCCCCGGTTATCTTCTGTATGGTGCTCGATCCGGCCAAGCATAGCCTCGCCGCCCCGAACATGACCGGGATCAGGCTGGAGATACCGATTGACCGCCAGTTTTCAACTCTGCGATCGGTGCTGCCGTCCGTGAAGCGCATCGGCGTGCTGTATGACCCGGAGAAAACCGCCAATCTCGTCGAAGAAGCCCGTCTCCAGGCAAAGGCCCTAGGCTTCGAGATCATCGCGCGACAGGTGCGCGCCGAAAAGGATGTGCCTGCCACGCTGCGGGCGCTCATCCCGCAGATCGCGGCCTTATGGCTCATCCCGGACAGCACCGTGTTGACCGAGGAATCCCTCAGGTTTGTGATGGGCACGGCGTTGGACTCCAACGTGCCGGTCATCGGGTTCTCGTCTGAGCTGGTGCGCAGCGGCGCGCTGGTCGGATTTTCCGTGAACTATGATGACGTGGGCCGGCAGGCCGGCGTGCTTGCGAAGAAGATTCTGATTGAGCAGTATAGACCGTTCTCGATGACATTCCCCCCTGACCGGTTGCGCCTGGCCGTGAATCTCAAGACCGCTAAGTTCCTTGGGATCACGATCCCGGAGAATGTAATGAGTCGTGCCGATGAGCTGTACTGACATGAGTCAAAGATCCGTCCCGTCGCGCCGGTTTATCAGCTTGAGGACCAAGTTTGTCGTGTTCATCAGCCTGATCATTTTTGCCGTGGGCTCCAGCCTGAGTTGGTACTTCGTCACGCAACGGCGGGAGTTGATGACCAACACGCTGATCAACACCGGCTCCTTGTTGGCAAAGAACCTCGCCCACAACAGCCGGTACGGGCTATTCACGGAAGACCAGGTTCTCCTCGGGCAGTTCATCGGCGGGGTGATGGAGGTGAGGGAGGTGGTGTACGTCATCATCACGGGCCCTGAGGGGAGGCCGTTGGCCGCTAGCAGCAAGGGAAAATTGACCGGGGAGACGAGTCTGGCACGTTCCCAGACCGCTCCGCTGTATCCGGCCCCGGCCCTCGCCAGGGTCCTGTATGAGGCTGTCTCCAGCGAACCGGTGATTGCCCCGTTCACCGTCACCGGCGTCAAGACGCGGGAGGAACGCGGAAGCCGCGGCAAGGCGGGGGAGTTCATCGTCCCGGTCATGACAGGCGGGGAACAGGTCTATGACTTTGCGGTGCCGGTCATGCGCCGGGGTCCCCCACAGCCGCTCGGCCCTGAATTAGAACCGACCGCTGAAACCCCGTCGAAAGTGTACGGCGTGGTGCAAGTCGGGTTGACCGGGGCGCTGATGCAGCAGGCCTTGACCACCGTCATCTGGAATGCCGCCCTGATCACGGTCCTCATCATCTTGGGTGGGATCGCAGCGACCATCGTGCTGGCCGGCCGGATCATCACCCCGCTCAGAAGCCTGGCTGGGGTTGCAAGTCGGGTCGCTCAAGGGGACCTGACCGCATCGGTCGAGCCGTCCACCCGCGATGAGGTGGGGCAGTTAACGGGCATCTTTAATGAAATGACGCAGTCATTGAAGGACCGAGATCTTGCCATTTCGTCCCAAATCCAAACCATCAGAAAGCAGGTCCAAGAGCTGACCGCCTTGAATCAGGCCGGCGCGGCGATTACGTCGACCCTTGACCTCGACAGGCTCCTGACGACCGTACTGCACCTGCTGGTCGAGAAACTGGGATTCGCGCGCGCGATCCTCATGCTGTACGACGGCGAGCAGGGCCTCGCCTTCGGGGTGCGAACGGTCGGAGTGCCCGAAGGAGTGGAGCAGGCGGCGGGCGACGTGGAGATTCCCATTCAGGATGACGGCAGCATCCATGCCGAAGTCCTGCTTCACGGCAAGGCATTCCTGATTCAGGACATCGCCACGGTTGCGGATCGGATGTACCCCCTCTTCTACACGCTCTCCCGGCATGTCGGCGTCACGTCTTATGTCGTCTCGCCGCTCAAAAGCAAAGAGCGCATCCTCGGGTTCGTGGCGGCCGACCGGGGCCCTCAAACGTGCGCCCAGGAGGATCTCGATCTCCTGATGACCATCGCCAGCCACATTGCGGTGGCGATCGACAACGCCCGGGCCTACAACCAGCTCGAGCAGCTCACCGGCACCCTCGAACGGCGAGTCCGGGAGCGCACCCAGGAGCTGCAGTCCGCCAATGAGAAGCTTCAGGAACTCGATCGGCTCAAGTCGGCGTTCGTCTCGATGGTCTCGCACGAGCTGCGGACCCCGATGACCTCGATCAAAGGATACGTAGAGAACATGCTGGACGGCCTGGCGGGCGCCGTCACCGAGAAGCAGGCCCATTACCTGATGCGGGTCAAGCACAATGTCGAGCGGCTCACGCGGATGATCAACGAACTTCTGGATCTCTCCAGAATCGAGGCAGGCGCGGTCGAGCTGCATCTGGGACCTGTTTCGATTCGAGAGCTGGTGGACGAAGCGGTGGAGGTCTTTCAGAGAAATGCTCGTGAGAAGTCCGTGGCTCTGGGAGCCCACCACGCGGAAGTGCTGCCGGGGATCCAAGGTGATCGGGACAAGCTCCTTCAAGTGCTGACCAATCTGATTCAGAACGCGGTCAAGTTCACCCCCTCTGGAGGAACGGTCCGGGTCGAATCGCGCCTGCGGGAGGACCAGTTCGTGGAGGTGGCCGTGGCCGATACCGGGTATGGGATCCCCCCTCACGAGATTGACAAGGTATTCGGGAAATTCTATCGCGGTGAGTCGGTGCCGGCGGAGAGCCGGGGGGCGGGGCTGGGATTGGCCATCTCCAAGAATCTGGTGGAGCTGCACGGGGGCCGGATCGGGGTGACCAGCACAACCGGCGTGGGCAGCCGGTTCTTCTTCACCGTGCCGATCCCGCGCGCCTGACCGCCCCCGCCCTTGAAAGTCCCGCTCCGGAGGCTTAGGGTAAGGTCATGGCGATCGATCCGGTCTGCGGGATGACCGTGGACGAGCAGAAGGCCCCGGCGACGGCGGTCCATGAGGGGACCACGTACTATTTCTGCGCGCCGGGCTGCAAGCGGACCTTTGAGAAGGACCCGGTTGCGGTCCTCACGGGCGGGCCAAAGGGCATGGCGCCGCCTGTTCAGATGGTCACGATGATGCCGATGCGAGCGAAGCCTGCGGAGTCGAAGGCCCCCCTCACCCCAACCCTCTCCCTCCAGGGGAGAGGGACAAGTAATGCTGCTAAGCCCGAGACCCTCACGATCCCGATCGAAGGCATGTCCTGCGCCTCATGCGTGGCCAAGATCGAAACGGGATTGACCGCGATGCCGGGGGTCGTCCGGGCGTCGGTCAACCTGGCCACCGAAAAAGCGACCGTCGAATACCTGCCGGGCGTCACGGGAACAAATGCCATCCAGGAGACCATCCGCGGTCTCGGCTATACCCCGGTCCTGCCTCCCGCGCGCGGAATCGAGGTCCCCTCGGCGCCCACTGCGATGGACGAGCGCAAGCAGGCCGCGTATCGGGATCTGCGGACGCGGTTCTGGGTCGCCGCGCTCCTCACCGTGCCGGTGATGATCCTGGGGATGGGGGACCATCTCGGGTTGCCCCTGCCGCGGTCGGCGTCTTTCTGGGCGCAGCTCCTGCTGGCCACGCCCATTCAATTCTGGGCGGGGTGGCAGTTCTATAAGGGAACGATCGCGGTGGCCCGGCACGGGTCCACCGACATGAACACCCTCATCGCGCTCGGGACGTCTGCGGCCTACGGATACAGTGTGGCGGCGACGATCGCCCCCGGCGCGTTCACCGCCGGCGGGGCCACTCCGGCCGTCTATTTCGACACGTCCGCGGCGATCATCACGCTGATTCTGCTGGGCCGGCTGCTCGAAGCGCGCGCCAAGGGCCGCACCTCCGAGGCCATCAAAAAGTTGATCGGGCTGCAGGCCAAGCAGGCCCGTGTCATCCGGGACGGCCTCGAGTTGGACATCCCGATCGAAGCGGTGCGGGTCGGCGATGTGGTGGTCGTGCGTCCCGGCGAAAAGGTGCCGGTGGACGGCGTCATCCTGGAAGGCTCCTCGTCGCTGGACGAGTCCATGCTCACCGGCGAGTCCCTGCCGGTGGACAAGGGGCCCGGCGACCGCGTCATCGGCGCCAGCCTCAATAATACCGGATACTTCCGCTTCCGGGCGACCCAGGTGGGCGCCGACACCGCGTTGGCCCGGATCGTCCGGCTGGTGGAAGAGGCGCAGGGCTCCAAGCCCCCGATCGCGCGGCTGGTTGACCGGGTCGCGTCGGTCTTCGTGCCGATCGTGATCGGGATCGCCGGCCTGACCTTCGCGGCGTGGTATGCCTTCGGTCCGGCCCCGACCGCCCTCACGCTCGCCCTGGTAAATTGCGTCGCGGTCCTGATCGTCGCCTGCCCGTGCGCGCTCGGCCTGGCCACCCCCACCTCGATCATGGTGGGGATCGGCCGCGGGGCGGAGCAGGGCATTCTGATCCGGGGCGGCGACGCCCTGGAGCACGCGCGGGAGCTGACCACCGTGGTGCTGGACAAGACCGGGACGCTCACCAAGGGTGAGCCGGCGGTCAAGGAGATCACCGTGCGCCGGGAAGGCTGGACTGCGGACAGCCTGCTTCGCTCCGCCGCGTCGGCCGAGCAGGGGTCGGAGCATCCGATCGGCGAGGCCATCGTCCGAGCGGCGCGGGACCGCGGGCTGACCCTGGCCGCAGCCGCGGAGTTTGCGGCCGTGCCGGGCCATGGCGTCCGGGCGGCGGTCGAAGGACAGACGGTGCGCGTGGGGAACCTCCGCCTGATGGAAGCGGACGGACTCTCCGTCGCCGGGTTGGAGACCGAGGTCGAGCGGCTCTCCGGAGCCGGCATGACGCCGATGTTCGTGGCCGTCGGAGGGACCGTGGCGGGCGTCATCGCCGTGGCCGACACGGTGAAAGAGTTCGCGCGCGAGGCGGTGACGGCCCTGAAGACGATGGGGCTCACCGTCGTCATGCTGACGGGGGACAATCCCCGGACGGCCGCGGCGGTGGCCAAGGAGGTGGGCATCGAGCGGGTTCTGGCCGAAGTCCTGCCGGAGGCGAAGGTCACAGAGGTGAAGCGGCTGCAGCGCGAGGGGCAGCGGGTGGCCATGGTGGGTGACGGCATCAACGACGCGCCGGCGCTCGCTCAGGCCGACGTGGGGATCGCGATCGGGGCCGGGACGGACGTGGCCATGGAGGCCGCGGGGATAACCCTGATCGGCGGGGACCTGCGCGGCGTCGCGGCCGCCATCGGGCTGAGCCGGGCGACGATGCGCAACATCAAGCAGAATCTCTTCTGGGCCTTCATTTACAATATCGTGCTGATCCCGGCCGCGGCCCTCGGATGGCTCAACCCCATCCTCGCCGCGGGGGCGATGGGACTCTCCTCCGTCAGCGTCGTGAGCAACGCGCTGCGCCTTCGGTATTTCCGGTCAGCCGGGTAATTGTATTTAAGCATATATTCTTCTTGTCTTTCCGTTCCCAGTCGTAGTATGATTTACGGAGATCATTCTGGGGGAGAATTCAAGGCGGCCATGCCGGAAATCACGATCCCCGACGTCGTTCCCTACCTCTTTGCCATCCTGGGCCTGCTCCTGGTCTGGCAACTGCATGACATTCAGGTCAAGGCCGGCCGCATCGCCGCGGTCGACTTCTGGGAGCGGTCCGGTATCCGGATGTTCATCCACATCACGCCGAACGACGCGATCGCCTGCCAGGGCTGCCGCGAGGCGAGCGGCAAGGTGTTCCCGCCGGAGACCGCGGCATCCAAGGGATTTCAGGCCCAGACCAGTCCCTGCACCAATCCCGGCGGGTGCCGGTGCCAGCGGGTGGGACTCTATGGGGGCTGGCCTGAGGCGGTCCAGGTGCAGGCGAAGCTCAAGGAGGGGACCGCGCCCCTTCAGTTGTCGGACGAGGAGTTAACCCGCATGCTGGACGGGGCCCGCGAACGGACCGCCGGGGCCTCCGCCGATCGGATCTCCATCCACATGCTGAGGGCCATGCGCGCGGAGAGCACTGACCCGGCCGCCGCGGTCGACCACTACCGCTACGTGCTGGACCACGCCCGGGATGCCCGCGATCTTGTCTTCGTCGCGCCCGCCTACCTCCGTGTGAGCGAACTGCTGGAGCGGATGGACCGCCCGGCCGAGGCGCTCGTCGCTGTGGAGAAATTTTTCAAGGCCTGGGCCGAGAAGACGCTCGGCCCCACCGTTCCCACCGAAGCCAACCGCGAGATGATGGCCTCCCGCAAGACCCGCTTGGAAACGCTGCTCAGACAAAGCGGGCGGCGCACCGATCAGGCCGTCACCTACCATCCCTCTCGCGCCTAGCCCAGAAGCCCGTCCGCCACGTCCCGTTGGGCCTGCGCGTAGCGCGCCGGGGTCCCGATGTCGGACCAGTAGCCGCTCAGGCGATAGCCTTGAATAGGCCCTCCACGGCGGAGCAGGCTGAGATAGACATGCATGATTGAGCCCGGACCCGGGGGGATCAGGTCGAGGACTGTCGGCTCCAGTACATGGATGCCGGCGAACATGAAGGGGCCGAGCGCCGGTCCGGTTGGAGTCGCGATCGGGGGCTCGCCCTTGATCTGGAGGATTCTGGAACGGACATCCAACGTGAGGGCTCCCCAGCGGGCCGCGTCAGGGTCTTCCCGGACGGCGAGCGTGGCCGGCGCCTTTCCGGCCCGGTGCGCGGCGAGCAGCGCCGTCAGGTCACACTCAGAGAGCGTGTCGCCGTTCAGGACCACGAACGGGCCGTCTTTCAGATAAGGCGCGGCCTGCTTGATTCCCCCGCCGGTGCCCAGGAGGGTGGGCTCGTGCGAGTACGCCAGCCGCATGCCATAGCGCGCGCCGTCTCCCAGGGCCTCCGCGATCTGCTCCCCCAGGTGGTGCAGGTTGATGATGGCCTCGGTGATCCCATGGTGCTTGAGGAGGAGGAGGTTCCAGACGAGGAGAGGCCGGCCGGCGATCGGCAGGAGCGGTTTGGGCGTGGTCTCGGTCAGCGGCCGCAGGCGCTCGCCGAGTCCCGCCGCCAGGATCATGGCTTTCATAGGAGTTTATCTGGCTCGTGAGGTTTGTCTGGTTTATCTGGTCTCAAAGCCATCCACACCTAATAAACCGGAAAAACCAGATGAACCCGCATAGCCGGCTGACTCAAGACAGTTCCGGCACGTGTCGCGCGAGGGCCCTCCGCAACGGGTATAGCGATTGGTGCCGCCCCAGGGTGCTCCGGACATAACCCAGCGTCCGCGGAATATACGGCAGATAGCGGTCGTTGCCCTTCTCCATCAGAATATAGACAAAGCGCCCGGCGGCCTTGAGATTCCGCTGGATGCTGGTCAGGTCGAAGAGCCGCCGGAAGGTGATGGGATCGAGCGGCGCGCCGGCCTTGGCCCGCTGTTCCCGGTACCGGGCGAGCAATTCGTCGACCAGTTCGTCCTCCAGCGACACATAGGAGTCCCGCAGCAGCGAGGCCAGATCGTAGGTGGCCGGCCCCATGAGCGCGTCCTGGAAGTCGATGACCCGCAGGCGCTCCTCCTGCACCATGAGGTTGCGGCTGTGATAGTCCCGGTGCGTGAACACGCGCGGCTGGGCTGCCAGCAACTCGGCGATCTTCTGCATCTCGGTCCGGATGCGTCGGCGGTCCTCATCGGGCACGGTCCGTCCGGCGCGCTTCTCGATCCCGTATTCGATGAAATGGTCGAACTCCCACATGAGGAGGGGGACATCGAAGGCCCGGCCGAAGGCGAGGCACGCCGGATCAGCCGGATACGTCGCCCGCAAGTGGAGCCCGACCAGCGTATCGATCGCCTGGCGGTACAGGGCAGGGGTCTCCGGGCTGGTCGCTTCCTGGCACGCCTGGGCCAACGTCACGTCGCCCAAGTCCTCGAGGTAGAGAAGGCCCGTGGCCTGGTCATAATAGTACAGCGCCGGCACGGGCACATCGCCCTTGGCCAGGTGGTTGAGGATGTTGACGAAGGGGAGCTCCGTGATCGGGGGCGCGGTGCCGCTGACGGCCTCCTCCGATTGCTTGAAGGCTTCGGGCGAGGCCAGTTGCATCAGGGCCAGGGTATGGGGGGGGCCGCCGGCGAGCTCCAGCCGGAAATACCGGCGATTCGACGCGTCGCCGGCGAGGTGGACGAGTTTGACGAGTTCGACGCGGAACGGGAGTCGGGTCCGGACCGTCTCGGCGACCAGCGCCTGATCCGGCGGGGGGGGTGGCACCGCAGCCATATGGCCTGCATTATACCATCCCCCGACACCTTGTCACTGTAAGGCCCAACCCCTGAGTCTTTCCCAATTTCTTGACCCTCACGCGAGGGGGTGTTAGGTTGGTGGATGATGAAGGACCTCGCCGTCGCCTTTCTCTGGCACCTCCACCAGCCCTTCTACACGGACCCGATGACCCGGACCGCGGCTTTTCCCTGGGTGCGGCTGCACGCCTCGAAGGGGTACTTCGACATGGGCGTCCTGCTGGAAGAGCACCCCGAGGTGCGGGTGACCGTCAATCTGACCCCGTCGCTGCTTCGCCAGGTACAGGAGCAGGCGCAGGGCTCGGTGACGGATGTCTTCTGGGTCCATGCGGACCGCCCGGCCGCCGATCTGGCGGAGGAGGAGCGCATGTTCATCCTGCGCCAGTTCTTCGCCGCGAACTGGGAGACGATGGTCCGCCCGCACGACCGGTACTATGGCCTGTTGATCCAGCGGGGGATGGCGCCCCGCGACGAGGACCTGCCGGGCCTGGCCCGCCGGTTC
>Ga0209640_10005585_pt1 | contig 10975 bp, 8 predicted proteins | sample RifCSP10_1_FD_184018 | JGI IMG/M metagenome (GOLD analysis project Ga0209640, IMG submission 184018) | Soil microbial communities from Rifle, Colorado - Rifle CSP2_sed 10_1 (SPAdes) (version 2) | ecosystem: Environmental > Terrestrial > Deep subsurface > Rock core/Sediment | place: Rifle...
CCCGTATCGGCTTTGGCTCGAAGGCGGTGGTGACCGGCGACGTCACGCAGACCGACCTGCCGGCTGGCCGCGCCTCGGGGCTCATGCATGTCACCGAGGTGCTCAAGGGAGTCGAGGGTGTCGCGTTCACGTTCTTCACCGCGCGCGATGTGGTCCGCCATCCGCTGGTGCAGCGGATCGTGCAGGCGTACGAAGAGAAGAAATCGTGAGCCTGGACGTCGCCGTGCTCTACGCCACACGCAAACCCTGGGTCCCTGCGCGCAAGCACATTGCTTGCTGGGTGCGCGCGGCACTTGGCCAGCGTCGCGGCGCATGGGAATTGGTGGTTCGCGTCGTCGGCAGGGCCGAGAGTCACCGGCTCAATCACAGGTACCGCCGCCGGAACAAGGCCACCAACGTGCTGGCCTTTCCGGCCACCGTGCGGCGCGCGGACGGTCGGCGGCAACTCGGCGACCTGGTCGTCTGTGCGCCGGTCGTAGCAGCCGAGGCCCGCGAGCAACACAAGTCACGCGCGGCGCACTGGGCCCACATGATCGTGCACGGCACCCTGCACCTGCTCGGTTACGAGCACGAGCGCAGCGCCGCTGCCATGCGTATGGAACGGCGCGAACGCCGCATTCTCGCCGCGCTCGATTTTCCGGATCCATACGAGGTCACGCGCTAGCGCGTTCATCCATGGCAGACGATCAAACGAGCTCCACCGGACGCTGGCTGAGACGACTCACGCAGGGCAAGGGCCGCGAACCGCGCGATCGCGAGGAGTTCATCGAGGGGCTGCGCGAAGCGAGTCGGCGCGGAATGATCGACGCCGAGTCGCTCGCCATGATCGAGGGCGTGCTCGAAGTCGGCGACACGCAGGTGCGCGACATCATGGTGCCGCGCTCGCAGATGGTCGTGCTCCAGCGCGAGGACCCGCCGGAGCAGATGCTCCCGGTGGTGGTGGAGTCGGGTCACTCACGCTTTCCGATCATCGGCGAGGATCGTGATCAGGTATTCGGCATCCTGCTCGCCAAGGACCTGCTGCGCTTCTTCGCGCAGCCTGAGCGGACCGAGGAATTCGATCTCAAGGAGTTCTTGCGGCCAGCGGTGGTCGTGCCAGAGAGCAAGCGGCTCAACGTGCTGCTCAAGGAATTCCGCGTGAGCCGCAATCACATGGCGATCGTGGTGGACGAGTACGGCGGCGTTTCCGGGCTGGTCACGATCGAAGACGTCATCGAGCAGATCGTGGGGGAGATCGACGACGAGTACGACGTCGAGGACGATCAACCGATCCGCCGCGAGAGCGCGCGGACATTCATGGTTCGAGCGCTGACACGCATCGGAGAGTTCAACGAATACTTTGGCGCGGAGTTCACCGACGAGGAGTTCGACACGATCGGCGGACTGATCACGCACCAGCTCGGACGGCTGCCACGTCGTGGAGAGACGGTGACGGTGGACGGCATCGAATTCCGCGTCCAGCGCGCCGACCGGCGGCGCATCGACACGTTGCGCGTGACGACACCGCGCGACATTCCACCACGGCCTGACGAGCGGGCCTGAATAGGTGCGGGCACCGCTTCGCTTCGGCGCATTTCTGGCCTTCGCGCTGGGCGGCTTGCTCTCGGCCGCCTTCGCGCCGTTCGCCATTTTTCCTCTGGCCATTCTCTGCCCAGCGGCGCTCACGCTGCTGTGGGAAGGGGCGACACCACGCCACGCCGCGGGCTTAGGTTTCTGGTTTGGCGCGGGAACGTTTCTCGCCGGCACCTACTGGCTCTACACCAGCATTCACGTGTTCGGCCAGGCGCCATTGTGGGTCGCGATCCTGTTGATGCTGTCGTTGGTCGCGATCATGGGGCTCTACCACGCGCTGGTGGGTTACAGCGCCGCACGCTGGCTGCCGCGGTCCGGCCTGTTGCGATGGCTGGTGGCGCTGCCGGCGTTGTGGGTCAGCGTCGAATGGCTGCGCGGCTGGTTGTTCAGCGGCTTCCCGTGGTTGGCGCTCGGCTACAGCCAGATCGACTCGTGGCTCGCCGGCTTTGCACCGCTCGCGGGCGTTTACGGCTTGAGCCTGCTCGTCATGATCTCCGCGGGTGCGCTCGTCGCTGCAATTCGTGAGAAAGGCCTGGCGCGTGTGTTCGCCGTGATGGTCGCCATCGTGGTGTGGGCGGCCGGGGCGGGACTCACGCGATTCGAGTGGACTACCCGCACCGGTGACCCGTTGAGCGTGAGCCTGGTCCAGGGCGCGATCTCGCAGGATCTCAAGTGGCAGGAGGAGAATCGCGCTGCGACCCTGGTGCTCTATCGGCAGCTCACCGAGCGCGCGCTCGGCAGCCGCATCGTGGTGTGGCCGGAGGCGGCGTTACCTGCTCTGGCTCACGAGGTGCAGGACTACCTCGACACTCTGCAACGCGACGCGCGTGCGAAGCGATCCGATCTCATCATCGGTCTGCTGCGCTACGACTTTGAGCGACGCGAGTATCGCAACTCCATCGTGGCGATGAGCGATCAGGCGACCTGGTATGACAAGCGGCGGCTGGTTCCCTTTGGCGAGTTCTTCCCGGTTCCGGATTTTGTGCGCAGCTGGATGCGTCTCATGAGCTTGCCGTACGTGGACATGACCGCCGGAGCGCCCGAGCAACCCCCTCTGCGTGCCGGCGGGCAGAAACTCGGCGCCACGATCTGCTACGAGGACGCGTACGGCAGCCAGCAGCTCGCCGTACTGAGAGAGGCGACCCTGCTCGTCAATGTGAGCAACGACGCGTGGTTCGGCGATTCCACCGCGCCTCACCAGCATCTCGAGATCGCGCGCATGCGCGCCCTCGAAGCCGGTCGTCCGATGCTGCGCGCGACGAACGACGGCATCACGGCCGTCATCGATGCCGATGGACGCGTCCTCGAAAGAATTGCGCAGTTCAAGCCGGACGTGCTCACGACCACGGTCGAACCGCGCACCGGGCTGACGCTCTATGCCCGCGCCGGCGACGTTCCGGTGATCTCGTGGTGCGCTTTCGGCGTCCTGCTCGGCTTGATCGCGGGGCGCAAGCGGTACAAGGCCGCGAAACCCTTAAGGATCGAACCGACGATTTCAGACTAGCCCGGAGACGGACGATGCCAATCCAAACGCGTTCTGCGCTCGTCTGTGCACTCGCCAGTGTGACGACGGCAGTCAGCCTGATGGCCGCACCCGCCCAGGCCCGCACGATGAAGCCGCAGCTGCATGGCCAGCACTGGATGGCGATCACCGGCAAACCGCTCGCTGCCACGGCGGGCGCGCTGATGTTTCAGAAGGGCGGCAACGCTGTCGATGCAGCCTGCGCGATGCTCGCGGCCACCTCGACCATGTGGGACGTGTTGAGCTGGGGCGGCGAGACGCAGGCGCTCATCTACAACCCGAACACGGGCAAGGTCATCGGCGTGAACGCGCTCGGAGTCGCGCCCACCGGCGCCACGCCCGAGTTCTTCCGCAAGCAGGGTATGAACTATCCACCCGAGTACGGTCCGCTCTCGGCCGTGACGCCGGGCACACCCGGCGGCCTGATGGTGATGCTGGCCGAGTTCGGCACCCTGAGCCTCAAGGACGTGCTCGGACCCTCGATCGAGTTGGCCGATGGCTATCCGATCGAGGCCGACACTGCGAATCGCATCGAGAGCCAGAAGGAATGGCTGAAGAAATGGCCCGACTCGAAGCGCGTGATGCTGGCGCATCCAGGTGAGAAACGCGAGGCACCGTATCCCGGCGAAATGTTCCGCCAGCCGGATCTTGCCGCCACTCTGCGCAAGCTCGTCGAAGCGGAACAGCAGGCGCTCGCCGCGGGCAAGGACCGCAAGGCCGCGATCCAGGCCGCGTACGATCGGTTCTACAGCGGCGACATCGCCCACGAGTTCGTGCGCGGCTCCAGCGAGCTCGGCGGGCTGATCACCCTCGAGGATCTCGCCCAGTGGCGCGTGCGTCTCGAGGAGCCCGTGCGCACCAACTACAAGGGCATCGACGTTTACAAGCTCACTACCTGGACGCAAAGCCCGGTCCTGCTCCAGGCGCTCAACCTCCTCGAGAACTTCGATCTCAAGTCGATGGGCTACAACAGCGCGCGCTACATCCATACCGTGTACCAGGCGATGAACCTCGCGTACGCCGATCGCGACTTCTACTACGGCGATCCGTACTTCCCGCCCGACGAACCGGTCCGCGGCCTCTTGTCGAAGGACTACGCGCGCGAACGCGCCAAGCTCATCGGCTTCGAGCGCAACGATCCGGACATTCGCCCCGGCGATCCGTACCCGTTCCAGGGCAGCAAGAACCCGTATCAGAAGGAGCTCGAGCGCTGGCGCACGACCATGCCGACGCCCACGGCGCAGGCCGACTTCGATCGCCAGTTTCGTCTCGGCACGACGAGCGTCGAAGCAGCGGACGACAAGGGATGGGTCGTTTCGATCACGCCGAGCGGCGGATGGGTTCCGGCAGTGATCGCGGGCAAGACCGGGGTGGGGATGAGCCAGCGCCTGCAGAGCTTCGTGCTGAGCGCGGCCGAGAACCCGTTCAACGTCCTTAAGCCGGGCAAGCGACCGCGCGTCACCCTGACGCCGTCACTCGCGCTTAAAGGTGGCAAGCCCTACCTCGCCTTCGCAGTGCAGGGCGGCGATACGCAGGATCAGAACCTGCTGCAGTTCTTCCTCAACGTGGTCGAATTCGGGATGACGGTGCAGGAAGCGACCGAGGCGGCCAATTTCACCAGCTACCAGATGCGCAATTCGTTCGGCAATCACGCGTCCGAGCCCGGCCGCCTGACACTGAACGACTCGATTCCCTCGTGGGTGCGCGATGAGCTCAAGCGCATGGGCTACGAGCTCGAGTTCGAGGAGCGGACTTCGGGTCCAATCAACGCGATCTATTTCGATCGCCAGCACGGCACGCTCTGGGGCGGCTCGAGCCACCACGGCGACGACTACGGCATCGCCTGGTGACGCGGTACCGGATTTGCCTTATTGGCCATTTGCATCACCTCGCCGAGCTACTCAAATGGCCAATAAGGCAAATCCGGTACCTCTCGCCTTCTCGGCAGCTTCGGAGCGCAACAAGGATCCGATCCTGCGGATCCTCGTCGACGCATTCCGGGATTGCCGTCAAGTGCTCGAGATTGGCAGCGGCACGGGCCAGCACGCCGTGTACTTCGCGCAGCATCTCCCACATCTGATCTGGCAGCCGAGCGATCTGGCGGAAAATATTTCTGAGCTCGCCAGGCGCATCGAGAGGGAGGGTCCGTCCAATTTCCGGATGCCGATCGTGCTCGATGTGCGGTCTCATCCTTGGGCCTCGGAGAGCGTGGATGGCGTGTTCAGCGCCAACACTTTACACATCATGGATTGGGAGAGCGTCGGGCACTTCTTCCAGGGTGTCGGGCAGGTGCTGAGCGCCGGCGGCGTGCTGTGCGTGTACGGGCCGTTCCGCTACGGCGGGCGTTACACCAGCGACAGCAATGCGGCATTCGATCGCGATCTCAGAGCGCACGATCCGGCGAGCGGCATCCGCGATTTCGAGGCGGTGAACGAGCTCGCAGAAAGGCAGGGGCTCAAGCTGATCGCCGATCACGCGATGCCAGCGAATAATCGAACGCTGGTCTGGATGCGCGCCAGCGATTAATCGTCGTCGTCGGTGGCGTCAGCGCCGTCGTCGAGGAACCACGGACAGACGGGCGGATCCATGTCCGGGCAAGGCGGTGGGACTACCGGTTGCTCCGGGCACCAACCGCAGACCGGGCAGGTCGCGCTGCGAGTTTGGCGAATGGCCATGAGCGCCGATCATGGCGAGCGACGGCCCGAGTTTCATCCATCGCAACGCCGAATTGCTGAATGAGTCACACGCAGGGCTTGCGAGCGGTGCACGATGTGATTCACGTCGCAACATGAACGCGGCTTCGCACCGCCGTCAATCGTAAGTCGGACCGCGATGCAGCGATGGCGTGATGTGGCACTCGTCGCGCTTGGTGTCGTACACGCAAAGCGATGCACCGTAGCGGTTACCTTCACGCGGCGTGTCCGGCGTGCGTTGTGCGCGCGGTGGAACGATGAACACATCTTCGATGGCGCGACCCTCGACCACGCAACGGACGTGCCATTCAGCCTGACGCTCGCGCTTCGGCCAGTTCTCTGGATACTCGAGCACGGTCACGCGCCACGCACCGACCAAGCGGCCCGCGCATCAAGGACTCGCCAGTTCAGCAGCGAACATGGTTTTGTAGTGGCGATACCACTCGCTCTGGAACCGTTCGTCGCTGTCGTAGTGGCGCTTGAGCCTGAGGAACTCGACGAACTGCGGGTAGGCCGCCAGCACCTGGTCCTTGCGCGCCCAACGGTGATACGTCAGAAAGTACGAGCCTCCGTACTCGAGCGCACGATCGATGAGCCGCTGAAACTCGGATTCCGCTTTCTTCAGACCGGCCTCGCCGTGAGGAACGCGCAGGTTCATCACGATGCAGGCAAAGTCGCGCCGCGCCCAGGCTAGAAATGTTTCGTCGTCGCGGCGAATCAGCCGGACGGTGCCGTAGATGAGATTGGTGTCATTCGCGCGGAAATCGCTCGCCACGCTGTCCAGGAACGCGCCGAGCGCCTCGAGCGGAACATACAGCTCCGTGATCATGAGCGATCCCGGCGGGTAGCCGGGCGCCAGCCGGCGCAGTTCCGCATCGAACCCGGCGTCGTAATACGAGAGCTGATGGGTGTCAGACCAGTAGATCTGCCCGTTGGTGCTGAGGTAGTAATCCCGGTACGTCGCATAGGCGCGCGCCTTGTCGAGATGTGCCAGCGCGAACAACCGGCGCCATTCCTCGCCACCCAGCGATCGTTGTCGCGGATCGAGCGGAGTTTCGAGCGGGATCGGCTGGTAGGCCGAGAACACGCCGATCCTGAGAAAGTCCGGCGCGCGTTCATCCGTCTTGAATTGAAAGTCGCCGTACAGATAACCCGCCTGTATGCGCTGGGCGACTGCGGCTGGAAACTCCGTCAAGGGCATCTCGACGACGACCCGGCGCAGCTTCGTCAGCCGCTGCAGCTTGAGATCGACCGTCGTGACAACACCGAACAATCCGTAGCCGCCGATGACGAGACGGAACAACTCGGGATGCTGCGTGCGGTTCACTTCGATCTCGCGGCCATCGGCCCGCATCAAGCGGAATGCCGCAACTTCCTGCACGAAAGGTTTCCAGGTGAGACCGCGGCCGTGCGCATTCGCGGACAACGCGCCGCCGATCGACAACTCATCGGCGCCGGTCTGCTTCTGCACGATGCTCCATGGCCGCGCGTCACCTCGTTGCATCAACTGCAGCTCTTCGATGAGCGCCGGCCAACCGATTCCGGCTTCGACGGTCACGATGCCACGCTCGCGATCGAGACGGATCACCCGCGCGAATTTCGACATGTCGATGTGCAGCGCGTCGCGCGCGAACTGCTGGCCGCCCATCGCATGCTTGCCACCCGAAATGCTGACAGCCAGACCCTCGCGCCGCGCTCGCGCAAGGAGCTGGCTCAACTCCGCGGTCGTCGTGGGCTGCGCCAGCTGGCGGACGACGGTCGCGTTGAGCCGCGAATGCACGTCATTGAGCTCGATTGCGGCGACAGCCTGCGGATCCGTCGCTCCGGATTCGGTCGCCGCGCACGCCGTCAGGGCGAGGCCGAGCAGGGCACTACTGAGGGTGGATCGCCAGATGTCGAAATCCCGCATAGGCCAGACCCAACGCCGGAATCAATGCCAGATGGTAGGTCGCATTGTGATCGAAATGGGGCGCGTGCAGCGCAACGCCCTGCTGCTGGGCAACTGCGGCGAGTATCGACACACCGAGCGCGGCGAGGAGCAGCTTTGCGCCCCGATTTTCCGGCTGGCGCAGGCGCTGAACGAGTCCCGCAACGCACAGAGTCGTCCCGGCCAGGGAGGCGACCAGAGGCACGAGGAACCTTGGGTCCCGCCACGCGAACACGGCGTAGACCCCGAGCAGCACGCCGATGACAATGAGCGGCAGACGTTCGCGTGACATGCCGAGCAACTTGAGGCCGGTGAGCGCGAGTCCTGCCGCCGTCACGCCGGCAAACAGCATCGACAGCCACCAGATGACCTGCTGCGCCAGGCCCTGCCCGGTGCTGAAGAATCCGTGCCAGGTGCCCCCAAAAAAGCTGGCGGCCGCGAAACCGGTGAAAAACACCACTGCGCCCCGCAGGCGCGTCGCGACCCCGGTCGTCACGAGGCGCCACACGCACAGTGTGCACAGAACTGTCAACAGGTAATCGGTGAGCGTTGTGGCGATTTCACGCAAGGGACTTGTGCATCGCTTTCCTGGCTGGCCAACCCGATTGAGTTGATCTTAACATCGCAGAATATGTGGGAAGAGCACCACCTGCCGGCCACGCAGAGCATCACGTGGCGGTGATCGATCACGTCGGTCTCGTGGGAAGGGACGTGCATGCGATGCGCGTCGCCTTCGGGCGTCTTGGATTCATCACCACCGCACCGAAGCTGCTGATGCGCTGGGATTCGAAGACGGGTGAGCGCGAGTCCCTGAAACAGGAATGCGCGCACGCCATCCTCGAACAGAGCTACATCGAGTTGTCCGCCGTGCTGACCGATGACCCATCGCACTACCTCGCGCCGTTCATACGCCGCTACCAGGGTCTGCACATCCTCGCCCTGCGTAGCGGCGACATCGATGCCGATTACCTGCGCTGCGCGCGAGCCGGTCTCGAGCCCACGCCGGTGACGATCGCGACGCGCGACGTCGAATACGGGACGCGCCAGGGAGCCGCACAGTTCCGCTGGTTTACGCTGCCGCCCGAGCGCAGTCCAGGTGCGTTGGTGTGCTACGTGCACAACCACACCCCGGAGATCGTGTTCCAGCCCGAAGTGATGGCGCATCCGAATTCCGCGATTGGCGTACATGGTGTGACCATCGTCGCGTCGAAGCTCACTAGCGTTGCCGATCACTATCGCGTTCTGTTCGAACAGGAGCCCGCGGCGCATGACGAGGAGCTGCGTTTCGAATCGGGCCGGCAGTGCGTTCGCATCATGACGCGCCATGCGTTCGTTGCCCGCTATCCCGGCGCCGGAGTGCCCGCAATGCCGTGCCTGCGCGCCTGCGACGTGATTGTGCGCGACATCGGCGCGGCACGTGCCTATCTGAACGCCACGCGGGTGCGCCACCAGGAGCGTGAGGATGGCAGCCTCTGGGTCGGCCCGCGCTCGGCATGCGGCGCAGCGCTGCGGATGATCCCGGAGAGCGCGTTGAGCGCCTGAGCGTGTGACGCGGGCCACGAATTTGGCCTGTGGTCCTTCCAGATTATGCAATCTCGACAGTAACTTTCGCGCTGGCGGCGGATGGCGGACCAAGGGTTGGTCTGGAGCCTCCTCGCCAGGGAAGGGTTGTGAACTCGGTCACGGAGCGACTCGACCGCAGAAATCCGCTGATGCGCGAGCGGATGCTGCTGATGCTGTTCGGCCTGTACCTGGCCGGCAGCATCCTGCTGCTCGTCTTCCTTCGAGGCGCATCGCATGCGAGCGTGGAAGCTGCGGCGCTGGCCAAGGCGCGCGTCGCTGCGGCTTTCATCGCACAGCGCAGCGCTGTCGAGATAGCGGCAGTGCCCGCTGGATTCAGCGTCCGGCGGCTCGAGACGCCCCGCGACGACACCGCCCTGGCTGAAACGGCCGCGCGCCTGGCGCATTCGCCGGCTGGCACTCTCTTCCACCGAATGCGCGCTGAGGGCGGAGAACTGTCGCTGCAGGCGGTGGTCGCCGACGGCCAGGGTGGAGCATGGCTGCTGCTCGTCCCAATCGAGTCGGAGCTCAAGCTCATTCAGGAGAAGTTCCAGCACTTCTACGTGATCGCAACGGTGCTGGCGATACTCGTAAGCGCCCTCCTCGGAGCCGGGGCGCTGCGACTGAGTCGGGCCAGGCGCGCCGCCAGCGACGCGGAACCGGCCCAGGTCCGCGCCGCCGATCGCGCAGTGAGTCAGTCATCGGAGGGCGCGCAGGAGCGCCTGCGACTCTACGCAATCATCGGCGGCTCACTCGGCATCTTCTGTGTCGATGTGTACGCGCAGCTCGGAACCGCGGTCGGCGTTGCCTACATATTCATCGTGCTCCTGAGCCTGTGGTCGCGGAATCCATGGAACACGTGGGTCGCTGCGAGCCTCGGCACCGTGCTCACCGTTGCGCGCCTCTTTTTCGGCGAACAGGGATCGGAGTTGATGTGGATCGCGTTTTCCAACCGCAGCTTGTCGATCTTCGCAGTGTGGACGGTGGCGTTACTCGGTCTCTGGCAGAAGCGCACGACGCGGGCGCAGAGTGCCGCACGCGGTGAAGCCGCGGAAGCTAAGGCGATGAACCTGGCCCTGCAGTCCGCGCTCGAGCGGGCCGAAGCGGCCGAGGCGGAACTTCTTCGCGGCCAGCGATTGCTCGACGACGTCGCGCGGATGGCGCGCATCGGCGGTTGGATATTGGACGTAAAGACTTCGACACCCATCTGGTCGCCGGAAGTGTTTCGCATTCACGAGGTCGATCCCGCAAGCCCGCCCACGCTGAAGCAGGCGATCAACTTCTACGCGCCCGAAGCCCGTCCGGAGATCCAGAGGGTCATGCGCGCGGCGCTCAAGGATGGAACGCCGTTCGATGTCACCCTGCCGTTGATCACGGCGACCGGCAAGCGGCTCTGGGTGCGGGCGATCGGCGCCGCCGAACGTGAGAACGGCGTAATCGTTCGAGTCTCGGGCGGATTCCAGGACATCAGTGAGCAGCACGAGGTGCGCGGAAGGCTGGAACGCGCCATCAACGGCAGCTCGGACGCGCTTTTCGACTGGGACCCGACTTCTGACGGCCCGGTGTGGTACTCGCCGCGCATGCGCGAAATGCTGGGATACAGTGCCGACGAGCCCTTTCCACGCTCAATGCGTGAGTTGATGACTCCCGAGGATCGTGCCCGTTTGCATGAGGCGACGACTCGCCACTTCGAGAGCGGTG
>Ga0209640_10005587_pt1 | contig 10974 bp, 9 predicted proteins | sample RifCSP10_1_FD_184018 | JGI IMG/M metagenome (GOLD analysis project Ga0209640, IMG submission 184018) | Soil microbial communities from Rifle, Colorado - Rifle CSP2_sed 10_1 (SPAdes) (version 2) | ecosystem: Environmental > Terrestrial > Deep subsurface > Rock core/Sediment | place: Rifle...
TCCTCCGGGAAACCGGCTGCGGCGAGCTCGGCGCCACCAGTGCCGACGGGCGGTTCACGGTCCAGGAGGTGGAATGCCTGGGGGCCTGCGGCTTTGCGACCCCGATCATCATTGACGACGACTTCATCGAGTCCGTCACCCCGGAAAAGGTCCCGGGGATCCTGGCGGGGTATCGCTGATGGGTTACCCGCATCCTCCTGACCCGAAGGAAACGGTGGTCCTCTCCCAGTACTTCGGGGACGCCGCGGCCCGCACCTACCAGGGCTGGGTTGACCGGGGCGGCTATGCAGCCCTCCGAAAGGCCCTGGCCATGACGCCCGACGCGATCATCGAGGAGGTCAAGGCCTCGGGGCTCCGGGGGAGGGGCGGAGCGGGATTCCCGACCGGCCTCAAGTGGAGCTTCATGCCCAAGGGCGACACCAGGCCCCACTACCTCTGCTGCAACGCCGACGAGTCGGAGCCCGGGACCTTCAAGGACCGGGAGATCATGCGGTGGACGCCCCACGCCCTGATCGAGGGCTGTGCAATCGCATCTCACGCGATTGGAGCCGAAATCTGCTACATCTACATCCGGGGTGAGTTCACCGAGCCCCTGAAGATCATGCAGAAGGCCGTCGCCGAAGCCTATGCGAACGGCGCGATCGGCCCTAATGCCTTCGGCTCCGGTCGTCGGATCGAGATGGTGATTCACCGGGGTGCCGGTGCCTACATCTGCGGCGAAGAGACCGCGCTGATGAATTCGCTGGAAGGGAAGCGCGGCAATCCCCGAATCAAGCCGCCCTTCCCGGCTGCGGTCGGCCTGTTCGGGATGCCCACCACCATCAACAACGTCGAAACCCTGGCCGCGGTCCCCCATATCCTGACCCGGGGCGCGGCCTGGTACAAAGGCCTCTGCCTCTCGAGCCCCAAGAGCACCGGCACCAAGCTCTTTTCGGTATGCGGACACGTCCTCAAGCCGGGCAACTACGAAGTGACGATGGGCTTTCCGATGAAGGAGCTCATCTACGAGCTGGCCGGAGGGCTCCGGCCGGGGCGAATCCTCAAGGCCGTGATTCCGGGGGGCTCGTCGGTCCCGATCATGAGCCGCGAAGAGGCCGAGGGAGCCCTCTGCGATTACGAAGGGATCGCCGAGAAGGGCTCGATGCTGGGCTCGGCCGGATTCATCGTGATGGACGACTCGGCCGACATCGTGTACGAGGTGTACCGGCTGGCCCGATTCTACGCCCACGAGAGCTGTGCCCAGTGCACTCAGTGCCGGGAGGGCACCGCCTGGACCACGCGGATCCTGGAGCGGATCCTCGGGGGGGAAGGGAAACCGGCCGATTTCGACCTGCTGCTCGAGCTGTCGGAGCAGATGACCGGCAAGACCATTTGTGTGCTTTCCGACAGCTGCGCGGCCCCGATCGTCAGCGGGCTCCGGAAGTTCAGGGGGGAGTTTGAGAGGTATCTGAAAGCGGGGGCCGGGGACCACACGGCGACATGACCGACAAGCTCATCAACGTAACCATTGACGACATTCCCGTCTCGGTCCCGGCGGGCACCACGATCATCGAGGCCGCCAAGCAGGCCGGGGTCCTGGTGCCGCACTATTGCTATCACCCTTCGCTCCCCTCGCCTGCGCTCTGCCGGATGTGCCTGGTAGAAGTTGAGAAAGCGCCGAAGCTGATGCCGGCGTGCGTGACCGAGGTGACCGAGGGCCAGGTGGTCAGGGTCCAGAGCGAGCCGGCCACCAGGGCCCGGGAAGCGGTCCTCGAGTTTCTGTTGATCAACCATCCCCTCGACTGCCCGATCTGTGATCAGGCGGGGGAGTGCGAGCTCCAGGATTACGTCTTTCAGGAAGGGCGGGCCGGTACCCGCTACGGCGACTATCCCAAGCGGTTCAACCCGGTCGAGGATTTCGGTCCCGACATCCTCTACGTCCCCAACCGGTGCATCCTCTGCACCCGGTGCGTCCGGTTCATGGACGACGTCGCCCAGACCCCGGTGCTCAATGTGTCGGAGCGGGGCGACCGCGCCTTCATCGGAATCGACCCCGGCCAGCGTCTCGACCATCCCTGGGCGGGCAACGTAGTGGATCTCTGCCCGGTGGGATCCCTCGTCTCCAAGGATTTCCTCCACCGGGCCCGGGCCTGGGACCTCGACAAGACCCCGAGCGTTTGCCCCGGCTGCACTCAGGGCTGCAACATCACGATCGAGACTCGCGATGCCGCTGTGGTCCGGCTCCGGCCCCGGCCCAACCTGGAAGTGAATCGCCACTTCATGTGTGATCAGGGACGGTCCGATTACCGCTGGATGAACCGGGGCGACCGGGCCGAGGTCCCACTCGCACGCGACGGCTCCCGGTCCCTCCCGCTCGATTGGGACGACGCGCTCGATCGGCTTGGGGCGCTCGCTGGACAGGGCACCGGGCGGGTGGTCGTGCTCGCCTCGGGCCGGGCCTCGCTCGAGTCGCTGGGATGGACGATCCGGCTGGTGGCGGGCCGCGAGGTCACGGCAGCGATCCGGGTTCCGCTCGGCGACGAGGCCCCGCTGGCGGGAGTGCCCGATCTCGCCCTCCGCCGCGAGCGGGTCCCCAACCTCGACGGGGCCCGCCTGGCGGGGTATTCCGCCTCCTGGGACGATGCGCTCCGCGGAGTGGATGGGGCCGGTCTCGTGCTGGTGCTGGACGCCGACCTCGCCGAGCCCGAGGCGGCCCGTCTCGCCCGGGCCGGCACGGTCGTCGTGCTCCACAGCGTTGACGACGCGCAGCTGGCCGGAGCGAGCCTCCTGCTTCCCGTCACCACCATGGCCGAAGAAAACGGCACCTACGTCAATCGCGGCGGCCGGGTCCAGCGCTTCCACCAGGCCCGGCCGGCCCCCGGCCTGGCCCGCCCGGCGTGGTGGATCGCCGCCGAGGCATGGGCTCGAGCCGGGCCGGGCCGGGTCTCGCCAGCCACCGCCGCCGAGGCATTCACCCGCCTGGGCGAGACGATTGACGCTTTGCGGGGGCTCACGTACGAGGATCTCGGTCTCACGGGCCGGCTCCTGGCGGAGCCCCCTCCCCGGTCCGCCCGCCGGTCCGACCGTCCCCCCGCCCCGTCGGCCCGATGACTCCCGACGTCAAGGGCTTCCTTCTACTCAGCACCATCAAGATGCTGCTGGTGTTCACCGTTCTGATGATCGGGGTGGCGCTCCTGACCCTCATGGAGCGCAAGGTGAGCGCCTGGATGCAGAACCGCCGCGGCCCGAACCGGGTCGGTTGGGCCGGCCTGCTGCAGCCGGCCGCCGACGGGCTCAAGAACATCGCCAAGGAGGAAACCTTTCCCGCCTCGGCCAACCAGCTGATCTTCACTCTCGCCCCCGCCATGGCGTTCATCCCGGCGGCGCTCCTCTCCGGCGTGATTCCCTGGGCCTCGCCGCTTCCGGTGAGCTTCGATGCCCGGCTCCCCCTGATCGGAACCGTCAGCTATCACGGAATGCTCTCGATGGCCGTGGTGGACCTGCCGGTCGGGTTCCTGTTCGTGATTGCCATCAGCTCGCTGGGTGTCTACGGCATCGCCCTGGCCGGGTGGTCCTCGAACAACAAGTACTCCCTGCTGGGGGGGCTCCGATCCAGCGCCCAGATGGTGTCGTACGAAGTCGCGATGGGCATGAGCCTCGTCCCGGTGCTCCTGCTCACCGGCAACGTCACTTTCAGCGCCATCATCGCGGCCCAGCAGGAGGGGCTCTGGTTCGTGCTCCCCCTGTTCCTTTCCTTCTTCGTGTTCCTGGTGGCCGGATTCGCCGAGACCAACCGGCTCCCCTTCGACCTTCCGGAGGCCGAGTCCGAGCTGGTCGCAGGGTATCACACCGAGTACAGCGCGATGAAGTTCTCGATGTTCCCGATCTCCGAGTACGCCAATATGGCCACGGTATCGGCGATGGTCGTCACCCTGTTCTTCGGCGGCTGGGACCTTCCCGGCCCCTGGGCCCCTGGGCCGGGCCTCGGACTGACCCTTCTGACGGCCGGGGCGATGTTCCTGAAAGTGCTCTTCTTCCTGTACCTCTTCATGTGGGTCCGCTGGACCCTGCCCAGGTTCCGCTACGACCAGCTCATGGCGCTCGGCTGGAAGGTCATGCTTCCGGTGGCGCTCGGGTACATCATGGTGACCGCGTTCGCGATCTGGGCCCTGGAGCACTGGGTCGGCGTCGCGAGCCCGAAGCTCGCCATGCTGATCCTGTTCGGGATGAACCTCCTCCTCGCCTACGGGGTGTTTTATCGGCTGGACCGGGGCGTGATCGTCAGCGGCTCCTTCCGCCCCCCCCCTCCTACCGCACCGCCGCACCGCCCCACCACCGCGCCGGCCGGGGGCGCCTGATGCCGATCGGGATCAAGGTCCTCAAGCGCCCCGAGCAGCGGGTCAGCTACGTGCGGGCCGCCCTGAAGGGGATGGCGCTCACGTTCAAGCACATGCTGGAGCCCAAGGTGACGATGCAGTACCCGGAGGAGAAGAGCACGGCGGACCTCCGGGGGGCCTACGCCCTTTCGCCCCGGTGGCGGGGCACGCACCGGATGATGGCCGACGAGCAGGGCCGCACCAAGTGCGTCGCCTGCGGCCTCTGCCCCCAGATCTGCCCCGCTAACTGCATCAAGCTCGTCCCCGGCGAGGATGCCGAGGGCAACCGCTACCCCCTGATCTACGAGATCGACGAGTTCCGTTGCATCTTCTGCGGCTACTGCCAGGAGGTCTGCCCCGAAGAGGCGATTCACGTCGGGACCCACTACGAGAACGCCGAGTACAGCCGCGACCGCTTCGTCTATGACCTGGAGCGGCTCGGGGCCCAGGTCCACCCGGTTTCCACGCTGTGGGACCCGGCCGACCCCCGGGGCGAGTGAGTGAGCGCCCAGACCGCTTTCTACTTCCTGGCCGGCGCCGCCGTCATCTCGGCGCTGCTCTGCATCGGGCAGCGCAACCCGGTGGCATCGGCACTCTGGCTCGTCTCCACGATGTTCGCCCTGGCCGGGATCTACGTCCTCCTCAACGCCCAGTTCATCGCCGCCATCCAGGTCCTGGTCTACGCCGGGGCGGTCATGGTGCTCTTCCTCTTTGTGATCATGCTCCTGCACGTTGGGCGGGAGGCCAGCGATATCCGCGGCCGGGCCACCCGCCTGGCCGCGGTTGTGATCGGGGTGATGCTGCTCGGCGAGCTGCTGGTGCTCTCCCGGGCCAGCCCGGGCCAGCTCGCCGTTGGGGGCGGTTCGGTGGGAGGGGCGGGGAGCCCGCTCGAGGCGTTCCCGGCCGGCCGCGCCGGCCAGCTCGCCCCGGCCGCCGAGGGAGTGGTTGGGGCGATCGCCCGCCCGCTCTTCGAGACCTACCTGATTCCGTTTGAGATCACCTCGGTCCTGCTCCTCGCCGCGGCGGTCGGCGCGGTGGTTCTCGCCAAGCGGAAGATCTGACCATGGCTCTGGGTCCGGCGTTGCTGGTGTCGGCGCTCCTGTTCACGATCGGGGTCGCCGGGGTCCTGATCCGGAGGAACGCGATCGTTCTCTTCATGTGCATCGAGCTGATGCTGAACGCCGTGAACCTGAGCTTCATCGCCCTGTCCCAGGTGCTCGGACTGGCCGGGCAGGTGATGGTTTTCTTCGTCATGACCGTCGCGGCCGCCGAAGCCGCCGTCGGACTCGCGATCATCGTGGCGATCTTCCGGCACACCCGTTCGGTTGACCTCAAGAACATCAACCTCCTCCGGGGCTGATGCCGCTCTTCCTCCTCCAGCTCGTCGGCACCTCCGCCGTCGCTCCCACCGGGGTCATCCGTTGGATCTGGCTCGCGGTGGCCTTCCCGCTCCTGGGGTTCCTGGTCAACGGCGCCCTGGCCCTGTTCCGCCCCGGAGCCCGGAGAGCCGTATCGGTGGTGGGGAGCGGCAGTGTGATCGCCGCCTTCCTCGTGGCCGCGGCCGGCTTCCTCCAGCTCCGGGCCGACCATCCCGAAGGCCCGGTCGTGGTGGACCTGTGGAGCTGGATCAAGTCCGGGTCCTTGGATGTGGTCTTTTCGTTCCAGGTGGATCAGCTCTCCGCGGTGATGCTCCTGGTGGTCACCGGAGTGGGGAGCCTGATCCACCTGTACAGCATCGGGTACATGCGCGAGGACGAGGGCTACGCCCGGTTCTTCTCATATCTGAACCTCTTCATCGTCTTCATGCTGGTGCTGGTCCTCGGCTCCAACCTCCCGGTCAGCTTCGTCGGCTGGGAAGGAGTCGGGCTCTGCTCCTATCTCCTGATCGGGTTCTGGTACGGCGACAAGGCCAATGCCGACGCCGGGAAGAAGGCCTTCCTGATGAATCGGATCGGGGACTTCGGAGTTCTGGTCGCGATGTTCATCATCTGGTGGAATCTCAAAACCCTGGATTTCGCCGGGATCAGCTCCGTCGCGCCCCGCTACATGGCCGAGGGCGGCTTCATCGTCACGCTGGTCACCCTGATGCTCTTCCTGGGCTGCACCGGAAAGTCGGCGCAGCTTCCGCTCTACACCTGGCTCCCCGACGCGATGGCCGGCCCGACCCCGGTGTCGGCCCTGATCCACGCCGCCACCATGGTCACGGCGGGCGTATACCTGGTGGCGCGGACCAACATCCTGTTCGCTCTCGCCCCCACTTCCGCCGCGGTCGTGGCCGGGGTGGGTGCGCTCACCGCGCTCTACGCGGCCTCGATCGGGCTCCGGCAGTACGACATCAAGCGGGTCCTCGCCTATTCGACAATTTCGCAGCTCGGTTACATGTTCCTCGCCGTCGGCACTGGAGCCTACGTCGCCGGGATGTTTCACCTGGTCACCCACGCCTTCTTCAAGGCGCTCTTATTCCTTGGGGCCGGCAGCGTGATCTACGCCTTGCACCGGGCCTACCACGCGACCCACTCCCACGAAGATCCCCAGGACATGCGTAACATGGGCGGGCTTCGGCGCCGGCTGCCGTGGACTTTCGCGCTGATGCTGATCGCTACCCTCGCGATCTCCGGGATCCCGCCTCTATCCGGGTTCTTCTCCAAGGACGAGATTCTGGCCGCGGCTTTCGGGCGCGGCGAGACCGCGCCGATCTGGATGGTGTTCTGGGCGATGGGGCTACTCGCCGCCCTCCTGACGGCGTTTTACATGATGCGCCTGCTCGCCATGACCTTCCTCGGCGAAAGCCGCACCGGGGCGGCCGAGCAGGAACACCTTCGCGAGGCGCCCTGGATCATGACCGGCCCCCTGGTGGGGCTCGGAATCCTGAGCGTCCTCGGCGGCCTGGTGAACCTTCCGGCGTTCATTGGCGGGCCCGCCGCCCTGGAGCACTGGCTCGAGCCGGTTCTCGAGGGAGCGCTTCGCATGGTTCCGGTCCGGCTGCCTCATGGTCCGGCCGAGGCGGTCCTGATCGGGGGAGCGGTGGTAGTCGGGGTGGCCGGGCTGGTCCTGGGCTGGCGCTGGACCCTGGCCCGCCCGATCCCGGTTGCCCGGGAGGCTCCCCCCGAGACCGGCTTCGCCAAGGTCCTTTTCCGCAAGTACTACGTGGACGAGATCTACAACGCCGTGATCGTCCGGCCGCTGGTCGGGCTTTCCCGCTGGGTCCTGTGGAAGGGGATGGATCAGGGCCTCATCGACGGGGCCGGCGTTCACGGGAGTGCGAGGCTGGCTCGGGCCCTGGGCTGGCTCGGCAGCCGGCTCCAGTCAGGGCAGCTCGGCCTCTACGTGATCGTCTTCCTCATCGGCGCGGTCTGGCTGATTCGCGCCGTGGCCGATTAGCCCATGACCGGCTTCCTCGCTTCGATCGGCTACTCCGGCTGGATCCTCCACGGCCTTCTGGCGCTTCCGCTCCTCGGCGCCATTCCGGTGCTTCTCGCCCCGGTCGCCGCGGCGCGCCGGATCGCCCTGGCCGTTTCGCTCGCGGAGTTCCTGCTCTCGGTGGGGCTCTGGTGGGCCCTCGATACCGAGCCCGGCACCCTGCAGCTCACCGCCAGCGTACCCTGGATCTCGGCCTGGGGAATCAGCTACGCCGTGGGGATCGACGGCATTTCCCTCATGATGGTCCTCCTCACGACCTTGCTGATGCCGCTCTGCATCGTGGGGAGCTGGAGGTACATCACCGAGCGGGAACGGGGGTACTACGCCCTCCTTCTGGTCCTCCTGACCGGAGTGATCGGGGTATTCATCGCGACCGACCTGTTCCTCTTCTACGTCTTCTGGGAAGTGATGCTGATCCCGATGTACTTCATCATCGGGATGTGGGGAGGCCGGAACCGCCTGTATGCGGCCATCAAGTTCTTCCTGTTCACGATGGCCGGATCGCTCCTGATGCTGATTGCAATCGTCGGGCTGGCCTGGGTAGTGGCCGCGCGGACCGGTACCCTGTCCTTCGCTTACCAGCACTTGCTCCAGCACGCCGACCTGGCCGGGGAGCTCGCACCCTGGTTCTTCGGAGCCTTCGCCCTGGCCTTTGCGATCAAGGTCCCGGTCTTTCCGCTCCATACCTGGCTCCCGGATGCCCACGTCGAGGCCCCCACCGCCGGCAGCGTCATCCTCGCGAGCGTCCTGCTCAAGATGGGCGCCTACGGCTTCATCCGGTTTGCGATCCCGTTCTTCCCCACAGTGGCGATCGCCCCGGTAATCACCAACGCGGTTCTGGTGCTCGCGGTGATCGGGATCATCTACGGGGCCCTGGTGGCGATGGTGCAGACCGACATCAAGAAGCTGGTCGCCTACTCGTCCGTGAGCCATCTGGGATTCGTGATGCTCGGCATCTGGGCCGCGACCATGCAGAGCATCCAGGGCGCGATCATGATCATGATCGCCCACGGATTCTCCACCGGGGCGCTGTTCTTCCTGGTGGGAATGCTGTACGAACGCCGCCACACCCGGGAGATTTCCGCCTTCGGCGGGATCGCCCGGGTCGTTCCCGGCTTCAGCCTGGTCTTCAGCATCGTGGCCCTCTCCAGCATCGGACTTCCCGGCCTCAACGGCTTCATCGGCGAATTCCTGGTTCTCCTGGGCGCCATGCGCACCCAGCCCCTCGCGGCGATCCTGGCCACTTCGGGAGTGGTCTTCGCGGCCGCTTACCTGCTCTGGGCCTTGCAGCGGATCATCTATAACCGGCTCGAGCCCGAGAACGCCTCGCTGCCCGACCTGAGCCGGCGGGAGCTGGTCGTGCTGGTCCCGCTGCTTCTGGGCATCGTCTGGCTCGGCCTGTATCCCAACCCGGTGTTGCGGCGGATCGAGCCGGCCACGACCCGCTACCTCGAGCGGGTCAGGGGCCAGTTCGGCCCTCTGGACTACTCTCAGGCGGCTTCGGATCATCGCCTGGCCGCTGGCTACCGTCTCACCACTCCCGACCCACGCCTGCCCGCCAAGCCGTGAACCTGGACGTCCGCCTTCCCGCTGAGGCCGCCCTCGCCCTCCTGCCCGAGATTCTCCTCGTGGCGGGAGCGCTGGCGGTCCTACTGGTTAACGGGTGGCGCCACCGGACCCCGGCCGACAGCCGGCTGGCGGGTTGGATCGCTCTCGTGAGCCTGGTGCCGAGCGGGGCGGCGCTGGCCTGGCTCTGGATTTCCGGGGCCCGGAGCGTCGCCCCGTTCATGGTTGGTGTCGACGGATTCCGGTTCGCGGCCCTGGCCCTGATCCTGGTCGCCACCGCGGCCACCATCGGGTTGTCGCTTGGCTACCTCGAACGAGAAGGGCTGATCGCCCCGGAGTACTACTCCCTGGTCCTGTTCGCCGCCTCGGGGATGATGTTCATGGCCGGGGCCGAGGACCTGATCGTCCTGTTTCTCGGGCTCGAGGTGATGTCGGTTTCGGTATACGTCCTCGCGGGGTTCAATCGCGGCGACCGGTTTTCGGGCGAGGCCGCGCTCAAGTATTTCCTCATGGGAGCCTTTGCCTCGGCGTTTCTCCTCTACGGGATCGCGCTCCTGTGGGGCGCGACCGGAACCACGACCCTCACCGACATCGGCCGGCGGTTCGAGGCGGGGCCGGTCCCCGGGTTCGGCCTGATTGGAACCGGGCTGCTTCTTATCGGGATGGGCTTCAAGATCGCGTCGGTCCCGTTCCACATGTGGGCCCCCGACGCCTACGACGGGGCCCCGACACCGGTAACCGCCCTGATGGCCACCGGGGTCAAGGTCGCCGGAGTCGTGGCCCTGGCCCGGGTGCTCGTCGAAGCCTTTCCGGCAACGGCGTTCACCTGGCAGCCGATCGTGGCCGCCCTCGCGATCGGGTCCATGGTGCTGGGCAACCTGGTGGCGCTGGCCCAGCGACCCCTCAAGCGGATGCTCGCCTACAGCTCCATCGCCCACGCGGGGTATCTGCTGGTGGCTCTCTGGCCCGGCTCCCGGCTGGGACTGAGTGCGGTCCTGGTGTATCTCGCCGCCTACGTGCTCACCTCGCTGGCGGCGTTCGGGATCCTGGGAGTGCTGGGGCGGGGCGGGGAGCGCGACGTCACGCTCGATTCGATCGCGGGTCTGGCGCGACCGCGCCCCTGGCTCGCCTTCGCCCTCTCGGTCTGCATGCTCTCCCTGCTCGGGATCCCCGGGACTTTCGGCTTCGTGGGCAAGTGGGCCATCCTCGCCGCCGTGATTCAGGAGCGGCACTACGCCCTCGCGATCGTGCTGGTGGTCACCACGTTGGTGTCGGCTGGCTATTATCTCCCGGTCGTCATGGCGGCCTACATGCGCGAGCCCGCTTCGGCCGATTCCCACGCCGGGGCCGGCCTGCCTCGTCCCGCCATCGTCGTCGTCGCCGCCGCGGTGACCCTGGTTCTGCTCTTCGGGGTGCTGCCGTCCGGAGCCCTGTCGACCGCCATGGCGAGCATTCCGTGGTAAGCCGAATCGACCGATAGCTGCCATGCGCATCCCGCGTCACATCTTCCGCCAATACGACGTTCGGGGACTGGTGGATCGCGAGCTCACCCCCGAGCTGGCGGGCGGGCTGGGCCGGGCCTACGCGACCCTGGTCTGGAACCGGATCGGCCGGGCTCCGGTCCTCGTGGTTG
>Ga0209640_10005588_pt1 | contig 10974 bp, 10 predicted proteins | sample RifCSP10_1_FD_184018 | JGI IMG/M metagenome (GOLD analysis project Ga0209640, IMG submission 184018) | Soil microbial communities from Rifle, Colorado - Rifle CSP2_sed 10_1 (SPAdes) (version 2) | ecosystem: Environmental > Terrestrial > Deep subsurface > Rock core/Sediment | place: Rifle...
GGGCCGTGGGAGTGACCGCGCACCATCTGGTGGGCCTCGCCGGGGAAGGGGATGCCCGGATCGAGAAGCCCGGTCAGCCTCACCAACTCCTCCACAGACGAGACCCGAGCAAAGTGGTCGCGGATCCGGGGCCCCACCGGGAAGCCCTTCAGGTACCAGGAGGTGTGCTTCCGAAACAGGCTGACTCCGACTGCTTCTCCGAATCTGTCGACAAGAAGCTGAGCGTGGGCGACCATGATCACCGTCACCTCACCGAGGTTGGGGGCGGGCTGAGGGTCCCGGCCCGCCAGCCGATCGGCCAGGTCCCGGAACAGCCAGGGTCGGCCCAGACAGCCGCGGCCCACGACAACGCCGTCACATCCCGTCATCCGCATCATCCGCACCGCATCATCTGCGGTCCAGATGTCGCCATTCCCAAGGACCGGGACCGAGGTCACGGCCTCTTTGAGGGCACGGATTGCCTCCCAGTCGGCATCCCCCGAGTAGAGCTGTCGCGCAGTCCGAGCGTGAAGTGCAACGGCCGCCACCCCCTCCTCCTCGGCGGTCACACCCGTCTCCAGGTATGTCAGATGGTCGTCGTCGATCCCCTTGCGGAACTTGACGGTCACCGGGACGTTGCCTGCGTTGGATACCGCAGCTCTGACAATCGAGCGAAACAGGTCACGCTTCCAGGGAAGTGCTGCACCTCCGCCATGACGGGTCACCTTCCCCATCGGGCAACCGAAGTTCATGTCGATGTGGTCGACCCGCTCCACGTCGACCAGATAGGAGACGGCTTCACCGAGCGAGCCGGGGTCGGTCCCGTAGAGCTGGATCGAGCGTGGTGACTCGTCAGGTGCGAATCGGGCAAGCTGACGGGTCTTCTCGTCGCCCTCGACTAGCCCGCGGGCACCGATCATCTCCGATACGTAGAGACCAGCCCCGTACTCCCGGCAAAGACGACGGAAGGGGGCGTTGGTGATCCCGGCCATCGGTGCGAGCACGACGGGCGGATCGACGGTGAGGGGACCGATACGTAGCATTGACGCCACGCAGGCTAAAGAGAATCCCGCGGTAGGCCATGCCCCTCTCCCCGTCTCCGGGGAGAAATGCTCACTCCGTTCGCTGGTGGGAGAAACGGCTGAGAGCCTCGACGTCTTTGATGTTCTGCAGCCTGACCTGGCCGCGGGCGACGAGCTTGCCGTCGGCCTCCCAGGTCACGGTGACCTGCCACAGCTGTTGGGTACGACCGCGATGGATGGGTGTCGCCTCACCGATCAAGACCCCATCGCGGGTGGCCTTGATGAAATCGGTCTGGTTGTTGACCCCGACCACCCCGACCATCCCGTTCTCCATCGCCCAAAGGGCCGCGGCGGTCGAGGCCAGGGTCTCGATCAGGGTGCAATAGACCCCGCCATGCACCACCCCGTAGGGCTGATGGTGGTTCTCGGTGATTTCGATCCTGCCCGTCGCGTGGTCGGAGGAAACATCGGTCAACACGATCCCGGTGCGGCCGACGAAGTTGGTGCGATCCTCGAAAGGGTTGTCCACTCAAGCCCCGCAACCGGCCGAGACCTGGGCCATGGGCCCGATATCGTCGTTGACGTACTCCCAGACCTCGACCGCCACCCCCTCGTAGTAGGAGGAGTCGAGGATGATCTCCATCCGGGAATCGCCGTTCATGTCGGCGATCGCCGCCACGCTGAACGAGAGCAAGAAGGGTGTCTCGCCTTCGGCCGGCTCGAGCACCACCGATTCCACGATGACCGATGTCGCCACATCGCCCTGGACCACCTTCTGCAGGAAAGCGATGGAATAGTCACCCTCCTCCGCCAGGAGGCCATCAGGGACGTCCTCGGCGACTGCCAGCACCTCATTGACTCCGTCACCCTCGAGATCGAATCGGATGACCTGTTTGATGATCGGATTGTCGACGGTCAGGCCCCGCTCGGCCAGCAGGCCCGAGGCCACCGTGGCGTAGGTCCCGTCATCGGTGGTCTCTTGGACCAGATGGGGGCTCAACACCCAGTCGGCAGAGATGGCGACTCCGTAGGGTCCGGGCCAGTCACCTAGTGCCTCTTCGTCGGCGAGGACAACCCCCAGATTGTTCAGCGGCTCACAGAGCAACTCCTCACCGCTCCCGGTGGTTCTGGCCTCCAGCCCCAAGAGGGCGATCTGATAATCCTCGCCTCCGGCAATGGGAAGACTCGTCCCCTCCTCGACCTGAACCCAACCGCCGCCGTCCCACCATCCCAGGGCGCCGAATCCGGCGGCGATCAAAGGCTCTTCGGCCCAGTTTCCCTCCAGACCTTCAGGAGCCGAGGTGGTCGTCGTGGTCATACCGCCTGTGCTCGTCGTGCTCTCACCGGCTGTGCTCGTCGTCTCATCATCCGTGGTCGTGGTCCCCTGGATCGTGGTATTGGTGGACCCCCCCAATGCGGTAGTGGTGGTCTCCCCTGCCTGATCAGCGGTGAACATGACGATGATCACGACGACGATCACCACCAAGAGAACAGAGAGGGCGATTGTCCAACGACGCATCGCCCCAAACCTACCCGTCGTCCGGTAGACGGAAGTAGGAGAGCCGGGTCCCGGCCGCCGTCATCAGCCGATCGAGGAGATGGATTGGGAGCCCGATCACAGTGAAGGGGCTGCCTATGACTCGCTGCACGAAGACACCGCCCATCCCTTGGAGGGCGTAGGCGCCTGCCTTGTCCATGGGCTCGCCACTCGCGACGTAGTCGGCAATCTCGTCCTCGGTCATGGGCACCATCTCGACCATCGTGACGTCGACGACTGCCTGGATCGAAGGGCTCCCCTCCCACCATGCTGCCGCCAAAGCGGTGAACACCTCGTGGGTCTCCCCCTGTAGGCGCCGCAGCATGGAGCGGGCCTCCTCCGGGTGGGCGGGCTTGCCCATCACTCGCCCTTCATGCACGACAGTCGTGTCGGCTGCCACCACGAGACGGTCAGGTGCAGCCACCGAGCCGGCCTTGGCCCTTGCCACCCGCTCGACATAGACCCCCGGCGCCTCGTCGGGAAGCCGGGTCTCGTCGACCTCGGCCGGCTCGACGTCAAAATCGAGGCGAAGCGTCTCGAGGAGAGCCCGTCTCCGAGCAGACCCGGAGGCCAAGACCAATCTCATCGGAGCAGCCTTCCCAAACGGATCACGTGGCTTGGGTGGGCGAGCACGTGCGGATCTGTGATCGGGTCTTCGGTGTAGAACACGGCATCGGCCGGTGCGCCGACCTCGAAGGCGCCCGGCCGGCCGGTGGCCCGATAACCGGCGGTCGACACCGCGCCCACGACCAGAGGCGGGCTCATCCCCAGTTCCAAGAGCCGAATTGCCTCGGCCGCAACCGCGCGGGTGCCCACCGCCAGATCGGTGCCGGCCAAGACGAAAACCCCTGCTTCCACCGCGGTGTCGAGCAGCCTCGCCACGTTGTCGACACCCTCGCGGAGAAGCCGGCCCCCGGTCGAGTCAGCTCCGAGCTGACGGATCACGGCCTCCATGCGGAGAACCGTAGGCACCCACATGCCCCCCCGGGCCCCCAGCTCGATCACGTCGTCATCCGTCAGAAAGAGGCCATGCTCGATGGAATGGACGCCGGCCCGCACCGCCATCGACGGCACCTCGCGGGCCATGGTGTGGATCGCGACCCGGGCTCCGAGACTGTTGGCGACGCTCACCGCCTCGCCCAACTCGGTCTCGGTGAAATTGGGCACGGGCCCGACGCCTCGCCGTGGCCAGTCGCCGACCAGCTTCACCCAGCCCTTCGATTCGGCGACCGCCTCGGCCACCATCCGGTCCATCTCGCCCGGCCCGACCTCACGGCCGAAATTCGGCCAGTACCCGCCTTCGACACCGAGGATCACACCAGCCGCCTCGATGTCGGGCCGCTCCTCCAACGGCATGACGTTCATCATTTCGAGTGCCGTCAGATCGGCCCAGCCCTTGTCCAGGGCCAGCATGACGCCTGCAGCCAGGGCTTCGCCGGCGCGACGAATCGCACCGCTGACGTCGTCAGTAACCCAATCGGCACCTTCAACAGCGGCAAAGTGGGCATGACCGTCGACCAGTCCCGGGATCGCCCACAAACCCTCGCCCACCGTCGAATCAGCTGAGCCGGATGGGTCTGCCCAGCGACCGTCGACCACGGCCCGCACCAGGGTCTCGCCGCCGGGAAGCCGGAGCACCACACGCATTGACACAAGTGCGACGGTAACCGGGTGCCCTTGCCGATAATGCGGGGATGGTCAAGTCGCTTCTAGCCGCCGCCCTGCTGGTTTCTGCCTGCACCGCGGGTGCCGGGGAGGCGACTACCACCACTTCGGCAATAGCGGTCACCACGGCCAGGATCACACCAACCACGTCCCCTCCCCTTCCAGTTCAGATCGAAGACTGCTCGGCCCCCCAAGTCCCGTTCTCGCCCTTGTGCGAGGCATTCAAGTTGATACAGGAGTGGCATGTCGACCGACCCGTCGAGGTGACAACTCTGGTCGCGGCCGCCCTCCAGGGTCTCGATGGCTTCGTCACGGAGGAGACTGCCGACCCGCCACGGGCCTTGATCTGTGCGATCCCCGATCCGGCGTTTGGGGAGCTTTGCGACCACCTGGCCGCGCGCATCGACGCCGCTTCGATACCGGTGGGCCCGGCCATGGAGGCCGCCGTCATCGGGATGATCGATCAAGGGCTCGACCCCTTCTCGTACTACGTGCCACCGGATCAGGTTGGTGCCTTCAGGTCCAACGGAGTTGTCGGAGGTGTTGGAGTGCTCCTCGACGCCACCGATGCAGTCGGGTCGAGATGTGCCCGAGTCGCACCGACGTGCCAACTCCGGATCGTCTTCGTCGTCGAGGACAACCCGGCAGCCGAGGCCGGTTTGGTGGCAGGGGACATCATCACCGCCATCGACGGCACCAGCGTCGATGGTTTGGGGTTCGTCGAGGCTGTCAGCCGGATAGCGGGTGATGAGACGGGCATGGTCCAGATCACTGTCGAGCGAAGCGAGGGCGTGGTCGAGGTCTTCGGGATCGAGCGAGACGAACTGACGGTGCCCACGGTCGAGATCGACATCCCTCGGCCCGGCGTCGGGCTCATCCGGATCCCCGACTTCGAGGACGACATCCCTGATCTCGTTCGCCAGGGCCTGACCGAGCTCATCGACAGCGGGATCGACACCCTCGTCGTCGACCTCCGCGACAACCCTGGCGGCTATGTCGACGTCTCGGTGCTGGTGATGTCCGAGTTCATAGAGGAGGGTGTGCTGATCCATACGTCGGCACCCGGGGAAGAGGCCGACGTCACCGCTCTGGGAGATGGTGTCGCCACCGACGTTGGCTTGGTCGTCTTGGTCAATGCAGGCACCGCCTCCGCGGCAGAGATAACAGCGACCGCGCTTCGCGACCGTCGGGGCGCGGTGATAGTCGGAGAGCCCACCTTCGGTAAGAACGCGGTGCAGATACCCTTCGAGCTTCGGAACGGAGGAGAGTTCTACGTGGCCGTCGCCCACTGGACGAGCCCTGGCGGAGAATCGGTGGCAGAAGGGGGAATCGTCCCCGACCATTCTCTCTCTTTGCCCGCCGACCTGACTCCGGAAGAACTCGTCGAACTGTCACTGGGAGTTGCCCGATGAAAGGCGCGCGCAACGTGGCGTCCTTCACTGCCCTAGTGCTCGCATTCGGCGCATGCACGACTTCCGGTCAGACAGCGGCCACACAACCCGTCACCATCGACACACCGGCGGACCCGTCGTCCACGAATTCGGGGGCCAACGACCGCAATCTGGACACGGTGACTTGTGATCAGGCGATCGAGGACGTCGAAATCGTGTGCGAGGTCTACGAGCTGATACGGCGTCACTACGTGGACGATCTCTCAGACGCCAATCTCGCCGACGCCGCAATGCTGGGTGTCGCCGATCTCGATGGGTCCACTTCCACCGCCGACTTGGTGTGCGCCGTCCCCTCCGGCGAGTTCGCTGCCACCTGCAGGCTGACAGTCGACGAGGCGGAAACCACGACCGAAGCGGCCGAGGCGATGGTGTGGGGTTTGGCGACCTATGCCCTGGACGCCAACTCGGTCTATCTCGACCGTGCGTCAGTGGCTCTCCTAGAAGAGGAGCAGGACGGCGAGATCCAGGGGATCGGCGCCCTGGTCATCGCCGAGGACTCGTCTGGAGGAGTGGAGGAGCAATGCTCGGTGATCTCAGCTGAATGCCGTCTCACAATCGTCTCGACGATCACCGGCAGTCCTGCCGAGGACGCCGGGCTCGTCCGTGACGACATCATCATCGGCGTCGACGGAGCCGACGTCGGTGGGTGGACCGTGGACGAAGTCACGTCAATGGTGCGAGGAGAGGCAGGTAGTGCCGTGACCCTCACCATCCTTCGTGACGGCGGCGAGTTCGACGTCACCATCACCCGGGCCGAGGTGGTGATCCCAGTCGTTGAAAGCCAACTTGTCGGCGACTCCGGCTACGTCAGGCTCAATCTGTTCACGGGCGATGCCGACGAACAGTTCGAGGAAGCGGTGTCCAACCTCCTCCAGAACGACATCGATTCTCTTGTGATCGATCTGCGGGACAATCCCGGGGGCCTCCTCGACACTGCGATAGAGGTCGCATCCGTCTTCCTCGCCGACGGCGACGTGGTGGTGACGGAAGGCCCCGAATCGAGCACTTCCTACGAAGTTTCGGGGCATCCGCTCGTCCCGGCCGATCTCGATGTGGTGTTCGTGGTGAACAAGGGAAGCGCCTCGGCCTCGGAGGTGGTGTCGGCCGTGCTCCAGGAACGGGACAGGGTGACAGTGGTCGGCGAGAGCACCTTTGGCAAGAACACCGTTCAGCAGCGGTTCGGGCTCTCCAACGGCGGCGCGTTGAAGCTGACCATCGCTCGCTGGGTGACCCCGGGGGGTCTCGACTTCGGTGACGTGGGTGTCAGCCCCGACGTGGAACAGCAATTCGACAGCAGGCTCCCCGTCGACAGCGTCGTAAGGATGGCTCTGGAGGCTTCGCTGACCGTGGCCAGTTGATCCCCGTCACTGCAACGGGTAGGCGATCCCGGTGTTGGCGTGACAGTCGTACCCGTGCGGGTTCTTGGCCAAATACTGCTGGTGGTAGTCCTCGGCGTAGTAGAACTCTCCCAGTGGCGTGATCTCGGTGGTGATATCACCGAACCCGAGGGGCGTCAACGCCGCCTGGTACTTGTCCTGGGATCTCTTGGCCGTCTCCAACTGGGCATCGGTGGTGGTGTAGATCGCCGAGCGATACTGGGTGCCCATGTCATTCCCCTGACGCATCCCCTGGGTGGGATCGTGGGTCTCCCAAAAGGTCCGGAGCAGCTCCTCATAGGACACCTCGGCAGGGCGATAGACCACCAGCACCACCTCACTGTGACCGGTGCGACCGGTGCAAACCTCCTCGTAGGAGGGGTTGGGGGTGTAGCCCCCGGCGTACCCGACTGCGGTGCTGTAGACGCCCGGCATCTTCCAGAACCTCCGTTCGGCGCCCCAGAAACAACCCATACCGAAGACGGCGCTCTCGGTGTCATCCGGGAAAGGCGGTGCCAATGGGTTCCCGTTGACGAAATGGGCGGCGGGCACCTGGACCACCTGGTCTCTGCCTGAGAGGGCTTCGGTCGCTTCCGGCATTTCGGTCTTCTTTCGTCCAAACATCTCGATCGACCTCCTGGCCCATACAACCCGATCGTTTGCCCACGCGTTCCCGGATCGAGGATTTCGGTCTACGCGGGCTCGCTGACGATCGCCTCGGCTTCGATCTCCACCTTCCAGCGGTCGTCCAACAACCCGGCGACCACGATCATCGTTGAAGCCGGCATCACCTGGCCGAATACCTCACCATGGGCCTGCCCGACCGCCTCCGAGTACGAGAGGTCGGTGAGAAAGCAGCGGGTTCGCACCACATCACTCGCCTGGGCACCCGCCTGGTAGAGGGCGTCGAGGATGATCTCGAGACAGCGTCTGGCCTGTGTCGCCGGGTCGGGGTCGACCTGACCGTCGGGCCAGATCGGGGCGGTTCCCGACACCAGCACCCGGTCACCAATCCGCACCGCCCGACTGAACCCGATCAACGGTTCGAACGGCGACCCAGAGGAGATGTTGAATCGGGCGATGACCGACCTTAAACCGGAGCGGGGCGTCGATCCCACTTCACGTGAGCGGGGGCATTGGTTACCCTTTCCCCGCAACCGATGCGCTGTCGTCGCACCCTCTCTTCGCTCTTGGCCGTCACTCTGGCCGCTGCTGTGCTCGCCGGCGCCGCCTCCCGGGCCCGCGCCCAGAGCGTCGAGGAGGCCGAGCAAGCTGTCGGGCAGGCAGAGGAGCAAGCCGAGGTAGCCGCCGGTCTGGTGGACGATGCCATCGCCGAGCGCTCACAGATCGAAACCGAGCTGGCAGCCAGCATGGTCAGACTGAACGAGCTGGCTGAGCAGCTCTCGTCGGTCGCCGCTGGCGTCGACCGGCTCCAGGGCCAGATCGGTTTCGCGGACGCTGAGCTGTTGGGCATCGAGGCGGACATCGAGACCCAGGCAGTTGACGCATATATGACTGCTCTCAGCGCTCCGGGCGTCACCTTCGTCAATTCGGACAACGTGGAGGACGCGATGGTCGCCGGGCTTTTCGTCGGTGATGTCATCTCTGACGGGCAGGAGAAACTCGACACGCTGGTGTTGAAGCGCCGTGACCTCGAGGCCCTGGTAGCCACCTTCGTGGCCGAACAGGAGAAAGTTGCCGAGCTCAAGGCTCAGGTCGACAGCGAGGCCGAGAATCTGGCGCGACTCTATGAAGATGCGGACGCCGAAGTTGCCGCGGCGATTCGTGAGGCCAACAGGTCGGCGGCGGACTACAGCGAGGCGCTGAGCGCGGTCGATTCGGCTCAGGCTCGCGAGGCCGAGAAGAGACGCCAGAACGAGCGCGACCCGCAGACCACCAGCCCGCCGGACACACCGGACGAAACGTCGACATCGACCACGACCACGGTTCCGGTCACCGCCACCACCGTAGGGGGGGGTGGCGGGAGCGGGGAGGTGACCTTTCCTGCCGCGATTGAGCGCTGGCGCGACGAGGTGAGCCGGTTCTTCCCGTCATCTCGAGTCAACGAGGCCCTGGCCATCATCGAATGTGAGAGCCTCGGAGACGCCGACGCCTACAACCCCTATTCAGGCGCTGCGGGGCTGTTCCAATTCCTCCCATCGACATGGGCTGCGACCGCCCCCAAGGCAGGATTCGAGGGCGCGGAGCCCTTCGATGCGGTGGCCAACATCGGAACTGCGGCGTGGCTGGCCCAACAGTACCAGGATCTGGGGATGGGCTTTTGGGGACCTTGGTCGTGTCGGCGAGTGCTGAACTGACCCCCAACCGCCCTTCATAGGACCCCAAAACGGACCAAATGGAAACCGTCGACCTCGATCCCCGCCGCCAGGTTCTCTTCATATCGCTTGCCTTGGCGGTGGCGCTTCCTGGTGTGTTCATCCGGTTGACAGGTGCGCATCCCGACCCCGTCGTAGGAGCGTTTCTCTTCGGCGTGGCGATCGTGGGAGCAGCGTTCATCCTCTCCTGGGCCGCCGAGGTGGTCCAACTGGATATCGCGGCGGGTCTCGCCCTCGCCCTCCTGGCATTGATTGCGATCCTCCCTGAATACGCCGTCGACTTCGTTTTCACCGCAAAGGCAGGCCAGGAATTCGCCGAGACCGGGCAGGCGGCCCAATACGGGCCGCTCGCCCTGGCCAATATGACCGGTGGCAACCAGTTGTTGATCGGGCTGGGGTGGCCGCTGGTGATCCTGCTCGGGACCTATCGAGTGAGGAAGACCCAAGCCTCCCCACAACGCGCAGAGGGCACCACCGAGACGACCATCAACCTCGAACGATCCCAATCGGTGGAGATCGCCTATCTCACCATCGCCTCCCTCTACGGGCTGTCTCTGTTCCTGAAGGACACTTTGACCTTGTGGGACGCCGGGATTCTCGTCTTCATCTACGTGCTGTATCTCCGGCGCTTATCCGGGGCGCCGCCCTCCCCCCCTCACCTCGTTGGGCCCTCCGCCTATCTCGGGTCCCTTCCCAAACGCAGACGGCGGATCATCAACTACACCTCGTTCGCGGTGGCGGCCGGGGTGATCCTGTTGTGCGCCGAGCCTTTTGCCGAGGCGATCGTCGAGATGGGCGAGGCGCTCGGAGTCAGCGAATTCCTCCTGGTGAAGTGGATCGCACCCACCGCGTCCGAAGCTCCCGAGCTCCTGGTGGCTGCCCTCTTTGCGTGGCGCCTGGCGTCACGGACCGGGTTTGGGGCCTTGGTCTCCTCGAAGGTGAACCAATGGACCTTGCTGGTGGGCACTCTCCCCATCGTCTTCTCCATTTACTCGAGGACGACACACGGGCTTCCGCTCGACAGACAACAAAGGGTGGAGCTCATGGTGACGGCTGCCCAGTCGGTGTTCGCGGTCGCCATCGTCGCCAGTCGGTCGGTGAGCACCAAGGAGGCCTGGGTCATGCTCTCCCTGTTCATCGCCCAGCTCCTGGAATCGGGCTTGGCCGAGCTCGGCCACCTCTCCGAAGAGGGGTCGGCCCGAGCCCGGATCGGGGTCGGCATCGTGTTTCTCCTCGCCGCGGCTTGGGTGCTGCGCAAGGACTTCCGCCGCCTGGTTCAGGTGGTCCGTGACGGCTTGCGCACCCCATGGGACGAGTTGGTGCGGGAAGAGGAGACCGGGTGACGACCCCCTTCTAAGCGCCGGGTCGGTGTTGTAGGTTCCGGTAGGCAAAAGGGGGTTCGTCATCGCAAAGCAGCATTTCTCGCCGGCCGTCTTCACTTTTCTCACCGAGCTGAGCCAGCACAACGAAAAAGCCTGGTGGGACGGCAACAAACAGCGTTACATCGAAGTGATCCGGGAGCCGGCGCTCGACTTCATCGACGACTTCGGCCCACGTCTGGCGCGGATCTCACCTCATTTCACCGCGGACGCGAGGGCGGTCGGGGGC
>Ga0209640_10005589_pt1 | contig 10972 bp, 11 predicted proteins | sample RifCSP10_1_FD_184018 | JGI IMG/M metagenome (GOLD analysis project Ga0209640, IMG submission 184018) | Soil microbial communities from Rifle, Colorado - Rifle CSP2_sed 10_1 (SPAdes) (version 2) | ecosystem: Environmental > Terrestrial > Deep subsurface > Rock core/Sediment | place: Rifle...
GGCGTCGAGCTCCTCCATCGCGACGCCGCGGTCGCGCCGCAGCTTCCACGCGAGCGCGTCGTCGCGGTGGCTCCGCTCGCTCTCGTAGGCCACGAGATAGCCGGTCTTCCGGACGAGATCGGCGCAGCCCGCGTGCTTCACGAGCAGGCCGTAATCGGCCAGCGTGCTCCGGATGAGCGAGTGAAGCGCAATCGACGCGTGCTCCGCTTGCCGCACATTGGCACACGCGAGAAACCGCAGCAGCCATGGTGCGGCCCGCAGCATGTACGACCAGCGCACGACCAACGGCCCGAGCGGGTCCGTAAGATAGCCCGGCACTTTCCATATCACGCCCGGCAGCGCCTGCGGCACGCAGCCGCCAGCATTGAGCATCCCGGCATTGCCCTGCGAGCAGTACTCGCCGGTCGGGTGCGCGGTGACGACCGTCACCTCGTGGCCGTCGCGCCGCAGGAAGCACGCGGTCGCGATGCCGACGATTCCGGCTCCGATGATCGTTATCTTTTTGCTCACGGGATCGTTGCTAATGACACAAAGGCGTGACTGGTGACTCGTGACTCGTAACTGGTTTCAAACCCGTGACCCATCGGTGCTTCTCGAGTCACGAGTCACGAATCAGGAGTCACGCATTCCCGGGAAAGTGGTGGGTGGTACAGGGTTCGAACCTGTGACCCCTGCCGTGTGAAGACAGTGCTCTACCGCTGAGCTAACCACCCACGGGGAGGGGGATTCTAGCATCCAGCCCCGCCGCCCTCCAAACGGGCCACCGGGGCGCCACCGACGCGCCAAGAATGAACGGGAGAGGCACCGAGGAGAGTCAGAGGCGAACCGCCAAGCAGCGGGAAACAGCAAGAATCAAATTGAACCGCCGAGACGCCGAGGAAACCCTGATATCAATGACAAATTGAAGAAGGCCTGATCAGCGTTCCTGGTCACCGGTCACGGCCCTTGGAAACCGCCGAGGCGCCGAGAGAACAAAGACCAAGCACCAAATTGAAACAAGTCCGATACGCAAGGAAAATCCGGGGTTGTCAGGCGGGCAGGATCAGCACTACGCGCTTCACCCCGTTCCGAAGCAGCCTTTCGTGAAAGTTGATCAGCAAGCCGAGACGGCATCCTGTAGTTTTCAAGTAGGAAAGAACCTGGGCCTGATGAATTGGCAGCAGATGTTCGGCTGCTTTCAGCTCAACGACCAGGGAACCTTCGACAAAAAAGTCGGCTCTGCCTTCACCGATGCGGTGTCCCTTGTACGACACGCTGATTGTTTTCTGCCGCTCAAAAGATACGCCGCGCAGCTCCAGCTCGATCGCCAGCGCTTCCTCGTAGACACTTTCGAGAAATCCTGGCCCGAGTATGCGATGCACTTCCAGGGCCGCACCGATTCAAATTCTGATCTTTCTCGGCGCCTCGGCGTCTCGGCGGTTCAATCAGTTCTTGCTTTTCCTTGTCGTCCTCCGCGTCCTTGGCGGTTTAAGAGTCGGCTGTCTCGCCATCCCGGCGGTTTCATTTGGCCTTTCCAAGCATTCCCCCAAAGACAGTGTCGCCGTTGCGCCAGGCGATTTTTTCGGCGACATCCTGGGGCAGCTCCGACAGCCACTCGCGCGCGAGGCGCGCGTGCTCCACGACAAACGGCCAGCGCTCGGCGGTGTAGCTGTCGGTCCCGACCATGAAACGGTCAGGGAATTCCAGGAACAACGCGCGCCAGTCTGGCTGGAGCTTGCCATCCGGCGCGTAGTCGGTGCGGAACGCAAGGTCGCACCACAGGTTGCGGTGACGGCCCAGCATCTCGCGCACGCGATCGGGGAGCGCAAACCCTGCATGCGCCCACAGCACGCGTGCGCCCGGGTCCTGGCGGAAGATCCGTTCCACCGCATCCTGATCGCCATGGACGTGCAGGAAGAGCTTGCGCTCGCGGGCGAGCTGCACCATGCGCCTTACTACCGGCAGGTCGGCGTCGGCCCCGTAGACGTGGAATTCCCCGATCGCGACGTAGCGGTGGCGCTTGAGCCGTTCTTCGACGTAGCCCACGATCGCCTCGTCGCGCACCCACGTCGAGATGTCCCCGCGGCGGCGGTACGGCCGGAGTTCCGGGATGATGATGTCCGGTGCTTCCTTGTAGAGCGCCTGCGTGCCGTCGTCGTTCGAGCTGGATACCAGCGCGCGCTTGACCCCTGCCTTTCGCAGCAGCTCGATCGCCTCCTTCGGCGGCAGCGCGTCCGCCGTGTCGTGGCTGTAATGGATGTGCGCGTCGAAGATGGGCAGCTCCGCCGCGGGCGCCCACGGGGACGCAAGCGCGAGAAGCGACGCGGTGATTGCCGCGCGGGAGGAGCGTGGTATGGCCCAAACCGGTCGCATTGAGTTATCGTATCAAATGAAGATGGAAAAGGCGTGAACGGTGAGACAGTAAACGGTGAACGGGAAGAACCAGCCTGGGACCAGTCACGCCCTATCGGTCACGCCCTATCGGTCACGCCCTATCGGTCACGCCCCATCGGTCACGCTTCATCAAAACAATGGCTGAGGAATACATCCCCCTGGTGACACCGCCGGAGCGGCTCGAAGAGCCCGCGCTGTGGTTCGCGTTCCGGCGCACCGAGATCCTGGTGCTCAACAGCGCCGAGGCGCCGGCCTTGCCATCGTCGGTCGACCTGCGCGAGCAGGGGCTGGAGCCATTGAGGAGCCTCTACCTCGGTCTCTTCGGCGGCAGGCACTCATACGCCGTCGAAATCCACGAGTCGCAAACACTGCCCGAGGGCTGGTCGGCGCTCGGCCTGCGCGATCTCTTCGGGCTAGTGGAAACGACGCTCGCCGCGCTGTCGGGTCGCGCCTGGCAGCTCCTGGAGTGGGACCGCAATCACCAGTACTGCAGCCGCTGCGGCACGAAGACCGAGCCGCGCAGCGACGAGCGGTCACGCAGCTGCCCGGCTTGCGGCTTCACGAGCTATCCGCCGGTTTCGCCCGCTGTCATGATCCTGGTGACCCATGGCGGGAAACTGCTGCTCGCGCGCAAGCCCAGCTTCCCGGAAGGCCGCTTCTCCGCGCTCGCAGGGTTCGTCGAGCCGGGGGAGACGCTGGAGGACACCGTGATCCGCGAGACGCGCGAGGAGGTCGGGGTGGAGGTGCGGAACATCCGCTACTTCGGCAGCCAGCCGTGGCCGTTCCCGCATTCGCTCATGATCGCCTTCACCGCCGAGTACGCCGGCGGCGAGATCCGGCCCGACGGCACCGAGATCGCCGAAGCGCGCTGGTTCGAACCGACGGCGCTGCCGAAGCTCCCGCCCAAGATCAGCATTTCCCGGAGGCTGATAGATACGATCGCTGCGCGACTCGCCTCCGGGAAATGCGTGACCGATGAAACGTGACCGATGAAACGTGACGGGTGAGGCGTGACCGGTGATGCGTGAGCGGTACAGCGTAGCTTTTAACTAGTCCCGACCTATCCGACTCTTGATGGATTTACGCAGGGCGCTGACCAACCTGCCAGTTCGGTGCATTTGTTGAAGAGCCTTCCCGTTTCTCGGAAGGTACCCAAGGCGGATCGCTAGCTCCAGTTGGGTTTCCAGTTCAGCCAGCGAGCCATTGGCGATCCCCAGATATTGGATGAGTTCCCGCGGAGAGTTCCTCGCGGCACCTTCGGCGATGTTTGAAGGCACGGAAATGGCAGCGCGACGGATCTGTGCGGTCAGACCGAAAGTCTCCTCCTTAGGGAAACCTGCGGTCTCGCGATAAACGGCTTCGACGAGACTCATAGCCTCCTGCCATACAGTCAAGTCTCGATGTGTGCCCGTGGCTTCCATGTACCCGAGTAACGAGTGACTGGTCGTGAGGTTTACAAGTAATTAGCACAAATCACGAACTATCAGTCACGCCCTATCGGTCACGCCCTATCGGTCACGCCCCTTATCGGTCACCCCGCACCGCGCGGCCAGATAGTCCACGGTGCTCGCAAGCGTGGCGAGCTTACCGTAATCGGCTTCCGGAATGTCGACGCCGAGCTTCTCGTGCAGCCGGATCACCACGTTGAGAAAATCAAACGAATCGATGTCCACCTGGTCGCGGAACGGCTTGTCCGGGGCAACGGCGTCGAGATCCACTTCCGGAGCGATCGCCCCGAGCACTTCCCACAACACGGACTTGATCTGCTCCCGGGTCACCGCGCCCATCACAGCTTCTCTGGTTCTTGCAGCAGGCGGCCGACGGCCGCGAGGAACAGCGCACCGCGATGCCCGTCGCTCGCGCGGTGGTCCGCGGCGAGCGTGGCGTTCACCATGCGCCGGGAAGATGTACCGCCCGCCTCGACGCGCGGGCGCTCCGTCATCTTCCCGAATCCGACCAACGCGACCTGCGGCGGGTAGATCACCCCGTAGACCGTCTCCACGCCCTGCTCCCCGAGGTTGGTCAGCGTGATCGTGGGGTCCGTCAGCTCCGAGCTGCGGAGTCTCCCGCCGCGCACCCGCGTCACCAGGTCGCGCAGATCGGCCATCAGCTCGTTGAGACCCTTGCGGTCCGCGTCGTGGATCGCGGGTGCAACGAGGCCCCCGCCGCGCATCGCGATCGCCATGCCGACGTGAATGCCCGGCCCCGGCCTGAATTCGCCGTCGGTAAAGAAGCCGTTCAATTCCGGCACCTCGCGCAGGGCGAGCGCCACGGCCTTGACGAGGAGGACGGCGTAAAGCGCGCGCTCCGCGACGGGCCGTTTCGCGTTTTCCTGCTCGAGCCACGTGAGCGCGCGCGTCATGTCGATCTCGGTGCCGAGGTAGTAGTGCGGTATCTCGCGCTTGGAGCGCGCCATCGCGACCGCGATCGCCCGCCTCATCTGCGCGTGCCATTCCGGAGCGGCGGCCTTTGCCGCCGGTGCAGGCTTCATCGCGAGAGCCGCGCGCTCGACGTCTTCGCGCGAGACCACGCCATCAGGACCGCCCGGCTCGACGCGCGCAATGTCGATGCCGAGCTCCTCGGCGAGCTTGCGCGCCGCGGGGGAAATCCTGGCTCGCGGGGCGGCAGGGGCCGGCCGCGGTCGAGCGGCGGGCGCCGCCGTCGGGATGGGCGCAGCCGCGGCGGGCGCGATGGGCGGGCGCGACGGCGCCTCGCCCACCGTGGTGAGCGTGGCGAGCAAGGCGCCGACAGGCACTTTCTGTCCCGGCCCCACGACGATTCTCTCCACGGTGCCGCTCTCCCAGATCTCCACCTCGATGGCACCCTTCTGCGTTTCCACCACGGCGACCACCTGGCCGCGCTTGACCTCCTGGCCGGGCTTCACCTGCCACTCGACCAGCGTGCCCGCTTCCATGTCAGCCCCGAGCGAGGGCATGCGGAACTCATACGCGCCCATGCATGAGCCCCTTGGCAGTCGCGACGATCGAGGCCGCTTGCGGCAGAGCGGCGTCCTCCAGGTGCTTGGAATAGGGCATCGGCACCTCGGCGCTGCAGACGCGCGCGACCGGCGCGTCGAGCTCGTAGAACGCGCGCTCCATGATCCGCGCGCTCACCTCGGCGGCGAGACTGCCGGAGCGCCAGCCTTCATCGATGATCACCGCGCGGCGCGTCTTCACGACCGAGGCGAGGATGGTCGCATCATCGAGCGGACGCAGCGTGCGAAGATCCACCACCTCGGCGCTCACTCCGCCTCGCGCGAGCTCCTCCGCCGCCTCGAGTGTCTTGCCGAGCGATCCGCCGTAGGTGATGAGCGTCACATCAGAGCCGGCGCGCCGCACCGCCGCCTTGTCGATGTCTACGGCGCGCGCGCCCTCCGCGAGATCGCCCTCGAGGTTGTAGAGCAGCGCATGCTCGAAGAGGATCACGGGATCGGGGTCTTCGAGCGCCGTCCACAGCATGCCGCGCGCGTCCTCGAGCGTGGCAGGCGTGACGATCCGCAGCCCGGGGATATGGGCATACCACCCTTCGAGGCTGTGGGAATGCTGCGCGGCGAGCTGCCGCCCGCCGCCGGTCGCCATGCGGATGACGAGCGGAACGCTGAACTGCCCGCCCGACATGTGGCGGATCGTGGCCGCGTTGTTCAAGATCTGGTCGAGCGCGAGCAGGCTGAAATTGACGGTCATCACTTCCACGATCGGACGCATGCCGGCGAGCGCGGCGCCGATCCCCGCACCGACGAAGGCGGATTCCGACAGCGGGGTATCGCGAATGCGCTCCTCGACGAATTCCTCGAGCAGTCCCTTGCTCACCGCGTAGGTGCCCCCGTAGCGCCCCACATCCTCGCCCATCAGGAACACCCGCGGATCGCGGCTCAGAGCGTCTCGAAGCGCTCCCCGTACTGCCTCGCGGTAGGTCGTCTTCATGGCCCCGTCAGCGCCGAGTGTAGACGTCGCGCTCGAGGTCCTCCACCGGCTCCCAGGTGCCGCGCTCGGCGAAATCGACCGCGGCCTCAACCTCGCGGGCGACTGCCTGCTCGACTTCCTCGGTGTCGGCCTGCGTCAGCAGCCCGGACGCCGCGGCGCGCCCGATGAAGCCCGTGATCGGGCAGTGCTTCTTCCACTGCTCCACCTCGGCCTTGCTGCGATAGAGCTCCGGGTCGAACATCGAGTGTGCGCGGAAGCGGTAGGTCCTGAACTCCAGGAAATAGGGCCCGCCGCCCGCGCGCACCGCGTGTGCCGCGTGCCGCGTCGCTTCCATCACGGCCACCACGTCCATGCCGTCCACGCTCTCCGCGGGAACGTTGTAGCTCTGCGCCTTGGCGCACAGCTCGGGGCGCGCCTCGGAGCGCTCGAAGCGCGTGCCCATGGCATAGAGGTTGTTCTCGCAGAGCAGCAGCAGCGGCACCTTCCACAGCTCGGCGAGGTTCAGCGATTCGTGGAACTCGCCCTCGGCGACCGCGCCCTCGCCGAAAAAGCACGCGGTGATTTCCGGCCGCCGCTGCATCTTCTGCGCCAGCGCGTAGCCCGCCGCCATCGGCAGGCCCCCGGCCACGATCGCGTTGCCGCCGTAGAACCGGGCGGCCGCATCGAAGAGATGCATCGAGCCGCCGCGTCCGCGCGAGCACCCCTCGCGCTTGCCGTACATCTCGGCCATCACCGCGCCGGCGGAAACGCCGCGCGTGAGCGCGTGACCGTGCTCGCGGTAGGTCGCGAACACCGCGTCCTCCGGACCGAGCGCCGGCATCGCGCCGGTTGCGACTGCCTCCTCGCCGATGTAGAGGTGCAGAAAGCCGCGGATCTTCCCGGCGCCGTAGAGCTCCGCCGATTTTTCCTCGAAGCGGCGGATGCGCACCATCTCGAAGAGCAGGCGCCGCGCCGTGGCGCGATCGAGGTTCACGCGCCGCCCTCCAGGGTCGAGGTGTCCCCCTCCGGCAGCCCCAGCTCGCGCGCCTTGAGGAGGCGCCGCATGATCTTGCCGCTGCGCGTCCTGGGCAGGCCCGGCAGGAAATCGATCTCCTTGGGCGCGACCGCCGCCCCGAGGCGCTTCCGCGCGAAGCCCAGCAGCTCGCGCCGCAACGCCTCCGAGGGCTGGTTCCCGTCCTTCAGCGAAACGAAGGCCTTCACGGTTTCCAACTGCACCGGGTCGGGCTTCCCGATTACGCCCGCCTCCGCGACCGCCGGGTGCTCCATCAACACGCTCTCCACTTCGAACGGACCGATCAGGTGGCCGGCGGACTTGATGACGTCGTCCGCGCGGCCGATAAACCAGAAATAGCCGTCGGCGTCGAGCTTGGCAAGATCGCCGGTGAGGTACCACCCTCCGGCGAAGCACTTGCGATAGCGTTCCTCTTCCTTGAGGTAGCCGCGGAACATCGAGGGCCATCCCGCGCGCAGCGCGAGCTCGCCCTGGACGTCCGGCTCGGTGATGACCTCGACGGCGTCCTCGCCCGCGCGCTTCACGATCGCCGCCTCGATCCCGGGCAGCGCCCGCCCCATCGAGCCCGGCTTGATGTCCATGGCGGGATAGTTCGCGATCATGATGCCGCCGGTCTCGGTCTGCCACCAGTTGTCGTGTATCGGCAGGCCGAACGCCTCCTCGCCCCAGAGCACCGCCTGCGGATTGAGCGGCTCGCCCACGCTCGCGATGAAACGCAGATCCGGAAAGGCGTGGCGCCGGGCCGTCTCGGCTCCGGCTTTCATCATCATGCGCACCGCGGTGGGGGCGGTGTACCACACGCTCACGCGCTGCTCGCCGAGGACGGTGTACCAGCGCTCGGCGTCGAAGTCCGCCTCATCCACGATGCTCGTGATGCCGTGCGTGAGCGGCGCAACGATGCCGTAGGAGGTGCCGGTTATCCACCCTGGGTCAGCGGTGCACCAGAAAATGTCGTCCGGATGGAAATCGAGCGCAAGCCCGCCCGTCGCGTGGTGCGCCACCACCGCCTCGTGCACGTGCAGTGCGCCTTTCGGACGGCCAGTCGTGCCGCTGGTGAAGTGCAGCAACGCGGCGTCCTCCGGCGCCGTGGGTTCGATGGTGAACGCGGGGCCCGCCTGCGACAGGAGCGCGTGAAAGTCCCGCGTGTCGGAGACCCCGGACGCGGAACCGTCGTCATCAACCACCAATACGTGCTTGAGCTGCGGCAGCCGCTCGCGGATGCCAGCCACCTTCTTCGCATAGAGCGATGCGGTCGTCACCAGCACGGAGCCCTCGCCGATCGCGAGCCGCGTGAGAATCGGCTCCGGACCGAATGCCGAGAAGAGCGGGCTCACGACGCACCGGTTCTTGAGCGCGCCCAGCACGGAAACATAGAGCTCAGGGATGCGCCCGGCGAGCACGAACACCCGCGCGCCTCTTCCCGCGCCGAGCCCGCACAGCACGTTGGCGAAGCGGTTCGTGAGCTCGCGCAGATCGGCGTACGTGAAGTCCTTCACCGCACCGCCCTTCCCGAGCCAGCGCAGCGCCCGATGCCGGGCGCGCGCGCCGGCGGCATGACGGTCAACGGCCTCGTGGGCGATGTTCAAACCCCTGTCACCCGGCAACCCTTCGAGCGCGCGCCGGGCTTCGTCCCAGGAAAACGCGGCACGGGCCGCCTCGTAGTCGGCGAGGTTGGGGCGGCCCGCTGCCGGCCTGCTCTTCTTCGAAATCACCTGCATCGCACAGCCCGTTTCTTGCGCCTCGGCTGCGGGCTCATCGCCGCTCAAAAACACCGTATCCCCTGCCCTGCGGCGGGCTCTTGACCTAGATCAAGAGACCCCAGGCTAGGAGTTCATTGGATCAAAGTCCAACGAACTCCTTTGGCAAAACCGCCTCCAATTTCTGAGGCGGTTTTGCTGTCAGCAGCCTGTCGGACTTGACATCCGACAGGCTGCTGGCGATAACGTAGCGTACTGCGGGACGTCGCACGACGCCCGCCCGCGTCAGCCGCCATGCGAAACTGGAATGTTCTCGTCACCGTCCTCCCCACACGCGGCGGCACGCACGCGTTGCTCGGCGCCTTGAGCTCGCTCGGCGAGTTCCACGGGACATCGTTCAAGGACGTCTGCGTCGGTCGCGTGGAGGACCAGGAAAAGTTCTTCGGGGCGCTGCTCGACGCGATGCACTCCGGCAAGCGCTGGTTCCGGCACGTGGGCCGCGTGGTGCCGATCGCGCACACCTTCCAGTTCACGGTGGAGTCCCTGGTCGAGCAGCTCACGGAGGCGGTGACCCAGCTCGCGCGCGAGATCAGAGGGGGAACGTGCTTCGTCCGCCTGGAGCGCAGAGGATTGCACGGCGAGGTGCACACCACCGACCTCGAGCACGCCGTGGCGGACCATCTTTTTTCGCTGGTGCAGGCGCAGGGCGGATCCCTGCGCACGTCGTTTCACGACCCCGACTACATCCTCGTCGCGGAAACGCTCGGCAACGAATGCGGCGTCGGCCTGATCACCCGCGATCTGCGGGCGCGCTTTCCTTTCATCCGTGTCCGGTAGGATTTTGCCGGACCTCGCTCCGGCAAAATCCTTAGCAGCCTGCCGGAACGTCAGGTCCGGCAGGCTGCTATGTGGCGAACTCGTCCCGGAACGAGTCCTCGGTCTTTCTCTTCTCGACCGAGCGTTCCTGGCTGATCAGGCGTGCGATGCGGCCAAGCTCCTCCGCCAGCAAAGTCAGCAAGTCATCGACGGTGACGATCCCCACCAGGCGTCCCGCGTGGTCGACGATCGGCGCCCGCCTGACCCCTTTCTCGCTCATCGCCCGCAGGGTCTCCAGGCTCGTTCGAAACCGGCGTGGCGCAAACCCATGCCCGGAGCCGGGCCGGCGCCGCGCTTGCTATTCGGCTCATTTTACGAAAGGACGGTCAAAGCAGTTTGACCTGAATCAAGTCGCTGCCGACTGCTTGCGTTTATTTTTAGGCTTCACAGGAGATCTTGATGAAAGCCAAGACTGTGCCCCCCGGAGCCAGGCGCGTACGAAGGAACAAATTGATCCAGGAACACGTCCACGACAGCTACAAGTCGTGGGGCAAGCTGCCCGAGCCCACGCTTTGTCCGCAGTGCGGGGCGGTGTTCCAGGACGGCCGCTGGCGATGGTTATCGCCACCCGCTGCCGCGCATCAGCAGATGTGCCCGGCCTGTCACCGTATCCATGACGAGTTCCCGGCCGGCTTTGTGATGCTCGAAGGCGATTTCATCGGCGCTCACCGCGATGAACTGCTGCATTTGATACGCAACCTGGAGAAGCGGGAAACGAAGGAACACCCCCTGCAGCGCATCATGAACATCACGGACGAAAACCGCGGCGTGCTGGTGACGACGACCGACATCCATCTCGCGCGCGGCATCGGCGAGGCGCTGCATCACGCCTACCAGGGCCGGCTCGAATTTCATTACAACCCGGAGGAAAACCTGCTGCGCGTGCACTGGAGCCGCTGATCGTGTTGACGCATCTGCCCGCCAAATCCGCCCCGCATGCGGGACGCCGCTCATCGCCTTTCGGGCCGCGCCGGCTCGTGGCCGCGCTCGGCGGTTCGTTCGCCGCCATGCTCGGCATCGATCTGGCGGGCGGGCGCCCGCAGGAGATCTACAAGTGGTTCCTCGCGGCGATCCTCTATGGGGCCCGTATT
>Ga0209640_10005590_pt1 | contig 10972 bp, 12 predicted proteins | sample RifCSP10_1_FD_184018 | JGI IMG/M metagenome (GOLD analysis project Ga0209640, IMG submission 184018) | Soil microbial communities from Rifle, Colorado - Rifle CSP2_sed 10_1 (SPAdes) (version 2) | ecosystem: Environmental > Terrestrial > Deep subsurface > Rock core/Sediment | place: Rifle...
CATCTGGACTGGTAGTTCGTAAACGGAGTCCATGACAGTATCCCAGTCATCAACGTAGCGGAACTTTGAGCCCGAATCCAGAAACATCTCTCTCCTTAGCTCTTCGGCTAAGACATCCTCAAGCTTCGGTACCTTTTTGCCCATTAGAATCCCTCTTCACGCTTATCAACTCTTGCTATTTTAACTGCTACCATTGCCAAAAGAGATGCAATTCAAGTCTGTTGAGATAGCGTACTTTTTGCACGCTACGGAGGATTACGATAAAGTAATTGCCAGCATTGCAAAGGAGCTTTCCGCTTCTATTGACAAATTCGAGGTTTGCAGTGCCGAGGGGCATTATGGCAATCCTCTAAGAATAGTAAAAGCTCATATTACGGGAGTAGAAGCGAGAGATTTTGCTGAAAGCTTTTTCGGCAGACTTTCATCAATAGTCAAAGATAATATTGTACAAGAAATCGGACTTTCTTTGAACGAGCATGGAGACCTATTCATAAGGCTTGACAAGCAGCAGCTCCTTGCAGGAAAAATTGTCCTTGCAGAAGTAGATCCTATAAGGCTGAAGTTCAAGCAAAGGTACAACATGCCGAGGGAACAGCTTTTGCAGGCTTACACAGGGTTTTTGCAAGCATGAACAATTAACTAGATATGCGAGATGCTCTAAAAGTCCGTCAACTGCTAAATCCTATCTTGCCGCGGAAAATATGCTGTATCTTTGCAATAAGACTGTTATCTTTTGCAATTTTTTCAAATTCTGTATGCTAACGAAAACTTGCTCTAATTGTATCCAACCAAAGATGCAAAAATTATCGCATAAAAGGTAAAATATCCAATCGGTATAATAAGCAACTGTAGATATGTCCAGTCTATTAGTAATGTGCCCGTTCTGCAATGAACAGATGTCCTTTTTGCAGTTCGAGGAACACAACTGTTTTGGCGATGAGCCCGAACCAAGGAACTTCGACTTGGGCGGAGGGTAAAACCTATTTTCTTTGGAAATCTGCTAGCCGTAGAACCCTTTCTCTCTTCTTGGAACCCGGCTTGAAATCCTTTTGTACAATGATGAGTACCACTCTTCAACCTCTTTGGAGATCGAGGGTTTCACTGCAGACAGTGCGTTATCAAAATCACTTTGAAGAACCTTTAGGATCGTATCATTCCTCCTCAATGATGACAGAGCTGCTTCCCTGCAAAGAGCCTCCAGATCAGCACCAGAATATCCTTCAGTCCTTTTAGCTATATCGTCTATTGAAACTCCCTCTCCGATAGGCATCTTCTGCGTAATCATGCGGAGTATCTCCTTCCTTGCCTGCTCGTCTGAAGGCTTTATGTAAATCAGCAGGTCGAGCCTTCCCGGTCTTAATAGCGAAATGTCCAGTATGTCGGGTCTGTTTGTTGCCCCTATAACAAAAACTTCCTCGGAGCTTGATATCGTGTCAATCTCCGTAAGAAGCTGGCTCAACACTCTCTCTCCAACTCCAGAGTCCTCGCTCTCCATAGACCTGCCAGCAGCAATAGAGTCTATTTCGTCGAAAAATACGATACATGGAGTTGAGGTTCTTGCCTTCCTGAAAATCTCTCTAACTGCTTTTTCAGATTCTCCAACCCACTTTGAAAGGATCTCAGGTCCTCTAACAGTTATGAAATTGGCACCGCTTTCCGTCGCAATGGCTCTTGCCAGTAACGTCTTCCCACATCCCGGAGGGCCGTACATAAGAACCCCTCTCGGAGGCTTGACACCTACTTTGTGGAATACTTCTGGCTTTGTCAAAGCCCATATCACGTTTTCCTGGAGCTTCTTCTTGATGTCTTCCAAGCCTCCAATCGAGCTCCAAGGCACGGAGGGAATTTCGACGTAGAATTCCCGCATCGCTGTAGGCACTATCTCCTTTCGTGCATCCCTAAAGTCCTGGGCATTGACCGTCATCGCCTCCAAAATCTCTGGGGAAATCTGCTCCCCTTCTAGCTCGATTTCAGGCAAGAACCTCCTCAAGGATTTCAGTGCTGCTTCCCTGCAGAGAGCCCTCAAATCCGCACCAGTATAGCCGTGCAGTTCAGAAGCTACTTGAGCAAGGCCTACATCAGGAGCTAACGGCATCCCTCTTGTATGAATCTGCAATATTTCTAATCGACCCTCTCTATTCGGAACGCTGATCTCAATTTCCCTGTCAAACCTTCCAGGTCTCCTTAATGCTGGGTCGATGCTGTCAGGTCTATTAGTCGCTCCGATTACTATGACATCTCCTCTTTCCGACAAGCCATCCATCAATGCCAGAAGCTGCGCAACTACCCTCTTTTCGACATCTCCGAAGACCTCTTCCCTCTTGGGCGCTATGGCATCTATTTCATCGATGAAAATTATGCTCGGAGCGTTCTCTTTGCCCTCCTTGAATATCTCCCTTAACCGCCCTTCTGTCTCTCCGTAGTACTTGTTCATGATTTCCGGGCCATTGACAACTAGAAAGTTTGCTTCTACCTCGCTTGCCAATGCCTTTGCCAGTAACGTCTTTCCGCATCCCAGAGGGCCGTAGAGCAATATCCCGCTCGGAGGCTCTATCCCTAGTCTTTGGAATACTTCTGGGTGCCTTAACGGAATCTCGGCAATCTCCCTGAGCCTCCTGATTTCCACTTTTAATCCTCCAATTTCTTCGTAGCTTAGAGCTATTCCTTTCTTCTCGGGGACTGCCTGATTGGAAATGTTCAGCTTTGTATTTTGATCAATCTTCACTATGGGTTTGGGAATTATTTTGATGGCAGTGAACAGAATGGGACTTCCGAGTATTACTACCGTCGCATCATCGCCTTCGGTAAGTGCAAAGCCCTTCAGCCTATTCTTTACGAACTCGCAGAAGTCTGGGTCGATTACCAATTTACCTCCAACAGGCGCCAGAGTTACAGACCTTGCAGCCTTTGCATCTGCTCTTCTAACAGAAACGAAATCATCTACAGAAACGTTGCTGTTCTTCCTGCTCTGTCCATCGACTCTGATTATCCCTGCAGAGCTGTCTTCGGGGTCTGCAGGCCATGCTGTTGCAACTGTTGCCCTTTTACCAATAATTTCTATTACGTCGCCTGCTGAAACTTCGAGTGCTTCCATAGTTTCAACGTCTAGCCTTGCTCGACCCTTCCCTACGTCCCTCTGCTTAGCTTCAGCGACCTTCAACTGAACTGCCATGACCTTCCTTTCCTTGGCCATCTAAGACTGGCCTATGCTTAACTGCAATATAAGAAAATCTTCTGCTTTGCCCGTCCCTGCATGATTTCCTACGGGGCGTGCCCCTGCACAAAAGAGGGGGGAGCCATATAAAGCCAGAAGAGCATAGTACTAGAGTGTAGTCAACAGATCAAAAAGGAGCCTCGGGAGGGATTTGAACCCTCGACATCTTGCTTACAAGGCAATTGAGCGATCAATTGATCTGCACTCTAGACCGGGCTGAGTTACCGAGGCCTGTCGCAAACGCATCTACGTCTTTTATTTCAACTTTCCGGCATTCCCTTTGGCTTGCTGCGTCCCCTCATTAAGGCTACAACCACACCTATAACGACTATGATTGCAACTACGCCCGCAGCTAGAGTCAGGTCGATTCCTGATGAATACTCTGGAGCAGGTGCAAGAGCTGGTTCTGGTTGCTGCGGTTGCGGTAGAGGAGCAGGAGCTGGATTTGGCGGTACAACTGGTTGAGCAGCTACAGCGTTTACTATTAGGTTACCTTCCAATCCCCTTTCTCTGTGAGTAGGACTGACGCTGCAATAGTACTTGAATGTCCCAGCAGAGGTAGCTACAAATTCAACTGTTGTCGTGTTAGAGCCAGATATTCTATCGGATTTCACGTTATATGGAGAGGGGGAGTTGGCATCTAAGGAAAAGTCATGTCTTGCGGTGACCGCCGATGTCAAGATAATTCTGACGGTATCACCTTGATTCACTATGATGTCTGGTCCTCCTTTTGTGCCGTTATAACCGAAATTGTTGAGAACCAATTTGAATTCATCCACCTTTTGCATTTGCTGAGCTTGGCCGAAACTTATGATTGGTACTGTAAATGATACTAGGAATACGAGAGACACTACTGTGAGGGAGAGTATTGCAGTTTTCTTCGAACTTAAACTTGGATTGGTCAATGTGACTTGAGGCAAGCTGTTGATTTAATATAAGCTGAAGGCTGTTCATTTTGAACGAACAATTTTTTTGCAAAAAATCTCCCGCAAGTGTTTTTAGTGTAGCTCATTAACGGCCTGCAGAGGCATTTTGGTGGAGTCCGCGGTAGTCTATGGCTTGAGCACTGAAGGCTATCAAATAGCTTCTTCTCTTGTCGCAAGCAAGGTTAAAACGATCATAATCGACGAGAACCTGCAACAGGCAATAGAATTTACTCAAGACATTGCAAAAAACTACAAATCGGCAAAGGACTTGCTCGAGGAGGAGCCACTTCTGGGCATACGCTCGATGGAAGAATCAATTTCTGATGCAACTGCGTTATTCTTTGCTCCAAAAATTAGGAAATTTGACGATTCTACAAAGAGCGAAATCGCATCAAAGCTAAACGGTTTATCGAAAAACCTTGCAAAGGGTTCCATGCTGTTTTACAATCTGCCTTTGGGTCACGCCGGCAATGCCGAGAATTTTGAGGTTATAGAGAGAGCTAGCGGCTTGAAGCCAGACGAAGATTTCACCTATGTATTCGCACCACTATGGCCAAAAACGGCAAGCGCAGTTTCCGTTGGAAGCAATTCGCTCAAAGATCCGAAAAAGGTCGCATCAATGATTAAGAGCGCTGGCATTAAATCTCCGCAGATTCTTTCCATTGCGCAGGCAGAGCTGCACTTTGCGAAGGAAATCATAATGAGATATTCCCCATTGGCTTCTGAACTCGAGGTCTGCAGGGCTGTTGCGGATGTAGAAGAAAGGAAGGAATTTAGCAAGGCACTGAAGAATTCTGATTCTTTCATAGACGATCTGTCGGACGGGATATTCGATCTCCGAACAGTTTCCGCTTCGCTCGAAACTGGAGAACCATCTCTGTACCTTGCTTCTGGCACGCTCAGGGCAATAGAAGGCTATGTCCGATATCTCACAGATGAAATAAAAAAACTGATGAAGAAGAAAGCCCTCAAGGCCAGCAGGACCAGCATATCAATAGCATGGGCGCTCGACAGGTATGAAATAAGAGGGGAAAAGATGCGTGTCTATGATCTGTTGATAGAAAGGCTCAGCGACTATGTTGGTGACGTAGTTTCTCCTCCTTCTTACGAAAAAGGCTCCGGAATTGTACAATTGCCAGTTCTATCGGGGGACAAGGCGAATCTGGTAATCGCATGCTCAAAAGCTGATGTTGAAGCCTTAATTTCAAAGGGTTCCCGCAGCGCAGAATTAGTGATAATGAGGGCCGACCTTGCTTGCACTGCAAATTGACATTCCAAAAGCTAATCAGAGAGCTTTCTGGGAGGCTTGAGCAATGAAGGCTGCTGTGATAGGCACAGGTGGTTGGGGCAAGAACCACCTCAGAGTTTTCAACGAGTTGGGGATACTGTCATGCTTTGCCGAAATTGATGAGCCGAAGAGGAAACTGTACTCTTCAAAATATGGCGTCAAAGGGTATGCGAATATTGATGATATGCTGAAGAGCGGAAAGCCAGACATGGTTTCCATCTGCACTCCAACGGTAACGCATTTTGAGCTTGCAAAGAAGACTATGCATGCAGGCGTCGCAACGCTAGTCGAGAAACCTCTAACCTATTCTTCGAAGGACGGAGAGGCGTTAGTAAAGATGGCAGCGGAAAAGAAGGTTCCTCTAACGGTAGGTTTCATAGAGAGGTTCAACCCTGCAATTTCAGAGCTCAAGAAGATAATACAGGGGAAAATGCTTGGAGAGCCATTGCTGCTAGAATTTCACAGAGAAAACAGGTGGGCCGGCAGCATAAAAGATGTCGGAGTTGTACTAGATACTTCAGTTCATGACATAGATACTGCAAGGTGGTTATTTGACACGGAACCTACTATAGTCTTTGCAAGGACGGGAAAGGTAATTAGTCAGCACGAAGATTTTGCAGCCATAATTCTGGGCTTCGACGGCCAGAAGACTGCATTCTTGGTTTCAAACTGGGTAACCCCGAAGAGAGTAAGGGAGCTCGTCGCTGTTTGTACCTCAGGTATAGTAACCGCTGATTACATAACTCAAGAGATCAGGCTTGATGACAGCGATGGCACTCAGATACCGAGGAGGCAGACGCAGGAACCCTTAATGATAGAGCTCAAGAGTTTCATGGAAGCTGTTGAGCAGAAAAAACCCCCTCTTGTGTCGGGAAAAGACGGTGTCAATACTACAAAAATAGCTGAAGCTGCACTCGCATCTAGCGAAAAGGGAGTCCCCATATACCTGAACCTTTGATGATGAATCATGAAGAGAAAGCTCCTCTACATACTTGCCTGCCCGATAGACAAGTATCATCCTTTGGATCTTTATGAATTTGCAGCGAGCAATGATGTCATTCAGCATGGCCTATTGGTATGCCCAAAGTGCATGCGCTACTACCCAATCATAGATGAAATCCCGAGAATGCTTCCCGACGAAATGCGCCACGACAAAGAGGATATAGAATTTCTGCAGAAGTGGAAGAAGAGCATCCCGGAGAAGATCCTGAAGTCTGGCAAGCCCTTTCACATTTAACCCCTTAAATATCGTCCAGAGGAGACGAGAACCGTGCCAAAAAAACCAATAAATTTCATTGGTAACAATGTAAAACTCGGCAAGAACGTGAAGATTTGGAACTTTGCCTATGTTGGCAGCAACACCACAATTGGAAACAACGTGATGATAGGCTCCCTTGCCCATGTGGATTACGATGTTATAATTGGCGACAATTCAAGGATCGAGGGTTCAGTATATCTGGCTCCGAAGTCAAGAATAGGAAAAAATGTCTTCGTTGGGCCTGCAGCCGTACTTACCAACGATCCATATCCTCCTTCAAAGAAACTTGCTGGCGTACTTGTTGAAGATGGAGCAGTAATCGGAGGCAACTCTGTTATAAAATCTGGCGTGAAAATAGGCAAGAATAGTGTCGTAGCTATGGGAGCTGTAGTTACAAAGGATGTTCCTGCAAATACTGTCGTCGTTGGAATCCCCGCAAGAGCAGTTTATTCTAGAGTTGAATATAACAAGAGGATGAAGGCTTGGGAAGATGGAGAGCTGCGAAAGAAAAACTGAATACAAACCTACAGACTCAATCAAATTGATCTGTACAAGCAAAAGGCAAAAGTTCTTGCATCGGAATTAGAGCCAAAGTGGATGAAAGGAGAAAAGATTAGCTGGAATTATCTTAAAGAAATTTGCTTAGTGGATATGACTTTGTGGAAGCTTCTGCTGAAAGAGTTTCGAGGGGCTACAGCATAGGAGATCATAAGAAACAATTCCTTGCAAAGAAATGACTGTTTAATAGAACCTCTATTCGTTTTATCTTCATGCTCAAGAGCAGTGGAAAGGTTAAGGCTGAACCTGCAAAGAACGCTATTGATGCTGAGCTGCAATGGCTAATTGATAGGAACGATGGAGCGCCAAACTTCGAGTTAAGGAAGTTCAGGATAAAGCCGGGGGGAAGTATACCGAAGCATTACCATCCGGAAATCGAGCACGAACAGTACGTTATCAAGGGAAATTATACTGTTGGCATAGGTGACAAACAGCACAAGGTCAAGACTGGCGATGCACTGTTCATCCCTGCTGGGACGATACATTGGTACAAAAACAACAGTAAAGAAGACGCTGAATTCCTCTGCATCATACCCCGCAAGGAAAACTACGATACAATATATCTGAAGTGAAAGCTAGCACATAGAATGCTAGCTAGTCAAGAAGCTGCAACGCTTGTTCTCTTGGAACCGCTATTAGCGTCTCTATCGAAGCCAGATCGGAGAACTCCAGCGCTATCTTCATCGCTGCATCCTCGTTGTCTGCTTCAAACGCCAATACTGCGTCGTATCTTCCGAACGTCCAAAACGCTGCTAGGGTCTGCTTCGCCCCGTTCTTCGTCAGGATTTCTGGGGTTCTGCGGACGTCTTCCTTCCTTGGCTTCCTCCTGAACTTTGCCAACATTACGAATATCATTGCTTTGCATCTGCATTTCCATTTGTATTTAAGCCCAACTCAAAATGTTGTGTCTGTGCTTGTCTATGTATTTCCCTTGGTATTTAAAACTCAAAAACTGAAACAAAATTACACCACAATCTTCAATAAAGTTTTTAGACAGTTGAAAAAGAAAGGGACAACGGGAGTAAGATTATGGCTAAAGTTGAGGTTGGACAGAAGGCACCTGATTTCACGTTATACGATACTGAGCGGAAGCAAAGGAAACTGTCAGAATTCATGGGGAAAAAGACTGTCATAGCATTCTTCCCCGGTGCTTTTACAGGTACTTGTACGAGAGAGGCATGCAAGTTGAGAGATGACTTGTCGAAACTACAGAAAATGGGCGCCCAGATAGTTGGCATTAGCGTTGACAGCCCATTTGCCAACAAAGGCTTTGTGGACGCAAACAAGCTAAGCTTCCCATTTCTAAGCGATTACGGGAGACAAACAATTGCGAAGTATGGCTTAGAATTGAACAACTTTGCAGGACTGCCTAACTATCTAGTCGCAAAAAGGTCTATTTTCATAACAGACAAAGATGGTATTGTAAGGTTCAAGTGGGTAACCGACGATCCTGGGATTGAACCAAATTACGAGGAGATAAGCAAGGCTCTTGCAAGCATCAAGTAGTCTTGTAGACTTTGCGTTTCATGTAGAGCATAGTTAATTGCCATAATGCGAATATCCAGAAGAGGACAAGTATTCCTGAAATGACAGCCTTCACTATCGCTGTTATCAGAATACCTCCTGGTACGATGTCTGGAAAAGGTACGACTACGGTGAATATGAGGTAAGATAAAACGAGCAGCAGGACCAAAGCTACTGTCATTATGCCCATTATCGGATAGATCGTCTTCATAGCTTCACCCATGTCAGTGCTGCGACGATTATTGCCAGTAATGATGAAAATGCTGTAAGTTTGTATATACTTTGAACTATTTCCTTCTCGCTCATGGGAGCGTCTGCAACTATCAGCCGGACTAGAGTTATCGGTGCCTTTGAATCCCTCTCTGCAACTAATCTACCATCATCCAATACTACTGTTGGTCTTATCTTGATTTTTCTATGCTCCGTAAATCTCCTTACGCTTGAGAGGTAGAAGAACGAGTTCATTATGGCTGGCAGGATTGCAATCACGCCGACCAATTCGACTCCCCCGACTATGACTATAGCGCCGTACATCGCTCCGAATGCTAGGGTTCCAGAATCCCCAGGGAATATTTTAGAGGGAAACTTATGGTGCATGAAGAACCCAATTGCGGCAGAAAAGAGTACTATTGCGGAGGCTGCAAGGACGAACTGCTGTTTCAAAAATAAGGCGAATATTACGGGTATAGAAGTTAGAATGACGAAGCCGCTTACAGCTCCATTCAACACGTCTATTGTGTTTACCGTGTTCGCGGTGACAGGTATCGCGAAAAGTATGAGCAGAAAATAGATCAAGGAAATTCTTGCAGCGCCGAATAATGGGAATGTAAAGTAAGGAGAATAGGTTCCGAGTAGTATTATTGGAAGGCCCCCAGCAATCATGAGAAGAGGCTTCAGCGGCCCGGAGAGAGTTCTCAGGTCATCTATAATTCCGACGATGAAGCCAGAAAGCGTCGCTATGGATATTGCAAGGATTCCGTTGTTTCGGGTAATTGCATATAGAATGATCAGAGTGATCAAAAGGCCTAGGATTATTGCAGGCCCTGCAGGTCTTGGGATGTTGGGCTTGTCTGGTTTATGATAGTCCATCGCAACCCAGCCCCTTGCTGTGAGTTTTTTGATCAGGTACGCAGTGCTAAAGTAAGTGATCAAAAGAGGCAGAATAGCAGAAATTATAATTGCTGGGATAGAATCTTGTATCATCTAGGTTTCAGCTCTGCGCAAGTATGGAATCTCGCAACTTCGAGTTATATAGACCGTTTTTATACTGTTGCCTTTTAGCGTTTGAAATTGCGGGGGTCGTCGGCTAGTCTGGTCTAGGCTTTATGGCTTGGGCCCATAAGATCGAGGGTTCAAATCCCTCCGACCCCACCAAAAACATGGTAATGGAAAATCCCAGATCCATATTCCCAGATCCATATGATTGTTCTAAATGAACGTGTAGGCCAGGGGGAAAGGATTGATCTAAAGCAGGAACCCACAAAGCAACTACTCCTGCTGTCAGGTTATGGCCGACGAAATCAAGTGCATAGGAATTTCAGACATGAACGATGCACATATTCAGCGGAAGGTAAGGTAGAGGTGACTTTGTTATCACGAATAACGGAAGTATGCGGAAAGCAGTACCCGCTACTCAAGTTAAGGAGTTTATAGACCAAGTGCTAGGAGTGTGTTGCTCAGCTCCCCCTGAGGAGCCATAGTAAAGTTGCCTCTACGAATTGGGGAAGGTGCAGTCGCAGGTTCTTAAACCTGATTAGGTTCAAATTCTCTAATTGGAATGCAGATGTATAATCTGGCGCCATCGGTGGGATTGATACCACATCTGGCCCGAGTCTCATAGCTTGGTTAGTATCATGAGTATTGGATCAAAACCTCTGTGCCCAATCGATGACCTAAATGAAGTCATTTATAAATGGATTTATTTATCTGAGCTGACGCAATCAAAGAATGTTGAATAGTATTTCAGGAAATCTGAAGATTTTAGGCCTCTGGGATAGAAAAGGCCCTTCTAGTCTTGGTAACTATAACCTGGTGTGCCAATCCGTATCATCTATGTGAACACGCCCAACCATATGGAAGTTCTCCCTTTCTCCAAATACGGCCACTTCATTCAGCTCCCTCGATCCAGGGCAAAGCCAATGGAGTCTGGATTGGTAGCTTCTCGTTCTCGAGAGAATTGAGGACATCATTATATAACGACTTTA
>Ga0209640_10005591_pt1 | contig 10971 bp, 9 predicted proteins | sample RifCSP10_1_FD_184018 | JGI IMG/M metagenome (GOLD analysis project Ga0209640, IMG submission 184018) | Soil microbial communities from Rifle, Colorado - Rifle CSP2_sed 10_1 (SPAdes) (version 2) | ecosystem: Environmental > Terrestrial > Deep subsurface > Rock core/Sediment | place: Rifle...
TCGAGGCGGCGGAGGCCAAGGCCCGGCTCGATCGGGGCGCCCTCTTCCTGGACGCACGGCCCCCCGATTTCCACAAGATGAGCCACATCCCCGGGGCCCGGTCGCTGCCCGAGGAAGGCTTCGACGCCGCCTTCGCCGCCCTGGAGCCGCGCCTGCGGACTCACTTCAACCTCGTCGTCTACTGCAGCGGCTACGGCTGCGAGTCGAGCCACATCGTCGCCAAGAAGCTCCGTGAGAAGGGGATCCACGCCGCCATCCTGAACGAGGGCTGGCCGGCGTGGACCGACGCGGGCTATCCGACGAGGGCGGGAGCCGAGCCCTGAGCGTCCTCTCGAACCGGTGGCTCCAGCTTTTCCTTCGCCTCGCTCTCGGCGGCTTCTTTCTCTACGCCAGCCTCGACAAGATCGCGAACCCCGCCGCGTTCGCGAAGATCGTCTACCAGTGGCAGGTGCTGGGACCGGTCGCCTCGAACCTGGTCGCGGTCCTCCTGCCGTGGGTCGAGGCCCTCGCCGGCGCGTTGCTCATCGCGGGGCTTTGGAGGCGCGAGGCGGCGCTCGTGGTCGCCGTCTTGTTGGTCGTCTTCCTCGGGGCCGCGGCTTCCGTCCTCGCCCGGGGAATCGACGTCGAGAATTGCGGCTGCTCGTCCCTCGGCCCGACCAAGGGCGAGAGGAGCTTCTTCGAGGGCGTGGGCACCTTCCTGATCCTCCGCAACCTCGTCATGCTGGGTGCCGCCGCCGTCCTCATCGTGGTCCCGCCCCGCCCGGCGGCCCACCCGCCATCGCCGTGAGCCCTTCCCCCGAGCGTCGGTGAGCGACACCACCACCCGCGGGGTGCGCATCCAGGTCAAGAGCGCCTACCTTCCCGACCGCAGCGCGCCCGACGAGGGCCGCTACCTCTTCGCCTACCGCGTGCGCATCTCGAACGTCGGGACCGAGACCGTGCAGCTCTTGAGCCGCGAGTGGATCATCACCGATTCCGACGGCGACGTGGAGACGGTGCGTGGACCCGGGGTCGTGGGCGAGCAACCCGTGCTCGACCCGGGCCAGTCGTTCGAGTACACGAGCTTCTGCCCTCTCCCGACTCCCATCGGCTCGATGCACGGCGCCTACCAGATGGTGTTGGCCAACGGAGACACGTTCGACGCCGAGATCGCGCCCTTCTCTCTGGCCGTGCCCAGCGCCCTCAACTGACCTCCACCCCCCGTGGCATACTGAGCCGTGCTCGCTCGGCTGCATCTCTCGATCGCGGGAAGTGGGAGGAGGCGCATGGCCGCACCCGACCCGTCGCTCCTGATGGGTGTCGTCGCTCCCGAGGTGCTCGACGACTGAGCCGGGCAGAGCTCGCCGCCGGCCACCAAGGCGATGGACGGTGCGGTGCGGATCGGCTCATGGTGCGGTCTGGATCCGGTCGAGCGCCCGCTCCGCGAACCTCCGCACCCGGTCGTCGCTTTCTCGCGCCTTCAAGTCCTCGAGCGCCTGCACGGCTCGCCGGTCGCGGGTCAGCTCGAGCGCGAGACAGGCGCGCCAGCGAACGGCGGGCTCGGGGTCGGCCAGGGCGCGGATCAGCAGCTCCGAACCGCCTTCCCCTCCGATCTGGCCCAGGGTGAGCACGACCACTCCGCGCTCGCGCACGTTGCCCCAGGAGAGCACGTTCTCGAGCACCTGGAGGCTGTACTCGTCGTGGACCCGGCCCAGGGCGTCGAGGGCCTCGAGGCGGCGCTCCGGCCGCGCGTCCGCCACCCCGGTGTGGAGGATCGACAGGCCGTCCGCCCGGTCGAAGGTCGACAACGAGAAGGCGGCGCTCCAGCGGGTCTCGTCGCTTTCCGAGAGGAGCCCCGCCCTCAGGCCGTCGAAGACCGCGGGCGTGGCCGGGAAGCGGTGGAGCGCCCGCAGCCACTGCCAGCGGACGTAGGGGACGCGCTCCCGGAGAACGCCCTCGATCAGCGTGGGCACGACGGCCGGATCGCCGAGGCTCCCCAGCAGGCCCACGACCTCGTGCCGGACGGTCGGGTCGGCGTTTGCGGCATGCGTAAGCAGGGCGGTCGCGGCGGGAGGCCCGAGGCCGAGCAGCTCCGCGGACGCCTTCTCCCGGGTCCCAGGGTTCGCGAGCTGGGCGGCCAGGGCGTCGACCCGGGCCCGTAAGGCGGCGCCCTCGTCCGGGCCCTTGGGAACGGGCCGCGGCTTCGCGGTCTGGCAGCCGGCGGCGGCCAGCAGCCACAGGCAAAGCCACACACGCATGAACGATCCGCCGCCGCGGCGCGCCCGACCCAAGAGGGCGCTTAGTCGCCGTCCCCGTGCCTGCAGCCCGGCTCTCGACTGTGGCCCAGATGCTCGTAGGCCTCGCGGTACCGATCGTAGGCGCTCCGGTAGAGGCCCCGCGCGTAGTACAGGTCGCCCCTGGCGAGATGACGCCGCGCGTGGCCGACATGGCCGGAATCCAGATCGTCCATCTTCTGGATCAGCTCGACGACGATCTCGCGGACGTCCTCGATGAAGCCGCCGACGGCCCGCGGCAGGTAGAACAGGGCCAGGCGCTCCTCCTTGCCCAGGAGGTCGTTCTCCATGCGCAGGCGGAGATTGAGCTTCCGGAACTCCTGGAGGAACGCGGCCTCGTCCGAGCCGCCCGCTCCCAGGGCATCCAGCTTGCCTTCCAGGACGCCGAGCTGGCCTGCGATGCGCGCGTCGGCCGCGAACAGCCCCGCGGGCAGGTCGTGGAGGCGCGCGAGGGCACGATCGAGGGTCAACTGTCTGGCCCGAGAGGCGATGTTCACGTCCACCTTCGACCGCTCGAATTGCTCGTGGGCGTCCAGTAACTCCCGGTCCTTCACCTGCCAGGCCTCCGCGAAGCACATGTTCAGGTAGTCGACCGGGTAGTACAGGAGGATGGCGACCGGGATCTTCCCGGCGGCTCCGAAGATGTCGTCGGGGAGGATGTCGTACACCTGCTTCACCGGCCACCATATCACGCGCTTGAAGACCGCCGCTCCTTCCACGGTGCCCATCGAGCCGCCCAGGAAGGGCGTTCCGTCAGGCGGACACGGAGGCGCCAGATTGGGCACGCTGTTGGCCACGTCCAGGTACCAGTTCGGCTGCCTGAGCTGCGGGATGAGGTTGAACACCTCGTCGGGGCTCTTGGGAATGAAGCTCGTGATCTTCCCCAGGAGGTCCTTGATGCCCTGGACGATGAAGGCGACGGCCGAGTTGGCGAAGTTCGCGATCCGGGAAGGGAAGGTCCCGATCTCGCACAGGATCTCCTGCACCTGGCACAGGATTCCGTCGGGGAACGAGTTGTCGCAATTCCTCTCGCAGCTGGCGCTGACTCGCGTGCCCGGCGCGCCGCGGCCCTGGAGCGTCGCGGACAGCTCCGGCAGCGCCTCGACCATCTTGACCTGGAAGAGCGAGACCTGTTCCGGGGTGAGCCCGCTCAGGAGGGAGTGCAGTCGCTTGACCCGCACATGGAACGTGGGGCTCACCATCGTGGGCGGGATCTGCTCGCACTGGCTCAGGATCTGGAGCCACTGCCCCCGGAAAGCCTCGGTCTGGGCGGCGGCCTGCCCCGGGTCGGCGGGCCCGGGCTTGACGACGGCCAGCACGTCGGGCAACGCCTCCCACTGGGGCACCGTCTTCAAGGCCCGGCTGAGGACGCGTAGCTGCTCCGGGGAGAGCGCGGCGACCCGTTCCGCCGCATCGGCGAGGCTCCCCGGCTTGTCGTAGATGGCGTTCAGGGTCGTCGGCGGCAGCTTCTGTAGCCGCGCCACGTAGTCCCCGAGCTGGCGGCGGAAGGCCTCGAGGTCCTCTCCCTCCGACCCTTGCGCCCAGAGGGGCGCCGCCAGGAGCCCGAGAAGGGCCACGCCGAACAGCGAGCCGAGCGCTAGTTGCCTGCTCATTGGCCTCTCCTCCCTGCCTCTCAATGGCCCTTCTTCACGGCGGCGCGATAGGCGTCCTGGTACTTCCGGAAGGCCAGCTCGAATTCCCCCGCGCTAAACGCCTCGTCGCCCTCGGCCAGCTCCTCGAGGGCGTACCCCACCGAGAGGTTGGCGGCCAGGTTCTTCTGGATCGTGTCCGCCACGATCTCCCGCACCCGCTCCAGGTGGCCTCCCTTGTCCCGGGGGATCTGGAACAACAAGACGGCGTCGTGCCCGCCGGCCAGGTTTTCCTCGATGTTGATCCTCAGGACCTGCTCTCGGAAGGCGCCGAGCGCCTCCGACTGGCCGCCCTGGTCGGCCCGCAGGCCGTCGGCCTTGGCGATGAGCTGGCCGAGCTCGAGCTCGCGCAGGCCCAGGTTCGCGTTCAGGTCGCTGAGGCTCACCTCCAGCGCCTGCGCGCTCAGCTCGGTGGCGCGGGTCGACAGCTCCACGTCGAGCTTGGGCGTCATGAAGTCCCGGTGCCGCTTGCGGTCCGCGACCCGCTTCAGGTCTTCCTGGACGTCCAGGCAGGTGCACAGGTAGCTGATGGGCAGGCGGAGCAGGAACGCCGCGATCTTGAGCGCCATCCCGAACTCCTCCGAGTCGGACGGCGCCAGGTCGAAGAGGGCGCCGGCGGCCCAGTCGATCCCGCGGCCGCACAGCCATTCGGCCTGCAGACTGCCCACGATCCCCATTCCCGGCAGGTCGAAGCCCTGGGGCGGGCAGAGAGCGACCGCGCCGGCCTGGGAGGGTTGCCCCAGGGCCACCCACCAATCCCCGGTCAGGCCCAGCTTGGCGACGAGGTCCTGGGCGCTCGCGGGGATCAAGGCGAGGATCTGCCTCAAGAAGGCCGTCAGCTCGTTCTTGATCAAGTCGAAGAGGTTCGTGAACGTGGTCTGGATCTGCGAGGCGATGCCGGTGACGGCGTTCACCAGGCTGCTGATCTGTCCCAGGATCGCGTTCTTCAGGCTGTTGATCTGTGCCTCCAGGGTGTTGATCACGCCCTGGAGCGCCTCGGTGAGCTTGGCCCCGGCGCAATTGAAGAAGGCCTGGGCGTTGCACGTCACGGGGGGAATATCCAGATGGGCCGAGCAGTCCAGGTTGCAGCCGAAGATCGAGAACACCGTGAATCTCGGCCGAGGGTCGGGCTGGCGCACGGCCGAGTCCGGACCACTCGCCTCCAGCGGCTCCAGCCTGCGCTTGATGCTGGCCAGGCGGTTGACGAGGTTGACCTTCGCCACCTCGAGCTCGGTCTGCGCCTCGGGCGAGCCGCTCAGCTGCTGGATGCGGGCCAGCTCGATCTTCGCGACGTCCAGCTCCCGCTGAGCTTGCACCAACTGGGCGAGGCTGGCCTCGGCCGACCTCATGCCGGCCAGGACCTTTGGCAGGGCACGCAACTCCGGGACCTGGGCCATGGCCTGCTGCAAGGTCGACCGCTCCTGCGGCGACATGCTGGCCAGCTCACGCTCGGCCCGGTCGGCGGCGCCGGGGTCGAAGAGGCCCGCACCGCGCAGCTCCGTGAAATAACTCCCCAGCTCGAGCGGCTCCCGCGCGGGCTCGGCGGGGCTGGCCGGTGGGGTGCCGGGCTCGGCGGGCGCGCTCTCGGCGGGAATTGGGGCTTCCGGCGCCTCGAGGCGCAGGTCCAGCGTCGTCCGCGCGTCGGCGCTCACCCTCACGGAGGCGACCGTTCCGGACCCGAAACCCGTGCCCTCCGCCTGTACCTCGTAGTCTCCGGGCGGCAGGTGCTCCTGGAGGTAGGCCCCCGCCGCGTCGGCCGTCGACGTGTGGACGGTGCCGCCGTCAGTCGACTTCAGCGTGACCTTGGCCCCGGGGACGGCTGCGCCGGCCGAGTCGAGCACCCTGCCGGCGACGCTGCCTTCGGTTGTTTGGGCCAGGGCCGGGGACGCCACGACCAGAGAGGCGAGAGCGAGGCCGATCCAGAAGCGCCAAGGCTTCATGACATCCCTCACGTTAATAAGGTGCCGCGCCGCGGCGGATCGGGAGTGGTGAACGAACCATCCCGGGTCTGCGACCCTGTGTCCGCAACGCCGTGCGCTTGGTTAGGGTGCTAATGTGAGCTGGCGCACAGTAGCGTCCCCGGTACGGCGTGTCAAGCAGAATCAGCAGGCCCTTGCGGGTGACGTCGGTGGGCCCGTGGCGACCCGGCCCCTGCGCTTGCAGTTCGCAGGGTCACGAGCGCGCTCAGGCTAGTTGGGGATGAACGTGGCGTCGACACCCGTGTTGTAGAAGAACTGGCTGGCACTGCCGGCTTCGCGAAAGGCGTTGATGTAGAAGGTGCTCGGCCCGGCGCTGACCGAAACCAGGCGCAGTATCTGGGTGATCGGGTACGCTGAGCCCGAGGGCACAGTAGCATCCACCCACGTGAACTGAGAGAAACCGCCCTGGGTGGCGCTCTGGCAGTCGGTCGGAGTCGTTCCCACGGACACGGTGACCCAATCGGAGGTGCCCGTCGTGTGGACGACACTGACCGCCACGTTCGCACGAACGAGCACCTGCCCGGCCACCGGCGCGTCGACCGTGATCGAGGTGTGATTGGTGCAGGTCGTGCCGATGGTCGTCCCGCCACCGGCCCGCGCAGCGACCACGAAACTCTTGACCTGGGCCTTCTCGAGCTTCCTGTAGTACCCCACCACGTCGACGACGAGGTGCGAGGCGGACACGTCCGCCTGGACGATCAGGTCGAAGCTGCAGGTGGTGGTGGCCGCGTTGCACACCGGCTGGGCGAGTCCGTTGGCAATGTTGAGCCCCGGGACGTTGGCGTAGTTGATGATGGACGCGTTCGGAACCGTGGGGGTCGCGTTCCAGGGGAAGGCGCGAAAGTCGCCCGGTGCCGCCGGCCCGACCGCTACGAAGTTCATCGCGACAGCAGTGGCGTCGTCGGGAATGCCGCAGCCCCCGGCCGTGCCGCCCTGGGCCTCGAAGGTCCCCGCCGTGCTCCCGTTGACGAAGAAGCTGCGGGTCGTGTTCGCGCTGATGACGCCGCCGGCCACCGTGGTGTTGATGATTCGGCACGGGGCAACCGGCGTGAAGATCAGGTCCGCGCCGGAGTCCCCGAGCACCCGGGGGCCACTCGTTTCGCGGGCCAGCGCTTCGATATCACCGAGCCCGCCCCCGCTCGCAAACGCTTCGAGGCTGGCCCCGCGGGCGGACACGAGCATTTGGGTCAAGCTCGTTCGCAGCCGCGGACTGAGCGGGCGCCCCGCCGCGGTTTCTCTCGCGGCCAGGATCGCCCTCGCCAACTCCCGCTTGCGCGCCTCCTCTCGCGTCGCGGCTTCTTCCCGCATCTGCGCTTCGGGGTCCGCCGGGATCACTTGCGGCATCTGGGCGGCAGATCCCCGCGCCGCGAGCAATGCCGCTCCCCCCAGAACGAGTGTCCATCGACTCTTCATGCGTTACCCCATTCCTACCCTGGTCCGCCAGCCGTGGCGGGCGGAGGGCGCCGGAGTCCGCTTCGGGCGGGATGCCCGATCGCAATGCCAGAGAAAACTCGCGCGCAGGGTATGCCGCGGAGGCGCGCGTGGTCAAGCGAGCGTTTCGACCGTGCGTTTCGGCCGGCGCTACGGCTTCGTTCGCCGCCTCGCCCGTCTACAGTGCTTCCCCGATCCACTCCCCGTCGAAGAGCAGCTCCACCTCTCCCACCTGGTGGACGTGACCGCCCTCCGGCCACTCGACCTCGAGGGTCCCGCCCTCGCAGACCACGCGGACCTTGCGGTCGGTGCGCCCGTTGAGGATCGAAGCCACGGCGGCGCTGGCGGCGCCGGTCCCCGAGGCCGAGGTGGGCCCGACTCCTCGCTCCCAGAAGCGAACCTCTATCTCCCCTCGGCCTTGCACCGTCACGAACTCGACGTTGGTGCGCCGCGGGAAGAAGGAATGGCGTTCGAGCGCCGGCCCCAGGGCCGTGAAGAGGTCCTCCGAAGGAGGGGAGTCCAGGAAGACCGCGCAGTGGGGGTTGCCCAGCGACGTCGCGGTGATCCGGACCTCCCGCCCCGCGGCCTCCAGCGCGTGGTCCAGCACCTGGGGAAGCGCCGGGTCCAGGGCGACCGGTATGAGGTCGCTCTCGAGAAGGGGCTCGCCCAGGTCGGTCCGAATCCGGAATCGGCTCGGGCCGAGCGCGCTCACCGCCACCGGTCGCGGACCCGCCGCGGTATGGACGACGTGGGCCGAAGGTGCTATCCCCCGAGCCACGGCGAACGCAGCCAGGCACCGAAGGCCGTTCCCCGAGATCTCGGCCTCGCTCCCGTCGGCGTTCACGAGACGCATCGCGACTCCGTCCGGCATGGCGTGGTACTGGATGACGCCATCTCCCCCGACCCCCACATGCCGGTCGCAGATCCGCCGGGCCCAGTCCCGGAACCGGTCCCTCGGACCGAGGGCCGCCGCGACCAGGATGAAGTCGTTCCCGAGACCGTGGGCCTTGGTGAACTTCACTTCTTGCGTTTTCCGGAGCTGGGCTGGGGCGGCGGGAACGTGGCCAAAGCCAGAATGGAGCGTCCCTCCAGACCGGCCCGTTGCCAGTGCTGGCCGCCGTCGGTCGTGCGGAAGACGCCGTCCTCGGTCCCGACGAAAGCCTCGAGGCCCGCGGCCGGAGCCAACGGGAACATGATCCGGCGCGCGAGTTTCGGAGGCAGGCCCTCCGAGAGGGTCGTCCAGGTCCGCCCGACGTCCTCGCTTCGGAAGACTCCGCCCTCGCCGGCGGCATACAGGAACGGGCCCAGCCACACGAGGTCGAAGATCGGTCTGCCGGTCAAGGCCGTCGCCTTCCACGTCCGCCCCGCGTCCGACGAGCGGTAGACGCCGTAGGCGCCGCCCGCGAAGAGGACGGGATCGACCCCGAAGAACGACGACACCGCGAGGGCATGGACCTCCCCCTCCGGCAGGCCCTGGCCGGGGTCGCGGAAGGTCTGGGCCGCATCTTCGGAGACCACGACGCCGCGGCCCGTGGCCACCACCAGGGCCGGCCCCGGCCATTCGAGACGAGACACGGAGACGCGGCCCAGAGGCGTGGGCCCGAAGGTCGTCCCCCCATCCGCCGAGCGGAGGAGCCCGGAGGCGGTACCGAGAAACACGGTCGGGTCCGACTGCGGGTACCGCGAAGGCATGAGGGAGAGGGCGGCGGCGCCACCGAAGAGCCTCTTCCACGAGACCCCGAAATCCTCGGAGAAGTAGAGGCCGCCTTCGCCGGCCACCCAGACCTGGGGGCCGAAGGGGAGGACCGCACGAGCGGCTCCCAGCGACTCCAGTGTGTCCCCGGGGGTCGGGCCCACCACCGGGTCCCAGGTGGCGCCCCAGTCGGGCGAGCGCCACAGACCCTGGGCGGTGCCGGCGAAGAGCGTCAGGCTCGTGACCACGGCGTCGATCCGCCGCGGGGACGCCTTCCTCGCTCCGGGATCGTCCTGGGCCACGGCGTGAACGGCGAAGAGCCCCGCCCCCAGGACGCCGAGCGCGACGGCACGAAAGCGGAGCATCAGCGTCCGAAGTGGGGCCGCAGCCGCGCGCACGCCTCGGCCGGGTCCTCGGGAATGACCCGGGTCTCCCCGATCACGGTCATGAAGTTGGCGTCGCCGTTCCAGCGCGGGACCAGGTGAAGGTGAATGTGGTCCGCCACCCCCGCGCCCGCGGAGCGCCCGAGGTTCATGCCGAGGTTGATCCCATGGGGATGGTAGACCGCTTCGAAGGCCCGCTCGGTCTCCTGGGCCAGAGCCATCATCTCCCCCAGCTCCTCGGGGCTGGCGTCGCGCAAGCGGCCCACGTGCCGGTATGGCGCCACCATGACGTGCCCGGCGCCATAGGGGTAGAGGTTCATCACCACGAAGTTCGTCTTCCCCCGATGGACGATGAGCCGGTCCGCCCCGTCCTGTCCCGCCGAGACCCCGCACAGCACGCAGCCGGGGGGCTTGGCCGCCAAGGTCACGTATTCACGCCTCCAGGGCGTCCACAGCCGGTCCATCACGCTTTCTGGAAATCCACCTCGTAGACGGGCAGGCTGGAGCGGACCCCCTTGAACTTGGCGTCTCCCGCGTAGCGGAACACGATGCGGCGGTGGAGCAGCTCGTCCATGCACTCGACCGCGCCGTCGCCGTGCACGAGGCCGAGCTGGCTCTCGATCTGCACGAGGGTGTCGCGGCTGATCGCGATCCCTTCGTTGAAGAGGACCCCCGACTCGTCCACCGTCACCAGGAGGCCGGAAGCGCGGGCCCGCGGGGGCGGCTGCGGCTCCCCGCCTTCGTCTTCTTCCAGGGGCCGCTTGGAGGCCGAGGACAGCCGGCCGGCGAGGTTGACGTTGCGGCCGATGACCGTGGTCTGCACCGTCTCCTCGTCCGCGATGAACCGCGCGAGGTAGACGCGGCCGTAGTGGACGGCGATGCCCATCTTGAAATAGGTGGCCCCCTGCTCCCGCTGCCGGGCCAGCGTTTCCTGGCAGAGGATGGCCGTGCGCACGGCGTTCAGCGGGTCGAACGGGTTCGACTGGCGGGTGCCGTAGGTGATCATGATGCCGTCGCCGAGGAACTTGTCGACCGTTCCCCCGAAGCGCTCCACGATGGGGATGAACGAGTCGAAGACCGCGTAGAGCTCGCGGGTCAGGTCGCGCTCGGAGATCTGCCCCTCGGAGGTCTGGGTGAACCCCCGGAGGTCGAGGAACAAGACGGTGGCGTTCACGGCGTTGTTCTGGACCTGCGCGGACTCGCCGAAGTCGTAGAAGCGCAGGCCTCGGCTCGCCCGGTCGTCCAGCTCCCCCTGTTCGGCGGAGAGGATCTGCACGCGGTCGCGCACCTGGGACACGAGCTCGAAGCGGCGCGCGTTGGTGACGAGGTCCAGGAAGGCGTCGATGAACTCGGTGGGTTTGCGCCGCTCGATCTCCGCCCGCAGGACGGAGGAGGCCTGGAGCTTCGCCCCCACCCCCCACGCGTCCCCCAGGAGGCAGGGCAGGACCTGGCCGTTCATGACGATCTTCAGGAGGCCGGACGGCCGCAGGTGCTGGTCCTTGGGCAGGGCCGGAAGGTGGCGCGCGATCCGGGTCATGAGCGCGCGGTCGCCCTCGCGCACCC
>Ga0209640_10005592_pt1 | contig 10971 bp, 13 predicted proteins | sample RifCSP10_1_FD_184018 | JGI IMG/M metagenome (GOLD analysis project Ga0209640, IMG submission 184018) | Soil microbial communities from Rifle, Colorado - Rifle CSP2_sed 10_1 (SPAdes) (version 2) | ecosystem: Environmental > Terrestrial > Deep subsurface > Rock core/Sediment | place: Rifle...
GACGTGAATCCGCCCGATCCGGTGAAGCCGTCGTGGGACGAGGTGAACCAGGCGCAGCAGCAGCGCGATCGGATGATCAACGACGCACGCGCCGAGTACAACAAGGTGATCCCCCGGGCGAGCGGCGAAGCGCAGCAGGCAATCCTCGAGGCCGAGGGCTACGCGCTCAACCGCGTGAACCGTGCGCAGGGAGAGGGCACGCGCTTCCGGGCGGTGCACCAGGCCTACAGCCGGGCGCCCGAGGTGACGCGCCGGCGCCTCTACCTGGAAACGATGGAACGGGTCATTCCCGCGACGGGCGGCAGGCTGTTTCTCGACAATGACGCCACGGGCGTTCTCCCGTTCCTGCCCCTCGACCGATTCAGGGCAGCTACGGCGCCGGAGACCCCCGTGCAGCCGGCCGCGGCGATTGGAGGAAGCCAATGAACATCAGACACATCATTCCGCTCGGCGTGCTGCTGGCCGCGCTCGTCGTCGCGTTCAGCGCCGCGTACCGGGTGAGCGAGAGCGAGCAGGCGATCATCACGCAGTTCGGCGATCCGGTCGGCGATCCCGTGACCGAGCCGGGGCTGCACTTCAAGGTGCCGTTCGTTCAGACGGTCAACCGATTCGAGAAGCGCTTCCTCGAATGGGACGGCAACCCGAATCAGGTGCCCACCAGGGACAAGCGCTTCATCTGGGTCGACACCTACGCCCGGTGGCGGATCGTCGACCCGCTGCTCTTCTTCCAGCGCCTGCGCGACGAGCGCGGCGCACAGTCGAGGCTCGACGACATCCTGGACGGCGAGACGAGGAATGCCGTGGCCCGCTACGACCTGATCGAGCTGGTGCGCAGCAGCAACCGCGATCCGGACGACGTGCTCGTGGAGTCGGAGGAGGAAGAGGCGATCCTCAACGTCATCGAGAAGGGACGCGAGCGGATCTCCGGCGAGATCCTCGAGCGGGCGTCCACCCGGACGGCCGACCTGGGCATCGAGCTCCTCGACCTGCGCATCAAGCGCATCAACTACGTCGACGAAGTCCAGCAGGACGTCTTCGAACGGATGATTGCCGAGCGCCGGCGCATTGCCGCGCTGTTCCTATCGGAGGGTGAGGGCGAAGCGGCGCGCATTCGAGGCGAACGCGAGCGGGAGCTGCAGCGGATCCAGTCCGAGGCGTTCAGAACGGCCGAGGAGCTGCGGGGCAAGGCGGACGCGGAGGCGACCGACATCTATGCGGGTGCCTATTCCCGCGACGCGGACTTTTACGCGTTCACGAGATCGCTCGAGAGCTACGAGAAGGTGATGGACGCCGACACGATGTTCATCCTCGGCACCGACAGCGAGTTCCTCAAATACCTCGAGAGACTGCGGTGACGGCCACTGTGATCGTTGGAATTGCCCTCATCCTCGCTGCCGTCGTGCTTGGCGCGATGGTGACGGGCATCTTCAACAGGCTCGTGACGTACCGAAACCGCTACAAGAACGCGTTCGCACAGATCGAGGTGCAGCTCAAGCGGCGTCACGATCTCATTCCGAACCTGGTCGAGGTCGCCAAGGGCTATATGCGACACGAGCGCGGGACGCTCGAGGCGGTGATCAACGCCAGAAACCAGGCTGCCGGGGGGTTGCAGAAGGCGGCCCAGGATCCCGGCAACGCCGACGCCATCAAGGGCCTGGCCGCGGCCGAGGGCGTCCTCACCGGAACGGTTGGCCGGCTGTTTGCGCTCGCCGAGAGCTATCCGGATCTGAAGGCCAATCAGAACATGATGCAGCTCAGTGAGGAGCTGCGTTCGACCGAGAACAAGGTCGCCTTTGCGAGACAGGCCTTCAATGACGGCGTGACTCTGTACAACACCTACAGACAGACGTTCCCGACAGTCGTCTTCGCGGGGATATTCGGCCACGCGCAGGACGCCGCCCTGCTGGAGTTCGAGGGCGAACAGATTCAACAGGTGCCGAAGGTCTCGTTCTGAGGTGGATGGCCACTGACTTCTTCGAGCGTCAGGACATCGCGCGGCGGAACACGACTCGCCTGGTGATCCTGTTCGTGCTGGCCGTGCTGGCCATCATGGCGTCGATCGATCTCCTCCTCGCGGCAACCATGGGCTATCTTGCTCGAGAACCAGCGACTGAAGCAGTCGACTGGACACTGGCTGCCGATCCCCAGCTCCTCGCTCTTGCCGTCGCCGGCACGTTGATCGTGGTGGGCGGCGGAAGCCTGTTCAAGGTCGCGCAGTTGCGCGGCGGCGGCCGGGTCGTCGCGGAGGAGCTCGGCGGCCGGCGCCTCAATCCGGACACCCCGGTGCCATCCGAGCGGCAGCTCCTGAACGTCGTCGAGGAGATGGCGATTGCGTCCGGCACGCCTGTCCCGCCGGTCTATCTGCTGGATCAGGAAGAAGGGATCAACGCGTTTGCCGCCGGGTTCTCGCCGAGCGATGCGGTGATTGGCGTCACCCGCGGCGCCGCCGAGCAACTGACGCGCGACGAGCTGCAGGGCGTTATGGCTCATGAGTTCAGCCACATCCTCAACGGCGACATGCGGCTCAACATTCGCTTGATCGGCCTCCTGCACGGGATCCTGATCATCGGCATCCTTGGCTACTTCATCCTTCGGATGACGGCCTTTTCCGGATACCGTCGCCGGCGCTCCAGACAGGAGGGCACTCAGCTCCCGATTCTCGCGCTCGGCGCGGGACTGATGGCCATCGGGTTCTTCGGGACGTTCTTCGGCAACCTGATCAAGGCGGCAGTCAGCCGCCAACGCGAATTTCTGGCCGACGCCTCGGCGGTGCAGTTCACTCGTCAGCCTGCGGGACTTGCGGGTGCGCTGAAGAAGATCGGCGGGTTGGCGTCGGGGTCGGCGATCCAGAGCCCGAACGCCCCCGAGGCCAGTCATCTGTTCTTCGGGCGCGCGACGTGGGGGCTCAGCGGGCTCTTTTCGACCCACCCTCCGCTCTCGACGCGCGTCCGCCGGATCGACCCCTCGTGGGACGGTTCGTTTCCCGAGGTGGCTCCCGTGACGGATGGCGCTGTCACACCGCGATCGGCCGTGCCCGGTGTCGCCGCGCTGGCTGACGAGGGCGCCGCCGCGGCCGGCGTCGCGCAGCGCGTGGCGCGCGCCGTAGGCGAGGTCGGGCAGCCACGCGAGGCGCACATTCGATACGCCGCCAGACTGGTCAACGGTCTGCCGCCCGCCGTTGTCAGTGCCGCCCACGAGCCGCACGGCGCGCGCGCGGTCGTCTACGCGCTGTTGCTCGATCGCAAGGCCGGGCCGCGACAGGCGCAAATCGCGCATCTGTCTGCGGCGGCCGATCGGGGGGTCTACGAGGAGACGCTCCGGCTCGCGACGCCCGTCGCGCAGCTCGACGTGCGGGCGAGACTTCCGCTGCTGGACATCGCGATGCCGGCGCTGCGCGGCCTTACGGCGGCGCAGTACGAGCGCTTCACGCAGAACGTCAGCGAGCTGGTGCAGGCCGACGATGCCGTCGACCCGTTCGAGTGGTCGCTGCGTCGGATCCTGCTGCACGAGTTGGAGACGCATCACGCCAACGTCGCACCGGCGCGGGTTCGGCACCACACCCTCGCCCCTCTGCAGCCGCAGTGTGAGCTGTTGCTCTCGATCCTGGCCCATGTGGGACAGCGCGACGCCGCAGCGGCAGACAAGGCATTCGAACAGGGGCGGCGGAGCCTGAATCTGCCTCAGGGACGCCTGCGCGGGGCAGCCGGGAACGGGCTCGCGGCGCTCGATGACGCGCTGGACACGCTCGAAGAAGCGGCGCCCCGAATCAAGCGTCAGATTCTGCTGGCAGCCGTCGCCTGCATTACGGCCGACGACACGGTGACCGCCACCGAAGCGGAGCTGCTGCGCGCACTCTCTGCGTCGCTGGGCTGTCCGATGCCCCCGATCCTGCTCGCGTAATCGGCGTGTGGGGCCTTCACAGGACTGTGCGACATTCGGTCATCGCGTTCCTCTCGTTGAGGCTCGGACACGATGCGTCAGTGAAAGGGGGACTTCGATATGACACATCCACGATCCGGCGACACGGTCAGGGTCCATTACACGGGACGTCTCGATGATGGTCGCGTCTTTGCCAGTTCGAGGGCACAGGGGCCGCTGGAACTGACGGTTGGTACAGGCACGTTGCTCCCTAGCGTGGAGGAGACACTCACGCGGATGGAGCCGGGTGAGGAACGGACCGTGACGATTCCGGCCGAGCGAACCTCACCTTCGATCTGGAACTGGTGGCGGTGCGCGGTCAGGAGCCGCGTCATCGGGACTGAAGAACGGCTGGCTGTACGGCCCGCCTATATCGACGTTACCGGTCGCAGTTGCTCGAATTCTCTTGTTCCGCGCCGCGGCTTCCCGTGGCGCCGCGGTTTCACAACAGGGGGCGAGTATAGTTTTCAGGGATGCCTTTGAAGTCGATTCGCGCATGGTTAGGCGTTGAGACGCTCGAAACACACGAGTCTGCGCCGCTCCGCGAGACGCTGGAGGCGCTGGACCATCTCGAGCCGCACCGTGCGCGCTATCTGGCCGCCTTTGCGTATCTGCTTGGGCGCGTGGCGGATGCCGACCAGCACGTGACGCCGGAAGAAACCCGCGCGATGGAAGTGCTCGTGAGGGAACAGGGCCAGCTGTCGCAGGACCAGGCGATGGTCGTCGTGCAGCTGGCCAAGACAAGCAACCTCCTGTTCGGTGGAACCGCCAACTTTCTTGTCGCGAGGGAGTTCTCAGAACTGGCCACTTATGACGAGAAGCTTGCACTAATGCGTTGTCTGTTCGCGCTGTCGGCAACTGACGAAACGATCTCGACGGCCGAAGAAGGCGAGATCCACCGCATCGCGAACGAGCTTCGCATTGATCCTCCGGATCTCATCGCCCTGCGCGTTGCGCACCAGCGGCACCTCCCGGGTCTGTCGCGCGAGCGGTGAGACGGCGCAGACCTAGTGTCCGCCTGGACCGCCAGCCGCGGAGCACTTGTCTGCATCCGATGCGCGCACATTTGACATCACGGCCGTCGTCCCCTACCCTACGCTGGATGCTGTGGTCCGGTCCTGCTGCGTTTCAAAATCCAGGCCGCGGCGTCTTCTGACCTTCCCGCCATCCCCTGACCCGGAAACATTGCTTCGAGACGTTTGATCGTGGCATCGTCGGCCTCGGTCGCTGGCGAGGCATTCGAGCCACAACACGAGGTCCGGCTCATCGGGCCGGCCAGAGTTCCACCGGAAGGCGCGCTCTCACGTCGCCCGATTCGAATCGTTGGAGTGTGATTCATGATGGCACCGACTCGATCATCCCGGTGCGCACCGGGAGCATTTGGCGTTCGTGGCTACGCGGCTTTCGTGCTCGCCGTCATGCTCTTGAGTCCCGGAGGCACCGTGGCGCACGCCGACACGACGCCGCCCGGCATCCTGCCGCTCGAGGACGTCTCTCCCGTGTTTCTCGGGATGTACCGGAAGGTCATGGAGATCGAAGCCGAAATCAAGCGGTACGCGGAGCGGTACGGCGTCGATTTCGACCTCGCCCGCGCCGTGTGCCTCTATGAGTCGGGGGGCAATGCGGGGCTCAACTCGGGAGCGGGCGCGCAGGGATACTTCCAGGTCATGCCGGCGACGTTCCGCGCGCTGAAGGTCACATCGAACGTTGAAGCGGGCGTGAAATACCTGTCGCAGATGATCCGCCGCTTCGAGCGGGAGGATCGCGCCATTGCCGCGTACAACGGCGGGCCGGCACGGGTCGGCCGCGCCGGGGGCCTTCCGCTGGAGACGCTCCAATACGTCCTGGGCGTCGGGCAGTATCGCACGGTGCTGAAGCTGTACGACGCGTCGCTCCGGCACCATGCCAGCGGCATCCGGCTCACCAGCGTGCAGGCAGGCGAAGACTGGCCTGCGCTATCATCCCGGCTCGGTGTTCCAGAATGGGAACTGCGACTGCACAATGCCTTTCTGGCCCAGCGCCGGCCGCGTCCCGGGCAGCTCATTGCCTATCCGGCCGCGCCACGGCACGACCTCTTTCATGCGGTCGATGACGATGCCGAGTACCGGATGCGGTATGGCGACAACTACCTGAAACTTGCGTTCACGCTGGGTATCGAGCCGGACGCGCTGCGCAGTGCGAACGGGCTCTGGCACATCCAGTCGGTGCCCGCAGGCGTCTCGCTCCGGATCCCGCTCGCTGCCGACCGGTCACTTCTTCTGCACGCGGCCCTCGGCCTGACGCCATCAAACGCGCCGGAACACGCGGTGCGCGCAGTCACGGCTCCTGAACCTGCGCCCCGGCCCGTCGCGGCGGTCGTTACGCTGCGAGCTCCACAGGCTTCACCAACGGTCACCCACCAAGTGTCGCGGGGCGACACGCTGGCCGGACTGGCCCAGCGCTACGGGACGACGATTCGCGCACTTCAGGAGGCCAACGGCCTGGCCAGACGCACGACGATCCGCGTCGGCCAGAGACTGCGGGTGCCGGCTCCCGCGGGCCGACAGTCGCCGGGGCGTGCACCCCAGGAGCCACCGAGGATCGGGCATCGTGTGTCGCGTGGCGAGACGCTCACCGGTCTCGCGCATCGGTACGGAACGACGATTCCAGCCATTCAACAGGCCAACGGCATGGCGAGGCGCACGACGATCCGGACAGGCGAAAGGCTGCAGATCCCGGTGCCGTAGCGGAACAGGCCGGCCGCTGACCACGTTCGCTATTTGGTGAACGGCGCCTTGGCGACTACGTTCATGCCGGCGAGCACCTCGGTCAGCGCGTGCCGAATTGCCGCGTCGGTCGTCGCCTTCGTTTCGCTGCCGATCTCGTCGAGGAGCTTGAGGAAGGATCGAGGCGTGGCTGTGGTTTTGATCGATCCCGTTTCGTGTGCATCCGTCCTTATCGGATCATGAATGCCCCCGCGTGATGTGAACGGGGAGGCATCGTGGGCCGGCCAGCAGCTCATGGCGCGAGACTCGGCGGACACCTGACTGGTCAGTTGCCACGTTTAATATGTCGTTCTCGCCACCGAGGGGGGTCAACCTCTAGCGCGACTGACAGGCGTGCGGGAGTCACGGGCCAGGATCAAGGGCCCGGATGGATCGGGCCCGGATGCCGAGAAACCAAACGCCGGTCCGAGGCGTCACATGTACTGAAGAGGCCAAGTAAGCCCGCAGGGGTTGGGTACTTCCCAGGGGAGGGCGTCGGTGAGCCCGATGGGAAAATGAGTCGCAGGATGACGCAGATTCCTTCTCCGCTAGCTCCTCCAGGCCCGTGCCCGATGGGAAAAAGCGGAAGCGCGCAGGATTGCTCGCCTCGGTCTGGATCCGCCGAAAGGGAGCGGTGTCGATGCACCCGTCATCTGACCACCGGCCTCGTCCCGTTCGTCTCTCGTCTACCGGGATCCAACTGAGGACCACGGTGAGCGCCGGACTATAAGTCTGAGCGCGATGAGAAAGCTCGTGAGCCTGTAGGTGAACGTGGTTCGGAGAGGAGAACCGATGGCTGTCAAAGATCGCGGATTCGCCTCGATGCCCGCACATAAGCGACGCGAGATCGCCAGCAAGGGCGGGACAGCTTCGCACGCAAAAGGTGTGGCGCACGAGTGGACACCGGAGGAAGCACGCGAGGCTGGCCACAAGGGCGGGAAGGTCGCGCATCAACGCAAACGCAAGGCAATGGCGCTCGCGGGACCGAGGTGATCTGGCCCGGCGCGCTGTCGACGCCGCGCTGTCACGTGAGGTGACGCGATGACCTGTGGGGATTTTGCTCGACGGGTACGCGGACCGTCTCATACGCGGACCGTCTCAGTTGACAAAGCTCCGAGTCCGAACTACGGTGCTTGATATGGGATCGCTTCGCCAATCCATCGACTCGCGCGAGGTCGTTCCCGACGTTCGTCCGCCCGCGTCGCGCTGGCTCCCTCGCGCTTTCAAGAATCTCGGCCGCGGCGTCTTCTGACGCAGCGTACGCCTCCGCACCACTCGATTACCAACCCCGGTTAGCGTCCTACTCCTTCGTCGGCATCGGCGTCATGGTCTGGAGCCTGTATACGCACGCGCGGCGGACCATCCACGAGATCGAACAGCGGCAGATCGCACCGCTCGCCGCGCGCGCGAACGCGCTGATGACGAGCGTCGACGACGTGCTGACCGACGTCAAGGGCATCACGTCGCGGCTCGCCCAACAAGCCGAGCGACTCGACTCGGCGATCCGGACGACCGTCGATCACGCCGACGAGGCGGTGGGTCGGGTGCGCCGCACCGTCGCCGCGCGTGTCAACCGGGTCATCGGCGTCATGCACGGCGCCCGCGCGGCCTGCGACATCTTCTTTGAGGGCAAAAACCACAACGACAAGGCTTGAGGGCCCACAAGGTCAGGGGGCGGGGAGCTCCCAAGGAGGAGCAGATGGCGGATGGTAACGATCGGGACGAACATCGAGGTGCTGGCGTTGGGCTCGTCACGGGCCTCCTCGTGGGCACGGTGTTTGGCCTGGGACTCGGCATGTTGCTGGCGCCGAAGTCCGGGTCCGAATTGCGTGGCCAGATTCGCGAACAGGCGCACAGCCTGCGCCGCAGGGCCGTCGATCAGTCTCGCAAGGCCGGCGAGCGGGCCAGCGAGTGGGCCGCGCACGGTCGGCACCTGGTCGACCGCGGGCGCGAGGCCGTCTCACGCGGCGTCGAGGAGGCGCGGCGCTCTGCCGGCGCCACGACAGGCGAGCGCGTTACCCACACCCTCGAGGAGGTCCCGCCCCGCAGTCCTGAGCTGTGATCGGGCCCCCGCCATCCGCTCCAGCCTGAAGTGAATGACGCGGATGCCAGACACTCTGAAGCACTTCGGGATGTCGCACCTGCGTCTGGTGATCGTGGGTGCGGTGCTGGCGTCACTTGTGCTCGGTCTCTGGTTCCTACACAGCACGTTCGTCCAGAAACATGTGCTCGCGTGGGCGGTGGAGCGTCTGCGCACGGATGTCGCAATTCGCGCCGAGGTTGACAGTCTCGACTACAATCTGCTCGCGCTGCGCCACTCGCGACCCAATGCGACCCTGACCGCTGCGGCGGCGGAGACACCCTTCTTCCCGGTCGACGCCTTCCGCATCGATCTACCCTGGACCAGTCTCAGCGGCCGGATCGCGATCCAAGCCCTGGAGGTCGACCGGCCGCGGCTTGCCGTGACACGGAGTGCTGAGGGTGTTCTCAACCTGCCAGACACAGCTTCGAAAGACGGTGCAGCCGCCGCAGCCAGCGTCTCGCTTGGCCACACCTCTGATGGTTGATGTGCTGCCAGTCCTCGCCATGCGATGTGTTCACCGTGTTCCGAACGCGATCGGTCTCTCCCGCCTTGGTGTTGGTCTTCTGGCAGGCCTGCTTGTAGTGGGATGCAGCGCCGTCATCGACCCGCTGGCGATCGCCGACGCGCAGACCGCGGCGCGCGTCAAGACGGCCCTGATCAACGACCCAGATCTGGGCGCCCGCGCTATCGATGTCCGCGTCGTCGGAGGCGTCGTCCAGTTGTCGGGGCGCGTCCTCACCCAGGCCGAGGTCGACCGGGCCGTCGCATTGTCCCGCGCGGTCTCCGGTGTGGCTGACGTCCGCGCAGACCTGCAGGTCGGCGGCGAATCCGTCGTCCCGCCGCTGGACCAGGAGGCGCCGCGCGGCGCGATTCCTCAGTACGACTCGCCCGAGCTCCAGGACAATCCCCGCCTGCTGGCGATCGGTGGATCGGTTGGGTTGAGCAGCCCGCGTGCCGCGGCGCTGAGGGCGCGCGTCACGATCAGCCCGCTCATCAAGATCGGGGAGGGTCGCGGCCTTGGGCCAGCCGTGGGAATCGACTGGTTCCAGGCGGAGATCCAGTCGATGGCCGAGCGCCCGAGTGTCCTCACGCGCATCCATGTCAAGCCGATCATGGTGGGTGCCGGCTATACCCTGGGATCGGAGCGACTCTCGGTGTCCGCATCGGTTGTCGGCGGCTATGCCTGGAACAGCCTGTCAGTGACCGCCACGGGTACGGCTGAGGGTCTTCCGGTGGAAGTTGACAACAGCCTGGTCTGGCGGCCGGGAGTCTCCGTCTGGTACGACGTGAGCCGCAGAACCGTGGTGAGCGTCTCTGTCGGCCAGGTGAGGACCCGGCTCCGGCTGACCGTCCTGGACGACGGCCGGCTCGAGAAGCGCGACGCGCGCGGCGACACGACGATCGTGCACGCGGGCATCGCGTACAGACTCTTCTAGCGAAGGAATGGCCATGCGCCTGCTCGTCCTCGTAGGTGATGCAGCTCAATTTTCGGCGCGCGTGATTCTGGAGGCGGTGCGGCCGCCATACGAGCTGCGCGAGACGCTCCGCCAGCTGTTCGAGCTGGGGTGCCGGTCGGTCCCACTGATTGCGGCGAGTGGCTTCGCGGTGGGCATCGTGCTGTCGATGCACACCCGCGCATCGCTGGCCAGATTCGGGGCGGAGGCGTTGATTCCCGCCGGGCTCGCCATCGCGCTGGTGCGCGAGACAGGGCCGCTCACCGCAGGATTGCTGCTGTCTGGCCGGATCGGGGCCGGCATCGGCGCGGAGTTGGGCGCCATGAAAGTGACCGAACAGATTGATGCGTTGGAGGCGACCGCTGTCGACTCGTTCAGGTTCCTCGTCGTCACCCGCGTCGTCGCCTGCGTGATTGCGCTCCCGCTCCTGACCAGCCTGATGAACTTCACGGGGATGCTCGGCGGGTACGCCGCGGAAACCGCCATCACCGGCATGCCGTTTCAGACCTATTTCAGGCAGGCGTTTTCGTCCATTCAGTTTTCGGATCTCATTCCCGCGACCCTCAAGACAATGGTGTTCGGGTTCATCATCGCCACTGTGGCGTCGTACCTTGGGATCAACACGACGCGCGGGACAGAAGGCGTGGGCCAGGCATCCACCCGCAGCGTCGTGCTCGCCTCCATCCTGCTCATCGTCGCGAACGTGCTGCTGGTGCGCATCATCTTCTTCTTCTACCCGGTGTAGCCGTGGCCACAGAGACGCCGGCCATCG
>Ga0209640_10005593_pt1 | contig 10970 bp, 8 predicted proteins | sample RifCSP10_1_FD_184018 | JGI IMG/M metagenome (GOLD analysis project Ga0209640, IMG submission 184018) | Soil microbial communities from Rifle, Colorado - Rifle CSP2_sed 10_1 (SPAdes) (version 2) | ecosystem: Environmental > Terrestrial > Deep subsurface > Rock core/Sediment | place: Rifle...
CGGAAGCGGCGCTCGAGCTCGCCGAGCAGCCGGCCGCGCTCGGCGCCGGCAACGTCGGCCTCGGAGAGCGCGGCCGCGACGCGGCCGAAGCGTGCGTCGATCATCGCCTCGGAAAGCGCCACGTCGCACGCCACCTTGTAGTTGCTGCGACTGTTGGTGATGCCGCGTCCGAGAACCGAGCCGTCGTCGCCGAGGACGACGGCCTTGGTGGTGGTCGAACCGAGGTCGATGCCGACGTACGCCCTCATGCCGTGGCCCTCGCGCGCTTCTGGCCGAGCATCTGGAAGTAGGACTCCAGTCGGTTCTTGAGATTGGCGGCGGAGAAATAGCGCGGGTCGACGAGGTCGCTCTCGATGAAGCCTCCGGGCCTGCCGGTGCGATTCTCGATCTCGCGCAGCATGGCGAGCTGTCCCGCCGAGAACGAATTGCAGCTCTTGATCGAGTGGATGAGCACGCCGTCGGCGTCGTACTCCTCGACGTAGCGGCAGATGAGGTCGACGCGCGACGGCAGCGAGAGGTTGGTGTAGCAGCCCATGCAGTAGTCGGCCAGCGTCTCGAGCGGGTGGTCGGGGTCGTGACGGAATCCGGTGTCGTAGACGCCGCCGACCTTGGAATAGGTCGAGGCCACGGCCACCGCTCCCTCGTCCGCGAACATGCGCCAGAACTCGTGGAAGTGCGTCCAGTTCGGCGGCCCTTCGACGACCAGCCGGAAGCGCTCGGCGGCGAGCTGGCCGTCCGGAGTGACCGGTCCGAGGCCGAGTCGCACGCGCTCCTCGATCTCCTGCCGCAGCTCCTGGTAATAGAGGCACGCGTCTTCCGTGCCGCGGAAGGCGGAGAAGATCGGCCCCAGGTAGTAGACGGCTCCGAAGTAAGAGTCGATCGGCGAGGGCCGGCGTCGGGCCGACTGCAGCACCGCGACCAAATCGTCCTCGGCCTTCGCCGAGCGGGCGAGCATCTCGCGCAGCCGGCCCTCGTCGTAGCGCCTTCCGGAGACGCTCTCGAGCGCGGGAATCACCTTGTCGCGCAGCTGGGCGACGACGTAGGTGCGCATGGACTCGGTGATGCGGCCGTCGGCCTGGTACGGCACGTGGAGCATGACCACCGGGGCGCGGTACTCCTGGCGCAGAATCTCGAACCACTTGAGGAAGGTGAAGCAGCCGGTGTAGGAGAGCAGCAGCAGGTCGGGCGCGGGCAACTTCTCGCCGGTGGGACCCACGTTGCCCGACTTGAGCATTCCGTAGTCGGCCTTGACGTAGGTACAGACGTCCTCGGAATGGCCGGCCTTCTCGGCGACGGCGATGTACTCCTTGGTCTTGCCGCGCATCGCCGACTGCAGGGCGTTGATCTCGGGCAGCACGGGCAACAGGCCGAAGCTGCGCACCAGCTCGGTCAGGTTGCCGGGCACGAAGGTGTAGACGCAGCGCTCGCCGCTCGCCGGCGCGCGGCCGAGGCGCGAGAAGTGCTCCGCGATCATGCGCTTCTGGCGCTCCTGGCTGCGGTCCTTCTGGGCGAGTCGGGCTCCGGCGATGGGCTGGACGTTCGTCATGGCGCGCTCCACAGCTTGATCGAGTCGGCGAAGGTGCCGGCCTGCTCGCGGATGACCTGGAACTGCCCGGTGTTCTCGGAGTATCTGAAGGCCGTCCACGGCATGCCGATCGACTCGATCGCCGAGACCGCCATCGGCTGGTCGAGCAGCGCCGGGTCGCAGAAGCTCGGCGCGCAGAAGATCACGCCTTCGGCCCGGCAGGAGCGGGCGCGCTCGACCATCGCCGTCGTCTTGCGGTCGTCGCCGCAGAAGCGCGTCGGGCTCTCGATCGCGTCGTCGAGGAAGGCGCGCACGAGGTTGTCGAGCGGATCGCCGTCGAGCGGCACGTCGGAGCGCAGGAAGCGGTGCACCTGCACGAAGTCGTCGTCGACGATGTAGCAGCCGGAGCGCTCGAGGGTCTTGATCAGTCCCAGCGGCGGCTGCTCGCAGAACGAGCCCACCACCAGCACGCGGGCCTGATCCATGGGGCGCCGCTCGGCGTCGGCCTCCACCGCCGACCGGTAGTCGTCGAGCAGCGCGTCGAACTCCTCGACCGGCAGCACGAGTCCGGCGCGCAGCACCAGGTAGAGCTCCCAGGTCGGTACCCGCCAAGGCTCGCGCTCGCGCAGACCGTAGACCGCCTGAACGCGCCGCCGGTTGGCGTTGTAGGCGGCGAGCGAAGTGCGCAGGGCCTCGGGACGGTAGGGCAGTGCGCCGCGCGCCTCGAGGTCGGCCGCCAGCGCCTCGAGCTCGCGGCGGAAGAAGGCGCCGCCGATCTCGGGATCGAAGTTCTGCGGCACGTCGAGGTAACGTGCGAGCTTGCCCGGAAAGCGCATCTGCCAGACGCCGGAGAGGTTGCGCACCACGTCGCAGATGGCGGGGAAGAGGACCCCGTCGAGCGCGTCGAGCTGGCCACCGAGTCCGAGCTCGACCGTCGAGCGCGGCAGGTGGCAGATGTAGGACTGGTAGTAGGCGTCGCCGCGGATGATTTCCACGTCCTCGCCGCCGCCCATCAGTCCCACCGGCAGGACGCCCTGGGCGTGCAGGAGCTCTCGCGGCGCCCAGATCGGCAGGTACCCCACGGCCAGCCCGCCGGTCCGCGCCTTCCACTCGCGCACCGGGGCGAGGGCGACGTCGCGGTAGAGGCGCTCGCAGCGCTCGAGGAGGGCCGATAGGTCCGGAGTCATGACGCCTCCGGGGGAAGCGCGATCTCGAGCTGGGTGTACTCCCCGGCGCCGAAGCCGTGCGCACGGAAGAACGAGAGCACCGGCAGGTCGGAGCGGTGCACCATGGTGCGCACGCGCAGGATTCCGGCGTCGCGGAAGCGGGCGCAAGCCGCGGTCAACAGGCGCGAGGCGATCCCGGTGCGCCGCAGCTCGGGCTCCACGCCCACCGCGAAGATCCAACCGCAGGGCTCGGAGCCGAATTCGAAGGCGCGCACCTCGCCCAGCAGGTAGCCGACGAGCCGCTCGTCGCTCTCGGCCCCGAGCGCGACGCGCAGGCGTTGCCGGTCGCGCGCCAGGAACTCGTCGCGCACCCCTTCCCAGTAGCCGGGGACGGCGCGCCCGCGGTGGAGCGCGTCGATTTCGACGACGCGCCCGAGATCCGCCGGACGCAGCCGGCGGACGGAGATCCCGGCGAGCGCGCTGACGCTCACGGATGCCCCGCCCCGACCGGCCGCAAGGGGGCGAGCAGCGCCTCGGTGAGCTCCTCGCCCCAAGGCTCGCCAGCGGCGAGTCGGCGCCGGAGCTCGAGGAAGTCGACCTCGCGCCGCTCCCGCGCCCCCTCGTGGAAGGCCCGGAAGCCGAGGCGGCCTTCGGTCATCATGTTGAGCGCCAGCCAGGCGCGGTTGGACTCGCGGTTGCGGTTCCAATGTTCGAGCTTGTGCTTGCGCACGCTCTCGAGGGTCTTCGCCAGGCAGCCCGGCATGGTGTGCGCGAGCTTCCACACCAGCTCGTCGACGGCGCGGTCGAGCGGCGCCAGGTCGACCGTGCCGCGGCGCAGGCGCTCCCGAGCCGCCTCCAGCTCCGCGCCACTCCGGCGCTCGCCGTAGACCAGCGCGCCGTCGGCGTCGGTCCAGCGCTCGGTGACCACGAGCGGGTTGGGCTGCAGCCGGCCTTCGACGCGCAGGGCCGGCACGACGCGGCTCAACAGCCCCAGCCGGTACGCCTTGTGGGCGCTCCAGGTCTCGCACAGCGTGCAGCTCTCCATCGCCGCTTCGACGCCGACGAAGAGCGGCAGGAAATCGGTCGACCCGCCGTCGGGCGCCGAGCCGTGGCGGGGGCCGGCCTGACCGAAGAGCGCCAGGTCCTGAGCGACGCTGAAGTCGCAAGCCATGCCGATCTCCTGGCCGCCCGCGATGCGCAGGCCGTTGACGCGGCAGACGACCGGCTTGTCGCAGGCCAGGATGCCGCTCACCATGTCGTTGAACAGGCGCATGTACTGGCGGTACTCCTCGGGTCGTCCGGCGTAGTGGGTGGCGTACTCCTCGGTGTTGCCGCCGGCGCAAAAGGCGCGGTCGCCGGAGCCGGTGAACACCACCGCCACGCAGGCACGATCGTTCGATGCCCGCCGAAAGCCGAGGATCACTCCCTTGATCATCTCGGTGGTGTAGGAGTTCTGCTGGCGCGCGTTGTCGAGGGTGATGCGGACGACGTAGAGGCCGTCCACCGGTGCGCCCTCCGGCGTGCGCAGCGGAATGCGCTCGTAGAGCACTCCAGGTCGCTCCTGGCCGCGCTCGAGGTCGTGATCCTGGGCAGCGAATCTCATGGTGCGTTCTCCGGCACGAGGACGATGCGGCGGGGTAGGGGGCCGGCGTGGAGCTCGGCGAAGGTCTCGTTGATGGCGTCGAGCGGGCGGCGCTCGACGAAGGGCGCGATCGCCACCCGCCCGGCGAGGATCAGCTCGACGATGGCGGGATAGTGCTCCGGGAGGCAGGCCCAGTTGCCTTGGGCGGTGGCGTCGAAGGCCATGAGGTTGGAGAGCCGGAGCTCGAGCTTGGCCGGGGTGAATCCGACGATGCCCAGGTAGCTTCCGGGACCGAGCAGCCCGTAGGCGGTGGCCTGGCCGGCGGTGGTACCGGAGGTCTCGAAGACGAACTGCCGGAAGGAGGGCACGCCGCGCTCGCGCGCCAGCTCGCGCACGGCGCGCTGGATCGACTTGAAGTCGAGCGCGGCGGCGTCGAGGGTGAGCTCGGCGCCGTGCGGCCGCAGCCGCTCCAAACGTCGCGCGTCGACGTCGATCGCCACGACGTGCGCGCCGCGCGCGGCGGCGATCTGCACCGCGAAGCCGCCGACGCCGCCGCAGCCGACGACCACCGCCAGGTCTCCCGCGCCGAGTCCGCTGCGCAGAATCGCCTGGTAGGGGGTGGAGACGGCGTCGGCGACCACGGAGAGCATCCAGAGCTCGAGGCCGAGCGGGTTGAGCCGCGGGTCGGCGAGGTCGGGCACCGGGCAGAGGCCGCGCGCCGGGACGCGCAGGTGGGAGGCGAATCCGCCGTCGACGTCGTTGCCGGGGAAGACCTGACGCGAGCAGATCTGACCGCGCCCGGCGGCGCAGGCCGCGCAGACGCCGCAGGGCATCACGGCGGGCACCACCACGTCGCGTCCCAGCCAATCGTCGGCGCCCGGGCCGACTTCGACGACCGTGCCGGCGACCTCGTGCCCGAGGGTGAGCGGAAAGGGATGGCGGGTCGGGACGCCGTCGTAAAAGAAGCCGAGGTCGGTGTGGCAGACGCCGCATCCGGAAACCGCGAGCAGCGCCTCGCCGGCGCCGCAGATCTCGCGGCGCCGAGTCGACACCATCGGCTCACCGGTCTGGCGGACGGTCCACGCGTTGAGCTCCACTCGGCCTCCTAAATCAGATATCAGCATCCGAATTCTACAATACCGATCGGGGTTGTCAAGCACCGGCGGCGGCGGAGCAGCGGGCGTCCGTCAACAAGGACCGCCGGGATTTGCGGGAGAATGCCGCCGTGCCGCCCCCGTCCCCCCTGGCCGTCGACGGCCGGTCGCTCGACCTGGCGCGCTTCGGCGAGGCGGTGCTCGGCGGCCGGCCTGCAGCGCTCGAAGACGCGGCGCGGCTGCGCGTGCGCGCCGCCCGGGCGACGATCGAGCGCGCGGCGGCGGGCGGACGGCCGGTCTACGGCGTCAACACCGGCTTCGGCAATCTGGCCGAGATCGAGATCTCGAGAGGCGACCTGGAGACGCTCCAGCTGCGCCTGGTGCTCTCGCACGCCGCGGGCGTCGGCGAACCGCTCGGCGAGCCCGAGGTGCGCGGCATGCTGCTGCTGCGCGCCGCCACCCTGGCTTGCGGCCATTCGGGCGTACGGGAGACGGTGATCGATCGCCTTCTCGAGCTGCTGAACCTCGGCATCCATCCGATCGTGCCGTCGCGCGGCTCGGTGGGCGCCTCGGGCGACCTGGCGCCGCTGGCGCACCTGGCGCTCGCCCTGATCGGCCGCGGCGAGGTGATTTTCAAGGGCCGGCGGCTCGCCGCCGCGGCCGCTCTCGGCGCGTGCGGCCTGGCGCCGCTCGTCCTGGCGGCGCGCGAAGGTCTCGGCCTGATCAACGGCACGCAAGCGATGACTTCGCTGCTGGCGCTGACGGCGCTCGAGGCGCGGCGGCTGGTGCGCGCCGCCGACCTCGTCGGGGCGCTCTCCTGCGACGCCTTCCGCGGCACCGACGCGGCGTTCGATGCGCGCATCCACGCGGCGCGCCCGCACCCGGGACAGGGCGCGTCGGCCGACAACCTGCGGCGGCTGATGCGCGGCTCGGCGATCCGCGAGTCCCACCGCGTCGACGACCTGCGAGTCCAGGATCCGTATTCTTTCCGTTGCATGCCACAGGTCCACGGCGCTGTGCGCGACGTGCTCGCCGACGTCGAGCGCAAGCTGAACGTCGAGATGAACTCCGCCACCGACAATCCTCTGGTCTTCGCCGAGTCGGACAGCTCGCTGTCGGGCGGCAACTTCCACGGCCAGCCGATCGCCTTCGCCGCCGACTTCCTCGCCATCGCGCTCGCCGAGCTGGGCGCCATCTCGGAGCGGCGGACCGAGAAGCTGACCAACGCCAACTTCTCCTCCCTGCCGCCGTTCCTGGTCGAGAACGCGGGGCTGAACTCCGGCTTCATGCTCGCCCAGGTCACCGCCGCGGCGCTGGTGTCGGAGAACAAGACGCTGGCGCACCCGGCGAGCGTCGACTCGATCCCGACCTCGGCGGACAAGGAGGACCACGTCTCGATGGGGATGTGGGCGGCGATCAAGGCGCGCCAGGTGGCCGCCAACGTGCGCCGCGTCCTGGCGATCGAGCTGCTGGCCGCGGCGCAGGGGATCGACCTGTTGCGACCGCTGCGCACGAGCGCGCCCCTCGAAGCGCTCCACGCCGCGGTGCGGGAGCGCGTCCCGAAGTGGGAGGACGACCGCGAGATGGCGCCCGACCTGGCGGCCGCCGAGGCGTTCCTCGGAGACGAGGTCGACGAGCACCTGGAGCGCCTGTCCTGAGCGCGTGATGGCGGGCGTCGAGATCCCTCAGCACGAGCTGCGCTTCGAGACCTTCCGCGCCTCGGGCCCGGGGGGCCAGAACGTGAACAAGGTCGAGACCGCGGTGCGCCTGCGTTGGAACGTGGCTGCGAGCGCCTCGGTTCCGGGAGAGGTCAAGGCGCGGCTGGCCCGGCTCGCCGGGCGGCGGATGGGCTCCGACGGCGAGCTGCGCATCGAAGCGCGGCGCCATCGTACGCAAGAGAAGAACCGCGAGGACGCGTTGGCCCGGCTCACCGAGCTGCTCGCGCGCGCCTCCCGCGCACCGAAGCGCCGGCGGCCGACGAAGCCGGGCCGCGCGGAGCGCGAACGCCGGCTCGAGGCCAAGCGCCGCCGTGCGGCGACCAAGCGCGAGCGCGGGGACGGCCGGCACGAGGGTTGAGCCGCACCTGCGGCGGACGGCCGCGCCACGGATTCATCGCGTAGGGTAGGGGAGCCAGCATGCTGTTCCGCCAGATCTTCGACGACCAACTGGCCCAGAACGCGTACCTCGTGGGGTGCGAGCGCACGCGGCGGGCGATTCTGGTCGATCCCGAGCGCGACGTGGATCGCTATCTCGACCTGGCGGCGCGCGCCGGTCTCGAGATCGTCGCCGTCACCGAGACCCACATCCACGCGGATTTCCTGTCCGGAGCGCGAGAGCTCGCGGCCGCCGATCGCGGCATCGCGGTCCACCTCTCGGGCACGGGCGAGGACGAGTGGCGGTACGAGTGGCCGGAGCGCGACGGTCGAGAGTGGACGGCGCTCGGCGACGGCGACTCGATCCACGTCGGCGACGTCGAGCTGCGCGCCATCGCGACTCCTGGACACACCCCCGAACATCTCGCCTTCGAGGTCTTCGACCGTGGCGCCGGAAGCGGCGAGCCGGTGGCGCTGCTGAGCGGCGATTTCGTCTTCGCGGGCGACCTCGGACGCCCGGACCTGCTCGAGTCGGCGGCGGGGATCGCGGGCGCCACGGAACCCTCGGCGCGCCTGCTGTTCGCCAGCGCGCGGAGATTCCTGGAGCGGCCGGACTGGCTCCAGGTCTGGCCCGGGCACGGCGCGGGAAGCGCCTGCGGCAAGGCGCTCGGCGGCATGCCGGCGACCACCGTCGGCTTCGAGCGCCGGAGCTCGCCGGCGCTGGCGCAGGTCGCGGCGGGAGAGTCGAGCTTCGTGAGCTTCATCCTCGACGGCCAGCCGGAGCCGCCGCTCTACTTCGCGCGCATGAAGGAGCAGAATCGCACCGGGCCGCCGCTGCTCGGCGGCCTGCCGCGCCCCGCGCTCCTCTCCCCGGCGCGCTTGCGCGAGCTCGCGAGCGCGCCGGAAGTGGTCGCCCTCGACACGCGACGGGATCGCGCCGGGTACTTCGCACGCCACCTTCGGGGCTCGCTCTTCACGCCCTTCAACCGCAGCTTTCCCACCGTCGTGGGGAGCTACGTCGAGCCCGCGCAGCGCGTCGTCCTGCTGATCGAGGAGCGCGAGCTCGAGGCGGCGATACGCTCGCTGGTGCGGGTCGGGATCGACCGGGTCGAAGGCTGGGCCCCGCCGGAGACGCTCGACCGGACGTCCGCGGAAGCCCTCACCGCGACGCCCAGGGTCGAGTTCGGCGCCGAGCTCGAGCGGGCGCTGGCGGCGCCCGCGGCGGTGGTGCTCGACGTGCGGGAGGGGCACGAATACGAGGCCGCCCACCTCGCCGGCGCGCTCCGCATCTCGCACACGCGCTTGGCGGCGGAAGCCGATCGGCTGCCGCGCGACCGCCCCATCTACGTCCACTGCGAAACCGGCTCGCGGGCCGCGTCGGCGGTCAGCCTGCTCGCTCGTCGCGGGTTCGACGCGCGGCTGGTCGACGGGGAGCTCGCCAGCCGGCGGCGGTCCGGCCGCGCCACCTGAGCCCGGGCGCCAGAAAACAAACAGCGCCGCCCTCGGAAAGGGCGGCGCTGCGATGACGGCCGGGGCGTGGCCCGGGGTCGCGGGTAGGCACTCGCGTCAGGACCTTTCGCGCGACCTCGCCGCCGCGGAAAGCGCGAGCCACCTCGACCCTCCGCCGGAATGGCGGATCCTCGTGGCGCCTTCGGCCGGAGGCTCGCAAGGGCCGTGGTCCGATAACCTGCGCCGCGAGAGGTGCGGAGGGGGGCGACCGAGTAGAAACCGGGCCGTCCGACCCCGACCGTGCGCCCCGGATTGGAACGCCGCACGGCACGCTTGTCAAGGCGAAAAATTGGCGCGGGGCCGCGCTCGGCGCCGTAGGTAACTGTATAAAGCGCTTATTTGCAATATTTAGTAGATCGTACCGGGAGCCGAAGAAGGTTCGGAACGGCGCTGCGCGAAGCCCGCCGCAGGGTCTTCCCGGCCTCGCCGCACCCCGCGCCCGGGCCGCGCCCGCCCCCTTCTAGAATGCTGGCATGAGCTCCTCATCGAACCGCACGCTGCGCGCCCCGCGCGGGCCGCGGCTCAGCTGCCGCGGCTGGCAGCAGGAGGCCGCACTGCGCATGCTGCTGAACAACTTGGATCCCGAGGTCGCGGAGCGTCCGCAGGAGCTCGTGGTCTACGGCGGCTCGGGGCGCGCGGCGCGCGATTGGGAGTCTTTCGACGCCATCGTCGCCGCGTTGCGGCGCCTGGAGAACGACGAGACGCTGCTCGTCCAGTCGGGCAAGCCGGTCGCGATCTTCCGTTCGCACGAGGACGCCCCGCGGGTGCTCATCGCCAACTCCAACCTGGTGCCCAAGTGGGCGACGATCGACGAGTTCCGCCGCCTCGAGGCGTTGGGCCTGACGATGTACGGCCAGATGACCGCGGGCTCGTGGATCTACATCGGCACCCAAGGGATCCTGCAAGGGACCTTCGAGACCCTCGCGGAGTGCGCGCGCCGCAGCTTCGGCGGCTCGCTCGCCGGGCGCTTGACGGTGACCGCCGGACTGGGAGGGATGGGCGGCGCGCAGCCGCTGGCGGTGACCATGAACGAGGGTGTATGTCTCGCCGCCGAGGTCGACCCGTCGCGCATCGAGCGCCGGCTCGCCACGCGCTACCTCGACGAGCTCGCGCCGACGATCGAGCGCGGCATCGAGCGCGCACTGGCCGCTCGCGAGGCGGGCGAGGCGGTGTCGATCGCGGTCGCCGCCAACGCCGTGGACCTGCTCGCGGAGCTCGTGGCGCGCGGCGTGGTGCCGGACGTGCTCACCGACCAGACCTCGGCGCACGACAACCTGCACGGATACGTGCCGCACGGCATCCCGTTCGCCGAGGCGCTCGCCTTGCGCGAGGCCGATCCGGGCGCCTACGTGGCGAGATCGATGGCCTCGATGGCGGCGCACGTGCGCTCGATGCTGGAGCTGCAGCGCCGGGGCGCGGTGACCTTCGACTACGGCAACAATCTGCGCGGCCAAGCGCGCGAGGCGGGAGTGGCCGATGCGTTCGAGATCGGAGGGTTCGTTCCGCTGTTCATCCGCCCCCTCTTCTGCGAGGGCAAGGGTCCGTTCCGCTGGGTGGTGCTCTCGGGAGATCCCGACGACCTGCGCGCCACCGACGAGGCGCTGCTCGATCTTTTCCCGCGGGACGCCAAGCTCCAGCGCTGGCTGCGCATGGCGCGCGAGCGGGTCGCCTTCCAGGGCCTTCCGGCGCGGATCTGTTGGCTCGGCTACCGCGAGCGGGACCTCGCCGGCGTGCGTTTCAACGACCTGGTGGCGCGCGGCGAGGTGAGTGCGCCGATCGTCATCGGCCGCGACCACCTCGATTGCGGCTCCGTGGCCTCTCCGTACCGTGAGACCGAGGGCATGCGCGACGGCTCGGACGCCATCGCCGACTGGCCGATCCTGAACGCGCTGATCAACGCCGTGAACGGCGCCACGTGGGTCTCTTACCACCACGGAGGGGGCGTCGGGATCGGTCATTCGCTGCACGCGGGCATGGTGATCGTGGCGGACGGCACGGCGG
>Ga0209640_10005594_pt1 | contig 10969 bp, 4 predicted proteins | sample RifCSP10_1_FD_184018 | JGI IMG/M metagenome (GOLD analysis project Ga0209640, IMG submission 184018) | Soil microbial communities from Rifle, Colorado - Rifle CSP2_sed 10_1 (SPAdes) (version 2) | ecosystem: Environmental > Terrestrial > Deep subsurface > Rock core/Sediment | place: Rifle...
CCGTGTCGCTCCTGGGCTCGCCCGACAGCGAGTGGCGGGACGACGTCGGCTACGGCGTCGTCGCGAGCTGCGTCTACCGGAAGAAGCTGCTCCGGCCCGATGAACGTCGCGCGCTCACGCTCGAGCTCAGCGCGAACCTGCTGCGGAGCCTCTACGTGCTGCTCTCGCTGCCGCAGCCCGCGCCGACCGGGGGCCAGACGGCCGCGCGCGACAAGCTGCTCACCACGCTCCAGCAGATCCGGCGCTGACCTGCGTGAGCGGCCCGGCTCAGCGCCCGAGATCCACCTCGGCGTCGGAGTCGAAATCGAGCTCCTTCCTGCCGAAGGAGCCGGTGGCGAAGAAGCGCCCCTTCGCCCGTGCGCGAACGCGATCCTGGCGCAGCACGTCCTTGACCGCTCCCGGCAGGCTCAGCAGGTTGACGTCGAAGCGCGTCCGCACCTTGGTTTCGCCGTAGCCGGCGAGCTCGAGTCCCTTGGGCTCGAAGCCGCGCCCGAGCCGGTTGCCGTTCACGAACAGCTCGTACTCGAAGCGCTCGATCGTCAGCGGCTCGGGGTTGGGGTTGCGCACGCGGAAGCCCACATCGAGCGCGACGCCGCTCAAGCCCATGTCGCCGACCTTCAGGCCGTCCACTGCCAGGATCGGCGCCTTCAGCGTGGCGCATCCCGCCGCCGGGACCAGCGCGAGCACCAGCACTCGCGCCCGGCGCAACGTTCGCTGCATCAGCATTGGCATCACCCCCGGGGAGCAGCGTCCCGCCCCAAGCCTAGCCCGATTCGGCCGCGCGTTCACTCCCGCTGGGCGCGACTCGGCCGGTGGCCGGAGCGTCAGTGGGCGCCGGCGGGGAACCACCGGTAGTCGCGGGCGAGCGTGCCCGCGAAATCGGCCCGCATGCCGGGGTTGGCCTCGATCGCCCATTTGTCGGTGCCCGCGCTCCATCGGTAGAAGCTCACCGCGCGCACCTGCTGGCCTCCCGAGGCGTTCCATTGATGGACGTCGTCGAACATGGCGTCGACGAGGCCCGTGTTCGTCGTCGGGTTCCCGGGGCCGCCGGTGCCGGCCTCCGTGATGTAGAGGGGCAGCTGCCGCATCGAGGCGGGCAGGTTCGCGATCTTCGTCCGGTAGTCGCGGAAGCTGGCCTCGTTCCACCACTGCGCATCGGTGTAGGTGTGGAGGGCGATGCCGTCCGGAAGGACGCCGCGCTCCTCGATCCCGCGCAGCGCGTCCCGGAAGTACCCGAGATCGCCGTGAACGAAGCCCGCGCTGATGACCCTGGCCCCCGGCCGCACCGCCTTGATGGCCCGGTAGCTGCGGGCGAACGCCTCGGCGTAGAGCGCGGGGTCCTGGACGCCTTCCAGGTGGGGCTCGTTGCCGATCGACCAGATGCCGCAGCCGACGGAGCTCTGGACGAAGTTGGCGGCGCGCTGGGCGAAGGCATCGAGCCCCGGATACTGCGGGGCGGGTCCGGGGTCGGGCAGGATCCGGCCGAACAAGTGGGCGATGCGGCAGACGACCCCGATGCCGTCGATCCACTGGGTGAACCGACGGCCCGACCGGTCGCTCGGGTTCGACCCGATCGCGAGCGCCTCGGTGACCCAGCCCTTGCGGCCGGCCTCGACGAACAGGTCCTCGGCGCCGGTGTCGTGGATGCCGTGGATGGCGAGCGGCTCGACGGGCGGGGCGCCGGACAACATCCAAGGCTCGGGATCGCGGGGCGAGAGGAGCTCGACCGCCACGTTGTCGAAAGCGACGCCCACGTCCGAGAAGCCCGTGAGCTCGGCTCGCAGAAGCAGCGTGAGGCTGGCTTCCGAGGCGGTGAAGTCGTAGCTCACGTCCCCCCAGCTCGTCGTCGAGGACACCAACACCGGGCTGCCCCAGGTCGGAGCTCCTGCGCCCGACCGGACCCCGGCGGAGCAGCGGGGCGCTCCGCTCCCGATCGTCTTGCGGGCCCGGAACCTCAGGCGATACGCGTCTCCCGTCCTGAAGCCCCGGTTGGGACGCGAGATCCCGACCTCGACGCCGCTCTTCTTGACCTCCTGCGCCCACCATCCGCCCTCGCCGGGAACGATGTTCCACTCGGCGCTGCCGGTCCCGGTCGACCACTTCGACCATCTCTGGACGAGACCGCCGGCGTGGGCGTTCATGTCGTCGGAGAGCCAGACGAGGCCGGGGTCGGTGCCGGAGGGGGGTGCCGGGGGCGTAGTGGACGTGACCGACACGCTGACGGCGCTCGACGCGGTCGAGGCGCCCGCGTCGTCGTGGGCCTTGGCGGTCAGGGAGTAGGAGCCGGCGGGGACGCTCGACCAGGTGAACGAGTAAGGGCTGCCGGTGTCGGTGCCGAGGAGGGTCGCGCCCTCGTAGAACTCGACCCTGCTGATCGAGCCGTCGGGATCGGAGGCGCTCGCGGTGAGGACGAAGCTGCCCGGCGCGGCCGCGGTCGTCTGGTCCACCGCCAAACCAACGCTCGGAGGAGCGTTGCTCGCGCCCTGCGCCACGTCATCGGTCAGCTCCTGGAGCAGCGGAGAGACGGAGAAGCTACCCCAGCCCGGGATCTCGAGCTGGTAGATCGTGGCCCCGAGCACGTAGTCGTCCTGCTTGAGGATGCCGTCGTACCACCTGAGCTGCTCCATGTACCAGGGCTTGCGAGCCGCGAGGTCTCCGGGCGGGGGGAAGCCCGCGACCGGCGGAGTGCCGAGCGCCTGCTGCCACCCGTGGTTGGCCTGGGCGTCCGGCCGCGGCTTCGGTTGTCCCGGGCCCGTGCTCGCGAGCGTGCCTTCGTCGACTCCGGTCTCGGTGATCACGAGGGGGATCTCCCGCCCCTGGAGGTGCTGCCGGTAGACCTTGCGGTAACGGCCGCAGAGCCATCCTTCCTGGACCGGTTCCTCCCAGTACTGCCTCATCGGCGTGCCGTACTCGTGGAGCCCCATGATCCCGCCCTTCGCGAGTGCGTTGTCGATCGCGGGGATGAACTGCGGCCAGAGCGCCAGGTCGGGGTTGCCGGTGGCGAAGTTGGCGATGACGGCCTTGCGGCCGTTGGCGGCCAGGATGTTCGTGCGCGCGATCTCGAACTGGGCGTACCAGCTCATGGTCGCGGCGCTCGTCACCACGGGCTCGTTCAGGCCTTCCCAGTAGTCGACGTCGGGATAGGCCAGGACCGCCGCCTTGACCGTGCTCCACCAGTCGTTGGCGCGATCGACCGGGCTGCCGTTGTCGATGACGCCGTCGGGGACGCTCCCTGGAAACAGACGGCCGACGACGATCGTGCCCGGAGACAGCTGCTTGACGATCGCGGCCTTGCTGACCTCGTCCAGGAGCTTGACCACGCGGGGCTTCGCGTTTCGCAGGAAGTGGTCGGTGTTGCCTCCCCAGCCGGCGTGGATCGAGAGCTTGCTCTTGGCCGAGGGCGGAGGGATCGTCGGCGGCTGATTCCCCGAGCCGAGACTCTCGATTGTCACCCCGTCGAACTGCACCCATCCGGCTACGAAGCTGCTCCTCGTGTTCCACGCCCCGAGGAAGATCGTCGCGGCCGGTCCCGTGGCCTCGAACTCCCAGCTCACCGGGCTCCAGGAGGCCGAGGTCGAGGCCGCTCCGAAGACCGCGGCGCCGGGGTTCGTCCCCCCGGCCGGGTCGACGCCCACCGCCGCCTCGTAGCCGGCCCCCGTCACCTTCGCCTGGACCGTCACCCGGTACCGCGTGCGTGCCGTGACCGCGATCGTCTGGAAGACGCCGGCGCGGCTCGTCGGAGGCACGTCGGCCACACCCTGGGTGAAGACGCGCACCGGGTCCCAGACCGCTTCCCACTTGTTGCCGCCGAAGCGCGTGAAGCCCCGCGCCACCGTGAAGAAGCCGCGGTCGTCCTCGAAATCGGGATTCGCGATCGTCGGCGCCGGCGCCACCACGATGGCGGCAAGCTGGAAGTCGAGCGTCGTGATCTGGCCGCCGGCGACCGAGACCCCCGCTCTCGTCTGCGGCGTGTAGCCGGCCTTTCTGGCCGCCACCGAGTAGGTCTCCGCAGCGAGTCCGTCGAGCAGGTAGCCGCCGCTCGCGTCGGTCGTCGCCAGGCGTCCCCCGGGCGTCGCCGCGAGCTCCGCCCCCAGGAGGGGCTGGCCCGAGGCGTCGGTGACCCGGCCCCGGAGGTCGCCCGTCGACGCTCCCGCGGACAACGTGAAGTCGAGCGTGGTGGTCGCGTCCGGGCGCAGCTCCGCTCCGCTCACGCTGGCGGACACGAACCCCGACTTCGACGCCGTGACCTGGTACGTCCCGACCGTGATGCCGGCGATCGTGTAGCGGCCGGCCGCATCGGTCGCGGCCGAGCGGCCTCCGGGGTCGGCGCTCACGGTCGCCCCAGCGATCGCGACACCCGAGGTGTCGCGGACGATTCCGGTCAGGTTGCCCGTGGCGGTGTTCACGGCCGCCGTGAGTCCACGGATCACGGCCACGAAGTCGACACCGGGCCGGGGCTGCCCGCCGACGTAGGCTTGACCCCCGCCATAGGGGTTCGCGTTGCTGGCGTAGGCATAGAGGCCCTGACCGTCGGCGCGCTCGATCTTCAGGAAGTAGGTCTGGTTCGGCTGCAGCGGCGGCTCTTGTCCGTCCGGCCACTCGGCCCCGATCATGTTCGCGCCGTCGCCGGCCTCCAGGGTGGCCGTGATGGAGGACCCGACCTGCGGGCCGGTGGGGCCGCCCGAGAGGATCGAGAACTCGAGCGTGATCGCGTCCACGTTCGGCTTGGCCGCGGCGTACTTGACGAAGGCCACCTCCGCGGGGGTCGTGAAGGTCTGGCCCAGGACCCGATCGAACAGGCTGCAGCCCGGGCACCCGGGGTGGGGCGGCGAGTCGACGTAGTAGACGCCTTTCGAGACGCGGCCCGTGTAGACGAGCGCGAAGTCGGCGCTGACGGTCTGCCCGGCCGTGAGCGTGATCGCGCGGCTGGTCGCGCGATAGCCGTTCCTCTCGACCGTCAGGGAGTAGCTGCCCGCGGGCACGTCGTGGATCTCGTAGTGGCCGTCGTAGAGCGACACGTGCCCGAACGCGTAGCCGTCGGTGCGCACGGTGGCGTACGGCACGACCGCGCCGGTGTCGGCCCGGGTGACGCGGCCGCGGATGCGGCCGGTCTGCCCGCGGAACGGTGTGAGGCGCGCCGGCGCCATCCCCTGGCTCTCGAGCGACAGCCGCGCCTCGCGCACCGCCGTGTACTGCGGGTGCGGGCTCTTGGGCTCGCGGACGCCGTCGCCGTTGCATTCCTGCGAGCAGCGCGGCTGCGAGCTGCAGCCCGGCGTCGCGGGGGCGCCGCAGCTCGACCCCGGGACCCAGGCGAAGCGCTCCCAGGCGGGGTGGTGGAGCAGGAACGGGTGCGCCGCGAGGAGCTCGGGCCAGCGGTACCAGCGATGGGCGAAGGCGTCCGCGTTGTAGGCGGCGGCGAGCGCGCGGTTCGTCTTGGGCCAGCCCTCGTAGGCGATGCCCAGCTTGTCGCCGTAGGCGGTCTCCGTGATCATCACCGGGAAGCCGCGGCGCGTCCGCGCCGGGCTGCCGTGGGGCTGCGCCACCACGTCGAGGTCGAGCAGGTAGCTGTCGATCGTCTTCGTGGTCTCGATGAAGACGTCGCCGTCGTGATGGTTGTAGTGGGGCGGCGCCGCCTCCGGGTAGGGATGCGTGCCCCAGACGTCGAACGCGAATTTCGCGTCCGGGTTGTGACGGAAGGCCCGGTCCCACCAGGAGGGGCCGTTCTGGCCCGGGGTCATGGTCTTGAGCGTGCCCAGCAGGCCCAGCGCGGGGTGGGCGGCGGCGGCTCCGGCCTCGGCCTGGTGGATGAGGTTGTGGGCCTCGACCAGGTAGTCGGCGTAGGCCTCCGGGGGCACGAAGTCGCGGGCGTCGTTCGGCTCGTTCCAGAGCTGGAGGTACACCAGGCGGTCGGCGTACTGCGGGTGAGCGATCTTGTAGTTCAGGATCCTCTCCGCGACGACTGAAGCAGCCCCGGCGTCGGGAAGCTCTCCTGCCTCGCCCTCCTGCACCCGGATGCAGGGGATCAGGTTCAGCTCGAACGCCTTCTCCACGAGCGCCTCGTAGTTGCCGTTTCGGGGATAGTCGAAGACCCATCCGCGTCCGACCAGGTGTTGCGTCCACTCCAGGTTCTCCATCCCGAAGTCGTCGTCGCCGGAGTTCAGCGTGTGCATGCCGAAGAGGTTGCGCCTTTGGCGCTCCTCCTGGGCTGAGAGCGTGGCCGGGCGGAGAGCCGCCCCCAGCATGACCGCCAGCGCGGCGAGCGTCGTCGTCGTGACGCGCATCTACTCCCGTTGCGCACGGCTCGGCCGGTGGCCGGGGACGAACATGTCCTGCCACTTGAGCTCGAGCGCCTTCTGCATCGCGAGCGGGTACGACCAGTCGCCGAGGTCGTTCGCCCCGGTATTGTTCGTGCCGAACGCGAACTTCGCACCCTTTGCCTTCGCGAGACGCAGGAAGCGCTCGCTCGGCAGCTTGTATCGCGCACCAATCTCGATCGCCACGCCGCTACCAACCGCCGCGTCGATCACGCGGGTCATGCGCTCCTCGGTCCACAGCTCGTCGTAGCGAGCGGCGATCACTGCCGGCAGGAAGGTCGGGTTGACGTAGATGTCGATCGGCTCCGTCTCGAGAATCCCCACGGTCTTCGACACCAGCAGCTCCATGAAGGCCTGCTCGTCCGGCCCGATCTCGACCTCCTCGGGGATCCACAGGCGCATCCGCTTGCCGGCGGGGTTGGTCCACGTCATGGAGTCCGTGAACACGTAGTCGAACCTCGCGCGCGTCTCCTTGGAGAACATCGAGACCCACTCGCGACCTTCGGCCTGCATCCCGACGAAGGCGGGCATCGCCTTCATCGACTCGAAGTACGCCAAAGCAGCCTCATCCGTTGCGATCGGGAAACCCTTGCCGCAGTTCGCGGCCACGCCGAGGAACATGCCGGTCTCACGCGAGAGTGCTATCGCCCGCTCGAGGCTGAGCCCGCCCTTGAGGTGCGCGTGCAGGTCCACGAGCGGGAAGTTGGCACGGCCGAGCTCGAGCATGCGGACGTAACGCTCGTCTACGACCGGTGGCGGGGCGGCGTCGGCCGGCGCCGCCGGGAGCGGGCGCACGCGCAGGTTGCGGTAGAAGACCTTGCTCTCCGGGTCGTGGCACTGGAGGGCGAACGTCCCGCGGCCGAGCCGGTTCAGCTTCGGAGCGCCCTCCGGCAGCGGCGTCCTGGGCTCGGTCCAGTCGACGACCAGCGTGTCGTTCACCCGGACCTCGACCTTCGGCTTGCGGACGCGGACGCGCAGCGTGAACCACTCGTCGTCCGGCGCGAGGGCCTTGTAGACGTTGCGGATACCGTAGAGGCTGCCCGTCATCTTGAGCTCGAGGTAGTCGCCGTGCTGCTTCTGCGAGTTGTTGACCTGCACCTCGAAGCCCTGGGCCGGCCAGTCCTTCTCCTGGAAGGCCGTGTGGAAGTAGAAGCCCGAGTTCGCGCCGGCGCGGGCCTTCACCTCGGCCACGGCCTCGAAGTCCTCGAAGGCGGCCTGGCCGTCCCCACCGACATAGAAGAGGTGGGACCTCGGTCCGTCACACGCGATGGCGCCGTCCACGACCCGGAACGAAGCCTGGTTCTCTGAGGCCTTCCAGCCGGAAAGGCTGGTGCCGTCGAAGAGCGGGGTCCAGCCGTCCTCGGCCGCGCAGACGCCGGGAACGAAGGCCGCAAGGCCGAGGATCAGGAGCGCGAACGGGGGCAGCACGCCACGCCGACGAGAGGGGTTCACGGTGCCGGCCTTTCTGGTGCGGGGGCGAGGCCGTTCAGCTCCGCGGCCACTCCGACCACGTCGCCGGTCATGGCGAAGTCCACGGCCAGGATGTTCGGCAGCCGGCCGCGCTCCTGCTGGCAGCGCCGGGCGCGCTCCAGCAGGAAGTCGTGCGCGTTCACGATCGCCGCGTTCGACGGCTTCGGGGCCGGCAGCGTCTCGATCCAGTGGTTGACCTGGAACAGCGGCCCGCTGCTGCCGCCGCGATTGGGCTGGCAGGAGAACTCCGGCGGTGCGATGAACTTGTAGGGGGTCTCCTGTGCCACGTCGAACGCCGGGTGGTACCAGGCGACACCCTTGGTGTCGTTCTCGCCGAGCACGAGAATCCGCTGGTCCGAGTCGATCAGGTCTCTGAGCGTCGGCCAGGGAGGCTTCGGGACGCCGCGGTACACGAAGCGCTCGAGCCCGCTCTCTCGAAACGCCGCGGCGATGTCGGCCGGCGTGACGTAGTCCTCGATCACGAACACCAGCAGCTCGCCCGGGTGGGAGACCAGGAACTGCCGCACCCCCTCCAGCATCGCGACGAGCGGCATAGCACCGAGCTCGCAGAAGCCGTGGCACAGGTAGGCAGCGCGCGGGCCCGTCGGCTGGCCCTGCATGCGTGCGCGGATGCGCATCGCGGCGTCGACGGCTTCCTTGCCGATCACCTTCTCGAACTTGGCCCGCGAAGCGGCCTCGTCGTCGATGTCGGTCCGGACCCGCTCGCCGATCGGGATGCCGTAGTGCACGTCGAAGAGCAGGGCGCGGATGCCGTGGCCCAGCAGCGAGACCGACGCGAGCTCCTGGTTGGGGAACATCCAGCCGTCGAGCTCGGCCGCCGACATCGAGTTGTGCGCGCCCGGGAAGACCACCTCGTCGAGGCGGCGGGCACAGAGCGAGACATCCCCGTTGCAGGCGTCGGTGAGCGCCGGCGCCGCGGGGAGCGCCTCGGGACTGCGCAGGAAGAAGATCGCTCCGCCGATCAGGCCGAGCGCCAGCAGGCCGACGAGCGCGTGGTGCAGGACGGTCCGCACCCAGTCGCCGTGGCCTTGCTGGGCGTCGGCGAGGGCCGCCTCGGCCTGGCGCGCGGCTTCCTGGACCCGCGGGGGCACGATCATGAAGAGCTCGCGCAGGCCCTCGAACGCGACGAGCGCGCCCGTGACGACGGCGATGCCGCGCAGTGTCGCCATCGGCTCGAGCGCCGCGACGAGGCCGAGTCCCGTGAGCGCCACGGCCCGCAGCATCTCGCCGGTGCTGCTGCGCGCGGGCTCCTGCAGCCGTCGCCACAGGCGGCGCGCGACGTCCTCGACCTCCACGCGCCGCGCCAGGGACGAGGCCGCCGAGGCGAGCACGATGCCGATGCCGGCGAGCACGAGCGCCCAGGTGCGAAGCCCCCCCGCGAAGCTGTCCCAGAGCCCCGCGACGACCGGCCGCAGCGCGGGGTCGTGGATCGACAGCGTGAGCGCCGTGCGGCCGAGCGGGGGCAGGAAGAAGAGCACGAGGGCGGCGGTCGCCAGCGCGGCGCCGCCCTTCAGCAACGCCCCCTGCCGCCCACGCGGCAGTGCGATGCCCAGGAACAGCAGCAGGCTGCCCGAGCCGATCGCCAGGATCGCGTTGCGGCGGAAGCGGTGGCCGAGCCGCGCCAGCTTCAAGAGGGCGCGCGCGCCGCGTCCGCTCGGGCCCAGCGTCACGCTGGCGCGCAGCTTCGGGGGGATGCGGGCCACGAGCTCGGGGTCGTGCGCGAGCGCGCTCCTCACCAGCACGCCGATGTCGGGCACCGACAGCGCCACGCGCTCGGCGCCCTGCGAGAAGAGCAGCTGGTGGGCGCCCTCGGCCGTGCGCTGGAAGCCGGCGCGGAACGCCTCGGAGCTCACGACCGCGCGTGCCGTGCCCACGAGCAGCGGACGATAGGCCATCAGGTCGCGCCTCTGGGCGATCGCCTCGTCGGCGATCCGCTCCGCCACGTACGCGGCGACGCGGGGGTCGCCGAGGCTCAGCGCCGCACGCGCCGCGAACGGGCGCGCCTGGAAGACCACGCGGTCGGCGTAGAGGTGGACGAGGCCCGCGGCGAGCAGGACCGAGCCCGCCACGCGCAACCCGGGCGCAAGCCTGTCGAGATGTGGCCGGGTGCGCTTGTCTGCCATCGGGTGCGTCGAGGGGCCGATGCTAGCACGGGGCCTCGCGCGTGGGAGGGCCGCGGAGCCCTTGATCCGGTGCGTATGCATCACAGCCGCGGCCGCTTGCCTGGTTCGGGCTATGCTTGGCGGCCCTGCTCGTACGGGCTCTCGACAAACCAGGAGACACCATGAAGACCGCGCCGCGTACCCCGATCGTCGCCGCCCTGCTGCTCGCCGCGCTCCCGCTCCGCGCGGACGAGGGCCAGTGGATGCCGCAGCAGATCCCGGCGCTCGCCGAGAAGCTGCGGACGATCGGCTTCCAGGGCGATCCGCAGGCGTTCGCCGATCTCACCGGCCAGCCGATGGGCGCCATCGTCTCGCTCGGCGGCTGCACGGCCTCGTTCGTCTCGCCCGAGGGCCTGATCGCCACCAACCACCACTGCGTCCAGGGGTCGCTCCAGTTCAACTCGACCCCACAGAAGAACCTGCTGGTGGACGGCTACCTCGCGAAGACACGGGAGGAGGAGCTCTCGAACGGCCCGGGATCCCGCGTGTTCGTCACCGTTTCCGTCAAGGAGGTGACCGAGGCGATCACCGGCAAGATCGACCCCAAGCTCGACGACCGCAAGCGCTTCGACCTCGTCGAACGGCGCGTCAAGGAGCGGGTGGCGGCGTGCGAGGCGGGCGGGCTTCGGTGCTCGGTGAATGCCTTCTTCGGCGGCCTGAAGTACTTCGAGATCGCGCAGCTCGAGATCCAGGACGTGCGCCTCGTCTACGCCCCGCCCGCCGGCATCGGCAACTTCGGCGGCGAGACGGACAACTGGCGCTGGCCGCGGCACACCGGCGACTGGTCCTTCTACCGCGCCTACGTCGGCAAGGACGGCAAGCCGGCGAGCTTCTCGAAGGAGAACGTGCCCTTCAAGCCCGCGCGCTTCCTGCGCGTGCAGCCCGCGGGCGTCCAGGAGGGCGACCTCGTCTTCGTGGTCGGCTACCCGGGCCGCACGCAGCGCCACCAGACCTACGCCGAGGTGAAGGACACCACCGAGTGGAGCTTCCCGCGCTTCGTCC
>Ga0209640_10005595_pt1 | contig 10969 bp, 13 predicted proteins | sample RifCSP10_1_FD_184018 | JGI IMG/M metagenome (GOLD analysis project Ga0209640, IMG submission 184018) | Soil microbial communities from Rifle, Colorado - Rifle CSP2_sed 10_1 (SPAdes) (version 2) | ecosystem: Environmental > Terrestrial > Deep subsurface > Rock core/Sediment | place: Rifle...
GGCAAGCCACGCCTCGTTCAGCGCCAGCCACAGCGCGGCGGCGACCCACGCGGCCACGATCGACGCGGTCAGCACGCGCGGGACGGTGCTCGTGGCCAGCGGCGTCGCGCGGCACACGTACCACGCGGACAGGCAGACGAAGGCGTAGACGATCAGCGGCGGCAGCACCTGCACGAGCGCCTCGGGCCATGTCAGCCCCTGCCGCGTCAGCATGGCGCTCTCGAACACGCCGATCGCGCACCACAGAGCCAGGTAGCCGCCCAGTCGCTCGAGACGGGCGAGGATTGGATGCATCAGCTCTTGATCTCGATGCCGCCCATCACGAGCAGCCCGCGGAGTACGAGACGTGGAGCCGGCCTGCCACCGATGTTCTCAACGCTACCTGGTAAAGGCGCCGGCCGCTTGTCGTCGATCCCTCCCATCACCGGCACGAGCGGCGTCACCACCGTCCAGGATGGTGGCACGAGGATCTCGCAGCCGCCCATCATGGCAAAGATATCGAGCGGCGCCTCCTCGCCGGGAGGGATGGTTGCCTGCCGCAGATCGATGTGCGCACCGCCCATGAACGCAGTGACCTCGCCGCCGCGGAAACGCGGCGCCGTAATGATGCGCTTCACGCCGCCCATCACGGCCAGGACGGCGAGCGTGTTGTCTGCGTCGGCGCCCGCGGCCTCTCTGGTGCGGCGCCGTATCGCCTGCGATACAAGCACGGAGCCGATGCCAATCAGAATCAGCGGCCAGAACATCTCCCAGAAGCGCACCCGCAGGATCCCGAGCGAGTTCAACAGGAGCCAGCCGCCGATGAGCATCACGATGACGCCGTTGACGCCGCCACCGACCCGGCGGGACTGGATGAAGATCATCGCGCCGATGGCCACGATCACCGCCGGCCACCACTGCAGGATCTGATCTGCGACCACCAGGTTCAGGCGGTCGAGCACCAGCACCACGCCGAAGAGCGCAATGGCCAGCCCGATGATGAGCCGCGGTGTCATCAGGCTGGCGCGTCCGAGTTCATTGTTGTCCATCGACATCGCGCGCTCCGCCCTTATGAGGTGATGGTAAGACGACCGAACAGCACGAACCCGCGAAGTACGAGCCGCGGCGCCGGACTGGCGGTGGCCTCTGCCTCGAGCGGCGTGCCGCGGTCATCGTGTACACCACCCATCGCCGAGACCGCGCCGGTATCGACCGTCCACGTTCGCGGCACGTGCATGACAACCGCGCCCATCACGGAGAAGACGTGCACGGTAGCACTCGCGCCGGGCGCGACTGTTGCGTCGCTCAAATCGAGCTCGGACCTTCCCATCACGTTGGTGACGTCGGCGCCTCGAAAAGCCGTGGCTCGGCTGATGTGCTCCGAGCGGCCCATCACCGACACGACGCGCACGCGATCATCTGCGTTGTCTGCGCTGAACGATCGGAAGCCCGACACCTGGAGGGCGACGAGGACCGCGATCCAGATACCGATGGCGGCCAGCGATGACAGCGGATGGTCGGGGCGACGCATCCGCCTGACGTGCGCTGGAACCGTCGGGTCGCCAGGCTGATCCGGAGCGTGCCAGCGCCGCCGTCTCCCGCTGTTGAGCGCCACGATGATGCCGAAGGCGATGATGACGATCGGCCACGAATCCTCGAGCGACACCCCCCCCGCCTCGCCAATAAACAGCCACACTGCGGCCGTGAGGAACAGCAGGCCCTGCTTCGGCTCTCCCGGGATCGACTGAAGCAATCTGGCCAGCCCGATGCCACCGAGGATGAGCGGCCACAGCGTCCACTGATCCCTCCAATGAACCACGCCGGCGCGGTCCAGCACGATTGCCAGGCCGGTCAGGATCAGCATCGCGCCGATCACGACGTTGCCCTTGCGGTAATTGACGTCGGTCATCACAGGCTCCATTACAGCAGCTCGAGGAGGCGCATCAGCAGATCCTGGAGCGTCGTGAAGACCAGCCGCGCCAGTCCTCCCAGTTCGTGGCCGCTCACAGCGTTCACGACGTCGAGTGGCCGGGCGAGCAGCAGCCAGACAACCAGTGCCGCCGCGGTGCCACTGCCCAGTGCCGTCAGTCCCGCCGTTGTCGTCATAGCTGCATTGCGCGTCGTCATCGCGTCCCCCGATCCTCCCAGGTGAAGTTACGAGATCAGACGGCCGCGTGGACGGCGCTTTCGGCGAATGGCGGCCGCGCCCCGGCGAATGACGGCTGTGGGCCTGCCGAGGGGCGTCCAGCTGTTAGTCGGCCGCCAACGTTCGGAACGCGATGCGCGATCTGTGGTGCGTGCCAGCGCCGAACGGGCGTACACTGAACCGGCGACCGGCACACGACCGCGCGCACGTGGGGGGGAATGACGTGAAGAACAGGACGATCGTCGGACTGCTGCTGGTGTGTTGCGCGTGGGGTGCCGCCGCGAACGCGGCGCAGCGTGCCACTGCCACGTGCGACCGCGAATGCCTGCGCGGCAAGGTGACGCAGCTGCTGTATGCGCTGCTGAAGCACGACGTGCGCGGCCTGCCTGTCGCCGACACGCTGCGCGTGACCGAGGATGCCGTCGAGAAGCCGCTCGCAAAGGTCGGCCTCGTCGGCACCGTGACGCGCCTGCGCAGCTTCCGCCAGGACATCATCGACGAGCGCGCCGGCGTGGCGGGCGCCCATGTCGTGGTGGAAGAAACCGGGGCGCCCGTGCTGCTGGTGGTGCGGCTGAAGGTGGTCGCCGACACGCTCACCGAAATCGAGCTGGTGGCCACACGCGGCCGCGCGGAAGGGCTCATCTTCAACATCGATGGTCTGAGCGCGGCGAGTGCAGTGATGAACTACGCGCCCCGTCCCGAACAGCTCGCCATCCGCGACGCGGCGATCAAAGCGGCGCTGCACTACCCGGAAGGGCTCAATGCCGCGAAGACCTTCGCCGCCGTGAACGCACCCTTCGCGCCCGGCGCCTATCGCTATGAGAACGGGCAGGTGATGGCCGGGCCGGACTGCACGTTCGCCCCAGGCTGCCAGAACATCTCCACGCAGTCGCTCGCGATTTTCGAGCGCCTCGGTGACGTGCAGACGCGCGTCATCGCCGTGGATGAGCGCATGGGCATCGTCTGGCTGCGCATGGCCTGGGGCGTGCGCGAGCAGGGCGGCGATCAACTGACGGTGTGGGAGATGTTCAAGGTCTACGACGGCCAGATCCACGCCGTGGAAGCGTTCATGCGGATCCTGCCGGTGGAGAAGCGCAATGGCGGGTGGCAATAACCAGATTGGGACACATCAGCGTCAACACTCCAGTGGCCACAGGGGGCAGCCCGACAATCTTCACATCGCGCCCCGCCCCCAAGACGTCAGTGAGAATGGCCTTTGATATGGCCACCCATCCGTCTGGCGTCTCATAACTGACAACACACCGGCCCTCTCGCCGATCGCTCAGGAGACGCGGCTCGTCATGGTAGTCAGCTTTGGCCGCAGTCACGATCTGCATGTCCGACGATCCGATATACCGGACCGGAAGATCCGGAACGAGCGACACCTCCGAATCGGTCTCCAGGTGATCCTCCGGCACGATGAACAGACGCCCGGTCTGAACGACAGCGTTCGCCTCGCCACCCGACATGCGTCTGCGCAGCGCATCCTCGATCCGATCGAAAACGTCTTCGGCAAACTGTTGGGGGTAGTCGAACTGCGTTTCCACGTCCCGTGTGAGGTGCGGTAGCTTCCGCCAGCCGATCACCCAGGCGAGCTTGTCCGGGTTGGCGTCTCCACCGACGAAAACGTCTTCCAGACCGAAGCGTGTCACGGCATCGGGCTGCAATGTCTTGAACGACATGTGCTCCATGAGATTCGTTGAAAATCCATACAGGACCCCATATGGAGAATAGGCGCCGGCAACCGGCCGGAAGTGTGGGCAATCGTCAGACAACGGCTTCGACAGGCGACCGATCCGTGCTTCGTATTCCTGGAGCAGCCGAACGTGTCGCTGTCCCATGGGCGTATAGACAGCCTGCCCATCGCGATCGGTCGTGATGAACAGATGCTCGATCATGCTGTACGCACCCAACAACTCGACGCGATTCAGAAACAGCTCTGGATCCGGAGAAATGCCCTGACAGATGGCGTCTGCCAATTCGAGCCGCTTCTGACCATCTCCACTCTGCCAGGCGTGCTCGTACGCCTCGAGCAGCGGCACGAGCTCTTGAATCAGCAGGGCGAAATCAAGGGCATTGGTGTTGCGAGTGCTCAGAACCAGGCTCTCGTCATCAAGAGACACAGCCTTTTTCATGGAGTAATAGCGAATCTGTGAACGTAAGTGCCCGGCAGTCATTCGAACGCCGGCGTTGTGGATCTCAATCCGGTCCTCTTCCGAAAGGGTCTTTGCGACCTTCTCCGCGACTTCGAAATAGGCCCCCAAGTCATCGGTCGCGGGGCTCTGTGCCAGCTGGATCAGCCATCGCGCATCTCGCACAAGTACCGGCTGATCAGCCGGTGTGATTGTCCAGAGCTGGTCGAGCACGCCTTGAACCTGCGAGAGCCGATCGCCGGCGCTGCTCGATCCGGCATCGCCCCGAGCGAGCGGAGCGAGTCGAGGGGCATCCCACAGGCGCAGACTGAGCAGCTCCAGGCACCGGATCACATACAAGTTGAACAGCGTGTGCGCGTAGCGGACTCGACCATTGCGACCCGGCCAACGCGTCTGCTGCCACACATGAAAGCCGCGGATCATCATCTCCGCCGGATCGACCAGGCCGTTGTGCAGTCCCGGAATCTCACGAGGCCTGAATCCACTTGCCCAATGCGCGTCTTCCAATTGACCCCTCAGGCGCGATTGGCTCTGGGTGACTCCAGTGAGTGTGAAGAAGCAATCCTCGAAGTGACGAGACAGAAGGGATCCGTCCTGCAGGTATTCGATCGGCTTTCGTTGGGCGTTCAGCACCCCTTGTATGCTCTCGACGATGTCATCGCGACGGGCCAGGAAGAATTGGAGAAGTTCGATATGTGCCTGAAACGGCACCTGGTCAGGACGCGGTCCGGCTGGCCTCTCTTCCGGAGCGAGGAACGGGTGAAGAGTCAAGCGTCGAAACAATTCGCCAATCACAATGCTCCCCATCCCCCACCCTGAATCGAGCGCCGGCGCGGGCATCGTCGAGCCCGCGACGCTTCCGCCTGTCGGCTGAACGCTCCAGTCCCGCCAGATTAGACCCAAACGTGCATGGCCACATCAACGGAAGGTGGATGCTGACGCTGTTCGCGAAGAACGAGGCAGACAGCATTCCCGGCGCGGTCCTCGAGAAGATCAAGGAGGAGTTCGATGGCAAAGACTAAACTAAGCGGAACATCGGCCAGGAGATCCTGGAGGGGATTCGCCAGATAAAGATCCCCTGGAACGGGTGATCATCGGCGATGAGTACTTCGCGATCCGCGATTTCGCAGAGGAGTAGAAGATGACGCAGCTCGACATGGACAAGATCGCAGCCGCCCTTGGCGCGCGGCGTCGGGGGAAAGTCTCCGCGAGGGGCGGCTACTTCGCTGCGATGCAGCTGCTGGCGGACGTCGAAAGCCGGTTCCGCGTGCCGGCCGGCGGCGGCCGGCAGACGGACCCGCGGTGGACCGAGCGGCGACTCGTTCCGCTGGCGCCCTGTACTCTTGAACGGCTGGAGGCAATTTCAGCAAGGGTCCGAGAGCGCGATGGCATGAACGTCGAACCGATGCAGCTCGCGGCCCTACTGCTCGAGAAGGCGACCGAACAGGTCAGCGATAACGAAGCCGAGGCTCTCGTCCTTCCACGGCGACGTGTGAGACGCTGACCGCGGCCATCGGTCCTGCACGATGTGAACAATCTTCTCCCGAACACCAGGTAACAGCCGGTTCCGGCCCGAGCGACAGGCACGAAGAACCAACAAGATAGTGAACCTGCGCCAACCTGTCCGCCTTCAACGGCAAGATCGTCAGGGTGACTGTCGAACAGAAGTAGCACAGTCCCAGCCAATCGCGCCGATTCATGGCCGATATGCTACGATCGGCCCGAAATCACGGAATGGAGCAGCAACCATGAAAACGCGAACCGCTGGATTCGGGTTGGCCATACTATGCGGATTCCTGACGGTCGGCGCCGGGCTGCAGGCCCACCATGCCGTGGCGGGCGTATACGACCTGAATAAAGAGATCGTCCTGGAGGGCCGCCTCAAGAAACTGAACTTTACAAATCCGCACGCGAGCATCGAGCTCTCGGTCCCGGACAAGAAGGTCAAGGGCAAGGTGACGGACTGGGTTCTGACCACCGCCTCCATTCAGACACTGACTCGCCAGGGAATCAACAAGACCTCGATGAAACCTGGCGAAGTCCTCAAGGTCACGGTCCTTCCGGCGAGGAACGGCAACCCGGCTGGATTCATCAGGAACCTTCAGCTCGGGGACCGCAACATCCTGCTCTTCTTCGGCGACGGAACGGACTAACTGAATACCCTGGGAGTTGGCCATGTTTGAACGACGAACTCTCGCGACAGGTGTGCTCGCCCTCCTTGTCGCGATGAGCCTGGCAGTATCCGGACAGGCCCAGGGTCAGCCTGCTGGCCAAGGTGCCGCACCCCCGCAGGGCCGCGGAGCCGGGGGCCGTGGAGCTGGAGCGGGCCGTGGCCGTGGCGATGCGGGCGCGTTTACGCCAGAACCCGGAGCCAAGGACTTGAAGTCGGTCCTCTTCAACTGGACCTGGCACATGGGGATGCTGCGGAGCGGGGCCGAGTCCGAGCTGGTCAAGACGCTCGACTACTATGGCGCGAGCGGCACGGTCCAGGTGAATGGTCAGCCCTGCACGCTGACGAGGTATCACCTCCAGGCCAACTACCAGATCCCCGGCTACAGGATCGATATCGCGTGCACGCGCGCCAACAAGCAGACCTACTCGGTCGTCGAGAACATGAGCGGGGATTACGCGTGGGACGACGACATCCCGGGCGCGGAACTGGTTGCCGGCAAGGGGAAGTCAACCCCTCGGCAGGACACGCTGACAGAGCGTCGGATTCGTCTCTGGGCCAGCCCGCACGGAGCTCCCAAGGCCGCTATCGCTGCCGCCGCAGGGATGCATCCGTTGCAGTCCTTTGGCCAGAACCCGGCCACCCTGATCGATCGGCAGGCCGCTGCCGGCGTGAAGGGGACGACAACGCTGACGTGGGAGGGGGAGAAGGCGGTGGTCACGTTCCCCGTCCCGGATGTTCCTGGCGCGACGGCGACCGCGACACTCGTCAACTACCTACCCGAACGGGTCGTGGTGACGAACGGGAAGGAAACGACCGAGTTCGTCTACGGCAAGTGGGCGGACTTCAATAATCCCCTCTTCAAGATCGAAGCTCTAATTCCAACGACGACCGTCGAGCGCAAGAACGGCGCGGCCGCTCGCAACGTGACGTCGAAAGTGACCGAGATCGGCCAGATATACGTCATCGTGCCGGTTCCGGACAGTATCCAGAAGGCTGGAAAGTGAGGATTCGGCGATGAACGAGCAGCGAATCATCCCAAGGAACGCCGCCAAGGCGTTCCGGCACACCGGCGCGCGGCTTCTCGCGTGCACGGCGTTAGTCCTTTGCGTCATCGGTGTGTCCCTGGCCGCGCAGGGTGGCTTCGGGCAGGGCGGCCGCGGCGGCGGGGCTCCAGCGGTGGATCCGAACGCGCCGACTCCCAGGCTGCCGAGCGGGAAACCCGACCTGACAGGCTCCTGGCAAGGAGGCGGCCTCATCACCGGCGCCGGCGTCCCGGGGGTGCAGGTGGGCAATATGTTCCGGCGGTGCACGCCATTCCAGTCGAAGAACTGCATGGAGTGGACCAACCAGAGCGAGGACTGGGTGTTCATGTCGACCTCGCGGCTCGGCCAGAATCAGCCGATGTACAAGCCGGAGTACTGGAACAAGGTCATCGAGCTCGACCAGTGGACGAACAAGTACGACCCGGTCGGGTCCTGCCTCCCGCTCGGTGTTCCGAGGCAGGGACCGCCGGCAAGAATCTTCCACACCGATACCGACATCACGATGATCTACCGTGGCGGTGTCGACGGCGCGGGCGGGTACGCGGAGTTCCGCATGATCCCGATCGATGGGAAGCCGCACAATCCGCAGCGGGCCAACAACTACACCTACTTCGGGTACACGGTCGGCCGCTGGGAGGGCGACACGCTTGTGCTCGATTCGATCGGCTTCTCCGACGAGACCTGGCTGGCCCGCGGAGGGTGGTTCCACTCCGATCAGATGCGGGTCGTGGAGAAGTTCACCAGGGCCGGGAACCAGATTACCTACGACGTCACCGTCGAGGACCCGGTGGTGCTTCTGAAACCGTGGGTCATGCCGACGGTCACCATGCGGAATACGGGCGGCAACACGATCATCGGCGAGCGCGGAAGCTGCACGGATAACGAGCAGAGAGAAGCCAGCAGTCAGTACCGGCACTGAGCCGTGCTCTCCTGGCTTGAATCGACCTCGCTGGCCGTCTGGCTGCGTGAGTCGCCGTCGGTGTGGTCCTTTCCGACGGTGCTCACGCTTCACACGGCGGGAATGGCGGTACTCGTTGGCGCCAGCTGGATGCTCGACTTGCGTCTGCTCGGCGTCGGCCGGAACGTTCCTCTCTCCGCCTATCGCTGGGTCTTTCCGACGCTGGCCGTTGGTCTGTTCGTCAATCTCGTCACCGGGGTTCTGCTCTTCATCAAGGACCCGACGACCTGGGGAACGGCCATGCCGTTTCTCGTCAAGATGGTGCTGGTCGTTGCGAGTGTCGCGACGCTGGTGCCTGTCAGGTCGCTCATCCTGCGCCGCGATGCAGCGCATCGCGACGTCAGCCGCAACTTTCGTCTGCTGGCAATCGCCTCGATCCTTGCGTGGGCCGGTGCTGTGACCGCGGGCCGTCTTCTCGCGTATCTCGTCGTATAGAGCGACGGCCGTGAATCTCGCCCATCTGCATCTCGTCATGAACCACGTGCCGACCGTTGGTTCGGTCGCCGCACTCGGCCTGCTGCTCCTGGCCTTCGTCCGGCGTAACGAGCACCTGAAGCACGCTGGTCTGGAACTGCTGTTCGTGATCGCCGTCCTGACGCTTCCCGTCTATGTGAGCGGCGTTGCCGCCCATCGGGAGATTCGGGACCGCCCGGGCGTCTCCGAAGACGCCGTCAAGGTCCATCAGGATGCGGCGCTGATCGGATTCACTGTTACGGAGTTTGCGGGGTTCGTCGCCTGGGTCGCACTGTGGCAGTCCAGACGCCGTGGCCGCGCAGCACGAGGGCTCGTCCCTGCTGTGACCGTCTTACTGGTGGTGGCGCTTGTGGTCATGGGTCGTGCGGCGAATCTTGGCGGCGAGATCCGGCATCCGGAGATCCGTGCCGCAGGCGCCGCCCCCGCGCTTGCCGGCGATCCGGAACGATTCATGACCTCGGCGATCAGTCAGGTGGCGGTGTACAGCACGTGGGCCTGGCCGGCGGCCGAAGCGGTGCACTTCCTGGGTCTCGCCCTGTCGTTCGGTGTGCTGCTGGCGGTGAATCTGCGAATCCTTGGCGTGATGAAGCAGGTCCCGTTTGCGGATGTGCATCGGCTGCTGCCCTGGGGCATGCTGGGCCTTGGCGCCAATCTCATCACCGGAATGTTCTTCTTCGTCGGACAGCCGGGGCAGTACACGGCGAGCACGCCGTTCTTCTGGAAGGTCGCCTTCCTGGTGATCGCCGGCGCGAACTTTCTTTACCTCACGGTATTCGGGAAGGCCTGGCCGCCCTTCGACGTTGCTCAGGGCGGGCGCGAGGGCGATCGCGGCGACGGCCGGTTCGACGCGAGCGTGGCCGACAAGTCGATGGCAATCCTGTCCATCACCGCGTGGCTCGCGGTGCTGTACGCGGGTCGAATGCTTCCTTTCCTGGGCCGGTCCTTCTGAGGCTGCGCGATGGTGGCGTTTGCCGTAACCGCGGTGGTCGTTGTCGTCCTGGTGATTATCGGCGCCGTTGGATACCTTCTCGATCGGAGCGGCGGCGATTCGCAGGGGACCAGCTCTACGTAATCATCCGGACGACACTCGGGCGCGCGTGCCTTGAACAACCCCTGTCTACCCACGCGCTGGAATCAACGCTCGGCGCGTGACCACGTCCACGTGAAGGGGAACCTCAGTCCGGCAGAGCGCATGGAGGAAGCAGGTTCGCTCGCCGGCGTCGAGCACCTCGCGCGCGAACGTGTCGTCCTCGGGCGTGTCCAGGTAGACGTGCGTCTCCACGGGATCAGCGTGGCCGGCCGCGAGGCGCGTGTCCTGGATGACCCGGTAGCCCTCCAGCCGCCCGCCGGTGATCTTCGCGAACCGGCCGAACTGCGTCATGAAGCAGAAGCCGATGCCAGCGGAGATGTAGGAGCCGGCATCCGGTGCGCGCCCACCGCCGCCATTGACGGGAGCCTCGTCGGACAGCAGCCGGAAGATCGAGCCGTGAGGGTTGTAGAGGTGCTGCTCGACGACCTTGACACCGTCTGGCCGAACGGTGCAGATGCCGCGCAGGTGAAGCGTCCGGTGCTGCTCGGGATCGTAGCTCGACCCGTCATGGCTCGTCGCCTCCTCGGTCAGGGGAGTCATGCCGTCGCGCACCACATGGGGCTCCGTCAACGTCTCGACCGGGACGAGGCCGTCGAAGAGCGATCGGGGATCGGGCAAAGGCTGGCCCAGAGAGGGTGACGCCCCCGGTTCGACTTCGCGTCCATTGACGGTCAACGTGAACGTGTTGCGCAGGACCTGCCGCAGCAGCCCGGTGACGGACGCCGCCGCGACGGCGTCCGTGACGAGTGCCTTCACCTCCTCGCCATCGCGATCGACCGCGATTTCGACCTCCAGCTCCACGGGCTTCGCGCCGCCGATCATCGTGCGCCGCGGCATGGAGCCCTGCATCGTGTAGTAGTTGTCCTGGGTCAGGCGGACGCCGCGATGCTCGATGCCGGCAACAGCGAGTCTGGCCTGTATGGCCGTCATGAACGACGCCGCCATGCCCGTCG
>Ga0209640_10005596_pt1 | contig 10968 bp, 15 predicted proteins | sample RifCSP10_1_FD_184018 | JGI IMG/M metagenome (GOLD analysis project Ga0209640, IMG submission 184018) | Soil microbial communities from Rifle, Colorado - Rifle CSP2_sed 10_1 (SPAdes) (version 2) | ecosystem: Environmental > Terrestrial > Deep subsurface > Rock core/Sediment | place: Rifle...
GGCCAGGTACTTCAGGCTCTGGGCCAGCCGCAGTTCGGTGCTGCGCCGGGCCTCCAATGCGATGGCCAGGCCCATGGCAAAGAACGCCAGACCGTAGATGAAGAACACTACGACTAAGCGGGGAACCGGCACTGTTTCGCCCCCACAGCCATCGTAGGGTTCCAGCCGCGGCGGTCACCATCGGCCAGGGGCCCGAATGAAGATAGGGCCCGGACTCGATGTGGCCCTAGGTCCCGATTCCTAGAATCAGGGCGTGGCCCGGGCGCTGACTGCGGCTGGACTTGTCATCATGGCGGCGGCTATAGCGGTGGCGCTGGTGGCCAGCATAGGTGGCCCACAGGCCCCTCCGGGAAGTCCCGTCCACCTGCCGTCGGTCCTCGCGGGGCAGCCCCTCATTTCGTCGGTCCGAGGTGCAGACGCGCTGGATCAGGTCGCCCGGCTGCACGGCAAGTCCATCGACATCACCGACGCTCTCGTCGGCCAGTACCGCGGCGGGATCACCCTCTGGATCAGCGTGTCGGAGTCCGCGCTGAAGGCATCGTCGCTCCTGTGGGCCATGAACCGCCGGATGGCTGCCGGCACGGCGACGTTCTCGGCGCCGAGGCCGGCGCAGCGGCACGAGCGGACGGTGTTCCTCACGCAGGGCATCGGACTGGAACACGTCTACTTTCAACGCGGTACACACGTCGTCTGGCTTGCCGCACCTGCAGGCACCGTGGAGCGCGCGCTCGATGACCTCCTGACGGAGCACCAGTGACACCCGAACCCGAGTCGAATTCCCCGCCCCGGCCCGGCCACCGGCAGGCCCTTCGATCGTGGCTCGCACGCCAGCCCCGGATTTGGATCGTCCTCGGTGCGATCGTGCTGGGAGGGGCCGCCGCAGTCGTCGCGTTCGGCGGGTACACCATCGTCGACTACACGATGACCAACCCGGCGTTCTGCCGGTCCTGTCACATCATGGAGACGGCGTGGACGAGGTGGGCGAGCAGCGAGCACCGCAAAGTGGACTGCCACGCCTGCCACCAGCAGAGCGTGGCCGAATCGGCCAGGCAGGTGATCGTGTTTGCCTTACGCCATCCCGAGCGCGTCGGGAAGCACGCTGACGTCCCGGCCGACCGCTGCAGAAACTGCCATGCCAGCGGCGATCCCACCTGGCGGCAGATTGCCGAAACCGCCGGCCACGTCGTGCACGCCCAGAACAGGGGCATCGAGTGTGTGGTCTGTCACTCGACGGCCGTGCACCGGCTGAAACCGGTGGTCACGATCTGTGCGAACTGCCACGTCGCCCAGGCCGAGGGCGCGCGGGCGATCAAAATCACGCAGATGGCGGACTTCCACTGCGTAGACTGTCACCAGTTCCTGCGTGAGAACAGCCCGCTGCGGCCGACACAGCTAACCTGCCTGCAGTGCCATCAGACAATCCCGCCAAAGCGGACGGTGGGATGGCCCGCGGGGGGGCCCATGTCGTCGCTGGCCTGCGGCACCTGCCACAAACCGCACGAGAAGGCACAGCCGGTGGTCACCTGCACGTCGTGCCACCCGGCGCCGAACCCCGCTATTCACCCGAGGGAGACTGTGACGGCCGGCGCACGATCGTACACGGCCTGCACGGCCTGCCACCAACCCCATCGCTGGACTCTGCGATGAAAAACGGCCGCGGCCGGTGCCGCGACCGCTGACGATTCAACTCGTTATCTAACGGCCAGACCCAAGTAGAACGGCCAGATCACCAGTGCCAGGACGGCCTTCCACCAGATCAGCTGCGCGAAGGCGATGGTGAACAGCCACCCGATGCCCTCTCCCTCTTAGGACTTTCTATTCCCCCATCAGCATGTGCGCCGGGTAGGCGTGCAGAAGGTCGCGGTCGTCTACCGCGATCACGCCGTCGACCGTCCACAGCAGCTGCAGCAGCTCGCTCCGCCGTCCCGGCGAGGCCACCCGCCCGCGGACGTGGACGACGCCGCGATCGACGTCAACACCGACGTCTTCGGTGGGCAGGATGAACTCTCCGACCAGGCGCCGGCACTGCGCGGTGAGGGTCTCGTCGGACCGCAGGAAGACTTTGAGGACGTCCGCGCGCGTGACGATGGCGACCACGGCGCCGTCGCGGACGATTGGCAAGCGGTTCACCCGATACCGGATCATCCGCGCGGCCAGTTCCTCCACGGGGGTCTGTTCGTCGGCTGTTACGACGTTGTGCGTCATGACCTCCCCCACGGTCTGGCCTTCGGCCTTGCGTGCCGGGCTCACCCAGCGTTCCAGCCACAATGACCGGCCGAACCACTCAAGGACCGGGGGCTGCGGGTGCGGCTTCGCTTCCTTGAGGAGGAGGTCGGCTTCGGTCACGATCCCGACCAGCCGGCCCGAATCGTCGACCACCGGCAGGCCGCTGATCCGGTGCTCCAGCATCAGCCGCACCGCATCCCGCAGCGGAGTGGCCGGGGTCACCGTAATGACCCGATGGGTCATGATGTCTTGCGCGAGCATTGCAGATCCCTCCCGTCCACGTATGACCCCGCACCACTCGCTACGCTCGGGTGCAGGGCATGCTCCTCAGTCAGGGTAGCCTCGCTCTGGGGCAATCGACCATCAGGCACCAACCCGATCCGGAATAGGTGAATAGGGTCGAGCCTAGACCCGAGGCAGAACCCTGCGTCCACCCGATGAGGCCTTCGGCGGCGGGTCGGTATACTGGCGTCGCCCTGAACCCGAGCGCAGCGAGTGGTTCGGGGCGCCACATGACACCTGCGAGGTGCCTATGCCGGCCATTGCGAAGCGCGACCGTCTGAATCTCCCGCACATGCCGATCCCCAAACGCCCGCCTGCCGAACGCATCGCGGATTTCTGTGAGGTGACGCTGACCTATTCGCCGGAGCAGGCGATTGCCGAAGCATCGCGGTGCGTGGAATGCCTCAAACCGCCGTGTGTGAAGGCCTGCCCGCTGCACAACCCGATCATGGACTGGCTGGTCCTCACGACGGAGGGGAAGTTCGTCGAAGCCGCGCATCTGTCGCGCACGACGAGTAACATGCCGGAGATCTGCGGCCGGATCTGCCCGCAGGACCGTCTCTGTGAGGACGCCTGCATCGTGGGAGTGAAGCACCCGCCCGTCGCGATCGGAGCCATCGAGAAATTCATCAACGAGTACGCGTTCGCGGAAGAAGGCCTGCCGCTGCCCGCGGTCGCTCCGGCCACAGGGCATCGCGTCGCCGTCGTCGGGTCGGGCCCGGCGGGTCTGGCCTGCGCGGAAGAACTTGTCCGGCGCGGACACCACGTCACGGTCTATGAGGCGGCCCCCAGGCCGGGTGGGCTCCTGCGCTACGGGATCCCCGGCTTCAAGCTCGACAAGTCCATCGTGGAGCGCCGTACGGAGTCTCTGGAGCGCCTGGGTGTGGAGTTCGTCTGCGGCACCCGCGTGGGCGAGGACGTCACGCTGGAGGAATTGCTCGACGCCGGCTTCCGCGCAATGTACCTGGCCACCGGGGCGACTACCCCGAAGCGGCCGGACCTGCGGGGGATGGAACTCGACGGCATTGAAGACGCCCTGCCCTTCCTGATCCGCAACAACAACCCCGATGATGAGTCCACACCCGACGACCTGACGGGACTGCGCGTGGTGGTGCTCGGAGGCGGCGATACGGCCATGGACTGCCTGCGCACGGCGCGGCGGCTGGGTGCGGCCGCGGTGACGTGCGTCTATCGCCGGGACGAGGCGAATATGCCGGGCAGCCGGCGCGAGGTCCAGGTGGCCAAGGACGAAGGAGTCGTATTCGAGTGGCTGAAAGCCCCGGTGCGGTTCCTTGACAACGGCGCGGGCGGCGTCCGCGGCATCGAGTGCATCCACATGGAACTGGGTGAACCCGACGCCGAAGGACGGCGGAAGCCCGTCCCCGTTCCCGACAGTAACTTCGAGATCGACGCTGATCTCGTCATCCTGGCATTCGGGTTTGACGGGAGTCCGGTCCCATCGTCCGATGGCCCGCAGGTGACCAAATGGCGGACGTACGTCGTGGACGAGAAGGGCATGACGACGATCCCCGGTGTGTTTGCCGGCGGCGACGTGGTCCGGGGCGCCGATCTGGTGACCACCGCGCTCGTCGACGGCCGCGCGGCCGCGCTGGCGATCAGCGACTACCTCAATGACCTCTGACCGCGACCGGACTCCGGACACCGTCATTGTGCTGGCCATGCACGGGATGCCCCCGAGGGACTTTCCGCCACGTGAGGCCGCGGAGTTCTTCTCCCTCCACGCCCGGCCGCCCCATGGGGGGCCGGACGACGTGATCCTCCAACGGCGGAAGGCCTTCCTCGAAGCAAAGATGCGCGAGTGGCCGCGGACGGCAGAGAACGATCCGTTCCATGCCGGCTCGTACGCACTGGCGGCCCATCTGAGCCAGGCGGCGGGGGTACCCGTCGTCGTGGGCTTCAATGAATTCTGCGCACCCTCGCTGGACGAAGCCTTCGATCGGGCTGCTGCGTCGGGAGCGCGCCGCGTGCTCGTGATGACCCCGATGATGACCCGGGGCGGCGAGCACTCCGAAGTCGACATCCCGGAGGCAGTCCGGCGGGCCAAAGAACGCCATCCCGGCATCTCCTTTCACTACGTGTGGCCGTTTGATCCCGCGGCGGTGGCCGATTTCCTCGCCGCGCAGATTACCAGTAGAGCTAGCCGTTCGGACTAGAGCCAATCATTCCCCAACCGGATTCCTGGCGGGAGGAGACCTCCGATAATGAGCCCTGGAGTCTCCTATGGGACGTTCGAGCGCTCTGCTCGCTCTTGCCATCGGGCTTGCTGCCATCCTCCTGCTCCCCATCCAGCCCCCGGTAACCACGTCAGCACCGGCCCCCGCCCAGAGTTCCTGCATCTCCTGCCACACGAACCGGGCCACGCTGGAACCGTTGGTCAAGCCGTTTCCGGTCATCCCCGCAGAAGGCGAGGGGTGAGCGGGTCCCCTGCCCCCGTCGGGGGCACCCTACGAGCGGAAGTACGTCGATCCGAAGTTCCTGACCACGACGCATGGGCAGATCGGCTGCACCGCGTGCCACGGCGGCAATGCGGCGGCGGCCAACCCTCAGACGGCCCACCAGGGCCTGATCGGACGGCCCTCTGACAGCCAGGAGAGGGCCTGCGGGTCCTGTCACCCCGACATCGCCAAGACGTTCACGAAGAGCCTGCACTTCACCACGCACGGACAGGAGGCGGGCCTGCGGATCCTGACCGGTACCGTGCGGTGGACCGCGGCGAAGCCCGCCTACCAGAAGGCATGTGCGTCCTGCCATGCGACCTGCGGAGACTGCCACGTCAGCAGGCCACCGTACAGCAACGGCCCCCTGATCCTGGGTGGCCTGCAAAATGGCCACCTGTTCGCCAAGACGCCGCCGATGGCGCTGACGTGCAACGGCTGCCACGGTGGCCGGGTCGCGGCGGAGTTTAGCGGGCAATATGAGGGCTTCCCGGCCGACGTGCACTTCACGAAAGCCAAGATGACCTGCACGGACTGCCATCCGGCCGCGCAGATGCATGGGGACGGCACGACCCCGGCCAACCGGTTTGCGGTCACACACGGCCCGGAGTGCGTCAACTGTCATCCGGAGGCGGCACCCGGTAAGGGAAGGATCCCGTCCCACAACGTCCACGGCGGTTCGCTGGCGTGCCAGGTCTGCCACAGCACCGTCAGCAAGTCGTGCAACAACTGTCACGCGGGCCAGGGGGCGACCTCGTTCCCCGCCCTGAAAATCGGGCTGAACCTGCGGCCGGAGCTTCCACACAAGTACGTCGTGCTGCGCCACGTGCCGACGACGCGCGACATGATCGACCGGCTGACCGGGTTGGTCAACACGATCCAGAATTTCGACCGCGTGCCGACGTGGAAGACGGCGACCCCGCACAACATCCAGCGGGTCACCGCGCGCAGCCAGAGCTGCGCGGCCTGCCACAACAACCCCAACCTGTTCCTGCGGTTGTCTGACTTGAACCCGAATGATTCCCAGGCCAACGGCAGGGTCGTCACGGGCCCGCCGTTGCCGATTCCAATACGGTGAGGAGGAGATACGGATGAGCAAGCGGTTCATTGCGATCCTGGCGATGGTGATGGCATTCGCGGTGGCGGCGCCGGCCCTGGGGCAGGTGCCCGCGGCCGTACAGGAGGCGCTGTTCAACTACCTGACCACGATCGCCCAGGATTTCAACAGCATCACGGTCCAGGCGGTGAAAGCACGGCTGGATGCGGGCGAGCAGACGTTCATCCTCGACGTACGGGAGACCTCGGAGTTTGACGCCGGACACATCGCCGGCGCGGTCAATATCCCGATCCGCACCATCGCCAAGACCACCGAAAAACTGCCGGTCAAGAATGCGATGGTCGTCGTGGTGTGCCGGTCCGGGATGCGGGCCGCTTACGTCACCATGACGCTGAGCATGCTCGGGTACACCAACATGAAAGACATGGCCTTTGGCATGCGGGAGTGGGAGCAGGCAGGCTACCCGATGGTGAAGTAGCGGGCACGATCTCTCGTTCAGCGGGCGAGTAAGAGAGGCGGCCAGTTCCCGACCGCCTCTTTCCATCCGCCGGTAATCCTCCGGTCCAGCTTCCAGGGAGTTGCCTCAGCCGTGACGGCCGTGCTATAGTGCGCGGTAAGTTTACCCGGAGTCGTGATCGATGCTGGCCCTCGTGATCCTCATCGGTTTGGGTCTTGTCCTCCCTCTCACATGGGGATCAATCCGCGCGCTCCGCGTTCCTGAACGGCACGAACTCGTGGCCGGAGCCCTGCTCACCATCGTGTACGCCCTGCTCGCCTCTACGGTCGCCGCCCTCGTGATCTAGACCATCCACCCCGTTCGAACGCGACAAGTCAGGCGTGCGCGCCCGCAGGATGAGGCAGTCACGTTCGAACGGGGCCACCATCGGGCCTCCGTCGGATTGACCGCGCCGGTGGGGGGCGCAGACTGGTCCTTGGGGGCCGGACGGGCCGCCGTCCGTTTGAGCAGGGAACGCGGAGGTGACGATTCCATGAGGTGGGCGAATTTAGTGAATGCCCTGGTCGGGATCTGGTTTATCATTGCGCCGTTTGCGCTTCGGTTCAGCGACCATCCCGGTCCGATGTGGACGAGTATCATCGGCGGAACGGTGCTGCTGGCATTGGCCGGCTGGGCGGTCTTCGACGAGCAGGCTCGCCATGAGACCTGGATTCAGTACCTCAACGGTCTGGTTGGCCTCTGGTTCGTGATCTTCTCGTACGCGTACTCGGACATGGCTGGGGTCGCGAACCTACGATGGACGACTATCACCGGCGGTCTCATCGCGCTCGTACTCAGTGCCTGGCTGGCGTTCAGCGTCCTCCCCTGGGAGGCGCGGACCACAAACCGGTAAGACGCGGCCGCCTTCCGGCCCCCGACCGATCACGACACGGTGCGTCTCCTCGAGGTCTAGTGCCGTACCAACTTGATTCGCCACATGTGCTTTCCCTTAGAACCTTGAGAATCGCTCGTAAGATAGACCCACATATCAAGTTGGTACGGCACTAGGCGACCTGACGCAGGACAACCTGCAGCAGCAACCCCGCCAGCAGTAGCAGACCGTACCGCCTGTTATGGTAGAACGTGGCGCCGACGTACCACAACGGCCGCTCCGGCGGCTTCGGCTCATTGAGGAACTTGATCGTGCGGACTGCCGACGGCAGCGCTCCCAGCACGAGCAGCAACCCCGGCAGACGCATCCAGGCGGCGACAACGACCGCCAGGACGTACATCATGACGATGAGGGCCTGTGTGACACGCCGGGCTGCAGCGTCTCCCAGTACCACCGGCACCGTCCCGATGTGCGTGGCCCGGTCGAACTCCAGTTTGTCCAGGTGCTTGCCGAGGAGGACGGTGGTCACCCCAAAGGCGTAGGGAAGCGAGGCCACGATCACCCACGGCGGCAGCCGTTCCGCCTGCACGTAGAAGGTCCCGCCGACCATCAACGGACCCCAGACGACACAGACTGCGAGTTCGCCGAGCCCATGGTACTTGAGCGGAAATGGCCCGCCGGTGTACCCGAACAGGATCGCCGCGCCGGCTAGTGCGAAGGCCAGCACGCCGGGTCCCGCCTGCCGGATCAGGTAGAGCCCGATCAGCCCCGCGGCCGCGCTCGCGACAAGCGTGCCGATCCATACTTCGCGCGGCGTGGCGCCGCGGTGCGCGAGGGGATGGGGTCCGTAGCGGACGCGCGGTGAATCAGGCGTATCTTTGCCGTGTCGGAAGTCAAAGTAGTCGTTGGCGAGGTTGCTGGCCAGGTGGGCCGCCACAAGGCCGAGCGTCGCCAGCCCGAACCGGCCCGCGTGGAAGGTCCCGTCGATCGCCGCAAACAGCCCGCCGATGAGGGCCGAAATGAAGGTCATGATGAGCACGGCGGCCCGGCCCATGATCAGCCACCGGGCGATGGGATCAACGGCGCGGAGGTCGACCTGCGGAATCGTCCACAGAGCATTCAACCACAGCCCGGGCTGCATGACCCTACTTTACCTTGCGGATCACCAGGCGCGCGATGCCGTCTTCGATCTCCAGCGACACGAGCTCGCCGCCGGCAGCGCGGACGAGGATGGGTGCGTACTGCGTCACCTCCTCGACCTGGCTGCAGCGGATGGCGATGAGGTCGCCCGGCTTGGACAGGTCCATCGCCCGCAGCACGTCCCAGAACGGGCCGCAGGTGCCCACCGTGGCATCGATCGACCAGGTCTCGGGCTGTTCGAGTTGTTTCATCATCTGATCCTCCCAGAATCGCTCACACGCGCCCCGGGGGCACGAGATACCAGTACGCTCGGTTGAAGAGACGTTTCATCGCAAACGCGGCAAAGTTCGGGGCGGCCGGCCGCGGGGGGTGATTGTAGTCGAACTGCAACACGGTGGCCTGATGCTCACCGCTCTCGAGAAAACACATGACTTTTCCGGTGTACGTCGGCGCCGCACCGTTCGGGTTCGCGGCGATCCGGTCCGCCACCACGTGCGCCTCGAAGTGCGCCGCGGAACCGCTTTTGCTCACCGGGATGTCTGTCGTGTCGCCGATCGCGTAGATCCCATCGTAGCCTGTCACCTGCAGCGTCTCGCGGTCGGTGTGGATCCAGTCGCCGCGGTCCGCGATCCCGTCGGCAACCACCGGAGCCGTCCCGCGGTGGGGCGGAATCAAGACAAGCAGGTCGTAGTCGAGTTCGTCGCCTTCCAGCGACCGCACCACGCGCCGCGACGGGTCGACTTCCTCCACGTTGAAGAACGTGGCCAGCTCGATCCCACGGCGCGTCATCACCGGCTCGATGACCTCGGCCACGGACTCGATCGGAAACGCCCGCGGCAGCGGGGAGACGTACGTGAGTTTCGCCTTCTCCCGCAGACCGCGGCGGCGGAGTTCCCATTCCAGCAGCAGGGCGAATTCCAGCGGGGCCGGCGGGCATTTGTACGGGACGCCGGCCACACCCACGACGATGTGCCCGCCCTGGAATTCGTCCAGGGCCTGCCGCAGCCGCAGTGCGGCCGTCGGAGTGTAGAAGTGGTGCGCCTCCGCCAGTCCCGGGACTTCGTCGGGCACCAACCGGGCGCCGGTCGCCAGTACGAGCGTGTCCGACGTCAACTCGCCGTCGCCGAGGCGAAGCGTCCGGTTGGCCGGATCGATGGCCAACACCGTGTCGTGAATGAACCGCACGCGCGGGTCCAGCAGCGACCGCTGCGTTCGTACCAGCTGCTCGGGCTCGACCCACCCGAATGGGACGTACAGGAGGCCGGGCTGGTACAGGTGTCCGGCGTCGCGGGAGACCATGGTCACCTCCGCCTCCACCCGCCGGGCCACCAGATTGGCGACGATGGTACCGCCGGTGCCCCCGCCGACGACCGCCACTCGTGGTTCCATCGTGCTACCGCGCCTTGCGCACGACGAGCCGTGCGAATCCCGGCTCGTCGACGATGCCGAGAAACTGATGCCTCGCCTTCTCGCACCACTTGGGGATGTCGCGCCTGCTGCCGGTGTCGCTCGACAGCACCTCGACGACCTCCCCCACGCGGGCTTCGCGGATCGCCCGGATCAGTTCCATCAGGGGACCCGGGCAATAGCTGCCCCGCGCGTCGATCGTTCGGTCGACCTTCGTCTCCTGCAGCTCGACTGCCATGATCGTTGCCTCCTAGATGAACAGCGTGACTTTGCCCTTCTGCGCTTCCTCGACGAACTCGCCGACGCCAACCACGTCATCGACGATGGGGTCGAGGTCATCCTTGGTCATGCCCATAAGATCCATCGTCATCGCGCAGGCGTGGATCTTGACATTGCCGTTCCCGAGCTCCTTGGCGGTCTTCAGCGTCTGGTACCAGGACGGCACCTGCTTCTGCTGCATCAGCGCCATGATGGCCTGGCCCTTGTCCTCGAAGTCCTTGCTAATGCGCATGTTCGTCTGCGGCTCGCCCTTGCGGAAGGCGTCGAGTCCCCAGAACGTCAGGAAGATGTTCACCTCCTGCTCCATCGCCACCGCGCCGGAGGCCATGATCGCCACCGGGAACAGCTTGTCTACGGTTCCCGAGAACACCACCATCGACAGCCGGTCCGCCATTGCCTTCTCCTCCTCTGAGTTCGATACTCGGGGGAGTATCCCAAGAGAAGCGTATGGCCCTGAGACGGGCGCCACAATCAGCCACTCTCCCGATCTCGCATCAAGCGCAGACCCGATGCGGGTATGGCGAAAAGGACTATATACTCCAGGGAGTATCAGAAGCCACGCGGGCGGGTGAGGATCATGGCGGATACGGCAGTGAGGCTTCCCGAAGCAACAACCCGTGCGGTGATGGCCCGCCTGCGACGAATCGAAGGTCAGGTCGGGGGGTTGCAGGCCATGCTGGCTGCGCGGCGGGAGTGCAACGACATCGTCCAGCAACTCGCGGCGGTCCGCGGGGCGCTCGATCGGGCGGCGGTCGATGTCGTTTCCGCGGGCATGGAACAGTGCCTGCGGATG
>Ga0209640_10005597_pt1 | contig 10968 bp, 11 predicted proteins | sample RifCSP10_1_FD_184018 | JGI IMG/M metagenome (GOLD analysis project Ga0209640, IMG submission 184018) | Soil microbial communities from Rifle, Colorado - Rifle CSP2_sed 10_1 (SPAdes) (version 2) | ecosystem: Environmental > Terrestrial > Deep subsurface > Rock core/Sediment | place: Rifle...
GAGGCGCCGCCGGTACTCCCGTCCCACGGTCCATTGCTGGATGGGCATCGTCTTGAGCCGGGCCTTGATCACCACGCTCGAGTCCTTGAAGGCGTCCACTCCGAAGATCTCGATGGGCTCGAGGATCAGCGGGCCGTGGGCGGGATCCTGCCGGAGCTCGTCGGCCACGCGCCGCATGAGCGCGACGACCCGATCGGGATCCTCCCGGTAGCCGACCTCCACGTCCACCACATAGCCCGACCAGCCCTTGGTCATGTTGGCGAGCGTGGTCACGCTGCCATTGGGGAAGATGTGCACCGTCCCCGCGAGGTCGCGCAGCACGATGGTGCGGAAGGTCACGGTCTCCACGAGCCCGCCGGTGCCGTTGACCACCGCCACGTCTCCCACCCGGACCTGGTCCTCGAGCACCAGGAAGAAGCCGGCGATGACATCGCGCACGAGGTACTGGGCGCCGAAGCCGACCGCCAGGCCGACGATGCCCGCGCCGGCCAGGATGGGCCGCACGTCGAAGCCGAGCTGCGAGAGGCAGATCACCGCCACCACCGACCACAGCCCGACCAGGGCCAGAGTGCGCAGGACGCTGGTCAAGGTGGCCACGCGCGAGCGGGTGACGCCGGGCAGCGCGCCGGTCCGCTCGCCCGCGACGACCAGCACGTGCTCGAGGTGGCCGATCAGCGTGCGCAGGACCCGGGACCCGAAGTAGCCCGCGAGCAGCACGAGCGCCAGGCGGCCGGCGGTCTGCGCGGTGGCTCCGGCGAGGCCGATCAGGAGGGGTCGGAGATCGGTCGTGAGAATGTCCATGGGATGGCCTCCTTGGTGCGCCGTGCAATCATACCGACCGCTGCGCGAGCCGGACGCCCAGGCGCTCACCCGCCGCCTCGAGGTCCGGGAGCGCGCGGGGGCTCGCCAGCTCGATGGCGAGCGGGCCCTCCGCGCCGGTCGGATCGACGTCCACGAAAATCCGCATCGGCGAGTCGGGCCAGCGGAAGGCGAGCCCGCCCTCCGGCCGCGCCGCCACCTCGCCCTGGAGAATGTCGCGCCATTGCACGAGCGCGCGCTCGCGGGAGTGCGCGCGCATCCGCAGGCCCAGGATGCGCACCGGCGGCGGCGCGTCGGGCATCCCCGCCGGGATCGCGCCCGGCGCCTCGGGCGGCGCGGCCGCGCCCGTCTCCGCGAGCTGCACCACGATACCCTGCGCCTCCTTGGGATGAAGGAACGCTTCTTTCCAGGAGGGATCCGACTCGTCGCGGCCGACGATGCCGTAGCCCCGGTCCTCGGCGCGCCGGCAGACCTCGGCGAGGTCCGGCACCTTGAAGGTGACGTGGTGGACGCCGCGGCCGTGCGTGGCGAGGAAGCGGTGGAGAAAGCCGTCCACCCCCATCGGCTCCAGGATCTCGAGACGGCCGCCGCCGGCGTAGGTCCAGCTCGCCCAGCGGAAGGCGCCGGACGGCCGGGTCCGTTCGGGCACGCCGCCCAGCACCGCCACCAGGACGGGGGGCGCGTCGGCGATGCGCGGCAAGGCAATCGCGATATGATCGAGCCGGATCGGGGGCATCGGCAGCCTTCCCATCTTACTCGGAAGCCGGCCCGGCCCGCGCATCGACCGCGGGGCCGACGCCATCTAAAGCGGAAGGAGGAGAGAGCGATGAGCAACGCAACCTGGCTGCAGCACCTCAACGAGCGCAACTACGACGAGGCGCTGGTGGCCGCCGAAGGCGTGCTGATGGTGGATTTCTGGGCGGAGTGGTGCGGGCCGTGCCGGGCCATCGGTCCGGTGCTGGAGGATCTCGCCCGGTCCTCGAACGGAACCGTGACCCTGGCGAAGGTGAACGTGGACGAGAATCCGGGCCTCGCGGCCCGCTACGGCATCCGGTCGATCCCGACCATCCTGTTCGTCAAGGACGGCAAGGTCCGCGACCAGGTGGTGGGGGCGGTGCCGAAGCCACAGATCCAGGCCAAGCTGGCTGCGCTCGCCTGATCCCGGCCGCGGCATGACGCGGGTCATCACGGTCGGGGCCGCTCAGCTCGGTCCCATCGCGCGCCGGGAAGGTCGCGGTCTGGTCGTCAAGCGCCTCCTGGACCTGCTCGGGCAGGCCCAGGGGCGCGGCTGTGACCTCGTCGTCTTTCCCGAGCTGGCGCTGACCACCTTCTTCCCGCGCTGGTGGATGGAGGACCAGGCGGAGATCGACGCCTTCTTCGAGCGCGAGATGCCCGGTCCCGAGACACGGCCGCTCTTCGACGAGGCGGCGCGACTCGGGATCGCGTTCTGCCTGGGCTACGCGGAGCTCACCCGGGACGGCGGGGCGCGGCGCCGGTACAACACCTCGATCCTGGTGGACCGCGCGGGGCGCCTCGTGGGCAAGTACCGCAAGGTCCATCTCCCCGGCCACGCCGAGCACGAGCCCTGGCGGCCGTTCCAGCACCTCGAGAAGCGCTACTTCGACGTGGGCGACCTCGGCTTCCCGGTCTGGCGCGCGCTCGGCGGGGTACTCGGCATGTGCATCTGCAACGACCGCCGCTGGCCGGAGACCTACCGGGTGATGGGCCTCCAGGGCGTGGAGATGATCCTGCTCGGCTACAACACGCCGGTACACAATCCGCCCGCACCCGAGCACGACCTGCTCGGCCCCTTCCACAACCACCTCGTGATGCAGGCGGGGGCGTACCAGAACGCCACCTGGGTGGTGGGAGTGGCCAAGTGCGGCCGGGAGGAGGGCTGCGACCTCATCGGCCAGAGCGCCGTCATCGCGCCGTCCGGGGAGATCGTGGCCCAGGCCGCCACGCTCGGCGACGAGCTCGTCACCGCGCGCTGCGACCTCGACCTCGCGCGCTCCTACAAGGAGACGGTCTTCAACTTCGCCCGGCACCGGCGCCCCGAGCACTACCGGCTCATCGTCGAGCGCGCGGGCGCCGAGCCGCCGCCGGAGGTGGCTCCCTGACCGCCCGCGACGTCTATTTCGAGGACTTCACGCCCGGGCGGGAGTTCCACACCGAGGGCGTGACGGTCACGGACGGGCAGATCATCGACTTCGCGCTGGCGTTCGATCCGCAGCCCTTCCACCTGAACGTCGAGGCCGCGAAGGAGACGATCTACGGCGGGCTCATCGCGAGCGGTTTCCAGACCATCGCGCTGACGTTCCGGCTCTTCGTCCAGACCCGCGCGCTCGCCGCGTGCAGCCTGGGCTCGCCGGGAGTGGACGAGGTGCGGTGGCTGCGGCCGGTGCGTCCCGGCGACACGCTGCGGGCAACGGTACAGGTGCTGGATCAGCGGCCGTCGGCGTCGAAGCCGGATCGCGGCATCGTGCGCCTGCACTGGACCACGCTCAATCAGCGGGGCGAGCCGGTCCTCACCATGACCAGCATGCAGCTGGTCCGGCGCCGCGTGCCCGCTTCGACCTGAGTCAGTCCGCGCAGACCAGCACCGCGGAGGCGAGGGCGTGCAGCTCGCCGCGCTCGGAGAAGATCGCGGACGCGCCCAGGAGATTGCGGCCCTCCGCCGCGAACGGCCAGCCCATCACGATCCATCGCTCGCCGACCTCGAGGGGCCGGATCAGGCTGGCGGTCAGCTGGCTCAGCGCCACCCTCCGCCGGCCGAAGGCCTCGAGCAGCGCGAAGCCGCTCGGGCAGTCGAGCGCGGCCCAGACGAACTCGGCGTGCACCGCGCCGCACTTGTCGAAGAGCGTCGGATCCGGCGCCCAGGGCGCGGCGACGAGGTGCCGGCCCGGGAGCGGCCCGGGGAAGATCGCGAGGCCGTCGCCCCACTCGCGCGCGGGGCCGCAGACGAAGCATTCCGGCGCCGCGTGCTCGGTGAACCCCAGGTACCGCTCGGACGCCCACTGCGCCTCCGCGAACGACGGGGGCACCGGCGGCTCGAGCTGGAGCGTGGCGGGCTCCGCGTGAGCGAGGACCGTACCGCCGTCGGAGAGCACCACCCGGCCGTCCGAAAGCCGCTCGATCCCGAGGGGATGGTCGACCGGGATCGGGGCCTCGAGACCCACGCGCGCGGGGCCGTCCAGATGGCGCCCGAGGAGCCCGGCGATATAGCCGCCGCTGGCGATGTTGGGAGAGCCGCAGTAGCGACGCTTGATGACGATGGCCTCGGCCTGTGCGGTGTCCATGGCGTCCTCCCTCGGGCGCGCTCTGATCGCAAGCGTGGTGCCAGGGCCGGCCGGTTGAGATTTCAGTTGCTTACGCGACGCCATCGGGCGCTTCGCCCTGGCGGGTGGGCGAAAATCCACCGGTCAATGGATGACCGGCGGAGTATTCGATCCGTGGCAGGATGAGGTGTGCGCTATCACTTCTCCGGCATCGCGGGCGCCGGGATGAACCCCCTGGCCCGCCTCATGCGGGCCCGCGGCCACGTCGTGCAGGGCTCCGACCGCTCGTTCGACCAGGGCAAGAACGCGGAGGTCGCCGCTCGTCTCACCGCCCTCGGGATCGTCGTGAGGCCCCAGGACGGCTCCGCGGTGACCGCCGAGCTCGATCGCTTCGTGTACTCGACCGCGGTGGAGGCGGAGACGCCGGAGGTGCGGGCCGCGCGCGCGCTCGGCATCGAGCGGGTCCCGCGCCCGGCCCTGCTGGCCGAGGTGGTCGACGCCGGGCGGCCGGGCGTCGCCATCGCGGGCACCAGCGGCAAGAGCACGATCGCCGGCATGGTGGGCTGGCTGACCCGGGAGGCCGGCGTGACGGCCACCGTGCTGGGCGGCGCCGCGCTCGCCGGCGAAGGCGCGAGCGGCTGCTTCCTGCCGGGGCCGGAGGACGGGGCGGTGGCCGCGGAGGCGTGCGAGTCCGACGGCACGCTCACCGGCTATCACGCCACGCTGGGGCTCATCCATAACATCAGCCGCGATCACGGCGAGGTGGACGCGCTGCGGCCGCAGTTCGAGACCTTCGCCAAGCGCTGCGGCCGCCTCCTGGTCAACTGTGCCTCGTCGGAGGCGGCCGACGTGGGCCGCGCGGTGGGCGCGCACCGCTACGGAACGGGCCCGGGCGCCGACACCCCCCTCGAGATCACGAGCACCGGGCCCCATCGCGCGCGGGGGACGCTCCACCTGCCGACGGGCCCGCTCGCGCTCGACGTGCCGCAGCCCGGCCGGCACAACCTCGAGAACGCGGCGGCCGCCGCGCTGATCGCGCTCGAGCTCGGCATCGCCCCCGCCGAGGTGGGGGCGCTGCTCGCCCGCTTCCCGGGCGTGGCGCGTCGCTTCGAGGTGATCGGCGTGACCGCGGACGGGATCCGGGTGGTGGACGACTACGCGCACAACGGCGAGAAGCTGCGCGCCGCGATCACCGCGGCCCAGGCGGGGGCGGCGCGCGTGCTGGCCGTCTTCCAGCCGCATGGCTTCGGGCCGGCCCGCTTCCTGCGCCCCGAGCTCCGCGAGCTGATGCCGCGACTGCTACGTCCGGAGGACCGGCTCTGCTACGCCGAGATCTTCTACGCGGGCGGCACCGTCGCCCGGGACGTCTCGAGCCGCATGCTCGCGGAGGACCTGCCCGCCGCCCTCGCCTGCGCCCACGCGCCCACCCATCGGGCCGTGCTCGACTGGATCCGGGCGGAGGCCCGCCCGGGCGACACCGTCCTGATCATGGGCGCCCGGGACCCCGACCTGCCCGCCCTTGCCCGGGCCGCCTTCGCCACGCTCCAGGCCCGCCCCGCCGACTGACCCCCGGTCGACGGCCCGCATCCTTGGAAGGCGGGCGACCCGACCCTGCAGGTGGCGTGACGTGGACGCGCTCGAGCAGCTCCGGGGGGCGATTCCCGACGCGGCGAAGGACATCCGCCTGAACCTGGTGAGCGCGATCAACGGCTGCGAGATGTGCGTGCGGGCCCACGAGAAGACGGTGACGGACGGTGGGCTCACGCCCGATCACGTCAACGACGCGGTGCGGATCGCCGCGACGATCTACGCGGCGGCGGTGGCGCTCGAAGCGGGCGCGGAGAGCCCGGCGCTGGAGGTCGCGGTGCCGGGCGCCTAGCCCGCGCCAGCCGCTCCGCTCAGCGCAGGGGGTGCGACGGGGCCACGTCCTGCACGAGGCGCAGGGCGCGCTCCGCTTCCTCGATGGCGCGGCGAGCCTGGGTGAGCGCGAGCAGCGGGAAGTAGTCCCGGTAGAGCGTGTAGCGAAGGTAGAACACGTTCGGGAAGCCGGTGCCGGTGGCCAGGCGCTCGTCCCACGTCCCGTCGGGCTTCTGGGTGTCGACGAGATGCCGGACGCCGCGGACGAGCGCCTCGGTGTCGCCCTGGCCGGCCGCGATCAGGCCGAGCAGGGCCCACGCGGTCTGCGACGGGGTGCTCGGCGCGGGCACGAAGCGGCCCTCGCGGTAGCTCGCGCAGCTCTCCCCCCAGCCCCCATCCGCGTTCTGCACGGACGCGATCCACTTGCCCGCCTTCCACATCGCCTTCGAGGCGCTCGGATCCTGGGCGGCGCGGAGGCCACGCAGCGCGAGGAACGTGCCGTAGAGGTAGTTCACGCCCCAGCGGCCGTACCAGCTCCCATCCCGCTCCTGGGTCTCGAGGAGGAACCCGACCCCCTTCTCGATCGGGGGGTCCGCCAGCTTGAAGCCCCGGCGGCACAGCGCCTCGACCACGCGGCCGGTGATGTCCGGGCACGACGGGTCGAGCATCGCGTTGTGATCCGCGAACGGGACGCGATTGAGAAAGGCCCAGTTGTTGTCGGCGTCGAAGGCGGCCCAGCCTCCGTCGCCGGACTGCATGCCGACGAGCCAGTTCACCGCCCGCTGCTCGCACCGCGCCTGCGCGCCCGCGTCCGAGGCCTCGGCGTGCTGCATGGCCAGCAGCACCATCGCGGTGTCGTCGATGTCGGGATAATGCTCGTTGGCGAACTCGAAGGCCCACCCGGACGGCTCGAGATCGGGCCGCTTCACCGACCAGTCGCCGCGCCGGCGGATCTCCTTCTCGATGAACCAGTCGGCGGCCCGCCGCATCGCCGCGGGCGCCACCGTGCCCATCTCGCCGAGCGCGAACATCGCGATCGCGGTGTCCCACACCGGCGAGAAGCAGGGCTGGAAGTAGAACGCGTCGGGCGTCTCGGTCAACAGGCCCTCGAACTGCCGGACGGCCTCGATGAGATCGGGATGGTCGCGCGGGTAGCCCAGGGCGTCGAGGGCCATGATGAGGTACATCATGGACGGATAGATGGCGCCGAGCCCGTCGCTGTTGCGGGTGCGCTCGAGGATCCACTTCTCCGCCTCGCGGATGGCCGGCTTCCGGATGATCTCGGGCCCGCGAGTCGCCCACATCTTGAGCGCGATGTCGAGCTGGCGGAAGAGGGCGGAGAGGCGATCGCGCTTCGGCAGCTTGAAGCTCTTGCCGGGCACGACCAGCTCGTCCAGGTTGAACCCGGCCGGGACCGGGCGCACGTCGGTCTTGGCCTGGATGATGCTCAACGGCATCACGATCGCGCGGGTCCACGACGACATCTCGTAGATGAGACCGCCCGGCACCAGGGCCAGCTCCACCGGAATCGTGGGCACGTGTCGCTTCGGGTAGAGCCCGAAGAGGCTCAGGTTGATCCGGACGTAGCTGTTGGCTTCCTGGATGCCGCCCAGGCGGAGAATCGCCTCGCGCGCGCGCCGGAGCGACTCGCGGTGGGCGCCGGGCCCCGCGAGCTTGAGCGCCACGTAGGCCTTGATGGTGGCGTTGACGTCGGCCGGGCCGTCCGGAAAGATGTCGAAGCCGCCGTCCGGCTTCTGGCGCGCCAGGATGGCGTCCCGCGCCCGCTGGATGCGCTCCCAGGACGGAGGCTTCCACCCGCCGTCCTGCGGCGGGTGCAGCCAGAGCTGGAGCAGCACGTAATCGGACTCGAGCGTGGAGTCCGCGAGCAGGTCGCCCACCCAGTAGCCCTCGGGCTTCTGCATCGTGAGCAACGCGGCCGCGGTGCGCGTGCACGCGGCCGCGGCCGCCTCGGCGAGCGCGGCGCGGCGCGCCGCCTGGGCCTCCGCCTGATAGGTCGTCCGGGCCGGGAGCGGCTCGAACCAGGACGCTGACATGACAGCCAGTCTACACGATCACGGCCCGTCCTCCATGCGCGCCAGGGGCGAGGTGATCGTGAGCCCGCCGTCGATCACGATGCACTGGCCGGTCAGGAACGAGGCGGAGTCCGAGGCCAGATAGGCCACCAGGGCCGCCACGTCCTCGGGCGTGCCGTGCCGGCGCACGGGCGTGGCCGCGAGCAGGCGCGCGGTCGCGCGCTCGTAGTCGAGGCCCAGGCCCTGGATGACATAGTAGGTGGACGAGTCGGTCTTGACGAAGCCCGGCGTCACCGCGTTCACCGTGACGCCGAGGGGACCCAGCTCCAGGGCCAGCCCGCGGACCAGGCCCTCCGCGGCGGCCTTGGCCGCGCCCAGCACGCTGTGGCCGCCCATGGCCTGGAAGCTGTCGATGCCGGAGATCAGCACGATGCGCCCGGGCCGCCCCGCCATGAGCGGGACCGCCGCCTGCGCCATCGCCACGAAGGCATCCACCGAGATCGCGAAGGTGCGGCGCACGTTGTGCAGCTTCTGCTCCAGCACCGGACGGAACGCGGTCGCCGCCGCGTTCGCCACCAGCACGTCCACGCGGCCGAACGCGGCCGCGATGCGCTCGAAGGCGGGCCCGACCTGCTCGGGCTCGGCGAGCTCGAGCCGCTCCGCGAGCGCGCGCACGCCGAGCGCCTCGAGCGCGGCCACCGTCTGGGCGGCCGTGTCGGCGTCCTTGCGATACGTGATGACGCAGTGGGCGCCGTCGCGGGCGAGCCGGAGCGCGATGCCGCGGCCGATGCCGCGCGAGCCGCCGGTGACGACGGCCACCCGCCCGTCCAGGGGCCGGTTCATCCGCCGCCCCGCGGCCCGAGCCCGCGCCCGAGCCGGTCGAGAATGGCCTCCGCCTCCTCCACGATCGACGCCATCACGTGAGCGACGGGCCGCACGTCGTGGATGAGCCCGGCCGACTGACCGGCCGCCGCGCTGCCGTTCTCGACGTCGCCCTCTTCCCGCGCGCGGATCGAGGCCGGCTTGCCGACGCGCTCGTACTGCACGGGAAAGGGCTGGATCTCGGCCTGGCGGCTCTCCCACTCCTGGGTGAAGCGGTTCCGGATCTGGCGGTTGGGCTTGCCGGACACCGCGCGGGTCACCACCGTGCCTTCCTCGTCGATGGCCGCGATCTTGTTCTTGTAGTTGTCGTGGCCGTGGGCCTCCCGGGTCGCGATGAAGCGCGTGCCCATCCAGACCCCCGCCGCGCCCAGCGCCAGCGCGGCCACGAGCCCGCGCCCGTCGGCCAGGCCGCCCGCCGCGACCACCAGGCGAGGCGCCACCGCGTCCACCACCGCGGCAGTGAGCACGATGCCGCCCACCCGCCCGGTATGGCCCCCGCCTTCATGTCCCTGCGCGATGATCACGTCCACGTCGTTGGCCGCGTGATCGCGCGCCTGCTTGACGTTGCCGCAGAGGGCCATCACGGTGAGGCCGAGCCGGTGCGCCTCCGCGGTCACCGGCCCTGGATTGCCCAGCCCCGCGATCAGCACCGGCACGCGCTCCTCGAGCGTCACGTCGATCCAGCCCTTCACCGCGTCGGTGAAGCGCTCGGCTTCCTTCCCGGCCGAGCGCACTGTCGCGAAGAGAATGTCCACCCCGAACGGCTTGTCGGTGAGATCGCGCACGCGCCGGATCTCGTCCCGCAGATCGGCGGCGGTCCCGTGCGCGGCCGCGACGACGCCGAGCCCGCCCGCCGCGGAGACCGCGGCCGCGAGTCGGGCCCGGGCCACGAAGGCCATGCCGGCCTGACAGATCGGATAGCGGATGCCGAGGCGCTCGCAGAGCGGCGTGTGCAGCGCGCTACGCGGCGCGGTGGTCATGGCCGCTCACCTCGAGGAAGGGGGTGGTGCCGGAGGCGGGACTCGAACCCGCAGGCCCTTGCGGGCACCGCATTTTGAGCGCGGCGCGTTTGCCAATTTCGCCACTCCGGCAAACCCAGGACTCCATTCTAGCTTGTTCGTGTCAGCCGAAGAAACGGCTCAGATCGTGCCCTCTTGCGGGGGAAGGGAGTGCGCCGAGTGTCCGGCTTTTTGCCGGTGAAAACCCAATGCTCGTGCGAGCTCCTTCGCATCTATCGAATGTTTCACCAAGACAACGTGGCCCTCTTGTCCGTCCCCGTCAACGTGTGATCTTGCAAGACACTCGGCGCTGTTCCGGGTACCGAGCTTGGTGTAGGCTAAGCGCTGGTCAACCCGTTGTCGATAGGTTCGCTGATCCAACCAACCCGGAGGTGCCCCATGGCCGATAGAGCAGGCGCGGTGATGTTCAAGGGCAATCCGATCGCGCTGGGCGGTCCCGAGATCAAGCCGGGGAGCGACGCGCCCGATTTCACCGCGGTGGACAACGGGCTGCAGCCGGTGAAACTGAGCCAGTCCAGGGGCAAGGTCATCGTGCTCAGCGCGGTGCCCTCGCTCGATACCCCGGTGTGCGACACCGAGACGCGGAAGTTCAACCAGGAAGCGGGCAAGCTGGGCGCCAACGTGGAAGTGTGGACGGTGAGCATGGACCTGCCCTTCGCCCAGAAGCGCTGGTGCGGGGCGGCCGGCGCCACCGCGGTGAAGACCCTGTCCGATTTCCGGGAGCGGTCGTTCGCCCAGAGCTACGGCGTGCTCGTGAAGGAAGGCCCGCTCGCCGGGCTCACCGCGCGCGCCGTCTTCGTGGTGGGCAAGGACGGCAAGGTCACGCACGCGGAGTACGTCCGAGAGATCACCACCGAGCCGAACGACGACGCGGCGCTGAATGCAGCCCGGCAAGCGGCCGGCGCCTGAGTCGAGCGCAAGTATTCGCCAATCTTGACAAAAGAACGCGCGCTCAGTAAGCTTGGCGACGCAGTGGGGCTGTAGCTCAGTTGGGAGAGCACAAGGCTGGCAGTCTTGGGGTCAGGGGTTCGAGCCCCCTCAGCTCCACCAAATCTTCCGCGATTCACCGACACGGGGCAG
>Ga0209640_10005598_pt1 | contig 10968 bp, 9 predicted proteins | sample RifCSP10_1_FD_184018 | JGI IMG/M metagenome (GOLD analysis project Ga0209640, IMG submission 184018) | Soil microbial communities from Rifle, Colorado - Rifle CSP2_sed 10_1 (SPAdes) (version 2) | ecosystem: Environmental > Terrestrial > Deep subsurface > Rock core/Sediment | place: Rifle...
CGGAGCCAGGCAAGGTGGCTGTTTTCCAAGGTTATGGACCGCACAGACCCGCCCCTACGGTTACGACAATAATTATTTAAGGATCATGAGACCTCGCCGATCAAGAGGGGGAGACCCTCGCCATCAAGAGGAGAGGCAGCCTCAGGGCTCGGTCGGGAGACCGAGCCGATCAGCGGGGGAGACCTCGCCGCTCGAGAAGGGAGACCTTCGCCAACAAGGAGAGCTTCCGGACTCCTTCTAAATCTATCCAGTAAATAAGTTTAGCCTTTAATTCCCGAACCATATAGTTATATATGGCATAAAAAAACCTGAGAACTGTCATATTTCGGACAAAAGATGGTGGGATTAGCAAATATCGCCAACATACAGATTTGAAAACTGCCTTGACCCTATTGCCGTGGGGATATACAATCGTTCTGTTATAAGAGGTCAGCCTTGCGAAGATCTTGGCCTATTGCGGCGGCGGAGAACGAGATTGCGGCAGCGGAGAACGCTGCTTCGCTTCGCTCGCAATGACCCAGAGGCGCGAAGATTTGGCCGGTTGCGGCGGCGTGGACTGCTTCGACCGGCAAAGAAGGAGATTGCGGCAGCGGCTGCGTAAGAACGCAGCTAGAGATCGCTGCTTCGCCTTCGGCTCCTAAGAAACTGTCACTGCGAGCGAAGCCAAGCCGCGCTCTTCGCTGCCGCAGTCACCGTCCACGGAGGAGATTGCTTCAGTCGCTCCGCTCCTTCGCAATGACAGTTTCCCAGGGGAAGAAGAGCGCTGGCGCTGTGGAGTTACTCGCAATGACATAGAAATGAGGCGGCGGCTGCGGTGCGGCGATGCCGCAATGACACTGGAGAAGGGTCACCATATCTTTTATGCTATACTTCAATCAATGAACTCCAACCAGCATATCTGGCGAAATTGGGTAGAAAGCTTGCACAGGTGGGGGTTAGCAAACCTGGTGGCTTCGCTGTTGGAGGGCTTCGGCCCCCTGGCGATCTTGGGCGCCCAGGTCGTGTATCTCATCAAGCCGATGTTCAATGGTCTGCTGCCTGGCGATCACCTCCAGGCGCTATCGGATCTGCTGGAGGATAGCGATCAGGCAGCCAGGTTTGCCGTTTTTCTGCGGGAGGACATCCATACGTGACAACCAGCCTCATTGCTGCCCTCGTCGTCCTTGCATTTTTCATCCTCATTATCCTGTTTTCCGTCTTCAGCCAGCGGCTTCCGGCCTGGAATTTCCGCGCCATCCCGGCGTTCGATCGTTTAGAGCGCGCGGTTGGACTTGCGGTTGAGGCCGGCAACCGGTTACATCTTTCCCTCGGCTCCGGAGACCTGACCGGTACGCAAAGCGCAGTCGCCTTTGCCGGCCTGAGCATGCTCCGGCGGGTTGCCCGGGCGACCTCGGTTAGCGACAAACCGCCGGTAGCGACCGCTGGGGAAGGCGCCTTAGCCATCCTTTCCCAGGATACCTTGCGCAGCGCCTCGCGGGAGTCAGGTGTTGACTTTGACCTGATGAACGGTCGCCTGACAGGCGCCACGCCATTCTCGTATGCCGCTGGCGCACTTTCCGTGATCCACGACGAGGATGTCGGCGCCAATCTGCTGGTGGGCAGCTTCGCAGCTGAGGTGGCCTTAATTAATGAAGCTGGTGAACGCGCCCACAGCCTGACCCTGGCCGGAACGGATAACGTCCCCGGGCAAGCGGTACTCTTTGCCACTGCCAACGAAACGTTAATCGGTGAAGAAACATTTGCTGGGGGAGCCTACCTCGGCGCCGGACCTGCTCATCTTGCCAGCCTGCGGGTTCAGGATATCTTTCGCCTGGGTTTGATCTTTGTGATCGTCGCCGGCGCGCTGCTGAAACTGCTAGGTGTTTTATGAAAGCTCCGCTTTCGGTTGCTGTCGCCATCGCCATTGGGCTGGTCGTTTTGCTGGGATATTTCATGCCCTTCGAGCGGCTAACCAGCTTACGCATCGTTCTGTTGGATTGGGCCGTTATCCTGGCGGCGGTGGCGCTCCTGGTCGGCATCGGCAACCTTATTTATGTGCACTGGCGCAAATCTGTTCGGGCTCAAGGTGAAAGCGTCCACAGCGTCGCGCTTTTGGTCTCGCTATTTCTGACGCTCGGCGTGGTCGGTTGGTTCAGCCCCACGCACCCCTACTCGCTGTGGATATTCAACAACATCCAGGTGCCCATTGAAAGCAGCCTGCTGGCAATCCTGGCAGTGCTGCTGGCATATGCCCTGGTTCGTTTGCTACGCCGCCGGATGGATCGATTTTCTCTGGTCTTCGTGGCTACTGTAGTGATCGTGTTGATCGGCACTGCGCCGCTGCTGGGGTTTGATTTCCCGATCTTAGGCGATTTGCGCTCCTGGCTGGCGGAGATCCCGGCTGTGGGCGGGGCGCGCGGCATTCTCCTAGGCATTGCCCTGGGCATTATCGCCACCGGCGTCCGTATCCTGATTGGGGCCGACCGGCCTTACGGGGGATAATGCATGGCTGATACCCGCTGCCCGATGTGTGGAAAAGTTAATCCCGACGATCGCGAGGAGTGCCAATACTGCGGCGCGCGCCTTGTCCCATTAATTATCGAGGCGCCGCCGGAAGAGGAAGGGGAGCGGGGGAGCGGGGGAGCGGCAGCGGAGAGCGCTGCTTGGGAGCGGGGGAGCGGGGGAGCGAGGGAGAAAGAGACGGGCGAGGCGGGATTTGAAGAAGGTTTCTCTGAATTTGAGGCGGAGGGTGACGCCGATTGGCTGTCGGAGCTGCGAGGGGAGGAGAATCTCCCCCAACCCCCCTTGGTAAGGGGGGAGGAGAATCCCCCCCAACCCCCCTTGATAAGGGGGGAGCAGAGTGCCCCCCAACCGCCCTTAGAAAGGGGGGAGCAGCCGCAAGAGGCCGGTGAAGAATTGGATTGGACGGCGGGTGAGGGATTGGAGGAGGCGGAAACGCCGGACTGGCTACATGAATTGCAGGAAGAATCCGGAGGCGCTTCTGAGGACCAGGCAGCCTTCGAAGATGAGGCGGGAGACGAGGCGCTCGACTGGCTGGAGCAGATGCGCCAGCGTGGAGAACAGGCGCAGCAAGAAGAGATCCCGGAGGAGACCCCAGATCCAGCTGTCCCCGATTGGTTGGAGCAGCTGGACGAAGAAGAAGAAGACCTGAAAGGTTTCGGAAAACCTTTCAGGTCTGAAGAGCCCGATTGGCTGTCAGAAGCCGCAGGAGGCCCCGAAGACCTGGCGGTCTCGCAGGAAATTCCGGAATGGTTATCGGAGATTTCCGGACCAACAACGCCGGAAGAAGCAGAGCCAGAATCGGTTGCCGATGAGCAATCAGTGGATGAACTTGCCTCCGATGAGATCGTTGTTCCCGATTGGCTGTCTGAATTGGAGAATCCCCCCCAGCCCCCCTTGATAAGGGGGGAGCAGAGTGCCCCCCAGCCAGCCTTGGAAAAGGGGGAGGAGAATCCCCCCCAGCCCCCCTTGATAAGGGGGGAGCAGAGTGGCCCCCAACCCCCCTTGACAAGGGGGGAGGAGACCCGCCAGCCCGGCTTGGAGAGAGGCGAGGAGAATCCCCCCCAGCCCCCCTTGACAAGGGGGGAGCAGAGTGCCGCGGAGGAAGCTGAGCCTGAAATCTCGCGCGCCGAGATCCCGAGCTGGCTGGCGTCGATGCGGCCAGTGGAGGATGCCGCTCCCCCTATAGCGCCGCACGAGGCCTCCATACCCCGCGTGGAGAGCGCTGGCCCACTTAGCGGTTTCAGCGGTGTGCTGTCTCCACAACCGGAGGTCGGACAGGTCCCCAAGCCGCCCACTTATTCGATTAAGCTGCAGGTATCGGAAAATCAGAAATCCCACGCTGACTTGCTAACGGAGATGTTGGCGCAGGAGGGCGAAGCGCAGGCGATCCCCCGACCTGCCATGATATCGCCGCAACATATCTTGAGATCGGCGATCGCGTTGATCATAATGCTGGCTGTGCTTTGGCCGCTGATCACCGGCAGCCAGGAAGCGCCTCTGCCCAGCTTCTCACCCGGGACAGCCGCGGTGAACCAGTTGATCAACGGGCTGCCCGATCAGGCCCAGGTTTTGCTGGCCTTCGACTATGAGCCTGCCTTGACCGGAGAGATGGAACCGGCAGCCTCTGCCGTCGTCGATCACCTGATGCTGCGCGGCGCGTACCTCTCTCTGGTGTCGACCTCCCCACTGGGTCCCATCGTGGCCGAGCGTTTCCTGTCTACCACCCAGGCAGAACATGGCTATGCCAGCGACAGCCAGTACGTTAACCTGGGTTTTATTCCCGGAGGTCCCGCCGGTCTGCTGGCCTTTGCGGAAAGCCCGGGCCGAGTGCTTCCATACACGCTGGAGGGCAACCCGGCCTGGGGAAGAGGCGGCCAGCCGGCTTTACCCCCCTTGCAAGGAGTTACCCATCTCTCTGATTTCGACCTGGTCATGGTGATCACGGATAGCCCGGAGGCGGCGCGCACCTGGGTGGAGCAAGCGCAGCCTTTCCTGGAAGATGAAAGCGCCCAGACCCCGCTTGTCATGGTCACCAGCGCTCAGGCCGAACCGCTGGTGCGGCCTTATTACCAGCCCACCTCGGGGCAGGTCCAGGGTCTGCTCTCGGGGCTGCGGGATGGCGGCGCTTACGGGCGCCTGACCGGGAGCGAAGGCTTAACACGCAAATATTGGGATGCTTTCGGACTGGGATTATGGGTTGCGGCAGCGGTCATTACGGTTGGCGGCCTGGTGAATGTGGGACTGGGAGTGGGGAGGGATAGGGGATGGGGGATAAGGGATAGGGGATAACGGATGGGTAATGGGTGATCAATGATAGGTGATGCATGATGAGTAAGAAGGCTTCACAGCGCAATGTGATGGCAGGTTTATGAATATCACCGACCTCAGTATGGCTGATTTAGCAGGACTAATCCTGGGTTTCTTTTTGACCCTTCTGGTTTTCTCGTATATCTTCGGAGACAACCCGCTTTTCAGGCTGACCATTCACATCTTCATCGGCGTGGCGGCCGGTTATGCGGCCATGGTGACGATTTACAATATTCTGCTGCCCCGCCTGGTTGTGCCGCTCTTTGGCGAGGATGGCGGTGAGCGGCTGCTGGCTCTGGTCCCGCTGCTGCTTGGATTGCTTCTATTTAGCAAGCTTTCCTCGCGATTGGCAATGTTAGGAAATCTTCCCATGGCTTTTCTCGTGGGAGCCGGCGCAGCGGCCGCCATTGCGGGAGCGCTTCTTGGAACCCTGTTTCCCCAAACGGCTGCTTCCATCAACTTATGGGATCTCCAGGCAGCCAGAGAAAGCGGAACCGGGGCGGGCGAGCAGTTTATTAATGGAGGCCTGATCCTGTTTGGCACGCTGACCACGCTGGTCTATTTCCATTTTGGCGTCCGTTCCCGCCCGGAACAACCCGACCAGCGGGCGCCCTGGATCGTCGAGGCCAGCAAGGCAGGCGAATTTTTCATCGCGGTGACCTTCGGCGTCCTGTTCGCCGGGGTATACGCGGCCGCACTGGCTGCCCTGGTGGAGCGGCTGTCTTTTATACTGGACTTCATCAGGACTATGCTGATGCCGTTTATTTCTTCTTGAGAGCTCATGACGACGTCGTGATTCGATGCTGACTCGTTGCTGGCGGTTGATGTTGGAGAAATCAACACGCGCGCCGTGCTTTTCGACGTTGTCGATGGGCGCTACCGATTTCTGGCCATCGGCAGCGCCCCGACGACGGCAGCTGCCCCTTACCAGGATATTGGGGAAGGAATCCGGCTGGCTATCAACCATCTGCAGGAGATTACCGGTCGAACACTGGTTGGATCCGACGATCGCTTAATCATGCCCGGCCGGGCCGATGGCTCCGGCGTGGATACCTTTGCCGCCACGCTTTCGGCAGGACCGCCGCTCAAAGTAGTGGCTGCCGGACTGCTCGACGACATCTCCTTAGAAAGCGCTCGCCATCTGGCAGCCACCACCTATTCCCAGGTGAGCGAAGCCCTCAGCTTAAACGATCGCCGCAAACAAGAGACGCGCATTGACGCGATCATCAGGCAACGCCCGGATTTGATCATCGTCGCCGGCGGCACGGATGGCGGCGCATCCCAATCGGTCATGCAAATGATTGAGAATGTCGGCCTGGCTTGTTATTTGTTCCCGGAAGGTTACCGTCCGGAAATCCTGTTTGCCGGCAATCAAGATTTGGTCGACGAAGTGGATGGGATGCTCAAGCCAATCGCCAACCTGCACTTCGCTCCCAACGTCCGCCCGGTCCTCGAGAGAGAGCAATTGGATCCGGCGCATGCCCGGCTGGCGGAGCTCTTTCGAGCGCTGCGCGCCAGGCAAATCCCCGGAGTGAGCGAACTCAACGCCTGGTCGGGCCAGCGTCTGACGCCTACCGCCACAGCTTTCGGCCGGATCATTCGCTTTCTGAGCAAGGTGTATGACCCGGCGAAGGGCGTATTGGGCGTGGACATCGGCGCATCTGCAACGACGGTTGCGGCGGCTTTCACCGGCGATCTGACCCTGGGCGTTTACCCACAATTTGGGCTGGGGAAAGGGCTGGCCGGCATGCACAACCAGGCCAGCGTGGAGAGAATCAAGCGTTGGCTGCCGCTCGAAGTCGGCGAAGACCACCTGCGCGACTATATTTACAACAAAAGCCTGTATCCCGGAACCATTCCGGCCATTGAGGAAGACTTGTGGATCGAGCAGGCCTTAGCCCGGCAGGCGCTGCGGGCGGCGGTTTCGCTGGCGTCGCGCAGTTTTCCGAAAGAACTTGCCCGCTCGGCGCCAGGTTTTCTGCCCTGGTTCGAACCGGTCGTGGCGGCCGGCAGCGTCTTCACACGGGCGCCGTCGCCCGGTCACAGCATGCTCATGCTGCTGGACGCCCTTCAACCTACCGGAGTGACCACCCTGGTTTTGGATCAAAACAACCTGGCGGCGCCACTCGGATCTGCGGCGGCGATCAACTCCATCCTGGTTGTGCAGGTGCTGGAATCCAACACGTTTCTAAGCCTGGGCACGGTAATCTCTCCGCTTGCCAATGTTCGTCCCGGCACGCCGGTATTACGAATCCGGGCGAAATATGAATCGGGAGAAGAGGTCAACATGGAGATCAAGCAGGGAACGCTGGACGTATTGCCTTTAGCCGCCGGACGATCGGCGCGTTTGAACCTGATCCCTCTGCACCGGGCCGAGGTCGGCATGGGTGGCCCGGGGCGCGGCGGCAGTTTGAAGGTAACGGGAGGCGCTCTTGGCGTTGTGATCGACGCCCGGGGACGGCCTTTGCGCCTGCCCAGCGATCCTGGCAGACGGGGCGAGCTGTACAAGAAGTGGCTGTGGATGTTAGGGGGCTGAGTGGTTGGCAACCCTGACGGGTCGCTGGCAACCCTTCAGGTTGCTGGTATTATTCTTGCACCTTTGACCAGTATTGAGGATCCGGCATGTTAGCGCCCGTAACGCACGTCCTTCCGTTTACCACGATCCAGAGGGAAAGGTCCCTGCCTGTTCCCGGTCGCGTGCTGGTACGTCAAGGCCAGAGGGTCGATCCTTCCGATGCAGTAGCCGAGGCGACGCTCACACCCGAGCACCTTGTGCTGGACATCGCCAAAGGCCTGGCCCTGCCACGTGACCGGGCGGATGAGCAGATCCAGCGCAAGGCCGGGGAGCAGGTGAGCGAGGGCGATGTTCTCGCCGGCCCTGTGGGCATTACCCGGCGGGTGGTGCGCGCGCCGCGAGCGGGAAGAGTACTGATCGCCGGCAATGGCCAGATGCTGCTGCAGGTGGAGAGCCGTCCTTTTCAGCTGCGCGCCGGAATCCCGGGCATAGTAGTTGGCTTGATACTGGAGCGCGGCGTGGTGATCGAAAATAAGGGCGCGCTCGTCCAGGGAGTGTGGGGCAACGGGCGGATCGACTATGGATCGCTGCACGTGTTGGCTTCCCGGCCGGATCACGCCCTGTCCCCGGACCAGGTGGATGCCAGCCTGCGCGGCGCGGTGGTCTTTGCCGGTTATTGCGACCAGGCGGAAGTTTTAAAAACGGCTGCGGAGGCGCCCCTGAAGGGATTAATTCTTTCAAGTATGGCGTCTGCGCTGATTCCCGTGGCGGCGCGGATGCCTTATCCGATCGTGCTCATCGAAGGCTTCGGTTTGCTGCCGATGAACAGCGCGGCTTTCAACCTGCTGGTGAGCAACGACCGCCGGGAGGTGGCGTTGAACGCCGAACCCTGGGATCGCTTTACCAACCGCAGACCGGAGGTGTTTATCCCGCGGCAGACTGGAGAATCCCCCCCAGCCGAAGAATCCCCCCCAACCCCCCTTGATAAGGGGGGAGCAGAATCCCCCCCAACCGCCCTTACGAAGGGGGGAGCAGAATCCCACCGAGCGACGCTCTCCGTCGCCGCCCGCTTTGGGAAGAGGGGGGAAGAATCCCCCCCAGCCCCCCTTGATAAGGGGGGAGCAGAGCCGCGAGGCCGCCTTGGGAAGGGGGGAGAAGAAATCGTCGAGTTTGCGGTCGACCAGCGGGTGCGGGTGGTGCGGGCTCCGCACAAATCGCAAATCGGAACCATCGCCAACCTGCTGCCCGGCACGCAGGTTTTCCCCAGCGGTGTCCAAGGGCAGGCCGCCGAAGTCCGGCTGGAAGATGGGAACAAGGTGATTTTGCCCCTGGCAAACCTGGAAGTTTTGGTGTAAAAACTAGGAGGAGAGTGCATCATGGATATTGAAGAGAACGAAAACGACGTCGAGGTTAATGGAACGCCACCGCCTGAGAATGCCAGCAACCGGACCTTCGTGCTGGTGGCCGGCATCCTGGGCGCAATCATGCTGCTTACCCTGGTGGCCCTGGCGCTCTATGCCTTCGTCTTCGGCCCTTCGCAGCGAGAACAGCGGGCCACCCAGGTCGCCGAGATTAACTCCCAGAACACGCAGGTAGCCAGGGCGGCAGAACTAACCGCGGCTGCCCTGCAGTTCACGGCCACGCCTTCTGTAACACCGATCCCTTCCAATACGCCGGTGCCTACGGCAAGCCCCACGCCGGTGGTGGTGATACCCACCCAGATCCTGGCGACCAACACGGCGGACCCGCGGACGGCTACGGTGGCGGCGCTGCTGACCCAGGCTGCCGCTGCACAGGAAACGGTGACACCGACGGCTTCGGGTCTGCCTCAGACCGGATTTGGCGAAGACGTGGGCGTTCCCGGCCTGGTGGGTGTGACGCTGGTTTTGATCGTGGTGATTTTCCTGGCGAGGCGGATGAGGGCGGCGGGCACATAAAGGTGGCAAAGGAGCCAAAAGTTCCAAAGGTACCAAAGGAGCCAAAGGTGCCAAAGGCTTCAGAGGCGGCATGGCCAGGGGTGTCTATCGAGTGAGCTTGGGGAGGGCTCGGTCAGGAGACCGAGCCGATCCAGAGAGGTCGAGACCGAGGCGATCTAATGGGCCGGGGGGAGGGCTAGGTCGGGAGACCGAGCCCATCTGGAGCTGCTAGGTGCTTCGTTCGGCCACTTTTTCACCGTAGGCCAGGAGGGCTTTGACCATCGCCTCGCTGCGCCCTTCGGCGTAAACTCGTAAGACCGGTTCGGTGCCGGAAGGACGGATGAGCAGCCAGGAATCGTCGGACAAGATATATTTGACCCCGTCAGTGGAAAGGACCTCCACTACGCTCTCGCCGCCGATCTCCGGCGGCGTTTCATTGATGAGCTGCTCGGTCATCTTGGTTTTGGTCACCGGACTGCTCAGGCGCAAGTCGGTGCGCTGGTAGTGGGCCGGGCCGACATCTTCAAGCAGATCGGTTACCAGTTCATGTAATGAAGCCCGCGATGTGGCGACAAGTTCGACGAGAAGCAGGCCCATTAATACCCCGTCGCCCTCGGGAATATGACCTTTGAAGGAGATGCCTCCGGATTCCTCGCCGCCGATCAGCACGTTATCCTTGAGCATGTGATCGGCGATGTAGTTGAAGCCTACAGGAGTCTCCTCTACCGGTAAGCCATAGCGTTTTGCCAGGCGGTCGATCATGCGGGTGGTGGAGACGGTGCGCACGACTTTGCCATTCCAGCCGCGCGTCTCTACCAGGTAGCGCAGCGCCAGGGCCATAATTTTGTGCGGATCGATATAATTGCAGCGTTCGTCCATGGCACCGATGCGGTCGGCATCCCCGTCGGTGGCCAGGCCGAGATCGCCCATGCCGGTGCTGATGGCGCCTGCCAGGGAAGCGAGGTAGCGGCCGATCGGCTCGGGGTGAACGCCGCCGAAGCCGGGGTTCATCTCGCCGCGAATCTCCTTAACTTCGCAGCCCGTCCCCTGCAAGATGCCCTTGATCACGCCGCGGCCAGAACCATACATGGAATCTACGACAACGCGCTGCGGGTTTTCGGCGATGGCGTCGAAGTTGATGAGCGTGCGTAAATGGTCGTAGTAAGCGGGCAGCGGATTGAAGCGGCGCAGCAGCCCGGCCTTGCGAGCCTGGTCATAGTCCATCAGGTTTGGACCGCGGCCGCGCTCCTCGTTGTCGTTTAGGTATACCTCGACCCGCCGGCACTGTTCCTTTAGCGCCGAGCCGCCGTATGGACCCTTGAGTTTCACGCCGTTATAGCGGGGGGCGTTATGCGAGGCGGTGATGACGACGCCGGCGATGGCGTTCATCTGGCTAACGGTATAGGAAATGGCCGGTGTGGGGGCGTCGGACTGGGTGAGGTAGACGGTATAGCCATTGCCGGCCAGCACACGGGCCACCTCGGTGGCATAACGGTCCGACAGGAAGCGGGTATCATAACCGACCACCATGCGGTTGGGATCCGGGGCCTCCTTCAGGGTGGTCCCTTCGTTCCAGGATTCTGATTTAACGGCGTCGGCGATGGCCTGGGAAACCAGCCGCAAGTTGTGGAAGGTGAAGGTATCGGAAATTACGGCGCGCCAGCCATCGGTTCCAAAGTGGATAGGCATATGTATTCTCCTCGGTTTTTATGAAGCTTGGTAGTTAAT
>Ga0209640_10005599_pt1 | contig 10967 bp, 9 predicted proteins | sample RifCSP10_1_FD_184018 | JGI IMG/M metagenome (GOLD analysis project Ga0209640, IMG submission 184018) | Soil microbial communities from Rifle, Colorado - Rifle CSP2_sed 10_1 (SPAdes) (version 2) | ecosystem: Environmental > Terrestrial > Deep subsurface > Rock core/Sediment | place: Rifle...
CGAACTCCGCAAGCCCGAACAGGCGCGCGGCGTGCGCCGTGTCGTGGAACACGTACGACGTCGTCTGGTAGATCGGGACCGCCCTCGCATTGGTCGCGGGGTCCGGCTTCTGCCCTCCGTGCAGGGCGATCGTTTCCGGCCTGTACGAATCCGCCATCGCTTTGCTCCTTTCCCTTGCTTCGGGGGATACCGCCGCTCCCCTCGGCAGGAGGCAATCACTATATGTATTATGGATATTATAGTCTATGGATGTCGTTGTCAATGCATCCTTTTCGGGCTCCATCTGCCTTGCAGGGAGAATTTTCTATTTGAAAATTTTTCACGAAGGCTTCGTCATCCGGCCCCCCCCCGGGGGGAGAAGCCCTTTCCCCTCCCGGTGCCAGGGGCTCGCGGGCGGCTATCGCTCCGCAGCCTCGGCTTGCTGCGCTATTTCGGCACCTGCGAAACGGCGTCCGCTCGCTGCCAGCTCGCTGCCCGATCCTTGCCTTCCCCCCGGAGTTTTCGGATAATATGGTTCTCATGCGATAGGAGTCGTGCCGCCATGTCGATGGTCATCGAATGCGATGCCTGCCGGTCCCGCTTCCATATGCGTACGGCGTTGTTCCAGGGAGCAAGAGCCGCCAGCGTTCGTTGCCGCACCTGCGGAAAGCCCATCATGGTTCCCAACCTGGAAATGCCCAATCCCCGACCGGTCCTGCGCCCTCAACTAAAACTTGATCCCGCTCCCCCCCCCCGACCGCAAAGGAGAACCTCGCCCGGCCCTGTTCCGAACTCTCCGCAAGCAACAGCGCTCCCAAAGAAGGAGACGGTTCCCCTGGAGGAAGCCGTCATGCTCCTCCCCGTGGACAGGCCGACACCACGCAGCTCGAAGGTTCCTGTTTCGACCTCTGTGCCGGCAACAGCGCCCCCCAAGAAGGAGACGGTTCCCCTGGAGGGGGCCGTCATGCCCCTCCCCGTGGACATGCCGACCCCGCGCATCTCGAAGGTCCCTGTTCCGACCTCTTTGCCGGCAACAGCGCCCCCCAAGAAGGAGACGGTTCCCCTGGAAGGAGCCGTCATGCTCCTCCCCGTGGACATGCCGACCCCGCTCGGAGGGAGACGGCCCTTCCACACCCGGCCTTCCTTCTTCATCGCCACGTTCCTTCTCCTCCTGTTGGCAGGGGGCGCAACCTACTTCGGTTTCACGACGGCGGGGCAGGGGCAGTTGTCCCGGTTGTTCCCGGGATGGAAATCGTTGACGCTTGGCACCGCTACCGCATCCCCGGGCTATGACATCGGGAACGTGGAGGGATACTTCACGCGAAAAGCCGTCGGAGGGACCCTGTTCGTCCTCAAGGGAACGGTCATGAATGCCGGGAAAAGCCGCGGCGGGAAAATCCGCGTTCGGGCAATTCTCCTGGACAATCGGAACCAGCCGCTCGCGGAAACGATGGTCTACGCGGGGAACATCCTGAACGAGCGGTTGCTGCCCCGGATGGACCGGGAGGAGATCGAGTCTGCCATGGCTTCCGGTCCGCCGAGCGATGCGAGCAAGAACCTCCCCCCGGGGGAGGCACTTCCGTTCACGGTGGTGTTCGTCGACCCCCCGGATACGATGGTCTCTTCCCGGGTCACCGCGTTCGACGCGAAATAAGCCCCCGACGTTTACCAAGGGGGGAATTCAAGCGGCGGGCAAACCCGGCAGGTGTCACCACAACACGGGAACGGAGTACTGCGCGAAGACCGGATCCGCGGTCACGACGGGAAGGTTTTCGATCCGCGACTGGGCGATCAGCATCCGGTCGAACGGATCGCGGTGGGGTCCGGGCAGGGCGCCCGCCGCCAGGGCATGCTCCACGGTGATCGGCATGAATTCGATCCGGGCTTCCCGCAGAAGCCGGGGAAGATTCTCGACGGCTTCCTCCGCCTCCGGCAGCTTCCCGAGCCGGCGCTTGGTCGCGATCTCCCACGCCGAGGCGCTGCTCACGAGAACCGCGTTCCCGGGATCGGCAATCAGGGCCCGTGCCGAGGCCGATAGTCCAAGATCGTCGAACAGCCACCAGAGGAGCACATGGGTGTCGAGGAGGACCCTCATTCCCCCCATGCCTTGAGCTCCTCCTCCGGAAGCGGCTCAAAGAACGCCTTCCCGACCCGGCCCTTTGCGATGCCGGGAACCCGTGCCTTCCCTTCTTCCAGCGGCACCAGCCGGGCATAAGGCTTTCCTGCCTTGGCGAGGATGATCTCCTCCCCCTCGTGGGCCCGCTTGAGCAGCCGGGAGAGATGGGTCTTGGCCTGATGCACGTTGACGACGATGGGCATGTTCAATCTCCTCAAAAATATATCTTGATAATAAGCTAGACCATGTGACTTAGTCAACAAAAACCCGGATCACCGGAAAGTGGCGTGGCGCAAACCGGATATGTTGACCGGTGCACGAAGCGTACGGGGCCTCCTGGCACCGCCCGGCAACAGACTTGAATGGGGGGCGGACCGCCGCCCAATGCCGGGTCCTGCGTCCAATGACTTACCGGATCCGTTATGCAATAGAGGAGCGTCCCTGCCTACGGCCATCACCGGTTCCCGCGATACGCCTCGTCGTGCCGGACGTGCAGGGTGACAAGGACGAGGGAAGGACCATCGTTCAGGCACACCAGTGCCCGCGCGGACCGGGAGATCCGGAGGGAGTAGAGTTGACTTCCCGTTTCCGGTTCGATGAACCCGCGCAACTTCTCGAAACGGAGCCCGGTATGAGACAGGAGTTGCCGGTACTCGATCTCCTGGAGGAGGCGCAACGTCTTTGCGGCGGCGGCGCGGATCGGACGCTCGGCGGCACGGGCCGCCTCGTCGAAGGCGGGGCGGACCTCAATCCTCACCGGCCCACCGCCCGGCGAGCGCTTCCGCTTCCTCCTCCGTTTCCACAACCACCGACGGTCGGGGATCCTTCAGGGAATCGGACACGGCCTTGCGATTCTCGGGCGTCCAAGCCCAGAGTTGGTGCTTCGGGATGATCGCCACGGGCACGAGGACCAGGCGGCCGTCCGTAAGAATCTCCAGCTCCACAGCGTCTCCCGGCTTGATGTTCGCATCTTTGGGGATCGTGATCCGCTTTCTCGAATCGACGTGCAGCAGCATCTTCAAGCCCTCCTCACCCAAAGGATACACCCAAAATGGGCAATGGTGCAATACCCATTATATCCATGCATCACCCGCAAAAGGTTATCGGCTCGACTTTTACAACCCCACCCTACAACATGATGATATGACGAGACAATTCGGGACGCTTTTATGCGTATGACTACACATCGAAAATTATTGACGTGAGCCGAGTAGAAGCAAAGGGTTACAGGGACAGAACATGAGGGGTTGTAAAAATCGAGTCAGGTGTCGACGTTGGGAGGACCGGGGTAGTCCGGCGCCTTCCGAAATGCTCAGGAACGTCCTGGTTCTTGGGCCAGAGTTCTTAGGAACGTCCCTGTTCTTAGGCCCCGAAAAACGACGGGCCGACGGCTCCTATTTGAGTCGAAAGGGCTATGCACTTGAATCCAGTGCCCCCAACATGTAGTATTTCATGTCATGGAGGACTACCTGCACACGCTCGCCGAATTCGAGGACCGGTTTACGACGGAGGACGCCTGCCGTGCCTATCTGGTTCAGATGCGCTGGCCAACAGGGTTTCGCTGCCCCCGATGCACTGCGACCGGGGGATGGGCTACAAAACGAGCGTTCATGATGTGCAGCCAGTGCGGACATCAAGCCTCCGTCACGGCCGGAACGATCTTTCACCGGAGCCACCTTCCCCTGCGGACTTGGTTCCGCGCCATGTGGTGGCTCACCAACCAAAAGCACGGGGTCAGCGCCCTTGGACTGCAGAGGTTGCTCGGGCTCGGAAGTTATCGGACGGCCTGGGCTTGCCTCCAGAAGCTCCGACGCGCCATGGTTCGAACCGGTCGGGACTCGCTCGCCGGCCACGTCGAAGTGGACGAGACGTACATCGGGGGAGTCGAGTCCGGAGGGGGCCGCAGACGCTTGGGAAACAAGGCTTTGGTGGTGATCGCCGCGCAGGTCGATGGAGGGGGGATCGGGCGCATCCGCCTCCGCCGGATTCCGGACGCTTCCGCCCGAAGCCTCACGGGCTTCATAAAGAGCGCGGTCGAGCCGGGATCCATAGTGATCACGGATGGAGGGGAAGGATACGAGGGACTCAAGGGGCAAGGATACACGCACAAGCCCCGGGTGATCAGCGGGAGCGGGAAGACGGCGGTGGCACTCTTGCCCCGGGTGCATCGGGTGGCGGCCCGGTTGAAGCGCTGGCTGTTGGGCACCCATCAGGGGGCGGTATCGCGAGAGCAACTCGATTTCTACCTCGACGAGTTCACATTCCGCTTCAACCGTCGCACCTCCCGGCACCGGGGGAAGCTCTTCTACAGGCTCGTGGAACAAGCCGTATTCCTCCAGCCGACTCCCTACTCGAAGCTTGTCATTCCTTCGGACCCCAACAGGTAGTGGGTGCTGGACTCAAGTGCATAGCCCTTTGCAACAAAATTAAAACTTGGTTAGCAAAATTAACTGCTTGTTAATACGAAAGAAAACCAGTGGCGATCGCGCCCCGGCTACCTAAGTACTCCGCTTCATAAATACGGTGTCGCACCGAGAGCGTCGATGCGCCGCGCCTTGGCGAAGGCGCGCGACTGAGACGTACTCGCAGCAGTACGGCGCAAGGAGCGCAACGAAGCGGGAGCGGATGCAGCGGCGCTCGAATGCAACCGTATTTGTGAAACGGAGTACTTAGCCCGCCCTTTCAGAACGCAATCCGGATTCCGAGACTCAGCGTCCAGCCGCTGACATCCACATCCACCCCGTTGAACTCCGGCTCGACCCAGTGGTATTTCCCCTCGAAGTTGAGCGCCATCCGCGGGTTGAGCCACGCATCCAGGCCGAGCGACCCGTACCCGCCGATGGTCGTGTCCGAATCGTCGATCCCCGGCTCCTCCAGGTCGGCGAAGTATATCCCCAATCCCAATCCGACATACGGCTCGAAAACGGGAGCGGGAAGGATGAGGCGGGCGCCGAAGGTCAGCGGGACCACGGTGACCTCGTCCGATCCCCGGTCCGCCCCATATCCCCCGAACGTCCCCTCGATGGCCAGGTGGGGGGTGACGCGCGAGCCGATCCCGATGTCGAAGCTCCCTCCCGTGTCGTACCCTCCCAGACCCCCTCCCGTCAGGGTCGGATCATCGTCGTTCGGCTCGAAAAGACCGATGTGCCCGAAGAAGTACGTCTGCCCGTGCACCGCATGCTGCGGCGGCGGCGCGCCCGCCCCCCGCCGCGGAGGCGGCCCCCCGTATTTCTCGTACCGGTCGTACTGCTGCGCCATGGCAGCGGACGCCAGCGCCACGCTCAACAGCCCCACAAGGACCAGAACCGCCGATTTCCGCATCGCACTTCCTCCTTCTCCTCATCGGATGGTGGGATTCGGTTCCAGATTACCCCCCGCCCATATGGAAATAAAGGGGGGAATCCGACTATAATTACACTCCCGATCCCACTATACGCGCGACGAAAGGAAGATATTCATGATCATCGTCATGAAGCCGGGGACCCCCCGGAAAGAGACCCGGACCGTCATCGAGAAGATCCGGGAACTGGGGTACACCCCTCACACGATCCACGGCAAGACCCGGAACGTCATCGGCGCGATCGGGGACGAACGGGGAAAGTTCGTCCTGCAGGCGCTCGAGTCCCTCCCCGGCGTGGAGGCGGTCGTCCCGATCCTCAAGCCGTACAAGCTGGCCAGCCGGGAGGTGCAGCCCGAGCCCACCGAGATCCGGCTCGCCCCGGGCGTAAGCGTCGGGGGGAAGAGGCTTCTCGTCATCGCAGGCCCCTGCTCCGTGGAGAGCGAGCCGCAGATGGTCGAAACGGCGAAAGCGGTGAAGGCGGCGGGAGCCCAGGTGCTGCGCGGGGGGGCGTTCAAGCCGCGCACCTCCCCCTATGCGTTCCAGGGGCTCGAGGAAAAGGGGCTCCGGATCCTGCGCAAGGCCGGGGACAGCGCGGGGATGCCCGTCGTGACCGAGGTGATGAACCCGATGGACGTCGACCTGGTCGCCCGGTACTCCGACATCCTCCAGGTGGGGGCCCGCAACGTCCAGAACTACTCCCTCCTGAAGCGGATCGGAAAGGCGAAGCGGCCGATCCTCCTCAAGCGCGGAATGATGACGACCATCAACGAGTTCCTCATGAGCGCCGAATATTGCCTCTCCGCGGGAGGCCGCCATGTGATCCTCTGCGAACGCGGAATCCGCACGTTCGAGGACGCGACACGGAACACGCTCGACCTGTCGGCGGTCCCGGTGCTGAAAGAGCGCACCCACCTGCCGGTCATCGTCGACCCCTCCCACGGAACCGGCCACTCCCGGTACGTCCCCCCGATGTCGTACGCGGCGGTGGCGGCGGGCGCCGACGGACTGATGATCGAGGTCCACCCCACCCCGGAGAAAGCCCTGTCCGACGGCCCCCAGTCGCTGACCTTCGAGAAATTCGGGGAGCTGATGGCGGCCCTGCGTCCCTTCATCGACGCGGCCGGCAGGACGATCTGACCGGAAGCCTCATCGCCCCGCGGACATGAAGTCCTTCTTCCGTCCCCGCACCCTCCTTGCCGCGCTCGCGGGGATTTTTCTCCTCCACCTGGGAATCCTCTATTTCCGGGTGGGAACCGGTCTCACGCGCAACGCCTGGGAAGCCCCGTCGATCCTGTACGGGCGGCCGGCGGTTCTCCGCCCCGGGGACCTCGTCGGCAACCTGGGGCTTCCGGAGAGGCTCGGCCGCCTTTCCTACCGGAAAGTCCCGGGAGAGCCGGGAAAACCGGGGACCTGGTCCGAGGGGGACGGCAGGATCCGGCTCCATACCCGGGGGTTCCGGGCGGGAGAGGCGACCCGCTTCGCCGTCCGGGCCGAGATCGGCGTATCGGGGCGGCGCATCTCCTCCCTGGAGACGTCCTCCGGCGTCCCCCTCGACGAACTGGTCCTCGAACCGGAAGAGATCGCCCGGATCCTCGGCCCGAAGATGGAGTCCCGCCGGCCGGTTCCCCTCTCCGCCGTTCCGAAGCACCTCCGGGACGCGGTGCTCGCGGCGGAGGACTCCCGCTTCCACACCCACATCGGGATCGACCTCATCGGCATCGTGCGGGCCCTGGGGGCGAACCTGCGCCGGATGCGGATCGTCCAGGGAGGGTCCACCATCACCCAGCAGCTCGCGAAGAATTTCTTCCTCTCCCCGAAGAGAAGCCTCTGGCGGAAGATCCGGGAGGCCGAGCTCGCCGTGCTGATCGAGATCCGCTTCACCAAGGAGGAGATCCTCGAGGCGTACCTGAACAAGATCTACTTCGGGCAGGAAGGTCCCCGCGGGATCTACGGGGTGGAGGACGCGGCGAATTTCTACTTTTCCAGGAACGTGGGCGATCTCGCCCTCGAGGAATCCGCGTTCCTCGCGGGGATCATCCGGTCCCCCCACCGGTACTCCCCCCTCCGCGCGCCGGACGCCGCCCGGGAGCGGCGAAACTGGGTCCTCTCCCGGATGGCGGCCCTCGGAATGATCCCGGAGAAAGAGGAGCGCAGGGCAAGCCGGACCCCCATTCGGACGAACCCGCGCCGGGTCCCCGTCAACATCGCGGGGTACTACGTCGACTACATCGAGCGGCTGTCCGAGGAGACCCTGGGACCCGAAAGACTCTCCCGCACCGGCTACCGGTTCTACACGTCCCTCGATCCCGTGCAGCAGTCCGCGGCGGAAAAGGCGGTGGCCCAGGGACTGGCCGAGCTGGAAGGGAGGAAGGTCCCGGCCGGGAAGAAGGAGGAACCGCTCCAGGCGGCGCTGGTCGCCGTCGACCCGGCCACCGGCGAGCTCACCGCACTGGTGGGGGGCCGCGGCTACGGGGAGACCCAGTTCAACCGCGCCGTCGACGCCCGCCGCCAGCCGGGAAGCGCGTTCAAGCCGTTCGTCCTTCTCGCGGCCATGGACCAAGCCGTGAGAGGCAAGGGGACGATGACGCTCGCGAGCCGGATCTCGGCGGAGCCGGTCTCCGTGGAGGTGCCGGACGGGAGATGGACGCCCGCGAATTTCGAGGGGAAGGAGCACGGGGAGATCTCGGTCCGCCGGATGATCGAGGAGTCGGTGAACACCGCGGCGGTGCGTCTCGCGCTCGATGTGGGCCTTCCCGGGGTGATCGCTGCGGCCCGGGACGCCGGGGTGACCGGCGTGGCGACCCCCGTTCCCTCCCTTGCCTTGGGGAGTTTCGAGGTCACCCCGCTCGAACTGGCGTACGCTTACGCCACGTTCGCGTCCGGGGGGACACGCTTCCGGCCCTTCCCGCTCCACACGGTCACGGACAGCGACGGAGATCTCCTGCATTCGGAGAAACCGGCAAAGGAGCAGGCTGTGGACCCCCGGGCGGCCTATCTCGTCACCTACGCCCTGGAGGGGGTCCTCGACCGCGGGACGGGGAACGCCGCCCGGCTGGCGGGGATCGAATTCCCCGCCGCCGGGAAGACCGGGACGACGGACGACTACCGCGACTCCTGGTTCGCCGGATACACGCCGGACCTGGTTTGCGTGGTATGGGTGGGGCGCGACTCCGGAGGGACGACCGGGCTCACCGGTGCCGCGGGAGCATTGCGCATCTGGACGAAGTTCATGAAATCGGTGTACGCGGCGGGGGGCCGAACCGCCTTCGCGGTTCCCCCGGGGATCACGATCGCGCAAATCGACCCGGAATCCGGCGCCCTGGCGACCTCCGCATGCCCGCAGACTTTCCCCGAGGCGTTCCCCGACGAACTGGTCCCGAAGGAGACGTGCCCGCTTCATCCCTCCCATCCGCTTGTGGACACGGTCCGCAAGGGGTGGCGCGGCGTCATCGAATTCTTCGGGAACATCTTCCGGTGACCGCGCAACGCCTGCCCGGCACGGCCGACGGGACTACACGGGCGGCTGCTTTGGTGGTATAAATCTACTTTCGAGCAGAACCCCGGCGGAGACCTCATGGATTACAAAACCACGCTGAACCTCCCGCAGACCGGATTCCCGATGCGGGCGAACCTGACCCAGCGGGAACCGGAAATCCTCTCCCGGTGGGAAAGCGGGCACCTGTACGCGAAGATGGTGGCGAGGCGCCGGAACCGGCCGAAGTTCGTCCTCCACGACGGTCCCCCTTACGCGAACGGGCACATCCACATCGGGCACGCGCTCAACAAGCTCCTGAAGGACATCATCGTCAAGTACCGGGCGATGTCGGGCGCCTGGGCCGAGTTCGTCCCCGGGTGGGATTGCCACGGCCTTCCGATCGAGCACCAGGTGGACAAGAGCCTGGGGAAAAGGAAGGAGGCGATCCCCACGTCGGAGAAGCGCCGGCTCTGTCGCGACTACGCCGCGAAGTATATCGATATCCAGCGGGAGGAGTTCCGACGGCTGGGGGTCTTGGGCGACTGGGAGAACCCGTACCGCACCATGACGTTCGACTACGAGGCGGGGATCCTGCGGGAGTTCGGGCGGTTCGTGGAAACCGGCGCGGTCTACCAGGGGACGAAGCCCGTCTACTGGTGCCTGACCTGCCGGACCGCCCTCGCGGAGGCCGAGGTCGAGTACGCCGACCACACCTCCCCCTCCATCTACGTGACGTTCCCCTTCGCGGAACCCCCGGAAACGATCCACCCGGCCCTCGCCGGGAAGAAGGTCTTCTTCGTCATCTGGACGACCACCCCCTGGACGATCCCCTCCAACCTCGCGGTCGCGCTTCACCCGGAATACCCCTACGTCGCCCTCGAAGCGAACGGGAAGGTGTATGTCGTGGCGGAAGGTTTGGCGGAACGCTTCGCGAGCGAGGCCGGTCTTCCGCGGGTCGATCGCCTGGCCTCCTTCGGGGCCGCGCACCTGGAAAGGATGCGCTGCCGCCACCCCTTTCTCGGGCGCGACTCCCTCCTCGTGCTGGGGGACTACGTCACGCTCGACGCCGGGACCGGATGCGTCCACACCGCCCCCGGCCACGGGCGCGAGGACTACGAGACGGGACTCAAGTACGGACTCGCGATCTACGCGCCGCTCGACGACGACGGGCGCTTCACCCCCGATGTCCCGTTCTTCGGGGGGATGCAGGTCTTCGAGGCGAACCCCCGGGTGAACGAGAAGATCGCCGAGGCCGGGGCCCTGCTCCGGCAGGACCGGGTGACCCACTCCTACCCGCACTGCTGGCGGTGCAAGCAGCCCGTCATCTTCCGGGCGACGAAGCAGTGGTTCATCTCGATGGACCGGACCGGCCTTCGCGGGAAGGCCCTCGAGCAGATCCGGAAGGTGAATTGGATCCCCGCGTGGGGGCAGGAACGGATCGAGGGGATGATCGCGAACCGGCCGGACTGGTGCATCTCCCGTCAACGGGCATGGGGCGTGCCGATCGCCATCTTCCGATGCGAATCGTGCGGCCACCATCTCCTCGACCGTGCGCTGATCGAGCATGTCGCCTCGTTCTTCGAGAAAGAGGGCGCGGACGCCTGGTTCCAGCGGGAGGTGCCGGACCTGCTTCCTTCCGGGACGTCCTGCCCCTCCTGCGGCGGGAAGGCGTTCGGAAAGGAGACGGACATCCTCGACGTCTGGTTCGATTCCGGCGTGTCGTACGCCTGCGTCTGCGAGGGGAAGGAAAATCTCGGCGTTCCGGTCGACCTCTACCTCGAAGGGTCCGACCAGCATCGGGGGTGGTTCCACTCCACGCTGCTGGCGGCCGTCGGGACCCGGGGATTCGCCCCGTACCGGGCCGTCCTCACCCACGGGTTCGTCGTGGACGGCAAGGGGGAGGCGATGCACAAATCGAGGGGGAACGTCGTCGCCCCCGAGGAGATCATCCGGAAGCACGGGGCCGAGATCCTTCGGCTCTGGGTGGCCGCCGAGGACTACCGGGACGACATCCGGATCTCGAAAGACATCCTCGACCGCCTGACCGAGGCGTACCG
>Ga0209640_10005600_pt1 | contig 10966 bp, 10 predicted proteins | sample RifCSP10_1_FD_184018 | JGI IMG/M metagenome (GOLD analysis project Ga0209640, IMG submission 184018) | Soil microbial communities from Rifle, Colorado - Rifle CSP2_sed 10_1 (SPAdes) (version 2) | ecosystem: Environmental > Terrestrial > Deep subsurface > Rock core/Sediment | place: Rifle...
TCATGAGAACGTCATCAAGACCTCGCCGAACTATTTCAACGTCTCTCGGCCCGTGCGGCTCGACGCCGAGCTGCAGATCGAAAATTGACGAGGACTTAAACAACCAAGGCTAAGGGGGACGAAGCCGCAACCCAAAACAAAGAGGGTATTCACCACAGAGACGCAGAGCATTTATTCTAATTCCTCCTCCGTGCCCTCGGCGACTCCGCGGTGAAATTTCCGAAGGACAACAAGCAATGATCACAGTCAAAAGTGTAGAAGTGCCCGATGAAGCTTTAGCCATCCGCACAGTCGTGTCGGCGTTTAGCGCCGATCCTGCTGCGCGTTGGCTCTATCCGGATTCGGCGCGCTACCGGGAATACTTTCCAAGCTTCGTCAAAGCGTTTGCCGGCGCCGCCTTCGAGCACGGTAGCGCCGATTGCGTCCAGGACTACTCGGGTGCAGCGCTGTGGCTGCCACCGGGAGTGCATCCCGACGAAAAGGCGCTCGTCGCGTTGCTTCAGCGTACCATTCCCGAGCGTGATCAAGCAGAGGTGTTTGCGCTGCTCGAGCAGATGGACAGTTACCATCCCGCCGAGCCGCACTGGTATTTGCCCATGATCGGCGTCGTTCCTGATAAACAAGGCAACGGCTACGGCTCGGCGCTGCTGAGACACGCGCTCGAGCGCTGCGATAGTGAGGACAAACTCGCCTACCTTGAATCTTCGAGCGATAAAAATATTCCGCTGTATGAACGGCACGGGTTCGAAGTGCTCGGTACGATTCAGGTCGGCTCGTCACCGCCTCTGTTTCCGATGCTACGAAGGCCGCGGCGTTTCACCCGCGGCGAAAAAAGACATTGGGTTCCTTGGCAGCCGGCTAATGTTCAAGCCGGCAGCGGTCTCAGGACGAAGTAATCGGGGTAGGTTATGGAAGAGCTTTTACTGATTGGGCTCGCGGTCATCTATTCCCTCATCTCTTATGGGCATTCTCCAACGGAGAGCGGCCGCGGTCGGCTCAGCGAAAAAAACGAGCAGTCGAGGCATTTAAACTGGGTTGTGAAATGACTACCCAGTTCGGACCGGAACGGAGCGAGGAGTCTTGAGAGGAGACAAGCTATGGCTGCAACATGCCCGGCCGGCTTTGATGTCGATAGGCTGCGGCAACTAGTACGCGCGGAGTACGACCGGGTCGCGCGGGAACCCGATGGAGCGTTCCATTTTCACCGAGGACCGCAATACGCCGCGCGCATGCTTGGCTACGATGCTGAGGAGCTGGCAACGCTTCCAGAGGAAGCCACGGTTTCTTTTGCCGGCGTCGGCAATCCGCATCGGATCGGGCCGATCCAGGCCGGAGAGACGGTTTTGGACGTCGGCTGCGGGGCCGGCACGGATTTATTGCTGGCAGCGAAACGCACCGGGTCCACAGGTCGAGCCATCGGCGTCGATATGACACCGTCCATGATCGAGCGTGCCAAGCGCGCTGCCATAAAGGCGGCTGTTTGGGAAATCGTAGAGATTCGTCGCGGCACGGCTGAAGAATTGCCGATAGAAAGCGCGAGCATCGACGTAGTTATTTCCAACGGCGTGCTGAATTTATCATCGGACAAAATTCGCGCGTTTGATGAAATCTACCGGGTGCTGAAACCGGCCGGACGGCTCTACCTTGCCGATGTTGTCGTGCAGCGCGAGCTGTCGCTGGCGGCGCGCAGCGACGTCGATCTCTGGGCCGCCTGAATCGGCGGCGCTCTGCCGGAGGCGGAGCTCTTGCAAATCACCGCGCAACTTGGCTTCGTTGACGGCGCCATCGTCGAGCGCTTCGACTGCTATGATGGCACATCGGCAAAAGCCAAACTGTCCACGGATCTCTACGTGCAGGGAGTGAACTTCTTTGCGCGCAAGCCGCAGGCATAGCCAATTCGATGTGCCTGGCGAGCCTGGGGGCGCCGTCAATCCTTGCGGCCCATGTTCCTTATGCGTACAGTTGAGCCGAGTAAACGGAGGCTGACCGGTGAACCAGACTTGGCTCGCGACGGCATTTTTCTACACGCTGCTGGTCGTAATTCTATATGGCGCCTTCTTGATCCTGACTCCGTTTCTGACGGCGATCGCCTGGGCAGTGATTCTTGCCATCCTGGTCTATCCGCTTTACCTCTGGCTGCTTGGTATGATGCGCGGGCGCGCGACGCTCGCGGCGCTTACGGTGATCGCCATGATCATCTTGATCGTGATCGCCCCGGGTATCGAGCTGGTGCGGTTTCTAACCGAAGAGGCGATATTGTTGGTTCAATCGGTCCGCTCGCTGATGGACGAAGACGGCAAACAAGGATGGCTGGCCAAGCCGTGGGTGCAGCTCCTTGTGGGTTGGTGGGATCTGGTAGCGTTTTACTTGACGGGCTTCAATATCAATATCAATTGGAAGGAGTTGCTGGTACAGGGCGCGCAGAACTCTTCCAAGTTCCTGGTCGAGCGGGTCACGGGGATCGCCCAGAATGTCTTGCTTTTTACGGTCAATGTCCTGATCGCATTGATTACTTTGTTTTTCCTGCTGCGCGACGGCAAAGAGTTTTTTAGCCGACTCCAGCGCCTCCTGCCGATGGATCAGGAGCACCAGCAGCGCTTGTTCAAAAACATCGTCGATGCGGTCTTGGCCGTCGTGCATGGCTCGCTCGTGGTCGGCATGGTGCAGGGACTTCTCGCCGGTCTGGCGTATCACTTTTTAGGCGTGCCATTCGCCGTTCTATGGGGGGTTGTCACGGGCTTTGCCGCGCTCTTGCCGGTCGGCGGCTCGACGTTGGTTTCAATCCCGGCAACCATCTATTTGTTTCTTCAAGGCGAGACCATCAGGGCCATCGTGCTGCTCGTCTGGTCTCTGGGGATCGTCGGCTCGGTGGATAACATTCTCAAGCCCTTGATCATCGGCAACCGGCTCGGCCTGCCGGTGCTGTTTCTTTTTTTCGGCATTCTCGGCGGCTTGACCCTGTTCGGCGCTCTCGGAATCGTGCTCGGTCCGGTGATATTTGCCTTGCTCAGAGCTTTGCTCGACCTCTATTCGCGAGAGTATCGACAGCCCGAAACGGAGCCAAAAATTACACCGGAGTGAGCTTGGCAACGCGGTGTTTTTGCTAATATAGTGTCCTCATGATCTTGAGCCATGCAGACGCGCTGCTTTAATCATAAGAATACGGAGGAATTCGGATGGCGGAGGATCTGCAGATTAAACGCGAAATTGTCTTAGAAGCCGACGCTGCAACTTTGGAGCGCATGCGCAAAGAAGGGCATGCACGCGGCTTTACGGTTTTCTGCGATGAGGGCGAGCGCATCGGCGGTGACAACACCGCGCCTCCACCGCTGGCGTACTTCGGTTTGTCCGTGGGTTTTTGACTGCTCACGCAAATTTCCCGGTACGGGGAAATGCTCAAGACTCATATCGAAAAAGCAAAGATCTTCGTCACGGCGCGCTTCAAGAACGAGGGCTCGGTGTTGCGTGAGACCGTGCAGGCGGAGGGGCTCGGCGTTGAAACGCGTTGCGAGATTACGTCCAACGAGCCGGCGGAAAAAGTCGCTAAGGTGATACGGAATGCCGAAGCCGGTTGTTACGTGATCCAAACCATTCGCAAACCGACGGCGGTGAAGAGCGAATACACGCTTAACGGCGCGGCGTTCGATCCCGGGTCGTACAAAAAACAATTGTCTGACGAACGTTGAACCGGACGGCTGGAACGGTTGCAACTGTTGGAACGATTGGAACTATGAGGTGAGACAGAAACCCCTATGAGTCAATGGACTTATGACGTCAACGAGGAGAACTTCGAGTCGGAGGTTCTGGAGCGTTCGGCCGAAGTTCCGATTCTGGTGGATTTTTGGGCGCCGTGGTGCGGCCCATGCAAGACCCTCGGCCCGTCGTTGGAAAAATTGGCCGATGAATATAACGGCGAATTCCGTCTGGCCAAGGTCAACGTCGATGAAAATCCGAATTTAGCAGGCGTGTTCGGCATCCAAGGCATTCCGGCGGTGAAGCTATTCAAAGACGGCGACCTGTTGTCGGAGTTCACCGGTGCTTTGCCGGAGCCGATGCTGCGCGAGTTCTTAACCAAGTTCCTGCCGAGCGCGGCGGATAAAGAAGCTGACCAAGGCGCCCGGCTCGAAGAGGAAGGCAGAACCGCAGAAGCCGTGGCGCTGTATCGATCCATCCTTGACTCGGATCCCAACCACGCCAAGGCGCTGCTCGGCCTCGGCCGGCTGGCGATGAACGACGGTGATGCCGACGCGGCGTTGCAGCATCTCGAGAAGGTTTCTCTAGTCGCCGACGAGCGCAAGGAAGCGGACCGCTTGATCGCACGTTTGAAGCTCCAGGAAGGCGCGGCCGAGAACCTAGGCGCGCTGCGCGAGAAGGTGAAATCCGACCCGGAGAATTTGCCGGCGCGGTTCGAGTTGGCCCAGGCGCTGGCGAGCGCGGAAAAGTACGAAGAGGCGCTTAAGGAATTTCTCGACATCATCAAAAGCGACCGCAATTTCGAAGACGACGGCGCGCGCAAGGCGATGCTGCAAATCTTCGAGGTCCTCGGCTCGGACCATCCGCTCACCGACAAGTATCGCTCGGACCTCGCCAAGGTGCTGTTCAGCTAACGGCGCGTCGCAGTTTCTTCTGGGATCATTACAAGCAGAAGCATCATTTTAGCGCAGAGAAGCAGAGTTCGCAGAGTTCGGAACTTTTTTCGGTAAGATTCATTTCTCGGCGTGCTCCGGGTCTCAGCGGTGAGTTCTCTTCCAGACGGGCGCGAGGAGGCAACACGATTATGATTTCGCTGGAGCAAGCCAATCAAATCATCGAGGCGATTTTTGCGCGCGGCCGGGAGCTGAAGTGCCGTCCAATGAGTGTCATCATTGTCGAGCCTGGGGCCAAGGTCAAGGCGTTTCAAAAGGAAGATGACTCGGCGATGATGCGCTTCGAGATGGCCTACGGCAAAGCGTACGCCGCGCTTGCGCTCGGTCGTTCGTCGTCGCTGGTGCGCATGCGCACCGAAGAGCGGCCGCTGTTCATGCAGTATCTAATCCGTGCCTCAGGCGACCAGATTTTTCCCGAAGGCGGCGGCATGCTCATTCGCGATCAAAACGGCGCATTACTCGGCGCCGTCGGGGTCACCGGCGACACCCAGGAGCGCGATGAGGAGCTTGCCGCCCACGGTATTCGCGCCGCCGGTCTCAAGACCGATGAAGACTGCGCCAGCATGGGTTCCAAAGTGCGATTGCAGAATTGACCCTCTGGAGTAGTGGAGTGTTGGAGTAATGGAGTGATGCCTCTCCTTGCCCAACACTCCAGCACTCCAATACTCCACCACTCCATTCGCTAGGCTATCCATTCCGACACGGGAGCTTGGGCTTCGTGGAGCGGCTGGCAAACGATGTCGACGAGACTCGGGCCGCCGTGCGCCAACGCCTCTTTCAATGCTTTCGCCACGTCGCCGGGCTCGGTCACCCGCCAGCTTTTGATGCCGAAAGCCGCGGCTACGGCGGCGTGATCGGTGACGGTGAAATCGACGTTGAAGTAGCGCTGGCCGTAGCCCGATTTCTGCCCCGCTTTGATCCAGCCAAAGTTCGCGTTTGAAATGACGATAAACGTGATCGGCAAGCGGTAACGCACCGCGGTCTCGAGCTCGCCGCAGGTAAAGCCGAAACTGCCGTCGCCCATGACCGCGACGCACTTCACTTGCGGTTTGGCGAAATGAGCGCCCATGGCCGCGGCCATGGAATAGCCGAGCGCGCCGTGCGCACGGTTGGAAAAAAATCGCCGGCCGGGCGCCCGCACTTCATAATAGGCCGACAAATAGGGGCAGGGGGTGCCGGCGTCAGCGACGAGCGTGGCGTCAGCATCAAGCGTGGCGGCGAGCGCCGCGACGACGCGTTCGGGCTTAATGGGTGTTTCCGCGGACTCGGCGAGCGCTTGGAATTTGGCGAACTTTTGCTCCTTGGCTTTTTGCACGGCGGATGCCTGCAGCGGACGCCTCGTGGTTTCAAGCGCTTCATTCAACATCTTCAAGGCGAGCTTGGCGTCAGCCGTAAGGGCCACGTCGGCGCGATAATTGGCGCCGGGCACGGCGTTGTCGACATCGATATGAATGACTTTAGTCTTTCCCGGCGCGGGGTGGCGCCAGCGTTCGGTCGTTACCGAGCCGGCGCGGCAGCCGGCGAAGACGATCAGATCGGCCTCATCGACGATCGCGCGAGTCTCCGGCGTGCCGCCGTTGGAGCCGATCACGCCGACCGCCAACGGATGCTCTTCTATGATCGATCCCTTGCCGCTGATGGTGGTCGCCACCGGCGCCGAAAGCCGCTCGGCGAGGCTCACGAGTTCGGTTTCCGCGCCGGAGATCACAATTCCTCCGCCACAGATGAAAAGTGGTTTGGCGGCGTCGCGCAGCAGGCGGGCGGCGCGTTCGACGGATTCGCCGTTCGGCGCCACGCGCTCGGACGGGCAGCGGTTGAAGTTCGGATCGCCCCATACTTCGGCGCGACTCACGGTGCCGTTTTGCACGTCGAAGGGCAGGGCGATATGCGCAGCGCCGGGCCGGCCGGAAGTGATTTGTTTAAACGCGGTGCGAAAAATGCGCGGCAGATCCTCGGCTCGGTTGAGCACGGCATTCCATTTTGTCACCGGACGCATGAGCGCGCCCTGATCCAATTCCGTCAACGTGTAGCGGCCGCGCGCGCCGACTGATATATCGCTGTTGATGCAAAGCAGCGGCACCGAGGATTCATTGGCTTCGGCGAGACCGGGCACGATGTAAGTGACACCGCCGCCGCTCGGACCTTCGCAGACGCCGACCTTGCCCGACGTGCGCGCATAGCCGTCGGCCATGTAGGCGGCCGAGCGTTCGTCACGTGCGAGAATGTGGCGCATGCCATGAGGCAGACGCGCCAGGGCATCGTAGAACGGCAGGCTGGTGTCGCCGCAGAGGCCAAAGAGGATCTCGACACCGTGCGCCTTGAGCATCTCCACCGCCGCTTCAGCCCCGGAGAGCGTCGCGGGCAGCGTCTGATCAGGTTGATTCATGGTCGTGTTACTCCCTTGACGTTTTTCCAGGGCCTGTAGATTGCCGCTGAAAAAAAACCGAAATTGCGCGCCAAACGTGTCGTTTGAATTCGAAGTTCGAATATCGAAGCGAAATCATTTCAATTTGAAAATGCCGAGCCTTCAAAGCGCCAGCTCCATCGATCCCCTTTTTTGAAAGGCGGGGGCTTGAACTGAGGCATCGCCGGTTGAACGGCTTGAACGTTTTGAACCTCTCATTTGCCCAGCGACGCCACCAGCCTTCATCCTTATCTCCGATCGTATTATGATGAACCCCGGGAACACAAATGTCTCCAGTGAGAAAATGACCGAGCGAGTGGATTCAACCGAGCAAGCCGTCCAAACCTTGGCTCGTTCGCTATACCAAAAAGCGGCGCAGCATAAACCGTCGCTGTTCGAAGCCAAAGATTTGCTCGGGCGGATGATCGATTGGTCGCTCGAAGACGAGTCGCTGAGGGTGGCATTGTTTCGCTTTGTCGACGTGCTGCCAAGCCTGGAGTCGTCCAGCGAGATCGGCCGGCACCTGGAGGAATACTTCGCACGCGTGGATCACGCGCTGGGCGGCCTGGTTGTGCTCGCGCAGGCGCTTCATGCCGGAACTCTGGTGGCGCCGGTGGTGCGCCGTAATGTCGTCAAGCTGGCGCGCCGCTTTATCGCCGAGGAAAGCGGCGACCATTTGATCTCCGTCGTGGAAAATCTGCGCAACGAACCCGCGGCCTTTACCCTCGACGTGGTCGGCGAAGCGACGGTGAGCGATCTGGAAGCCGCCGCCATGCAGCAGCGTTATCTTGATCTGTTGCGCCGCCTGGTCAAGACCGGCGAGTCATGGCCACCGGTGGCGCAGATCGACGATTCGCCGCAGGGAAACATTCCGCGGGTGAATTTATCCGTCAAGCTTTCCTCTTTGTGCGCGCGCTTCGATCCGCTGGATCCGAACACCGAAGCCACCGTGGGCGAGCGCCTGCGCGGGCTGTTGCGCGAAGCGGCTCGCCTGCAGGCGGCGATTACCGTAGATATGGAACAGTACGCGTTCAAAGATCTTACCCTGGAAATCTTTCGTGCCGTGCTGGAGGAGGAAGAATTTCGCGAACGCCCGCACGCTGCTATCGCGCTGCAGGCTTATCTGCGCGACGCCGAAACTGATGTTCGCGAGCTGATTCGCTGGGCGCGCCGGCTCAAGCGCCGCATCGGCGTGAGGCTGGTCAAGGGCGCTTACTGGGACAGCGAGATTGCCTGGGCGAAACAGAAAGGTTGGCCGATTCCGGTTTATTTGGAAAAGGCCCGAACCGACGCGAGCTACGAGCGGCTGAGCCGCCTGTTGTTGGAGAACCACGACTTCATCGACGCGGCTTTCGGCAGCCACAACCTGCGCAGCTTGGCGCACGCCATAGTGACGGCGAAAATGCTCGGCTTACCGAGCCACGGTTACGAGATTCAGATGCTTTACGGCATGGCCGAGCCGGTGCGTCAGGCAATAATTCAATACGGCCAGAGAGTTCGGGTGTATCTGCCGGTGGGCGATTTGTTGCCGGGCATGTCCTATCTCATCCGGCGGCTGATGGAGAACACTTCCAATACTTCTTTCCTGCGCCAGACCTACGCCGACCGCAAGGACATCGCCAGTTTGATCAAACCGCCGGCGCCGGCGCGTCGTTCCGATGACAAAGTTGCGGCGTCATCCAATGAGCAGGCCGGTGGCTGACAATTTTCACAACGAGCCGCCGATCGATTTTTCGCGGCGGCAAAACCGCGACCGTTTCAAGCGCTCACTCGAAGAAGCCCGCGGCCAATTCGATCACGGCCGCCGCCGCGGCGGCGAATGGTTGGAATCCGTTAACCCGGCAAATTTCAAGGAAATCGTCGGGCGCGTGCGCAACGCCGGCACCGATCAAGCGGACGCGGCGATTGAGAAAGCCGCGCGCTTTTTTCCCAAATGGCGCGCCGCGCCGGCGGCCGAGCGCGCCAAGATTCTCGTCAAGGCTGCCGGCATCCTGCGCGAGAAACGCTGGGAGCTGGCCGCGCTGGAAGTCTTTGAAGTCGGCAAGGGTTGGCGCGAAGCGGACGCCGATGTCATCGAAGCCATCGATTACTTGAGATATTACGCGCGCGAGATGCTCCATCTCGCCGAGCCGCGCCAGACCCAATCGCTGCCGAGCGAAACCAACGTCTACCTTTACGAGCCGCGCGGCATCGCCGCAATCATCGCGCCGTGGAATTTTCCGCTGGCGATTCTCACCGGCATGACAGCGGCAGCCTTGGTGACCGGCAACTGTGCGCTGATGAAACCGGCCGAGCAGTCGCCGATGATGGCGCAGCGCTTGCTCGAAATTTTGGGTGAAGCGGGTTTGCCCGCAGATGCTTGCGGGCTCCTGCACGGCGGCGGCGAGTTGGGCGCGCACCTTGTCCGTTCACCGAAAATTCACTTGATCGCTTTCACCGGCTCGCGCGAAGTAGGGTTGGAGATTCTGCGCGAGGCCTACACCCATCGGCCCGGACAAGAGCATGTGAAACGGGTGGTCTGCGAGATGGGCGGCAAGAACGCAGTGATCGTCGACAGCGATGCCGACCTCGATGAAGCGGTGGTCCATGTGATCGATTCGGCGTTCGGCTACCAGGGCCAGAAATGCTCGGCGGCTTCGCGGCTGATTCTCGTCGGCGAAGTGCACGAGCGGCTGGTGACGAGGCTGGTGGAAGCCGTGCGCAGCCTAAAGATCGGCCCGCCGGAAGACCCGCGCAACGCCGTCGGCCCGCTGATCGAGGAGGCTGCCAAGGAGCGGGTCGAGCAGTACATCCGCTTGGGCAAAAAAGAAGCGCAATGTGTTTTGGAAATGGCCGCGCCGAAACAAGGCTATTTCGTCGGCCCGGCGATTTTCACTGACGTCGATCCAAACAGTCGCATCGCACAGGAGGAAATCTTCGGACCGGTTCTCTCGATTATTCGGGCGCGCGATTTCGACCAAGCTCTCGAGATTGCCGACCGTTCTTCATTCGCTCTGACCGGCGGTGTTTTTTCGCGCTCGCCGGCGCATATCGATAAGGCTCGCAAAGAGTTTCGCGTCGGCAATCTTTACATCAACCGCGGCATCACCGGCGCGGTCGTCGAGCGCCAGCCATTCGGCGGGCTGAAGCTCTCCGGCATCGGCTCTAAGGCCGGTGGCCCCGACTACCTGTTGCAGTTCCTCGAGCCGCGCACTATTTCGGAAAACACGTTGCGCCATGGCTTCATGCCGCCGGAGAAGTTGCGGAAATAGATAAAAAGAAACAAATTCGAAGCACGAAATCCGAAATCCGAAACAAATTCAAATGAGCGAAAAAAAAGTCCCAAACAAAAGACTGCTTCCATATCCAAGTTTTGGAATTTCCGGATTTTGAGCTTTATTTAGCCCGCGCGTTTGTTTCGGATTTCGAGCTTCGGATTTCGGATTTTCTGCCTGCATGAGTGATCCAATAACAGTTTCGCGCGACGATGCCCTTGCCGAGACAAACGACTCTGGTGAATACCGGGCGCCGTGGTGGTTGCCCGGCGGGCATCTGCAAACCATCTACGCGCGTTCTCTCGCAAGAAACTATGCGGTTCGATACCGGCGCGAGAGATGGGAGACGCCCGACGACGACTTCATTGATCTCGATTGGCTCGATGAAGCGCCGGACCGAGCGAAATTGTTAGTGCTGTTTCATGGGTTGGAGGGCTGTTCACGCAGCCATTATGGCGTTAGTTTGATGGCGCTCGCAAACCGGCAGGGCTGGCGCGGGGTGGTGCCGCATTTTCGTGGCTGTAGCGGAGAATCGAACCGGTTGACGCGCTCGTATCATTCCGGCGATTCGTGCGAGATCAATTGGATTCTACGCCGCCTGCGACGCGAAGACCCGGGGCGGCGGATTTACGTTGTCGAGGTGTCGCTCGGCGGCAACATGC
>Ga0209640_10005601_pt1 | contig 10966 bp, 11 predicted proteins | sample RifCSP10_1_FD_184018 | JGI IMG/M metagenome (GOLD analysis project Ga0209640, IMG submission 184018) | Soil microbial communities from Rifle, Colorado - Rifle CSP2_sed 10_1 (SPAdes) (version 2) | ecosystem: Environmental > Terrestrial > Deep subsurface > Rock core/Sediment | place: Rifle...
GTGCTCCGACGAGGCCTACGTGATCGGGCTTCTCATGGGCGACGGAAGCGCGAGCCCGAACACGATCCAGTTTCATCGTGGTGGCGACCTGTTGCCGCCGGTCTTCTTTCGGCTCATCCGAGCCCTGTACGGAATCGAGAGCGATCAGATCAAGATGTCTCGGAAGCCTGAGCCTTCGCAGAGCGTGACCCATCGGATCTTGTCTCCGAAGATGGCCGAGAGGATGCGCGAGCTGGACGTGTGCCTGGAGAACGCGAAGGTCAAGTGCGTGCCGGACTGGCTTGTGGCGGCGACCGTCGAGGAACGAGTCGCGTTCTTGCGTGGTTACTTCGACACGGACGGGTACTGTGGTGATCACGACATCGAGGCGGTTTCCGCCAGCGCCAGGCTGGCTCAGCAGGTTCACCAGATGCTACTTGGCCTGGGCATCATCTCCAGGCTGAAGCCCAAGCGCGTGGGCGGGTACGACCATGTGTACTGGCGCATTAACATTTCTGGGCTGGCAGCCAGGCGGTTTTCCGATGCAGTTGGGTTCGCCCATGAAACGAGCAAGAAAAACGCCTTGGCCAAGCTGGTTGAGCACGACTCGAATACGAACGTCGAGGTTTACGGTGGCGTGAACCGGTTGCTAAAAGACTTGCTTCCGGAGTGGAAGCGGGCTGGTCGGTGGGATGGCGGCAATCAGTCGTTGGACGGTGTTAGAATCGCCGATTACTTGCATGGGCGAAGGCGCCCGTCGGCGCAGCGAATCCTTCAGATGACAGAAGGTGTCGAGTGCCCGACGGCCAGCGTTCTCAGGCAACTCGCGTCCTACTTCCTGGACGCGGTCAAGTCGGTGGAGGCGGACGGCGATGCGCACGTCTACGACTTTCACGTCCCCGTAAACCACTCGTTTTTGGCAAACGGAATCGTCTCTCACAACACGCATGCGTTAGTCAACCGCGTGGGCTACCTGGTGAAGGTCCGCGGTGTCGATCCGGCGCGCATCCTCGCTGTCACGTTCTCGCGTGACGGCGCCCGCGAAATGCAGGAGCGACTCGATCGCATAATCGGCAAGAGCGACGCCCGCATCGGCACGTTCCACTCACTTGGCCTGGAGATTCTCAAGGCCGAGAACCCCGAGTTCGGACAATGGGAGATCGACGACAAGGGCAAGTACCGCATCTGCCTGAAGGACGCCGTCGGCTACCGCGGCATGAACTGGGCCGACGCCGATGTCACGGCGCTCGAATCCTACGTCGGCCTCTGCAAGGCGGACCTAGCGCGCCCCGACTCGGACGTCGCCCTGGACATCGCCAAGGCCATCTATGCGCGCACGCGCAAGCCTGGCCATATCCCCCAGCGCATGCGTGAGGCGTATGCCCGCGCGGAAGACATCCGCCGCGAACGCCGCATCCTGACCTTCGACGACATGATGATGGAGTCGGTCGAGCTGCTTCGCGACAACGAAGAGTCTCGCGCTCGGTGGGCCGGTCACTACGACTACGTCCTTCAGGATGAGGCCCAGGACCAGAACCTTTCCCAGCTCCTCATGGGCGAGCTGCTCGCCCAGAGCCACCGCAACTACATGCTGGTCGGAGACCCTGCGCAGTGTCATCCGCCAGGAGTGATGATCCAGCGTGAGTCCGGGGTGGAGACACCGATCGAACTGCTTCAGGACGGCGATCGTGTTCGCGGTTGGAACCGGAACGCGCAGAGAATGATCGGAGGACGCAGGATTCGCGTCGCCAAGCGCGACTACAGCGGCACAGTGCACACGATCGAGGTCGGCGACCGAAGGGTCCCGATGACCTCGAACCATAAGGTTCTCGCCCGCTGGACTGACCGCGGCAGCAATGCCTGCGTCACCTACCTCATGCACCGGCGCGGATACGGTTATCGAGTCGGTTGGTGCAAGTTGTTCGCGGGCCGCGGAGAGGGAATCAGAAGCTTCCACCTTGCAATTCGCGCAAAGCTCGAAAAGGCCGACTCCGCCTGGATTCTAGGTGTCCACGAGAGCCGCACGGACGCCAGTGTTCACGAGAGTGTGATCGCTGCTGCGTACGGCATCCCGACGGCAACGTTCGAGCCGGTGAACGGAACGCCCCACCAGACCGCCGAAGCCATCGCCAGGATCTTCGGGGACAAGCGCGTCGCCAATAAGAACCTTGGCGCCGGTGCGCAGTGCCTAGCGGATCACGATCTGCACAGCGAGCTTCCGATTTGGCCATGCCCGACAACCGAGTCAGACGATCCGGCGGCATCATATCGGCGCGGCACGCACTTTGCCGTCTATGCCGCCAATGTGATTCCAGGTCTCATGTCGCTACCGTTACCAGATGCCGTAAATGCCTGGGCCTCGGTATCGCTGCACATGCGCGCGTTATACGCGGGCCCCGTTTACTCCCTCGATGTGGAGGCGGACCACTCTTACTCCGCCAACGGCGTGGTGGTCCTCAACTGCATCTACACTTGGCGCGGCGCCAAGCCCGAGAAGCTCCTGAAGTTCGAGCAGAGCTGGGGTGCCCGGGTCGTTCTCATGGGCCGCAACTACCGCTGCGGTCAGTCGATCATCGACACCGCCAACCGCGTGCTCGACTCGATGGACCCGAACACACGCCTGGACGTGAAGATGATCTGCGAGCGAACCACGGGCGACGGCTCGAAGGTTCAAGGTCTCATCCAGTGCCGCGAGTACAGCAACCTCGATGACGAGGGCTTCGGTATCGTGGACCGGATCAACGAGTTGCTTTCCGACGGTGAGGAGCCTCGCTCCATCGCAGTCCTCTACCGGACCAACGCTCAGTCTCGCTCGCCCGAGGAAGCGCTCATCAGCGCGCGCATCCCGTACCGCATCGTCGGCGGCGTGAGCTTCTACGAACGCAAGGAGGTGAAGGCCCTACTCGCCTACCTGCGCCTGGCGGCCGGCACCGGCAACCTCGACGACATCGGCAAGTGCATCAACACACCGTTCCGGTTCCTCGGCAAGGCGTTCGTGGACAAGGTCCGCGAGGAAGCAGAGCGCTCCAATGCCATCCGCAACCGCAACTGGGGTGAGCTGATTCGGAGCGTGGCCAGTCGCGCCGGCATCCAATCGCGCCAGCGCCAGAGCGCTGAAGACTGGGCTGAGCTGATCGGCGAAATGTCGGACCGGATCGACCGCGGCAAGACCGCTACTCACGGAACCGTGAACGCGCAACTTGCTGCCCCTGCGCGCATCCTGGAGGACATCATCCGGGACACTCGGTACGTCGAGGCCCTGGAGAAAGACGAGGGCGAGGAGAGCACCGAGAACTCCCGCGTGAGCAATGTGCGTGAGATGGTGCGTGCCGCCGGCCGCTTCACCACGGTCAAGGAGTTGCTCGACTACGTGGACAAGACACTGCTTGCCTCCAAGCGCCAGTCCAAGGAAAAGCACCCGAACAAGGTGACCCTCAGTTCGCTGCACCGCTCCAAGGGCCTGGAGTGGAAGCACGTGTTCCTCATCGGCGCCTCGGACAAGATCCTGCCGCACGGCCGCGCCGAGGAGCCCGAGGAGGAGCGCCGGTTGTTCTACGTGGGCGTCACCCGCGCGCGCGACTTCCTGCACGTGAGCTGCGTACGCAATGTGGCCTTCGGCTCCAAGATTGTGCCAGTCGAACCGAGCCCGTTCCTGACCGAGTCGGGTCTCCAGCCCGTCAACGCAATGGGCACGACTTCGGACGACGAGGAGGGCGAGATCACCGGCGAAGACTAGGGATCGTCTGCGGGCGAGTCCTAGCCCGCTCACCGGAGCCCCGGGACGAAGCGCTTCCTCCTTCCAAAGCGTCGAGCTTCACCCGGCCCGGTGGGCGGGTTTCCTTTTCACCCTGGGAAGCGCGGAAGCATCTTCACCTCGCCATCCAGCCTCGGCCCGGACGCTGCAACGTGTCCGCTGCGCAGTAGCTCGTTCGAGTATGCCGGCCTGATTCCGGATGTGGCGATCGTGACGTGCGGAGTTCTGCCGTCGGGAAGACCGATGCCGGTGACGACCGCGACCTGGCCCTTGCCGTCGGCTGCCCATCCAGAGACGCGCACCGACAACTTCGATCCGATCGCGAACCTCTTCAGCTCGTCCGGTGTCGGATCGGGTTTGATTGTGATGTGGTGTGCGAACAGGTTCTTGAGCAGCAGGATCCCAGTGGCGCCTTGCCACCACGACAACAAATGTCGTCGGCTCGATGGACTGAGTTCGATCGCCAAGAACTCTTTCTGGGAAGACTCGGCCACGCGCCCATACATGCGCTCATCGAGCATCGCCCCACGTAGTTGATCGGAGAGCCTGGTCACCGCGGCAGGATACGTCACTTTTCGTTGTCCTTGTCCTTCCAGACGCCGCCCGGGAAGATCGGAATCTTCTGCGTCGGCTCCTCGTGAGCCGTGGTGTAGCCGTCGTAGATGCACCACAGACCGAAGTTCTCCAGCTCCCTCACGAGGCCAACCGACAGGTCGTCCGGGGCGCACCGCTTCTCCTTGGCCACGGCTTCCAGTACGGCTTGCAGCCGAGCGGCAACACGCATCTTCGCCTCGGCAGCGTCCACTCCAACCTCCATCACCGATGGTACTCAGGCCCTTCTCTCGGCGGCCTCCACACTGAGCGCTCCAATCCAGGTAGCCCCTGCTCGTGGCACCACTGGAGCCATTCCTCAGCTCGCCGCAGCACGGTCTTCCAGTTTCCAACAACGCCGCAGCACTTGCACGCCACGTTGGCGTCGTCGTCGCGTTTGACGTGCGCGTGCTCCTCGTACTGGATGCCGCGAAGCGCGCCGTAGCGCTGCGTCAGGTGCAGCTTGTAGACCGCGATCTCCCAGCGCGCGGCCAAGACCTCGTCCACAAGCACCGCCGTCGTCTCGTCCGCCAGAAATCCCTCGTTGAAGACGTGATCCTTCGAGTGCCCGAGCCCTTTCGAGGCGTACTTCGAGGCGCGCTTCACCGCCTCCTTCGAGCCGCGCGGGTCTTCCGTCTTCACCCGGGAGTGTTTCTTCCGGCCGCGCTCGTCTTCTTCAACGACAGGATCCCAGTCGAGGTCCGAGACCTTGCAGAATCCGGCCCTTGTGGCAACGTTTCCGTACGCCCGCTCGCCGGCTTTGAAGGTGAGACCAGAACCCGGAGGCAGACGACTGCCTTTTGGGCTTTGCAGAAAGACGTCGAGTTGGTCCTTGTCCACGGGCGGCCCGAAGTAGATCAGGTTGGCGTGGACCATGCCGCGCATGCTGACCTCCGTGGTCCGAAGCATGCCGGCGCCGGGCGCCTTGAGCGGCCCCTCCCAGGCGCGGCGGGCCAGGCGGGCGCACAGCATGGCCCGAGATCGCAAAGCCTCTCTGGTGAGGTCGTCAGGATTGGTCGGGTCGTACTTCGTGGTGAGGACGATGAACTGCCACCGGTAACCGGCGCGGGGCTCAACCAGGTCGAAAGCCTGCCCCATGAGGCGCTCGGTGTTGCGCGCTCGAACCCAGGCGCAGGATGCGCATGCCCGAGTCTTGCAGCTAATGGTGATGGTGCCATCGCGGCCGAATGCCCCCGAGCCGGGGCGGTCCTCTTCACAGTCGGAGCAGGTCCGGACAGAGAGAACGGAACCACACCGCATGAAGCGATCGAGCCTCTTGAGGAGTTCCTTCTCCGCTACAGGCCCGATCTCAGGAGCGAGCAGACCTACCTCTACCCTCCATGCCGCAGCCATACGCCTACGGTACGACCACTGGCCCCCGACCCTCCTCGGCCCGAAGATTGGTGAACCATTCCGTGTGGATCCGGAGTTCTTTCCTTTTCTATCGAGTCTGGACCGATTGGCGGCGTGACGGACCACATCCCCCAGCCCCAACCCATCGTGGGTGGAGTGGCGTGACAATACGTTGCGTGTCCCGGCGCAATGGGCTAGATCTGAATCCGCCACGTACCCTGGCTTTCACGTGGTCCTCCAGTCCGGGCGCAACCCGCCCCTTGGTCGCGATGCGAGAGTTGGCGCTCTCGCTTCGCAGGGCTGGGCTTTGCCTGGGTGAAGGGTGGACTGGCAGCTATAACGGAACTGCCGTCAGCCTCGCAATAGGGATTGCGTTCAGGTACCGCTTGGCGGATCGGAATCTGTGTCGTTGCGTCGCAGTCGTCGCCCTTGAGCCGTCGGGGTTTCGCGATCAAGGCGATCGAGTCGCTTGTGCAAGCCGTCGATCCGAGACGTGAGCGTGACGTAGTCGCGCGTCCAGACTTCGCGGTCCACAAACATGCGCGACTGAGCCAACTGCTCCTCAACGAATCTCTTGTCGATGCGAGCTAGTTCCTCGGCAACCCTGCGATCCGAGGTTTTCAACTCGGTGCTGAGGTCCTCTAGCGCCTTGCGCGTCTCGTCACCCTGCTCCTGGATGTCACCGACCATCGATCGGATCAGGTACCCAAGAATGGCAAGCAGCGCGCTCGTGAAGATGCCAAAGGCAGCAATGGCCCAGACGGGAACTTCCATCCGCGCAGTCTATTCGTACGCCAGGCCGTAGACGAGTTTCTCAAGCAATCCGTCGTCTGGATGCAGACCACGGTCGTAGTAGGCATTCGCTCCAGAGCGCGTGGCCTCGACCTCGTACTCGTCGTCATCATCGGCCTCACCCTGAGCAACCACGATGATCGGAAGCTTTCGCTCATCGAACCTCGATCGAAGCGACTGAAGCCAGCGGTGACGCGGATCCACATCACTCCCGATTACTAGGACATGGCACGGAAGGTGGCCGTTGATCTTGGTCTCTAGCTCCTCGGCAGAATGCATCGCCACAACAGTTGCCCCAAGGGACTCGGCCAGCTTTTTCACTAGGCCATTGGTCCACCGATCATCTCCGCCTACGACGGCTACACAGATGTCGCTGGGTCTGCCGGTGAGCATCTTGATGAATCATAGACACGCCGATGAGAGAAAGACTAGGCGTGAGAAATCAACCAGGAAGATCCTTCGGCATGATGGCGGCTGGGTCATCGAACAGTGTCCTGGACCACAGGCCGCTGCCGCGCGCCGCGCTCCGCGTGCGCTGGTACCGCCCGGTGGCCAGATCGTCGTTCCATCGGCCATACGTCGAATTGCCGAGAAGCTGAATCAGAAGCTTGGCGAACTGCTTGCCGTGGTGTTCCGGGTTGAACTCCGTGCGCGCCCGCGCGAGAGCCTGGTTTGCGGTGGCCGGGGCGTTTACGGAGTGGCTCTGGTACACACACATCGCCAGGTCAACGTCTTCTACCCATCCGGTCGAGCCCAAGCGAATCGCGCTGATCTCGCGCGAGCCATAGCCGGCATCGGCAACGCCCACGCGCACGCCGTCGCCCAGCTCGATGCGTCTGGACTTGGTCCGCTCGACCAGGTGCTCCATGCCAAATTCGACCTGCGCCCGGCGACTCACCGGACTCACGAGCGCATGGTGGAAACGCATGGCCCAGTCACGCGAACGTTGCCATTCCGGTCCGGTCTTCGGAACCTTGCCGCGTGTCGGCGTAAGCACATCACGGATCTCGTTGCCCCAGACAAGGTCGCCGGCCCGCTTGGCGTGCCCGTTGATCCCCTCGTGGTCCTCGACGTATCGAAGCTTGCCGTCCTGGGCGACGTACCAGCCTTGGAGCTTGAGCGCCTCCCAAAGGATCTGGAGAGCATGATCGGCGCCCGCGTACTCCATGCGCCGCAACAGCTTCCACAGTCCGCCTTGGTCGTTCTCGACGCTGTTGTCGGCCAAGTACCTCGGGTAGACGGCGACGTGCTGATCGGGTCCGCCGGTCACGGCAGTTCCGTCGTACATGACGACCGCCCCGAACTTCGCGCCGGTCTCGACTTTGGTCGTGAGCCAGAATGCTCGCGCGACGTGACGATCGTCTGCCTTCGGAGGCTCGATCGGATCGATTCCGGCGATAAACGGTCCCGAGAATTCCTGGAACTGACGCCAGCTAACTGTCGGCTCAGTCATGCGGACTTTATTTCGAGTCTTGTGGTAGTGCCCACGGAACGCCCGCTCACCGGCTTTGAAGGTGAGACATGGCACAAAACGACTTTGTGGCGCACGTATTTTCAGCGTGAACGAGGCAGGCCCATCTCGGCCAACCAGTCTGCGAGGCGATCGCTGCACTCGGCGATCCTGACCCGCCCACCGTTTTCCATCGCCATGCCCTCGATCCATCCACCCGGCGGATCGCTATAGCGCAGGCCCCACCACGCCAGATCTTCGAGTCGGAAAGTCCTGTTGCCGCGAAGCCTGGTGAAGAACTGCCCAATCGTGTTCGGGCTGAACTTCTTGGCCCGATCGAGCACTGTTCCAGACGGCGACACGATCTCCGTTCCAGACTCCGGATCGTGCAGCAACACGGCCGTCTGATCGTACTTCTTGCCGAGCTTGAGCATTAGCCCGCGAAGTTCTCCTTCCTTGGCCTGACCGCCGCCCCGCTTGACGTTTGGGATCAGCAAGCTCGGTTCAGGGGCCTGGATAATCTTGCCGCCCAACTCCTCCTGCCCGACTCCCTCGACCGGGGTGAAACCGAAGCCTCCGGACTTGATATCTGATTTCAGACCCGACAGCGCCTTCTCGTTCAGGACGCGCAGTTTTTTTGCGTCGTCCCCGGCTTCAGGACGCTCTCCGCGCCAGGCGGTGATGATTGCGAATCCGGCCTGTCGATGGTGTTGCCAGATGCGGCCGAGACTTGTCTCCAAAACCAGTGCCGTCACGGAACCGGAAGCGGCTTCTTGAAGATGTGATGCGAGACTCATTGAGCACCATCCTACCATCGCCGATTTTCGGCGGTGAACTTCTCAGTCTTTTGCCGCATGTGGAGGGGGCGGATCTGCGTCGTTGAACAGGGAATGCTGGAACGGCTTCGACCCAGGCGTCATCGCGACCGCTGCCGCCGACACCACGTCACGGTACACGCTGTCACGGAACACGATGCGTTCGTCATCCAGGATGTCGTCCACCAATCCTGCAAGGTGATCGTCGCGAATGGCATCCCGGTCAAACCCAAGCTTCTCCAACAGCTCCGACCTGGGCAGCCCAGCAACGCCAGCCTCGGCCAGCAACATCAGCGCCCTGCTCAGTATCGAAGAGTTGTCCGCCGCCACCGTCTGCGGCGCGGATTCCTGGCTTGAAGCCTGGGCCGAGTAGAGGTAAGCGCCTCGCTTGCCGAATCGGACGATCCTCTTGCGCTCGACCAGTCGAGCAAGAGCCGACCGGATGGAGCCGCTTTTGGCCCCGGGAGACGCGGCCAGGATCCTGGTCACGATGCTGGTCTCCGGAATCGGCCCTCCAGATGCGCCAACCATCTCGACGGTAACCGATTCGACCACCTGGGCGAGTCCGATCATGCGCTGTGGCGCGGGTCCGAGTACAGCATCGAGGTCGAGTCCCTCGATTCGTTCGAGGTCGGCGTCGATCTTCTCTAGCTCCGAAGTGAGCCTTGCCACCTCTTCCTGAATCGAGTCGCGCCGCCTCTCCAGGTCTGCCTTGCCGTCGCGGATGCGCGACAGGTGCTCGTTGAGGTCGAAGGTTTCGTTGTCGTCGTGCATCTCGTTACTCCTTGGCCAAGATGATCTTCGGGAAATCGTCCCCGAGTGGTTCGTCTTTGTTGCCGCGCACATGCGGCATGTCCTCTTCACGCAACAGCATGGCAATAGGCGTCATGTCGTAGCCGCGGCCAGACGGCGACTGGTCCATCAAGCACACGAAGACCGCACGCTTGTTGTGAAAGGTTCCCTCGACGCAGCTCATTGGGAACCGCGGGTCTTTGATTGCGACAGTGAGCGTCTTTTCGTCTTTGGTGAGTGCCATCTGATTACCAGCCAGCTTATAGCTTGGTTTCCGTTTGTCAAGTGCTGGACTTTGGGCCTGGCGATTGTTACCATGTCTTTGCAAGCTGGAGGAACACATGGACCTGAGCCGATACGACCTCATCCCAGAAAATCTGAAACAGGCACTCGACAGATACGTCTCCAGCGGTGTCGAGACTGGCGGCTTTCTGCGTGCGGTCTTGGAAAACAACCTCAGCAAAGCTGTCGGTCGCGCGGACGCGGACAACCAGCAGATCCTCCCCTTGCTTGTGAGTTACGTTTACAACGAGTTGCCCGGCGACTGCTGGGGTGGCGAGTCGGAGGTGGAAGCCTGGCTCCTCAAACACGCCGCGCAACGACTGGCTTGCGAAGAGGCAGAAGGCTAGGCCCTGCGGGACTGTAGCGGTCTGAACCCGCGGTCGTCTCGCTGTAGGTCTTGATCAGCATGGCACTTATGACCTCCGACGAACTCCATGTTCGGCTATGATTTCGTGTGGTTCTTGGTTGTTTACCAGAGAGCGCCTCGGTTGCCTCTGGCCGGAATGTTCTCCGTAGGGTATTCTTGCCCCCGTGGCGCCTCCGAAAAAGCGCGTGAAGCTCGTACGACTGGAGTTCTTGCTCCATCCGTCCACGCTCGCGTGGCTTCGGTTGGAGGCGCGGCGCCGCGACGTACCAATCGCCGATGTCCTACGCGCTGCGGTCAAGAAGCTCATGGACGAACCAACGCGATGACCGTCCTCGCTCACCGCATCCGACTCGATCCGAACAATGTCCAGACGACGTGGTTGGAACGCTGCGCCGGAGCGGCGAGGTTCACCTTCAACTTGGGGTTGGCTCGCTGGCAAGAACAGTACAGGGCCGGCGAGAAGCCGTCGTGGCAGATGCTCAATGCCGAGCTGAACTCCCGTAAGGGAGTCGAATTTCCGTGGATGGCCGAGATTCCATGGGCCGTTACCAACCGAGCACTCGCTGACCTTGGTAACGCCTTCTCCCACTTCTTCCGGCGCGTAAAGGCCGGCGAGAAACCTGGCTACCCACGATTCAAGTCGAAGAAGCGTGCGACGCCAGCCTTCGCCATCGAAGGTCGTGTGCTTCAATTCGACGGCAAGCAGATCAAGCTCCCGAAGCTCGGTTGGGTGCGCATGTGCGAAGCGCTTCGCTTTCCCGGTAAGGTTCTCTCGGCACGATTCACGAAGC
>Ga0209640_10005602_pt1 | contig 10964 bp, 4 predicted proteins | sample RifCSP10_1_FD_184018 | JGI IMG/M metagenome (GOLD analysis project Ga0209640, IMG submission 184018) | Soil microbial communities from Rifle, Colorado - Rifle CSP2_sed 10_1 (SPAdes) (version 2) | ecosystem: Environmental > Terrestrial > Deep subsurface > Rock core/Sediment | place: Rifle...
CGTTCGGACTCTTTGGACTCTTCGGAGCGTTCGGCGATTGCACGATCCGAACGGTTCGAACGATCCGAACGACTCGAACGACTATGATTCAGCCCGAGTTCATGCGTGCCGCGCTCGACGAGGCGCGTCGTGGCCTTGCCGCGGGAGAAGTCCCCATCGGCGCCGTCCTCGTCGCCGGCGATCGCATCGTCGCGCGTGCATTCAACCAGCCCATCACCGCGATCGATCCGACGGCCCACGCCGAAGTGCTCGTGCTGCGGGACGCGGCTCGTCTGCTCGGCAACTATCGTCTGACCGAGGCCAGCGTCTACGTGACGGTCGAGCCGTGCCTGATGTGCGTGGGCGCGCTGGTGCAGGCGCGCGTGCGGGAAGTCGTGTACGGGGCGGCCGAACCGAAGACCGGCGCGCTCGTGTCGGCGCTGCGTGGTCTGGACGTGCCCGGGTTGAACCACCGGTTCGAGGTGACGGGCGGTGTCCTCGAGACCGAGTGCCGGGAGATCCTGCAGCAGTTCTTTCGAGACCGGCGCCGCGCCGGGAAGGACGCCGCGCTCGAAGGGGCCGGGCCCGGAGCGGTATAATCATGTGTTCGCGCGTCGGACGACGCGCGAACGTAGTGTCCGGCTTCCTTGGGCACCCGAAGCGCGAAGGTGGCAGCCGGACCCACGTAGAGCGCCGGCTTCAGCCTGCGCGATCTGTGCGGCACACGACCCGGAGAGGTACCGAAGTGGTCGTAACGGGGGCGCCTCGAAAGCGTCTTGTCCCGTAAGGGGCACGTGGGTTCGAATCCCACCCTCTCCGCCAAATAAGTCGTTCAGAATCATATAGCACAGCCAAGACGGGCCGCTACTTCCACGTCCCGTTCAACGGACGGGAATCTCTATCCGAAGCCGCGGACTCGCTCGTCGCCGCCGTCGTTCTCTGAGGTCGCGCGGCCGCGAGCCGTTCCTGGAGGAACCGGATGTGCAGCCGCAGGTGGTACTGCTCGCCGGCATAGGCGAGGGGAACCGAGACCGACGCGACCTCGCGCTCGAGCGTCCGGAGCTGCTCGGCGATTGGCTCCGCATCCGCCGGAGGCTCGGACAGCAGCATCATGTCGATATCCCGCACCTCGGCATACCAGCGATAGATCCTCGAACGGATGCGCCACTGGTAGAGCGGCGGCGCGAGGCGGATGAGCGGGATCAGGAGCGCGACGAGCGGCAGCAACAGGAGCTTGAGCCGATCGAGGCGCACGGCCGTGCCGTACGGCAGCCAGCGGTACAGGAAGGACGGACCGCTCTGAATGTAGCGGCTCGCGTCCGAATTCATAGGGAGGTCGACGACATCGACCGACGGAAACTGCCGCCGCCGTTCCAGCACACCGCCAGGCGCATGGACTTTCGTCACGGCGTCCAGGAGTGCCGGGATCAAGCCAGGGTGGAGATCGGTCCGGGCGGCCAAACTCGCCGAGGCGGCCACGAGCCGCGCATCGGTGGGCGGGATGTTTCGTTCCAGGTTCACAACGCCCTCACTCAGGACGACCGGCGTCAGGAACGAGAACAGTCGATCGTACGTGCTCGACCGCTCCAGGTCGCCGAGCGCGATCCCCGGGGTCTCGAGGAGACGGCGAATGTAGGGTGCCTCCGCGGCGGCCACGAAGATGGCCGCGTCGAGTCCCCCGGAGGCGACGAGCCCCGCGGCGTCCCCGGTCTCGGCACGCACCAGCTCCGCGTTGGCCTCGCCGATGCCGTTAGCCGTGAGGAGTTCCATCGCCAGGAGATGCGTCCCGCTGCCGGTCGCGCCTACGCCCACCCGCTTGCCCTCGAGCTCCGAGAGCCGGTGCAGCCGGGTCTCGGACCGGGTGAACACCCACACCGCCTCGACGAACAGACCGCCGAGCGATTCGAGATGTTCCCGGTCGTCGACCGTCGCGCTGCCGCCCTGGACGAGGGCGAGCGACACGTCGCCCCGCTTCAGCCGATCGAGGTTCTCGGCCGAGCCGGCTGTCTCGACGACTTCGAGCGTGATGCCGTCCTCGGCCAGGAGCTGCGCGTAGCGGTGCCCGAAATCGAAATAGGCTCCGTCGGTCGGTCCCGTGGCGATCCTGACGTGCGACGGCGGCGGCTCGCCGACGTACTGATAGGTGACGACGAAGCCGGCGGCCGCGACCACGGCGAGGAGTCCGCACGTCTTCAAGAGCTCCTTGATGGCCGTGGGCCTCGCGATCCGCATCCCTACGTCTTGAATGGCGCCTTGACGACGACCTGCACACCCGCGATGAGGCCCGTCGCCGTTTTTTGTACCTGTTCGGCGGCCGCCGTGCTGATGGTCCCGGCGGCATTGATCGCCCCGGTCGCTGCCGCTGCCGCCGCCTCGGCCGCGTCCACGCCAATCTCCTTGGCGCCCTTGATGGCGCCTTCGACCGCGCCTTTGGCGGCGGCCGCCACGTCGCCGCCCACGTTAGCGGTGGCCTGGACGAGGTTGCCGGCCGTGGCGGCCACTGTGTCGGTCGTCTCGGCGGTCAGGGTCTTGGCACCGCGGAGCACGCCAAGCACGGCGCCTTCGGCGGTCGATCCAAGATCGCCGCCGACGTTCTTCGCGCCCTCGATCAACCCGCGCGCGACGTCGGCGACGGTGCCCGCCGCGGCCTTGCCGATGCCGCCGACGCCCTGGATCGCGCCTGACGCCGCCGCGCTGACGGCGTCGACGCCCGTGATGCCGACGCTGGCTGCGCCTTCAATCGTGCCTTCCATCGCCTGCCGTGCGGCCGTGGCGACGTCACCCCCGACGTCAACCGTCGTGCTGACGAGATTGCGCACCGTCGAGTTGACCGCATCGAGCGTTTCGCCGCCGACTTCTTTCGTGCCCTGCAGCATGCCGATGACGGCGCCCTTCGTCGCTTTGCCGAGATCGCCGCCAACCTGCGTCGTGCCTTGAATCACGCCGCTCGCCACGTCGGCGACCGACTCGGTCAGGGCCTTCCCGACCGATCCCGTGCCCTTGAGGGCCGTCGCGAGCGAGCTACTCACCGTTTCGGTGACCGCGTTGACGATTTCGCCCGTGCCTTTGATGGTGCCGACGATCGTGTTCTTGACGCTTTCAACAAGAGTCTGCATCGTAGTCTCCGCTAGGGATCCGAATGGACGAACCAACGCACGCTGGCTGCGGCCTGGGCCGCGAACCCGTGCTGGTTGGTGAACGAATGCTGAAGAGCGAAGCGCGACGCCGCGCGGCGTCAGAACACGCCGCGACCGAGATTCTTGAATGCGGGCTTGAAGTGGGAGGGTTGCATGCTATCACCGTACCGTAGTGCTTCTGGCGGATCGTGTCAATCGGGAGTCTCGACGGTCCTCACTCCAGCTTGCGTCGAACACCGGAGACGCCGATGATAGGGACTTATGAAGAAGGCTGCCTTGCGAGTCGTGATTCTCAGCGTCACGGTCTTGGGATACGCGGCGTCCGCGTCAGCGCACGGCATGGCCCCCGCCGAGCAGGTGCCATCCGTGCAGCAGCTGTTCGAGGCCGGTCAGTACGATCGGGCCGCCGAAGCGATCGCGGCTGTGCGCCGGGAAGCGTCCCCGCCCCCGGTTCTGGCCGATGCCTATCTTGCCGGCCAGGTGTTCCTCAGATTGAATCAGCCCGACCGAGCCAAGCAGGAGTTCGCGCGTCTCACGTCGGCTGCCGATCCGGTCTGGCGATTGACCGGAGAGTCTGCCGTCGCGCTGGCTGACAGGAACTTCGATGGCGCCCTCGACCGAGTGACTGAGGCGGCTACCCAGCTCGCCGCCGCCGAGGCCGCCGCGGGCCAGAACGCCGGACCCGCGGCCGCGCGCCGGCCGGTTGAGGCGTTCCACGTCTCCTACCAGACGGGTCTCGTGAAGGCGGCGCGCATGGAGTGGGCGGGCGCCGCGGCGGCGTTCGAGCGCGCGGCGCTCCTCCAGCCGACGTTCGCGTACGCGCACTACTATGCCGGGCTCGCCTACTCGAACATCCGGCGTCCCGACCAGGTGGCGCTCCACTTCGAGCGCTTTCTGAGCCTCGCGCCGAACGCACCCGAGCGCCCCGCGGTCCTGTCCATCATGCGGACGATCCGCGGCCGGTAGACTGCCGGGACGGGACGATGGAGCTTGACACCCCGCCGCCCGGACGTCTCGGCGGGCGCCGCTGGTGGCTGGTCGCAGCTCTCCTCATCGCACTGTTCGTACTCGTCGCGGCCGGTGCGCACACGCCGTTCGTGCGCGCGCGCGTCCTCGCCCGGGTGATCTCGAGCCTCGAGGCTCTCGGCCTTCGGGTCGAGGCAGAGCGCCTCTCGTACAACCTCCTGACGCTCGGCGTCCAGCTCGATCGCGTGACGCTCAGCGCCGCGCATGCCCAAACGCCGTTCGTCACCGCAGACCTCGTCCGCGCCGACTTCCCCTGGTCGGCGGTGTGGCGTGGACTCGCCATCGAATCGATCGACGTCGAGCGTCCGCGCGTCGTCATCGTGCGTGATCTCGCCGGCACCACGAACCTGCCGCCGATCACGACGAGTGGTGGGGCCGAGCCGTCCGTTCCGATTCTGATCGGCCGCCTCAGTATCCGCGGCGCATCGGTGCGCGTGACGGACGCGGTCACGGGCACGTCCGTATTGGCTCCTGCCGTCACGCTCGACATGCGTCAGGCCGGAGGCGGTCCGCTCGCCGGTGCGCTCACCGCCGAGGAAGGCGTGTCGATCGAGCACGGCGGTCGTCGAACGTCCATCACGACACTTGCCGGTGCCCTGGCGTTCGACGGCACGGTCTTGTCCGTCCGCACATTCGATGTGGCGGCGCCCGAGCTATCACTGCACGTCGACGGCCAGATCGATCTCCTGACGGAAGATCCGACGGCCGTCCTGCGAAGCACGGCCTCGGTCCGGCTCGATCGTCTGGCGCCATGGCTTGGCCTCGACGAACCTGGTGTGGGCGACCTCCTGGTCGAAGGTCGCGCCATCGTGTCGCGGTCGATGGCGGAGGTGGAAGCCTTTCACGTCTCTGTTGCGGGAGGCGATATCACGGGCGAGGGCGGGATCGCGCTCGAGGACAACGGCACGTCGGCGATCACGGCGACGTGGCGTGACCTGGCCCTGGGCCCCATCGCGCGCGCGGTGCCGGCCATTCCCGTGCGGATCGCGTCGCGGTCGAGCGGGACGCTCGCCATGGAGTGGACGGGATTCGCTCCGCTGACCGCACGTGGGCACGTCGCCGCGACGTTGCGTGCACCCGCCGCGCCGGGTCGAGCCCTGCCGATGCTCGGCCGCGTCGATCTCGAACTCGATCGCCGGCACTGGACGCTCGTCCTCGACGACTGCATACCCGGCGTGGCGGCCGTGACCGCGCGCGCGTCAGGCCAGCTCGACGCCCGGATCGCGGCGACGACCATCGCGGGTCGGGCGCGGATCGAGATCCCGAGTGTGCCCGGCGCGCTCGGCCGCCTCGCGCGCGCCGGCTATCCGCTTGTCGACACGGCGCTCGTCGAGCGGATCGGAGGGACCGCCCATCTCGAAGTCGATCTGGGAGGAATCCTCGGTGCACCTCGTGCGACTGCCATCGTCGACGCGGCCGGCCTGTGGGCGGATGCTCTGGACCCGAGCCGCATACGTGCCAACCTCGACGTGACCACCGATCGGCTCCTCGTCAACACGCTCGTGATGGAGGTGGGACCGAACGCGGTGACCGGCCAAGGCACGATGAGATTCGCCAGCGGCGCGTTGACCGGCACGCTCGCTGGCGATCTCCCGGACATCGGATCGATCGCGGCGAACCTGCCGGAGCGGTGGCGGCCCGCGGGAACAGCTCGATTCGACGCGACGCTCGGAGGCACGGTGAGCGCGCCCGCGCTCGACGTGCGACTCACGGGTGAAGACCTCACGGCGGCGGGCCAGCCGGCGAGCACCTTCAGTGGTCGCGTCAGGCTCGCGCGCGGTCTCGTCTCGGTCGACGATCTCGCGCTGGACCAGAGCGACGGCCGCCTGGTGTTGACCGGGCGCTACGACCTCGATGACGAGCGCTACGCCGCCACTGTTGTCGCGTCGAACTGGGCCGTTACACCGATTGCCACAGAGCTTCCAATTCGGGCCATCGTCGAGGCGCGTCTCGCAGGGGAAGGCACGGTCGCGTCACCGCAGATCGGAGGGAACCTGACTATCTCGCGGCTCGATTGGGCCGGGCACCAGATCGGGAACGCCGAAGCGCGCATCGCCGTCGAGCACGACCGCACGTTCACCGCGGACATCGTCGTCGCCGACGCCGAACTGGCGACGCTCGTCCGCCCGTCGGGAACAGCAGGCCCACCGCCACTCGACGTGGGCGGCAGCGTCACTCTTCATGCCACCGCCGTGGGCCCGGTAGACGATCCCAATGCCGCGATCGCCTCACTCGAGCTCGATCTCGCCAACACCACGGTCGAAGGCCTCCCCGTCCGCCTCCCACGCCCCGCACGTCTGCAGTACACCGCGCGGCAGATCACCGTAGACGAAGTGGCGATGGAGATTGGGACGAGCGTACTGACGGCCAACGGTCGGCTCGGCGGCGACGCCGCGCCTGGCGAGGATCTCCGCGTGGCGGTCCGCGGCTCGATCGCCGATGTCCTGCCATTTATCAAGATGGTGCCGGCCGCGGCCGACGTATCCGCGGCGGGCGCCATTGACCTCACGGCTCGCGCGACGGGACCGATTGACGCGCCAGACATCACGGCGGCACTCTCGGTCACGTCGGGTTCGTTCACACGACCGGACCTGCCGCCGGTCCAGGCCATCGGGCTCGAGGCCACCTATGCCAGCGGGGTGATCGCGATCGACGATGCGCGCGCGGTCTGGCAAGGTGCAGAGATGTCCGCGTCCGGGGAGGTGCCCGTCGCGGTGTTCGGCGACGCCGTGCCGGTCGCGCATCTCGCGACGCTGCCACCGGCTCCTGGGCCGGCGCGCGTTGCCCTAGAGGTGACAGGGCTCACGGCGTCGGCACTCGCTCCCTTTCTCGATCGCGAGACCTTGGGTCAGATCGCGGGGCAGATCGACCTCACCGCGACGCTCGAAGCCGACGCGCTGGATGCGGCGCGGGTGAGCGCCGATGTGACATTCGATCGCGCCAGCGTCGAGTTGGCGCGCGTACCGCTCGGTCAGACGGCACCGACGCACTTGCGTCTGGCCGACGGGCGGCTCGATGTCGTCTCCTGGAACTGGGCGGGCGCCGGGAACCGCTTGGACGTGACGGGCGGTGTTGACGTGGCTGGCGACGCGCCGACGATGGATCTTGGTCTCACGGGGTCGCTCGACCTACGGATGATCGGCGCGTTCGCGTCCGGCGTGGCCGTCGCGGGCCGGGCGGCGATCGATCTCCGCGCCACGGGTCCCGCCGCGCAGCCGAACATCGACGGTGAGGTGACGGTCGTCTCCGGCGATCTCGTCATGCGCGACCCGAACGTCGCCATCACGGATCTCAACGGTGCACTGGTCTTTGCCGGTGGTCGCATCACGCTCGAAGACGTGACGGGCACCGCCAATGGCGGCACCATCGCGGCGGGCGGCACGATGGCGTACGAGGGATTCACGCCCACCGATGGCAGCCTGTGGATTCGCGGTCGCGGACTCGCACTCGCGGTCCCCGAGAATCTGCGAACTGAAATCGACGCCGACCTGACACTCTCGAAGGGCGACGCGGCACCCTCGCTCAAGGGTCAGATCGCCATCGTCCGCGGGTCGTATCGTAGACCCCTCAGTCTGGCCCAGTACCTGTTCGCCGATCCTGCGCAGACGCCCGCCGCGACCAACGCCGAGCCCGGTTCCCTGGATACGGTCGAGATCGACATCGCCATCGCCTCGTCCGAAGACATCGTCGTTGACAACAACTACGGACGATTCGGGCTCGGGAGCAATCTGCGCGTCGCAGGCACGATCGGCCAGCCGGCGATCTCCGGGCGTCTGACCGTCCAGGAAGGTGGCCAGGTCTTCCTGGGCGGACGGACCTACGAAGTGACACGCGGCATCGTCGACTTCACGAATCCGGTGGGCATCGAGCCGACGCTCGATTTGGCATTTGAGACGCGCGTCGGGAGCAACGACGTCACACTCGGCATCAGCGGCACCAGGGACACGCTCGAGGTATCGCCGAGAAGCCCGGGCCTGAGTGAGGCCGACGCCATCTCGCTTCTGCTCACGGGACAGCTCGCCGATGAGTCCGCGGCTGACGTGACCCAGATCGCGCGCGAGCAGTTGCTGATGCTGCTCTCGGGAGAGGTTCTGGCGTTCGCGGGCCGGGCCGTGGGATTCGATGCGGTGCAGGTCGGCCGGGGGCTTGGGGGAGCGGCCTCGGATTTCGACCTGCTCGCGACCGATACGGACCCGACCGCACGGCTGACGGTCACGAAGAATCTGAGCCGGCAGCTGCAGATGGTGTTCTCCCAGAGCCTTCGGGAGAACGGCGACATCACGTGGATCGCGAGCTTCAAACCCACGCGCACGATTGAGTTGCGGGGTTCCACCACGGATGACGACGGCTTCAGCTATGAGTTTCGGCAGCGGTTGGCGTTCGGAGGCGGTGCTGACCCTGGGGCGGCCGGACAAGCCGACAGGGCCAGAGAAGCCCCGCGAATCGCGGACGTCACGTGGATCGAAGTGCCCGCCGATGAAGTGGCCGTTCTCAGCAAGCGGCTGCGGCAGACGAGGGGCGATCAGTTTGACTTTTATCACTGGCAGCGCGACCAGGACGATCTCGTGTCGTGGTATCGGGACCGGGGCTTTCTCGAGGCGCGCGTCACGGCCAAGCGTCGAGACCTCGCGGAAGGCAGTCCGGCGAATACGGTCGTGCTCGAGTACCGCATTGAGCGTGGTCCGGCGACGACACTCACGGTCAACGGACCGGCCTTGCCGGCGAACGTCATGGCGCGAATGAGGGAGGCCTGGGCGGAGGCCGTCTTCGACGGGTTTCTGGTCGAGGATCTCGCGACGATTGGGCGTGAGGCTCTCATCGGTGAGGGCTACCTCAACGCGACGGTCACGGCCTCGGTGGCTTCGCCGGCTGGCGAAGGCGTCAAGGAAATCGTCGTGGACGTCGATCGGGGCAGCTTGTTCGAGCGACGCGAGATCGTGCTCTCGGGCAACACGAGCGTGCCGCCCGGCGCGCTCCTCGCGGTTGTCGACGCGCAGACGCTGGCGGTCGACGCATGGCTTGGCGCGAGCACGCTCGAGGCGGCACTCGAGCGCGAGTACCACGCGCGCGGGTATCTCGCGGCTGACGTCGGGCCAGGGACGCCGGTCTTCACCGGATCGTCCGCGGCGTTGCCGGTGCGCATCGACGAAGGTCCGCTGTTTCACATTGGCAACGTCGAGGTCCAGGGCGTCTCGGCGCGCCCGCGCGACGCGGTGAAGACGAGGTTCGGCCTCGAGACCGGGAAGGAATATCGCCCGGCTCTCGTCGAGCCGGCGCGGCGCGGCGTGGAACGCGCGTACCGGAGCCTCGGGTACAACGACGCGCGTGCGTCAGTGACAACCGCGATCGATCGTAGCGCGGCCCGCGTCAACGTGACGCTCATCGTTGTCGAAGGTAATCAGGCGGTGTTGTCGGGCGTCGATGTGACCGGATCGGACGTCACCGCGCGGCACACGATCGAACGCGCGCTCGACCTTCCGGTCGGCGAACCGGTGGGTCTCGATCGGGTTTATCGTGCGCAGAAGGGGCTGTACGACACCGGTGTATTTCAACAGGCGGATGTCACCCTCGCGCCGGTCGTCGAAGCGGCCGGGGCGCCGCCTGGAATCCAGTTCGTGCGGGCGGTCGTCAACGTGCGCGAGCTCCCGCGGTACCAGTTCCGGTACGGGTTCCGGCTGACGGACGAGGTGGGACCCGTCGAGGCGACCCGGCAGGTGAGGCCGGCGTTCGTCGCGGACCTCTTAAGACGAAACCTGTTCGGTCGCGCCATCTCGACCGGCGTGGCGGGGCAGATCGAGAGAGACCGCCGCCTGTTGCGCGGGTTGGTGTCTCTGCCGACGCTGTTTACCCTGCCCGTCGTGACGAATTTCTTCGCCACGACGTCGCGCGAGCTCTTTCCGGCCGTCAGCGAGTTCGACACCGCTCTCGCCGAGCGCATCACGGAATTCACGGTTGAGCAACGATTTCGTCCCGCTCGCCGCATGGGCGTGTCGTACGGCTACGACCTGGAGCACAAGCGAACCTTCGATCCCGAGCCCGATCCAGACAGCGTGCTCCCGCCTCTCGACATCGTCGCAAGGGTCGCTCGTCTGACCGGCACCTACGCGTGGGACACGCGGGATGATCCCTCAGACGCGCATCGGGGCTGGTTCCATTCGTCGGGGTTCGAGTACGGGACGAAGGCGTTGGGCTCCGAGCTGCGCTTCATGAAGTACCTGGCGCAACAGTCCTACTTCAAGACGCTCGGCGGTCAGGTCGTGCTGGCCTCGGCTTTCCGGCTCGGGGTGGGCCGGCCGTTCGAGGGGCAGCGCCTCGACCGGAAGTTCCTGGCTGGTGGAGGCACGAGCGTGCGAGGGTTCGCCGAGGATGCGCTGGGCGAAGTGGACTTCTTCGGTCCGGTGGGAGGGGACGCTCTTCTCGTGCTCAATCAGGAGGTCCGCTTTCCCATCTTCCGGTGGTTTCGCGGCGTCGCGTTCATCGATGCGGGCAATGTCTATCCCACACCGGCCGACCTCTCGTGGCGCGATCTCGAGGTGGGGACGGGGGTCGGGCTCCGGATTCATTCACCATTCGCGCTGGTTCGGCTCGACTTCGGCATGCCGGTGACCCGGCGTGACGAGGAGCCGTCCAGCCGCTGGTACTTCGGGATTGGGCATGCGTTCTGATATGGATTGCTCTACTTCCTGAATCCTCGAACCGTGTCGCGCTTTTTCTGAAGAATCTCAGGATCCTTCGTCATCTTCTGGTACAGAATGCGCTCCCATGATCCGTAGAGGGGATTCGGGACCAACACCCAGCGGTCTCGCCAACGCATCGAATGTG
>Ga0209640_10005604_pt1 | contig 10964 bp, 12 predicted proteins | sample RifCSP10_1_FD_184018 | JGI IMG/M metagenome (GOLD analysis project Ga0209640, IMG submission 184018) | Soil microbial communities from Rifle, Colorado - Rifle CSP2_sed 10_1 (SPAdes) (version 2) | ecosystem: Environmental > Terrestrial > Deep subsurface > Rock core/Sediment | place: Rifle...
GGACCGCTGCACCTTCCGCTGCACCTACTGCATGCCGAAGGAGATCTTCGGCCGCGATTACGTCTTCCTGGCGCGGCAGGAGCTGCTGAGCTTCGAGGAGATCGCCCGCCTCGCGCGTGTATTCGTGAAGCTTGGTGTCAAGAAGATTCGCCTCACCGGCGGCGAACCAATGCTGCGCCGCGACTTCGAGAAGCTGGTGGCGATGCTGGCCGAAATCGAGGGCCTGGAAGACATCGCCATGACCACCAACGGCTCCCTGCTGACGCCGGAGCGCGCCGTCGCGCTCAAGCAGGCAGGCCTCAACCGCGTCACCGTCAGCCTCGACTCGCTGGACGACGAGACCTTCAAGTCCATGAACGACGTCGGTTTCCCGGTGGCGAAGGTCCTCGAAGCAATCGACAGCGCCGCCGCGGCCGGCCTGGCGCCGGTGAAGATCGACATGGTGGTGAAGCGCGGCGTCAACGAGGACCACATCATCGAGATGGCGCGTCACTTCCGCGGCAGCGGCCAGATCCTGCGCTACATCGAGTACATGGACGTCGGCAGCACCAACGGCTGGCAGATGGGGGACGTGGTCTCCGCCAAAGAGATCCTGGAGACGCTGAGCCACGAGTGGCCGCTGGAGCCGATGGCGCCGAACTACTTCGGCGAGGTCGCGGAGCGCTACCGCTACGCGGACGGCGCCGGCGAGGTCGGCATCATCGCCTCGGTGACGCTGCCGTTCTGCGGCGCCTGCACGCGCGCCCGCCTCTCCGCCGATGGCGAACTCTACACCTGCCTCTTCGGCGTCAAGGGCCACGACCTGCGAACCCTGCTGCGCGACGGCAGCTCGGACGAGCAACTCGAAGCCGCCGTGCGTCGCATCTGGAGCGTACGCGACGACCGCTACTCGGAGATTCGCAGCGAAGACACGATCGGCCTGCGCAAGGTCGAGATGTCGAAAATCGGGGGATAGGCGCAGTGAGGATGGGTGAGGCGAGGCCAGGTGAAATGCAGACCAGCATCGAACGCGACGCGGACATCACGGAGTTCTTGCATTATCTGAAGCGCCCGATGGAAGACTACAACCGGGACCTTAGTTATCTGGCTAAGCATGACGAGGAGCTGACGGCGCAATACCCCGACGAGTGGGTGGCGATCTTCGACTGCAAGGTCGTGTCGCACAGTCCCGACCGGGCCGAGATGTGGCGCCAGCTCGAGCAACTTGGCTTAGATCGACGCTTCCTTGTGGACGCATTCCTCGATACTGACCCTCCCACGCTCATCCTTTAGTGATCCCTTCGTGATCCACGGGGAAGTCCGGCGTGGAAGGCCGTACGTTACCGGCTTTGTCGTGCTCCCTCGGCTGATAATTGGCGGCGAAGTCACCTTCCTGGTCGATACGGGAGCCGATACTACGGTCATCTATCCGCGCGACGCTCAAAGACTGCGTCTTAGTCACGAGCAGGCCTTCGATAACTCCGATGTCGTAGTTAGCGTCGGAATCGGAGGCTGCTGAGGAGTACGTCGAGGCCTGCTTTGTCATGATCCGGCACGACGATGGCAGGTGGGACCGGATGCTGGTGCCGCTCCACTTCGCAAAGGCGACGCAACCAACGCGCTGTTTCCCTCGGTGCTGGGGCGTGACGTTCTGGCCTATTACAGGCTAGTCTTCGACCAGAGCGCGGGACTCGTGACCTTAGAGAATACCGGCTCGTGAGCTTGCTAGGCAGGAGAACGCTTTGCGCTACGGAATAACGATCTTCCCGACCGAGTACACGGCGCCGCCGGACGAGATCGCGCGCAACGTGGAAGAGCGCGGCTTCGAATCGCTGTGGTTCCCGGAGCACACGCACATCCCGGCGGCGCGCAAGACGCCCTGGCCCGGCGGCCCGGAGCTGCCGCGAGAGTACTACCACACCTTCGACCCCTTCGTGGCCTGCACCGCCGCGGCGATGGCGACGCGCGACTTGAAGGTTGCGACCGGCATCTGCCTGGTCATCCAGCACCACCCAATCACGCTAGCCAAGCTGGTCGCCAGCGTCGACCGCATCTCCAACGGGCGCTTCATCTTCGGCATCGGCGGTGGCTGGAACAAAGAGGAGGTGGAGCACCACGGCACCGCCTTCAAGACGCGCTTTCGGCTCCTGCGCGAGCGCGTCCTGGCCATGAAGGCGCTGTGGTCGCAGGAGAAGGCGCAGTTTCACGGCAACTTCGTCGACTTCGACGAATCGGTCATGAACCCGAAGCCGGTGCAGCAACCAAACCCCCCGATCATGATGGGCGGCGACGGCCCCACCACCTTCGACCGCGTCATCGAGTTCTGCGACGGCTGGCTGCCGATCGCGCGCGGCGTCAGCCTGCCACCCGGCCTCGCCGACAAGATCAGCGAGCTGCGGCGTCGCGCCGAGGGCGTCGGCCGCGACCCCGACAAGCTTTCGATAACCCTGTTCGGCTGCCCGCCCAACCGTGACGCGATCGACGAGGCGGAGCGTGCCGGCGTCGGGCGCGTGATCTTCGGTGTCGCGCCTACGGAGCCCGTCGAGCTGTGGAAGACGTTGGACGAGCGCGCCAGGCTGGTGCGTTGACTGTAGCTTCAAGCACAGCAATCATTCTGCCGATGCCGTTTCGTAGCCTGGAGTGAGCAATGGCCGAATTCGTCAGGGTCGGGTCTCTGAATGAGTTCGCGCCGAATTCGGTTAGGGGCGTGGACCTTGACGGGACTCGTATCGTCCTCGTCAATGCGGGCGGTAAGCTATACGCCCTGAGCAACGCCTGCACTCACGTCGGCCTGCCGATGTCCGGCGGCTACCTGCACGAGAACGCCATCGTCTGTCCCTTCCACGGTTCCTTCTTCCAGCTTCAGGATGGCGAGGCGCTGGGCGGCCCCGCAACGGACGCGCTGCCCGTATACGCCGTACGAGTCGAGGGCGAGGACGTCCTGGTGGCCGTAGAGTAGCTCCTTCTGATGTCTGCTTCAGATACGCACCGTCCCTGCCGATGCTGCCGATGAGGGGCGGAAGCGCCCCTTTCTGACCCCTCGCAGCGCACGCCTCCAGTTCCTCGAATTTCCGCCGATAAACCAGTGAGGCCACACCAAGGCGTTTCGCGTCTATGGCGCATCGTTACGTGTAGAAGGAACGTAGGAATATGGAGATTCGAAGACTGGTCACAGCAAGGTGGTTCGCCACCGCCCTCGCCGTGCTCGGCCTGGCACTGGCCGCCTGCTCCGGCGACAAGGATTCGTCCAACTCCGGCTCAGCCAGCAAGGCGCCGCCGGAGCAGCAGGTGCTGAAGCTGCGGCTTCAAGGCGAGCCCAAGACGATCGACCCGCAGCTGAGCAACCAGGCGGCGGAAGTGACGCTCACGCGTCCGCTGTTCGCAGGGCTGTTCACCTACAACGAGAAGCTCGAGGTCGTTCCTAACCTGGCGCAGGAGATGCCCTCGGTCGCCAACGGCGGCATTTCGCCGGATGGCACCACTTACACGGTGAAAATCAAGCCGGACTCCAAGTGGAGCGACGGTAAGGCCGTCACCGCCCAGGACTTTGTCTACAGCATGCAGCGGGCTATCGACCCCAAGCTGGCCGGCCCCTACGCTTCCTTCTTCTACGGCATCAACGGCGCCGCGGCCTACAACTCGGCCCTCGGCACGCCCGACCAGCCCAAGACGCCCAGCGACGCCGAGCTCGCCACTCTGCGGGCGAGCCTCGGGGTCAGCGCCAAGGACGGCTCAACCGTCGTCTACAAGCTCACTCAGCCCAACCCGAGCTTCCTCAACATGCTCGCGCTCTGGACAGCATTCCCCGTGCGCCAGGACGTGGTCGAGAAGGGCCCCACCTGGACCGAAGCCGAGACACACGTCGGCAACGGACCGTTCAAGCTGGCCCAGTGGAGCCACAACGAGAAGATGGTGCTGGTGCCGAACCCTAACTGGGCCGGCGAGAAGCCCAGCCTCCAGCGCATCGAGATCTACTTCATCGCCGACGACTTCGCCGCCTACCAGGCTTACCAGGCCGGCGAGCTCGACGTCGTCACGGTGCCGCCGGCCGCGATCAAGGAAGTCGCGACGCCCGGACACCCCTACCACGACCAGCTCACGATCGAGCCGAACCTCGCGACGTTCGCCCTGTTCATGAACAACAAGATGGCGCCCTTCGACAACGAGAAGGTGCGCAAGGCCTTCGGTACCGCCATCGACCGCAAAGCCTACGTTGACGGCGTCCTGCAGGGCGGCGGCGTGCCGGCCACCAGCTGGATTCCGCCCGGCATGCCCGGCTACAACGATAAGCTCGGCTCGCAGTACAACTTCGACTCGGCCAAGGCGAAGCAGCTGCTCGCAGACGCCGGCTACGCCAACGGTCAGGGGATGCCCAAGGTGACGTTCACCATGGTCAACAGCGACACCAACCGCCTCGTGGGGCAGTTCGTGCAGGCGCAGCTCAAGCAGAACCTCGGCGTCGAGGTTGACTTCAACTACGTCGAGGGCCGCGAGTACGGCCGCGTCTTCACGCAGAACCTGCACCAGGTGACGATTCAGCGCTGGAGCGCGGACTGGCCGTATCCGGACAACTGGCTGCCGGACCTGTTCAGCAGCGGCGCCCTCAACAACCACGCTGCCTACAGCAACAGCAAGTTCGACGGCCTGATGCTGAAGGCCGCGGCGGAGACCGAAAACGCCAGGCGCCTGGGTCTCTACGACGAGGCCCACAAGCTGATGATCGATGACGCCGGCATCGTGCCGCTGTACAACCCGGTGACCTACGTGCTGGTCAAGCCGAAGGTACAGAACTACATCATCACCGGCCTGGACGGCTACATCAAAGGTGACTTGAACTTCCACAAGGCGTTCATAGCCGCCTCAAGCAACTAGGGAACCTGAGTTGAAGGGGGTCGCATGAAGCGGCCCCTCTCACTTAAGCATGGCTGCTTACACCGCGCGTAGACTTCTCTGGCTCTGCCTCACGCTGCTCTTTATCTCGCTCGTCACCTTTGTGCTGATGCACTCCGTCAAGGGCGGCCCTTGGGACGACGAGCGGAGCGTGCCACCGCAGCAGGTCGAGAACCTGAATCGCAAGTACGGCCTCGATCAGCCGCTGTGGCGCCAGTACACGTTGTTCCTGGGCAACGCGCTGCAGGGCGACCTCGGCTTGTCGTTTCAGCGCCAGGACCGCGCCGTCAGCGAGATCATCCTCTCCGGCTTCAAGGTGACGGCCGTGCTGGGCCTCATGGCGTTTGCGCTCGCCACAGTGTTGGGCGTGACGCTGGGCGTGTTCTCCGCGCTGCACCGCAATCGATTGCCTGACTACGGCGGCGTCTTCGTGGCAACGCTGGGCGCTGCTGTGCCCGCGTTCGTGCTCGGCATCTTCCTCAAGTCGGTGTTTGCCGTGGAGCTGGGCTGGTTCTCGACCTTCGGTTGGGACACCCACGCAGGCGTCGTGTCCGGCTGGCTGCCGCGCTGGGACCAGATGGCGCTGCCCGTCGTGACGCTGGCGGCGCTGCCTGCGGCTTACCTGGCCCGGATCACGCGCGCCAGCCTGCTGGACGTGCTGCGACAGGACTACATGCGGACGGCGCGCGCGAAGGGCCTCGGCAACGGCGCCGTGCTGTTCAACCACGGCCTGCGCAACGCCGCGATCCCGATCCTCACGCTCGCCGGGCCGATCCTGGCGGCGCTGGTAACCGGCTCCTTCATCGTCGAGCAGGTCTTCTCGGTGCCAGGCATCGGCGGCGCCTTCGTCAAGAGCGTCACAGACCGCGACTACGGCATGATCATGGGCACGACGCTGTTCTACGCCTTGGTCGTCGTGATCGCCAACCTCGCCGTCGACATCTCCTACGCCTACGTCGACCCGCGGGTGCGCTACCGGTGAGGCAAACGCTGGCCTCGGTGCCGGAGCTCGGCTTCGCTCTCGATGCGCCGGTAGCGGCCTCGCGCGGTTACTGGTCGCGCGCCTGGAGCCGGCTGCTGCGCAACCGCGTCGCCGTCGCCGGGCTGATCGTCATTAGCGTCCTGGCGCTGCTCGCGCTGTTGGCGCCGCTGATCGCACCGAACGACCCCGCGGCCCAGAACGTGCTCAACTCTCGCGAGGGCCCCAGCCTGCAGCACCTGGCCGGCACCGACAGCCTGGGCCGCGACATGCTCAGCCGCCTGATCTACGGCGCCCGCGTCTCTCTCAGCGTCGGGGTCTTCGCGCAGGCGATCGTCCTGGTCATCGGCCTGCCGCTGGGCCTGATCGCGGGCTATCGCGGCGGTTGGGCCGACAACGCGATCATGCGCTTTACGGACCTGGTCTACGCCTTTCCGGACCTGCTGTTGATCATCCTGCTGCGGGCGGTGGTCGGCGGCGACATCTTCACGCTATTCCTGATCATCGGCTTCGTCAGCTGGGTCAACGTCGCCAGGCTGGTACGAGGCCAGGTGCTGTCGCTGCGCGAGCGTGAGTTCGTCGAAGCAGCACGCTCGCTTGGGGCGAGCGACCGCGAGATTATGACGCGCCATCTGCTGCCAAACATCACGGGCCCTCTGGTGGTGCTGCTGGCGCTGGGCATCCCCCGCGCGGTGTTCATCGAGGCCGCGCTCAGCTTCATCGGCTTCGGCGTCGACCCGTCGACTCCGAGCTGGGGCTCCATGGTTCAGGAGGGGCAGAGCGCGATCGGCAGCGCTTCTCACCTGGTCATCTTCCCGTCTGCGGCGATCGCGCTGCTGACCCTGGCGTTCACCTTCCTTGGTGACGGCCTGCGCGACGCGCTCGACCCGAGCATCGAGGACCAGGTGCGGCCGAGCCAGGACGCAGAGACGCGGCGCCCCCAGCGCGTCGAGACGCCCGGCGAGCTGCCGAAGGCAGCCTAGGGCGCAGCCGCGGAGCTGCTATCGATTCCACGTTTTTCTGCGCAAGCCGCTTCAGGCCTGCATCTCTTCGGCCGATAACCTACGTAGTCCCCCCGCTACATCCCAGCGTTTTCCCTCACGTCATGCGAAGCGGTTCCAGTCGGAGGCGTTTTCTATGGACCCGAGAAGCAACGAAGAGCTGGCCAGGCTTCTGCGGCCGCAACAGCCGCTCGAGACCGAGGCGCCAGGTGCGGCAGCTGCAGAGCCTTCCCTCCGGCGGCGACGCCAGGCCAGAATCGGCGCCGCGGCGTCAACTCGTCGAGGCCGGCCTCGGGCCGAGCCGTCCCGCTACGGCTCCCGGTCCGTTATCGAAGCGCGAGATCGATGCGCTGCTGCGCGCGCTCAACAGCGGCAGCGAGGCGCGCGTGCAACGCAACGCCACGGTGGTCGAGCTGCAGCGCCTGGTGAACGCCGTGAACACGGCGCGCCGCCTGCAAGCGCTCGCGCTCGAGGCGCTTCAGGGCTCCGCCGGCGTGCACTGGGACGGCAAAGACTGGGTCTTCGAGGCCCTTCGCCGGCAGGACCAGGCCGCATAGATTATGGAAGATGGGGGACACTCCGAAGCCTCCGCTAAACGGGTGCATGCGGCGCCCTGACTGAGACCGGATCCCGGAAGGATCATGGTCTGATCACGCCCTCAATGGTCCGATCGTGTGATACGCGGGGCCCGATCGGGCCCTAAAGCCCCAAAACGGCCGAAAATCGCCCCGATCTTTGGTCCTTGGCAATCGTCCTTCGGTGTGAAGGCGGCATCTCCAGATAAAACGACACTGCTCCTAGAAGACGCAGACGCGTCAAGCAGAAAGAAGGAGCAGAGAAATGAAACTCATAGTCAACCGCAGCAGCACCTGGCAGAACGCACGCACCCGTTACATCGTCGGTATCGGTGGAGTCGCCCTGGCCCTCAGCGTCGCCATCGGTGGCATCAGCTCACTGCCCAGCAGCGGCAGCCGCGAGGCGTCGGTGACGCCGAAGATCCAGAGCCAGCCGAACACGCTGTTCGGTACGGCCGCCGATGCGGTCTTCGCCGTGCAAGGCGGAGTCGCGGTCAGCCCGCAGTTCGCCAACACCGTCGACGCGGCGGACGCCTCGGTGGCGCTGAGCCTGGCACAGCCGGTCTCGACTATTGTCGAGTCCCCTAGCGACTACCTCGGCCTCGGCCAGCCCGGCGAGCGTGTCAGCCCTCAGTTCGCCAACGTCGTCGACGCCGCGGACGCCTCGGTAGTGCTGTCCCTCGCCCAATCAGCCGCGGCCAACGTCGGGTCCGCCGACTACCTCGGCCTCGGCCAGCCCGGCGAGCGCGCCGTATCCGTCAACCCGCAGTTCGCAAGCATGGCGGACGCCGAAGCTGCTTCCATCGCCCTGAGCCTGGCGCAGCCGGTCTCGACCACGATCGAGACCCGAGATGCCTACCTGGGCCTCGGCCAGCCCGGCGCGGAAGTTGCCCCGCAGTTCGCGAACATGGCGGATGCGGCCGACGCCGCGACCCACTAGTTCGACGCCGCGCGAGGCGGCAAGGTCAAGGCCACGTCCCAGTGGTTGAAGAGGCCGGGTTTCAGACGCCCGGCCTCTTCGCGTTAGTCTCAGCTCGGCGCTGATCCTCTCGGCGGAGAGTGCGCGCACGAGGGGAGAATAATGCTAGTCGTCTTCTTCGTGCTCTTCTTCGTGCGTCTCTGGTTCGGCTTCCTTCGTCTCGGGCTCGTCAGTGTGGTCGTCGTCAGCGAGTTCGTGATCTTCAGGCTCTGCTGCGCCTGGCGAGGGGCTTGTGCTGGGAACCGGCGACGCAGCGGTGGCCGGCGTCGATGAAGGACCATCATTGTCGCTGTCGTCGCCTTCGCTGTCCTCAACCTCGATTTCGAGAGCGCTCAGCCTCCCATCAGGTAGCCGCGCGATCTTAACCTCGAGATAGGCGCCTACAGCCACGGGCCCTTCGATCTTGGTCTGGCTCGAGACCAGGATGACGTGCTCGCCCTGGGAGCTTCGCAGGTGGATGCTGTCCCCGGGCATCGCAGTCACGACGCCGAAGAGCCGATCTCTGAGTTCGACCTGGCTTGCGACTACTCCATCCTCAGACCGGCTGCCTTTGAGGACAACGGTTTGACCGGCGCTGAGCGCGGAGGCCCCAACCGTATTCCCGAATCCGTCTGTCAGAACCGTGTCGCTGCTCAGCCTGACCAGCTGTGCGGAATCGGCCGTGGTGATGGTCACGATGCCGCCGCCGATCTCGGCTACGCTCCCCTCGATCAGCACGGCCTCCGCCGTGGGTGGGCTGCCGCCGCTGAAAGGTGGCAGGCTCGTCGCCAACGCCAGGGCGAGAAGGACGGCCGCAATGCCCGCGCTGGCTGCGAGAAGGCGCGGTCTGGCGACCGAGCCGAGCAGGGCCGCCCACCTCGATCGCGCAGCCTGGTTTTCGACCTGCAGCCGGCTCACGAGCTCGATCAGTTCGCGTTCGCGTCGCCCGGCTGCTGAGGGCGCCGGCGAGATGCCTCGCAGCTCGCGACCCGCCGTGCTCGAAAGGGCCAGCGCCCGTTCCAGGTCGGAGCGCCACGCGGGCACGCTGGTCAGGAACTCGTCTAGCTCCGAGGGCCGGCCCGCCAGGCCCAGGGCTGTCTCAAGCGCGTCCTGGTAATTCACGTACCTAACCCGCAGACCTTTCATCCAGTGCCAACCCCTGCTGCAGCGTGACCAGCGCTCTGTGCTGCAATTGCTTGACCGCCCCGGCGCTCTTGCTCATCACTTCGGCTACCTCGGCGAGGCTCAGGCCCTCGACGAACCTCAAGAGGAAAACGTTGCGCTGATCGTCTGTGAGGTTTTCCATTGCCCGCAGAAGATCGGCACGAATCTCCGCGTCGAAGGCCGGGTTCACGTCGTAGATTTGCGTTTCGTTCAGGTAAACGTGGCTCTGCCGGTTCTGCTTCTTCAGGTAGTCCGCGGTGAGGTTGCGCGCGATCCTGTAGAGCCAGGCGCGAAACGGGACACCCCGATAGCGGTAGCCTCGGATGCCGATCGCGGCTTCGGCGAATGTCTGGGCGGCGATGTCTTCCGAAGCGCTCAGCTGCCTCGTCTTCATGTAGACGAGTCGAAATACAGAGGTGAAATAACGCTCGAAGATCGAGCTCCACGCCTCCGGCTCGAACGCAGCCAGCTGTCGCACCAGGACAGCATCGTCCGCCGGCGCCAGCCTGGCTTCCGCAGTGTCCTGGATGAACTGCCTCACGGCATCGCCGTCCTCCGGTGCTGCATCTCGGTCGTCCCGTTCCAGACGCGTTTCCCTTAAGGTTAGGACTCCGTTCCAGGGATGCATCAGTGCCAAACGCCCCGGAATCTTATAGAGCGCCGGTTGCCTGGTGGCCGGCCTCCCGGGGTAGTGGCCTCAATGCGGGCCTCTTCTGACTCCTTACCGCGAGTATCCGGTAGAGCACGAAGAAGACGAGGGCAAGCGCTGTGGCGAGGTAGACGTAGCGCAGTTCAATTAGATCGCTGTCGGTTCCCGCCCAGATGGCGTGGATCGCGCCTCCGGCGTACGCGCCAAACGTCAAGTAGTGAAGCAACCGCCAGGCCCGCTGACCGATCCACCTCGTCAGATAGAAGCTCAGGGTGATCAAGGTCAGGCCGTAGAAGCTAAGAATACCAAGCGACGTCGCTGCCGGCATGAGATGCGACCGGAACGGGATCAGCAGCTCATCCACGCTGTAGTTCGCGTACGGGTCGGGAAGCATGATCAAGGCGTGGAACAAGACGGCGCCCAGGAGGAACAGAGACACGAACTTGTGCAGCTCGAAGAACCAGCCGCGTGCCAGCAGTCCATCGAAGATCCGTGAGCTTATCGCCACACCCATCACGACGGAGACAAACAGCAGGCCAAAGGCGATAAGTCCGCCCGCCCTGCCGAGGTACCAGTAGGAGTGAAGACCGAGGTCCACGCCGCCCAGCGCGGGAGTCAGAAAGAGGGGTGTCAGCACTCAGGATCCCTTCGTCTTGCCGCTCGACGTCGAACCGCCGCCGGAGGGGGCTGTGGAGCCGCCGCCGGCGGAGCTGGTCGTGGTCCCGCTGCCGGTCGTGGTTCCACCAGCGCTGCTCCCGGCGGCTCCGCC